>Ga0302314_10022132_pt1 | contig 10436 bp, 11 predicted proteins | sample III_Palsa_N2_3_FD_200533 | JGI IMG/M metagenome (GOLD analysis project Ga0302314, IMG submission 200533) | Peat permafrost microbial communities from Stordalen Mire near Abisko, Sweden - III_Palsa_N2_3 | ecosystem: Environmental > Terrestrial > Soil > Palsa > Peat permafrost | place: Sweden... | reverse complement strand
ACCATGCCGTAAATTCCGGCCAGGAGCGCCCCCTGCAGCGTCATGGCAGCCAGCATGCCCCAAGGCAGGGGACCGGCGCTGGAGGCAGGGGTCTTCATGACGGCTGCCGCCACGCTATCCCGTGGATAGCGCCTAGGCAACGTTCCTCACCACCCCGGCGGCAGGGGCAGGACGTCGGTGATGATACCCTTCGGGATGCCGAGGAGGACGGTGATGATGCTTTGGTTGGTGATGTGCATCTGGGTCAGCATGCCGTCCATGAACTCGACCTCGGTGCCGCGCTGGTCGAGGAGGCCGCGGTCGAGGCTGAAGGCGAGGGTGACCCGCCGGTCGGGCATCGGGAAGACGGCCTCCTGGGTGTCGCCGCTGCAGGTCGCCGCGACGGTAACGGGGAGCGCGGGGTGGAAGACGACGCCGTCGTAGATGCGGCCCTTGTCCTTCGTCCGGGTCGAGACCTGGACCGGCGGGGGGAGCCGGAAGTGGAGGCGGCAGACCCCGGCCAGCGCCCGGTTGCAGGCGGCGACCGATGGCGGGTCGAAGGGATCGACGCGGCGGGTGAACGGGGCGGGCTTCCCCGCGTTGGCGAAGGCGAGGGTCACGGTGGGCAGGGCGCCCTGGCCGACCGCGTTCCAATTCGGGTTGCTGTCCATGAAGACGACGCTCTCCAGCAGGCCGGAAGGGTTGACCTGTGCGCGCACGTAGTCGTTCACGAAGATGCCCGGCGCGTAACGGAGGTAGAAGGGCGTTCGCTCCGTCTCCGGCTGGAGGACTTCGGAGAGGGTGACGACGAAGCGGTTCTGCGCGTCGGGCGCGCCGGAGATCTGGATCATCCCCTTCGGCAGGTAATAGGCGGTGACCGCCTTGACCGGGTGGTCGTTGTGGGTGACCTGCTTCGGGTCGGTCGTGGTGCGGAGGCTGGAGCAGCCGCCGAGGGCCAGGAGGGCCAGGAAACCGCCCGCCCGGCGCAGGCGGGGGGAGAGGGCGTTTAGGGCGCGTAAGGCGATCATCGTCGCGGAACATACCCCCAAAGGCCCGCGCCGCAACCGGCCCGGGACCGCGCTCAGCCAACCCGGCGGGAGGCAACGACATCCCGCCAATGGAGGAGCCCGGCCACGAGGTTGAAACCGGCGCCCAGCACGCAGAGGCCGGTCCAGTTCCAGCGGCTCCAGGCCAGCGCGCCGAGGGCCGATCCGGCGGCGCCCCCGGCGAAGCGGCCGACCATGTAGAGGGTATTCAGGCGGCTCCCGGCGGCGGGGAGAAGAGCCAGTACTCGCGCCTGGGCGGCGACCTGGAGCGCCTGGATGCCGAGGTCCATCAGGATGACGGCGACCGCCAGCCCGAGGAGCGAGACCCAGGCCCCCATCAGCGCGAACGAGGCGGCGGTCAGCGCCAGGGCGAGGCCGATGGTGAGGGCGGCGCTCTTGCGGTCGGAGAAATGGCCGATGGCGGGCGCGGCCCAGGCGCCGACCGCCCCGGCCAGGCCGAAGAGCCCCGCCGCCGTCGCGCCGAGGTGGAACCGCTCCGCCATCAGAAAGGAGAGGACGGTCCAGAACGCGGTGAAGCTGGCGAACGAGAGCCCGCTGATGACCGCCGCGCGGCGCAGCACCGGCTGGGTGGCGAAGAGGTGGAAGAGGGAATGCATCAGGCGCGGGTACGACATCCGGTGCGCGGGGAGGCGGTGCGGGAGATTGCCGCGCAGGGCGAGGCCGAGCACCACCATCGCCGCCGCGGCCAGGCCGTAGAGGGCGCGCCAGCCCAGGTGGTCGCCGACCAGCCCGGCGACGACCCGCGCCAGGAGGATGCCGTAGAGCAGGCCGCCGAAGAGGACGCCGATGGTGTGGCCGCGCCGCGCGGGGGCGGAGAGCTCGGCGGCGAAGGGGATCAGGATCTGCGCGTTGATGGCGGCGACGCCGACCAGGAAATGGACCGCGATGAGGAACGGCAGATTGGGCGCGACGGCGGTGGCGGCCAGGCAGGCGGCACAGAGCCAGACCAGGGCCAGCGTCAGCTTGCGCCGGTCGACCAAGTCGCCCAGCGGCAGGAGGAAGAGGATGCCGAGGCCGTAGCCGGTCTGGGTGGCGGTGGCGACCAGGCCGGTCGTCCGCGCGTCGGCGTGGAAGGTGGCGGCGAAGTCCCCCAGGAGCGGCTGGTTGTAGCAGATGTTGGCGACCGAGACGCCGCAGGCGACGGTCATCAGCCAGAGCTGGCCCCGGGTCAAAGTGTGGTCGGTCGATTCCATGGCGTGCGCGGGAACGCACTTGGTTCGTTCCGCGTCGAACTTAAGGGACGCCTCCTTTTTTGTCAAACCGCCGCGCCCGGAACGGCGGCAGTTGTGGATGCGGCAAACCGTTCTAAGATAAAGAATGGCCACCCCCCTTACGCCCAACGCCGCCGCGAGCGGAACCTTCTCCCTCGGCGGCGATCTCCCCGTCCACCGCCTCGGCTACGGCGCGATGCGCCTGACCGGCAAGGGCATCTGGGGCGAGCCGAAGGACCCCGCCGAGGCGAAACAAGTCCTCCGCCGCGCGGTCGAGCTGGGCATCACCTTCATCGACACCGCCGACTCCTACGGGCCGGAGGTCAGCGAGCGGCTGATCGGCGAGGCGCTCCATCCCTATCCCGCCGGGCTGGTCATCGCGACCAAGGGAGGCCTCACCCGCTCCGGCCCGGAGCAGTGGCACCCAGTCGGCCGCCCCGAATACCTCACCCAATGCGTCGAGATGAGCCTGCGCCGCCTCCGCGTCGAGCGCATCGACCTCTACCAGCTCCACCGCATCGACGCGAAGGTCCCGCTGGCGGAGAGCCTGGGCGCGCTGAAGGAGCTGCAACGGGCGGGCAAGATCCGCCACATCGGCCTCTCCGAGGTCGGCGTGGCCGATATCGAGCAGGCGCGCAAGATCGTCCCCATCGTCAGCGTGCAGAACCTCTACAACCTGAGCGACCGCAAGCACGACGATGTCGTCTCCTACTGCGAGAAGCACCAGCTCGGCTTCATCCCCTGGTTCCCCGTCGCGGCGGGCGATTTGGCCAAGCCGGGCGGCCCGCTCGACGCCATGGCCAAGCGCCACGGCGCCACCGTCGCGCAGCTCGCGCTGGCCTGGCTCCTCCACCGCTCGCCCGTCGTCCTGCCGATCCCCGGCACCTCGTCGGTCGCCCACCTGGAGGAGAACACCGCCGCCGCATCGATCCAGCTCAATGCCCGGGAGTGGCAGGAGATCGAAGGCTCGGCCCACTAGGAACGGCCGGCTCGGCTCCCATGTCACTCCGCCACGGCTTCCTCGTCGCGCTCGCCCTCCTCTACGCCGTGGGGGCGGGCCTCCTGGTCCGGCAGGTGATCGCCCACTCCGAGGCCTCGACCCAGGCGGTCGACCGCATCCTCGACCTGCACAACCTGCAAAACGAGGGCGCCCAGTTCCTCGACCGCTTCAGCCGGCAGCACCCCATCCTCAGCACCCTCTTCGCCCCCTCGATCGAGGGCGCGCTGAAGCTCCCGCCGCGCGGGGAGGCGGAAGCCGCCCTCCACTCCGAGGTGCCGCGCCTCATCAAGGCCGTGGGCCGGGAAGCTTCCGCTGCCGCCTGGTGGTCGTTGTGCCTCCTGAACCTCAGCCTGCTCTACGTCGCCGGGCTCATGCTGTGGGAGCGGAGCTTCACCACGCGGCCCGTCCTCTTCGCGCTGGTCGCCGTCTCGCTCGCCTGCTTCGTCGTCGGCGTCCTCGCCCCGGCCATGATCGTCTGGACCGGGCCGAGCGTCCCGACCGACGCGGGCAACGTCGGCTTCGTCCTCCAGCATCAGGTGCGCGGCATCGCGGCCATCATCCACCGCCTCTTTACCTCCGGCCACTGGGTGGTCGGCGGGTTCATCTTCCTCTTCAGCATCGTGACGCCGCTGGCCAAGGCGGTCCTCGGCTTCTTCGTCTCGCTCTCCCGCTCGAAGGCGCTCAACCAGCGGATCGGCCAGCTGCTCCACGCCATCAGCAAGTGGTCGATGGCCGACGTCTTCGTCGCGGGCATCCTGCTCTCCCTCTACGCGGTGAAGGCCCAGCAGGCGACGAAGTCGATGGCCTGCATCGGCCTCTACTACTTCCTCGGCTACTGCGTCCTCAGCCTCACCGCGGGGGAGTTGCTGGTCCATTCCGGGGCGACCGATCCGCGCGAGCGGAAGGAGAAGCGGTTCGGCCCCCGCACCTGCGCCGCCATCGTCGCCGCCGCCCTCGCCTGCGTGGCCGGGGCGTCGGCCTACACCCAGACCCTCTACCCCTGGCACGAGCCCGCCAAGTCCCCCCTCACGGAAAACCTGAAGGACTCCAAGCTCTTCAAGCCCCTCCGCCCCGGCAGCCTCGACGGCAAGAAGGCGCCCTGACCGCCGAACGGCGCGATTCCTTTTCGCTTGGCGCTCGTCACGCGCCGCCGAGTTTTTTAGGCTGGGCGGTGTTGAAACCGCCGCCCTGGCTTCGCCGCTGCATCGCCGTCCTCGCGGCCATGGCGGCGCTTTACCTGACCGCCATGGCGGGCATCGCCTGGCAGGGTTTACAGGATCGCCCCGGCGTGGCCGATGTGGCGCTGGTGCTGGGTACCGGAGGCGTCGAGCCCGATGACACCCCCTCGCCCCGCCTGCGCGCCCGCCTCGACCGCGCCGTCGAACTCGACCGAGAGCATCCGTTGCCGACGATGCTGGTCAGCGGCGGCGGGCATGAGACCGAGGTGATGGCCGACTACCTCGCCCGCCACGGCATCGCGCGCGAACACATCACCCTCGATCCTGCCGGATGGACGACCTATGATTCAGCCCAACACACCGCCGCCTTTCTCCAGGCGCACGGCGGGCACGGCGTGGTGATCGTGACCCAATATTTCCACGTCCCCCGCGCCCGCTTCGCATTGGAACGCTTCGGGGTGGCCCCGGTCTTCTCCGCCCACGCCCATCGGTTTGAGCCGCACGACCTTTACTCTCTCGCCCGAGAGGTCGCGGCCTGGATCGCCTACGCGTTCAAGCCCTATCCCGGCTGAGCCGGAAGGTCGAGGACGTTGGATGGACGCCCCGTCGCCCTCACCAATCGGTCTCGCGGTAATCCTTCAGGAACTTGCCCCAGATGTGCTGGCCGGTGTTGATGCCGGCGATGATGGGGTCGACGATGCGGGCGGCGCCGTCGACAATGTCGAGGGGCGGGTGGAAGCGGTGTTCCTGCACCTTGCGCTCGGCGATCTGGACCGGGTCCTCGTCGGTGACCCAGCCGGTGTCGACCGCGTTCATGTGGATGCCGTCGGCCTGGTAGTCGGCGGCGGCGGTGCGGGTCATCATGTTGAGCGCCGCCTTGGCCATGTTGGTGTGGGGATGGCGGGTGGTCTTGAACTTGCGGTAGAACTGCCCCTCGACCGCCGAGACGTTGACGATGTGCTTGTCCCGCTCCGGCGCGCGGAGCATGAGGGGCTTCAGCCGCGCGTTGAGGATGAAGGGGGCGATGGCGTTGACCAGCTGGACCTCCAGCAGTTCGACCGACGGCACCTCGGCCATCATCAGCCGCCACGAATTCTTTTCCCGCAAATCGACCTGCTGCAGGTCCTGGTCGAGGCGGCCCTGGGGGAAGAGCGCCTGCTGCGCGGCCAGCTCCTCCGGCAGGAGCGGGACCTGGGAGAGCGCCGCCGCGTGGGTCAGGCCGGTGGCCGGGGAGAGCTGCGGCTGGACCAGCGCTTCTCCTTCCGGCAGGAGGTGGTAGCCGCGCAGGCCCTCGTACGCGCCGAGCAATTTCCGCGCGGGCGCGGGCAGCGCGTGGAGCGGGCCGTGCTCCCGCTCCATCATGTGGGCGTAGAAGTCGGGCGGGCGGCGGACGGTCTGGCAGGCGTTGTTGACGATGAAGTCGAGCCGGTCATAAGTCGCGGAGAGGTGGCGGCAGAACGCCTCGACGCTCGGTGTGTGGCGCAGATCGAGGCCGAAGATCTCGAGCCGGTCGCCCCACTCGGCGAAGTCGGGCTCGGCCGCGTAGCGGACCGCCGAGTCGCGCGGAAAGCGGGTGGTGACGATGAGCCGCGCCCCGGCGCGCAGGAGCTTGATCCCCGCCTGGTAGCCGATCTTCACCCGGCCGCCGGTGAGGAGGGCGACGCGGCCGCGCAGGTCGGCCGTCTCGGTCCGCTTCGCCCAGTTCAGCTCGGCGCAGGCGGGGCAGAGCTGGTCGTAGAAATGGTGGATCGTCGAGTAGTCCTGCTTGCAGATGTAGCAGTTCTGCGGCTCGACGACCTCGCGGAACTCGGGATCGCCGGCGACTTCCTGCTGGGTGAAGCCGAGCGGCGGGTAGACGTTCGGCGTGGTGAAGACGCTCTGGCGGCGGAGCTTGCGGATGCCGGTCTCGTGGAGCTTCGCCTGGTCGCGGCCGACCTTGTCGGCCTTGCGCTGGCGGGCCTTGGCGCGGACGTGCTGGCGCCGCACCGCGAGGTCGGGGCAGAAGAGGTCGCCCGCCGCCTTCAGCAGCCGCGTCCGCTCCTCCTCGGAGAGGCCCTCGAGGACGGCGCGGTGCGCCGCCGCCCGCTCGATGACGACGGCGGCGGCCTGGAGTTCCTCGGGGGTGGGGAGCGGGCGGGAATCGGACATCGGTCCATGAGAATAGAAGACCGCCCCGCGCCGGGCGATTGAAATCCGAATCTTTCCCGTGAACGCTTCCCTTGCACGCGCCGGTCGCGCGGCAAAGGAAGCGTTTGGGCCGGGAAGCCGCTCAGCGCAGGCCGCCGCCCGCGTAGAGCCGCTCGCCGGTCAGCCAGCGGGCGTCGTCGGAGGCGAGGAAGACCGCGATGTCGGCGATGTCGCGCGGCTGGCCGAGGCGGCCCAGCGGGGTCTGGGCGACGGTGTGGGTCTGGAAGTCGGAGCCGATGAAGCCCGCGCTGTGCGTCCCCTCCGTCTCGACCATGCCGGGGTTGAGCGCGTTGACGCGGATCTGCTTCGGGCCCAGCTCGCGGGCGAGGACGCCGGTGATGGCGTCGACCGCGCCCTTCGTCCCGGTGTAGACCGCGCTGCCGGGCGGGGTGATGCGGCTGACGACGGAGCCGATGTTGATGATGCTGCCGCCCGCGCCGAGGTGCTTCACCGCCGCCTGCGTGACCAGCAGGAGGCCGAGGACGTTGACCCCGAACTGGCGGTGGAACTGTTCCTCGGTGAAGGCCTCGATGGGGGCGAACTCGTAGACGCCCGAGTTGTTGACCACGATGTCGAGGCGACCGTAGCTCTTGACCGCGCCGTCGACGATCGCCTGTGCCTCGGCGGCCTTGGCCACGTCTCCGCCCACCGCGACCGCCTTGCCCCCGGCGGCGACGATGGCGGCGACCACCGCGTCAGCCCCCGCCTGGCTCGAGGCGTAATTGACCACGACCGACGCGCCGGCGGCGGCGAGGGCCTGGGCAATGGCGGCGCCGATCCCCTTGGAGGCGCCGGTGACGACTGCGACTTTACCGTTCAGCTGGCTCATGTGTTTGGTTTTCTAGTGTGGGTTGCGAGGGTTCAGATCTGGTTCAAGCCGCCGTCGACGGTCAGCTCGATGCCGGTGATGTAACTGCTATCGTCGGAGGCGAGGAAGAGCGCGGGCTTCGCGATCTCGTCGGCGTGGCCGATGCGGCCGAGGGGGACCTGGGTGGCCAGGGAATCCTTGAAGCCGGCGGCCTGCTCCTCGGTCAACCCGGCCTTGCCGAAGATCGGGGTATCGATCGGGCCGGGGCTGAGGGCGTTGACGCGGATCTTCCGGGCCTTGAGGTCGGCGGTCCACGTCCGGGCGAAGGAGCGGACGGCGGCCTTGCTGGCGGAGTAGACGCTGAAGGCCTCCATGCCGGAGCTGGCCGCGATCGAGGCGTTCAGGATGATCGAGCCGCCGTCCGGCACCAGGGGGAGGAGCTTCTGCACCGTGAAGAAGAGACCCTTCACGTTGACGTCGAAGGTGGTGTCGAACTCCTCCTCGGAGACGTTGCCCAGCGGGTTGACCTTGCCCAGGCCCGCGTTGGCGAAGAGGACGTCGACCCGGCCATACTTGGCCTTCAGATGGTCGTGGAGCCGGTCGAGGTCGGCGAGCCGCGAGACGTCGCCCTGCACGCCCTCGATGTTCCGGCCGATGCTTTGCACGGCGGCGTCCAGGTCCTTCTGGCGGCGCCCGGTGATGACGACCTGCGCGCCCTCGGCGGCGAAGAGGCGGGCGGTGGCGAGGCCCATGCCGCTGTTGCCGCCGGTGATGACGGCGACTTTTCCAATAAGCTTGCTCATGTGATGTTCCTTTCGGTTGTTGGCGAGATTTCCAATGATTCCTTAGTTCCGAACATAAGAACTATTGAACTAGTTGTCAAGAGCGCGTAGAATAAAAGCATGAGGCCCCTGGTCCATCCCGCGATCGAAGACATCACCGTCGAAGGCATCCTGCATGCCCTCTCCGATCCGGCGCGGGTCGCCATCTACGCGCAGATCGCCGGATCGGATTGCTCGCGCACCTGTTCGAACTTCCTTCAATTGAGCGAGCGGGCGATCCCCAAGTCGACCCTCTCCCAGCACTTCAAGGCGCTGCGCGAGGCGGGCCTGATCCGGGGCGAGCGCCGGGGGGTCGAGATGCACAACACGACGCGCTGCGTTGAGATCGAGCAGCGCTTCCCCGGCCTGATCCGCGCCATCATCACCGCCCACGCGATCCAATCGGGCGCCAAGATCCCGGCGTTTCCCGCCGCGAAACGGAAACCCGCGCGAGGCGCGAAAGGGAAATAACGCCGCGCGCGGCCCTGGTGGGCCTACCCGATCAGCTCGTAGAAATAGATGCCGGTGAGGGCGGGGATGTTCTCGGCCATGGCGGTCTTGGCCGTCACCTTGGGCGGGCCTTTTTTCAAATGGGCCTGGAGCCAGTCGGGCGCGCCGAGGCCGGGGTGGAGGGCGGCGGGGATCTCGGCGAGGAGCGCGGCCTGGCGCTTCTTGGCGGCGGCCAGCCAGGCGGCGGGATCAGCGTCGTACTTCTTGCGGATCTGGAGGAACTCGTCCTTGTGGAGGACGATTGCCTTTTTCTTGCGCGGGTTGAGGACGCCGTGGCCGGAGAGGTGGCGCAGGAGGAGGGTATTGATGACCTCGCTGGTCGAGACGGCGTCCTCCAGCAGCGCGTGCCGCTCGGAGATCTTGCCGGGAGCCTCGCCGAGGAGGTGGACGATCAGCCAGCGCATGAGCTGGTCTTCCTTCTGGATCTGCGCGGCGCGATCCCGGTCGTGGACGTAGCGCGCGTGGCCGGTCCACTTACCCTGGGCCTTGCCGGTGGCGTAGAGGAGAAGAGCGTCCTTTGTCCCGGCTCCGGGGCGGTCCATCTCGAAGAGGTAGGGATAGGCCTTCCCGTCGCTCCCCTGGTGGATGCCGTCGGCGAGAGCGACCGCCTGCTTCACCAGGTCGCGGAAATTCCGGGTGACGACGATCTCGGCCCAGCGGGCGGGCTCCTCCCGGCCTTCCGCCTCCTCAGCCAGCGCGAGCGAGAGGAGGCCGAGGACGATGTCGAGCGCCTTGCGCAGCGACTCGGCATTCTGGAAGCCGACGAATTTCTTTGCCGCGTGCCGGATCAGGTCGCGCAGCTCCTCCTTCCACAGGGCGAGGCGGACGACCGAGACGGTCCTCTCCTGAAAAGCAAGCTCCAGGGCGACGAGGATCGGGAGCCGCGTCTCGCGCGCGGCGAGGAGGTTGGGGGCGGAGGGTTTGATAGGCGGCGCCTGCTTTAGGTGACGGTTTCGAACGGATCCTCGTCGGCGGCGTCGACCGGGCTGGCCTCGACCAGCTTCGCGGCGCGGTTGGCCAGGGCCTGGAGGGTGCGCTGGAGCTGCGTCACCGCCTTGCGGCTGTCCTCGGGATCGGCGTCCTCCGGGTTTTCCTCGGCGTCGGGGAAGAGGGAGAGGACCTCGCTGCGGACGCGCTCGAAGGCCTTCTCGTCGAGCGCGTGGAGATCGGCGTAGACCTCCTGCCACGTCCCCTGCTGGTTGTGGTTCGACTCGAAGTCGGCCAGGAACTCGGGGCAGCCGGGCTCGAAGAGCGGGAGGGAAACGACGAGGTCCTCCATCAGCGAATTCTTGAGCAGCGCCGCCAACAGCTGGGCGCGGTGCGCGAGCTCCCCCTGCAGCAGGACGGGGAAGAGGACGTCGGAGATCTCCCGCTTCAGGTTGATCAGGGCGTTGGGGCTGCTGCCGCGGAGGTCACCCCACTTGGCGCCGATCCGCTCCAGCGCGCCGATCAGCTGCGCGGGGGTGACGAAGGGGGTGACGAGTGAGGGCTTGGTGTAATCGGCGTTCTCGAGGAAGAGGCCGATCTCGCCCGGCGAGAGTTCGGCGATGACGAGGGCGAGCTGCTCGTCCCCCTGGTTGTCGCCGATGAGGGCGAGCTGGGTCTCGGCCCCTTTGGCGCCGGTCGATTTGAGGGTGGCGCGGATGGCGAGGGCGTTCATGAATAGGGATGCGGG
>Ga0302314_10022129_pt1 | contig 10436 bp, 8 predicted proteins | sample III_Palsa_N2_3_FD_200533 | JGI IMG/M metagenome (GOLD analysis project Ga0302314, IMG submission 200533) | Peat permafrost microbial communities from Stordalen Mire near Abisko, Sweden - III_Palsa_N2_3 | ecosystem: Environmental > Terrestrial > Soil > Palsa > Peat permafrost | place: Sweden... | reverse complement strand
GCGCTTCACAGTGGCCTCGATTCAGTTTGTGGTGTGGGACAAGGTGAGAGAGTAGCGCGAGTGGGGGAGTGTGTCGAGAGTACATAAGTCGTTGATTTGTATAGCGACTTTGGTGCGGCTTTGGGAGACGAAAATTTCGCGGATCGTAACGCGACGTATATGCCGGGGTGATTGCGATACGGGAATAGACAGCGATTGGTAGACTAGAAAGGATGCCTCCAATATTGAATGCGCAGGGCGTGAGCAAGCGCTTTGGCGCAACGCCCCTTTTTGAAAATCTTTCGTTTACTGTCTCCGATGGCGACCGCATCGGGTTGATCGGGCCTAATGGCGCCGGGAAGTCTACGCTGCTGGCTGTGCTGGCGGGGGATACCGAGCCGGATACCGGCGACCTTTCCGTGCGGAAACGCGCGAGTGTGTCGTACGTGCGGCAGGTGTCTGAGTTTGCCGAGGGTGCGACGATTCGCGGCGTGCTGGAAGCGGCGTTGGAGCGTGGGCGCGTGCCCGAAGGCGAGCGCGAGCAGCGGTTGCGCGAGACGCTGGGGCGGACCGGCTTTGAAGACGTGATGGCTGAGGCCGCGAGCCTTAGCGGTGGATGGAAGAAGCGGCTGGCTATTGCGGAGGCTGCGGTGTTGCGGCCGGATGTGATGCTACTGGATGAGCCGACGAACCATCTGGACCTTGAGGGCATTGAGTGGCTCGAGGGAATGCTGCGGACTGCGCCGTTTGCCTGCGTGGTGGTAACGCACGATCGCTACTTTATTGAGAATGTGGCGAGCGAGGTGGTGGAGCTGAGCCGCGTGTATGCCGAAGGAATGCTGCGCGTGCGGGGAACGTATTCGAAGTTTCTTGAGGGGCGCGAGCTTTACATGGAGGCGCAATCGAAGATGCAGGAGGGGTTGCGCAACCGGGTGAAGACGGAGATTGAGTGGTTGCGGCGTGGTCCGAAGGCTCGCGCGACCAAGGCGAAGGCGCGGATCGACAATGCGCATGAGTTGATTGGGAAGCTGGCCGAGGTGGATGCGCGGACGCGGACTTCGAGCGCGGGGATTGAGTTTGCGGCGACGGATCGGCAGACGAAGCGGCTGATCGAGATGGAAGATGTGACGATCGTGCTGGGTGGGCGCGAGATCGTTCGTAATGTGAACTTTGGGCTGACCAATGGCATGAAGCTGGGCCTGGTGGGACCGAACGGCAGTGGTAAGACTACGATTCTGCGCGCGATGACCGGTGAGCTTGAGCCGACCTCAGGGACGGTGAAGCGCGCGACGGGGTTAAAGATTGTTTACTTCTCGCAGATGCGGGAGTTAGACGCGAACCTTACGTTGCGGCGGGCGCTGGCGCCGGACTCGGATGCGGTAGTGTATCAAGACCGCGTGGTGCATGTGGCTAGCTATGCGGCAAAGTTTTTGTTCAGCGGCGATCAGTTGAATCAGCCGGTGGAGCGGTTGAGTGGTGGTGAGCGGGCTCGTGTGCTGATTGCGCGGTTGATGCTGCAGCCGGCCGATGTGCTGGTGCTGGATGAGCCGACAAACGATTTGGATATTCCGACGCTGGAGATCCTGGAGGAGTCGCTGCTGGAGTTCAAGGGCGCGTTGGTGTTGGTGACGCATGATCGGTACATGCTGGATCGGGTATCGAATACGGTGCTGGGGCTTGATGGCAAGGGGAACACGCGGATCTTTGCGGACTATTCTCAGTGGGAGGAGTGGAAGGGTGTTGCGGTTGGCGGCGTGAATACCGAGCAGGGAATGCGTGGCGGAGAGAAGAAGTCTACTGCGCCCGGTGGTGGGGGCAAGAAGAAGCTGTCGTATCTGGAGCAGCGGGAGTTTGATGGGATTGAGGCGAAGGTGGATGCCGCGGATGCGAGGATGTCCGCGGCGCATGACCGGCTTGAAGATCCCGCGGTGACGAGCAACGCGGAGGCGTTGACTGCAGCGCTGGCGGAGATGGAAGCCGCGCAGGCCGAGCACGATGCGGTGTATGAGCGGTGGGCGGAGCTGACAGAGAAGGCTGGGTAAGGCGGCCTTTCTTAGTTAGCGCCGTTGTGTTGTGGTTTGCGGCGGACGATATCGCCGTCTTTCATGACGAAGACTGGGTGCTTCAGGACGCTGATGTCGGCGAGTGGGTCGCCGGGGACGGCGATGATGTCGGCGTTGAAACCGGGCTTGAGCTGGCCGATGGAGTCGGACCACCGTAGGAGCTTTGCGCCGTTGAGCAGGTCGGCGCGAAGAGCTTCGAGGGGCGTCATGCCGTACTTGACCATCAGCTCGAACTCGCGGGCCTGGGTGCCGTGGGGGAATGGGCCGACGTCGGAGCCGACGGCGAAGGGAACGCCCGCGGCCAGCTGCTTTTTGAACTGGGCGGCGTGGTAGTCGAGCTCGGCCTGGTACTTGGCGGCGTCGGCTGGATGTTCCGGATGCTGGGCGAAGAACTCCATGACGGCGAAGGTGGGAACGGCGTAGATCTGCTTCTCACGCATGAGCTTCATCGTCTCAGGCTTGAGGAAGTAGGCGTGGTCGATGCTGGAGACGCCGGCCTGGGCGGCGTACGTGGCACCCGGTTCGCCGGTGCAGTGGACGCCGACGAACGAACCGGTGCGGTTGGCTTCGGCGACGGCTTCGGCTAACTGGGCTTCGGTGTACTGGTAGGGCGTGGTGAAAACGTCGCCGGTGAGGTGGTCGGGGCCGGTCTCGTAGATCTTGGCGAAGTCGGCGCCTTCTTTGTGCTGCTGGCGCATGACTTCGATGATCTGGTCGGCGGAGTTGGCATAGTCGGCGTTGGAGAGGACGCGCTGAGCAGGGTTGAAGCCGATGGCATCTTCGTGGCCGCCGAGGATGTCGATGGCGTTGCAGGAGACGCGCATGTGGGGGCCGGGAATCTCGCCGCGGTCGATGGCGTTGCGGACGGCGACGTCGGCGCAACCGGCTCCCTCGGTGCCCATGTCACGCTCGGCGGTGAAGCCGGCCATGAGGTCGGCCTTGGCGGCTGCGGCGGCGGAGAGGACGCGCTCAGGCACGGACTCTTCGACGGTCTGAAGATCTTCGGCGCCGGGGTGGAGGAAGAGGTGTGTGTGGGCGTCGATGAGGCCGGGCATCAGGGTGGTGTCGCCGAGGTCGATGACTACAGCGCCGGTGGGATGCGGTACCGCGGTGCCGCTTGCGCTGATGCGGTCGCCGACGATGAGGATCTCGCCAGGCGAGAGGATTTTTCCGGCTTCGATGTCGAGGATGTGGGCGGCGTGGAGGACGGTGGGGTTGGCGTCCAGAACCTGGGCGCGGGCTGGCACGGTGAGCGCGAAGGCAGCGAAGGTTGCCGGGAGCAGAAGTTTCATCGTGAGAGCAGGATACTCTACGCGTGAAACTATTTGGGCGCCCATTGCTCGTCGGCGGAGGGACCGTAGAGCGCAGGGACGGGGATGTCGTTGAGGCGGAGGTAGACGCCGAGCTGCGCGGTGTGGTGGATGAGGTGGTTGAAGCACATGATGCGGAAGGTGGCGACGCGGTTGACGTTGGAGATGATGTGTTCGCCGAAGGCGAAGGGCCAGAGCCCTGCAAGGTGCTCGTCCGAGGCCGAGGCGATGGCAGCGCGACAGAGCGGAGCAGATTCATCGAGGCGAGCGAGCGCGGCTTCGCGGGTGGTGAAGGTGAGGTCCGCATGCTTGCGCTTGGGGTTGGGGTCTGCGAGGTTCATGCCGTCGTCTTCCATGATGTAGAGGCCGAAGAGCGGCATGGTGGCGCAGTGCATGGCGAGCTTGCCGAGCTTCATGGACTTCTCGTGCGGCGCGTAGTCGGGAAGGTTTTCTGGGACGCGCTCGAGGGTGCGGCGGGTGTTGGAGATTTCGACGTCGTAGTCGGCGAGGAGGAGTTCGGCGGTGGTCATGGGGTGTCCTTTAGCGTCGGTGTCGCAGCGGAGGGAACTACAGATTCCTCCGCTGCGTTACGGAATGACAAACCAATGTGAAATGACGAGCAAAGAAAACTTAGATTCCGGTGACGTTAAACCCGCAATCAACGAACGTAACTTCACCGGTGATAGCGCTGGCAAGATCCGATGCGAGGAAGAGCGCCGCATTGCCAACCTCGGCCTGCTCGACATTGCGGTGCAGCGGCGCACGCTGGGTTACAGTGTCCAGAATAGTGGAGAAGTCGCCAATCCCACGAGCGGCAAGCGTTTTAATGGGGCCGGCGGAGATTGCATTGACGCGGATATTCTTCGGCCCGAGCGACGCCGCGAGATAGCGCACCGTGGCTTCCAGCGCCGCCTTGGCGACGCCCATCACGTTGTAGTTGGGGAAGACCTTGTCCGCGCCGTAGTAGGTGAGCGTCAGCAGCGAGCCACCTTCGGTCATGAGCGGCGCGACGGCGCGCGCAACGGCGATGAAGGAGTAGACGCTGACGTCGTGGGCGAGCGCGAAGTCGGCGCGCTTGGTGAGCAGGAAGTCGTTTTTGATAGCGTCGGCGGGTGCGAAGGCGACGGCGTGGACGAGCGTGTGGATGACAGGGAAGGCGGCAGCGATCTCGGCAAAAGCGGCGTCGATCTGCTCGTCGGAACTAACATCCATTTGGATGGCGCGGGCCTTGCCGGTCTGGCCGAGCGATTCGATGAGGTCTTCGGACTCGGCCTTCAGGCGCTCCGACTGGTAGCAGAGGACTAGCGTGGCTCCGGCGGCGGCTAGCTTTTCAGCGATGGAGTAGGCGATGCTGCGCTTGTTGGCGACGCCGAGGACGACGGCGACTTTACCCTTCATGTCGATCATAAGTTTGAGGTGTTCCTTTCTTCAGGCGCGGGCCGGGCGGCGGATGCGAGATCCGGCGTCGCGCGCGGTGCAAGGGTAAGGATAGCAGTTGGGAAACCTGTCTGCCGACCTGCGCGTGGCAGGCGGGTGCGCGATAATGGACGAGCTTGCATACGGATATTTTGACGACCCTGGCTGAGAACTCGACCGCGACAGTTAGCTGTGTTGTGGTGAACTGGAACGGCGTGGCCGACACGCTGGCGTGCCTGGCGTCGTTGATGGCGCAAAATTACCCGTCATTGCGGGTGATTGTGGTCGATAACGGGTCGACGGACGACTCGGTTGCGCGGATTCGCGAGACGTTTCCTGCAGTCGTGGTGGTGGAGGCGGGCAAGAACCTGGGCTTTGCGGGCGGCTGCAATGCGGGGATCGATCGCGCGCTGGCGGACGGCACGGACTTCGTGTGGCTACTGAACAATGACACGGTTGCGCCTCCGGATACCTGCGGTAAGTTGCTGGCGAAGGCCACGCAGGAGCCGATGGCGGGGCTGATCGGCAGCGTGCTCTATTACATGGATGATCCCGGCAAGGTGCAGGCGTGGGGCGGCGGAAATCTGACCGTCTGGCGGGGACGGAGTTCGCATTTTCTTGCGCCCACAGAACTCGGGCCGACGAGCTATCTCACGTTTGCCAGTGTGCTGATTCCGCGCGAGGTACTGCTGCGGGTTGGCGTGCTGTACGAAGGGTTCTTTATGTATTGGGATGATGGGGACTTCGCGCTGCGGGTGACTGCGGCGGGGTATGGACTAGCCGTCGCCGAGGATACCGCCGTGCTGCACAAGGAAGGCGGCAGCACTGAGCACAGAAGTCCGTTGATGGATCGGTTCAATACAGCGGCCGGAATGCATCTTCTGAGACGCCATGCCGCCGTGCCGTGGTTCAGCATGGCGATCTTTCTCGGCCTCAGGGTTGCCAGGCGGGTGGTGCGGGGTGAGTGGAAGAACGTGCGCGCCGTGCTCGCGGCGGTAGGAGATTACTGGCGGCAGCGGAAGATCGTCTATCGCGAGACGGTGTAGATGGCGTCACCCCATTGTGAGGGATGACGCCGGTGGGATTAGTACTTGGTGACGCCCGGCTGCGACTCGTCGGCGATAGTGGTGGCAGCGAGCGTAGCGGCGATGGGGTTGCTGACCGCGGCGTTGCCCGTGATGTAGACACCGAGCTCGCGATTTGCGGTGAGCGAAGCGTTGGAGTAATTGATGGAGCCCATGTAGACGGCTTCGGTGGGAAGACCGAGATCGGCGACCACGGCTTTCGCATGGACATAGAAGCCGGTCGAGCTGGAGTAGTAGTACACACTGGCGCCGGCAGTCTTGATCGTGGTGTATTCGGTGTTGTAGGACTTGCTCTCGTTCTCCCCGACGAGAACGACGGCGACACCACGTGTGGCGGCTGCGGCGACAGCGTTGACGATGCTGCTGGCGCTGAACTCTTCGCACTCGATATAGAGCGTCTTCGTGGCGTTGTTGATGATGGCAACCATGTCGGTGGATGCCGTGGTGGGGCTCCAGACGAGGTCGGTACCGGGACCGGGCGGATAGCTGAAATCGCTGGCGCCTACGGTGCCTCCTGAGGTGGTGCCTGCGGCGTAGTCCATGGCGAAGGTTGCTTCATCGGCAGCGTAGTCGTTGCTGTCGTTGTCGACGAGGGCGTAGTCGCGGGTGGTGGAGTAGTACTGGCTCTGCAGGTTGAGGGACATAACGACGTCGATCGTACCGTCGATCATGATGCTCTTTTCATGTGTGACAGAGAATGCCTTGTTGGCCCACACCGCGCTACAGTTGGTCTGCGCATTCAGCGAGTTGAAGGCCGAGGTGTTGCCACTCTTCTCACTGTTCTGGTCGAGGATCACGCGGACCGTGACACCACGCTTGCAGGCGGCGACGAGGTCGGCGGTGAAGGTCGTATCTTCGAGCGCGTACATGGTCATGTCGATGGTCTTCTGCGCTCCATTGACAAGGGCGTAGAGCGGCGTGACGCTGTTGTCGCTCTCAGGGATAACGTAGAGCGTGTGGTATGCACTGGTGCCACCGGAGCCGCTGAGCGTGATGGTTTGGGTGGAGTTGGCGACATTGTTGTTGTTGTCGGTGAGGGTCACGGTGGCCGTATAAGCCTGTGCGGCAGCGGGGGTGAAGGTCGCCGAGATAGCGCAGTTGGCGCCAGCGGCGAGTGTCGCACCGCAGGTAGTGGTCTGCGTGAAGTCTGACGAGCCGGAGCCGCTGAGGACGATACCTGCGATGTTGAGGGTCGCGCTGCCGGTGTTGGTGAGCGTGGCAGACATGGACGCGGAGGTGGTGGCGGGAATCGTGCTCGGGAAGGTCAGAGTTGTGGCGGAGAGCGTGGCGATCGGCGCAGGCGCAGTTTGTCCGGTGCCGGTCAGGGTGACGGTCTGCGGGGAGCCCGGGGCGTTATCGGCCACGCTGAGCGCGGCAGTAAAGGTGGTGGCAGTAGACGGTGTAAAGGTCACCGAGATGTTGCAACCGCTGCCCGCTGCAAGCGTTGAGCCGCAGGTGCTCGCGGAGATGGCGAAAGCAGCGGCACCTGTTCCCGTGATGCTGGCTGTCGTAATGTTCAGCGCAGCGCTGCCCGTGTTTGAGAGCGTGACCGTCTGCGCCGTCGCGGTGGTGTTAATTGCGGTCCCGGGGAAGGTGAGCGAGTTGGTGTTGAAAGAAGCCAGTGGGCCAACCGCGGTTCCCGTGAGGGTGATGATCTGGGTGGAAGCGGGGACATTGCCGGCGTTGTCCGTCACTGTGATGGTCGCAGTGAAGGAACCGATTTGTGTGGGCGCAAAGGTTGCGTTGATGGTGCAGTTCGCTCCTGCAGCCAGCGAAGTGCCGCAGGTGTTCGTAGTGGAGAACTGGTCGAGATTGACGCCGCCGAGGACGATGCTCGCTATGCTGAGCGCGGTATTGCCGCCGTTGGTGAGGGTGACGCTCTGGCTGGCCGAAAGCGCTCCGGCATTCGTGCTGGGGAAGGTAAGAGTGGTGCCCGAAAGCGTAGCCTGCGGAACGGGGGTGGTGCTGCCGGTCCCGCTGAGGGTCAGGCTCTGGGTGGCGCCGCTGACGTTGCCGGAGTTGTCCACGACGGTGACAAGCAGGTTCACGGTGCCAGAGGCGACTGGGACAAAGACGATGGAGACTGTGCAGGTGGCGGAGGCGGCGAGCGAAGCGCCACAGGTGTCAGCCGTCTGGTTGAAGCTGGAGGCATTGCCGGTGAGCAGAATGCTGGATAGCGTCGCGGTCGCTCCGCCCGTGTTCGAGACGGTGACCGTAATGGGCGCGCTGGTCTGGCCGACAGTGGTGGTGGGGAAGGTCAGCGAAGTCGCAGAGACGGTAACGGTGGGCACGCCCTGCGAGGGTCCTGTGCTGACGGCGGTGCTGCCGCTGCCGCAACCGGTGAGAAGAGGAAAGAGCGAGAGAGAAAGAACTGCAACAGCAATGGACTTACGAAGCATTCAGAACCCGATCAGGCGGAGTATGGAGCGAAGCTGAGATTATATGCCACCTAAACGACAGATCGTGTCACGACCGAGAATCTTGCGCGGAGGAGGTGGCGCGACGCAGACGAAAACGCTTGCCTGGGATGGCAGTTGTGGGAGTCTCTGGCGGTAGAGCCTGGATGGGAGCAAGCTCCATCTGAGCGCGGTTTCGGCCCTGGTGTTTGGCGGCGTAGAGAGCGCGGTCGGCGCGGCCGAGGACATCGACGACTGTATCGAAGATGTCAGCTTCGGTGAAACCGATACTGAGGGTGGGAGCAATGCCGGCGGCGGGATGCGGGGGCAGAGAAGCCATCTCGCGGAGGATGCGGTCGCAGATACCGGACATATCAAGCGCGGTTGATCCGGGGAGCAGGATGAGGAACTCATCACCGCCCATGCGCCCGCAGGTATCGAACGGCCGCAGATGGTGCGAGATGGCAGCGACGACATTGCGCAACACGTCATCGCCGGCAGCATGACCGCCTGTGTCGTTAAAGATCTTGAAGTGGTCGATATCCAAGAGCGCGAGCGAGAGCGGAACACGGGTGCGTCGCGCTCGTTCCACCTCGATGGCGAGGAGTTCTTCGATGCCCCTGCGGTTCAGGGTGCCGGTAAGGGGATCGCGTCGGGCGCTGCGTTCGATGGACGCGGTAATCTCCCGTGCAACCAGCGCCATGCTGAAGATGCCCAGCCCGCAGGCCGCGAACAAAGCTACGAGCAGATGAAGCGCCTGGGCGAAGCTGTCCTGAAAGATATTGTCAGGAACGCCATAAATTGCGGTGGCGACGGCTCGGATAGCATCGCTAACCATGCATAGGACGACAAAAGCGATGAGTGATCGAACAACGACACTGCGACGGTTGTGGCGTACGAGGTCGGTGAGCAGGTTGATCGGAAGCAGAACGCCGGTAACCGCGACAATGATCGTGCGCGTAGTGATGAGGTTATAAACCGTGCTGAAGTAAGCCAGCAAAACAATCGAAAGGGCCGTAACGATAATGGGAAGCCGAAGGCGTGGACGGACGCCGAGCAACTCAGCGCCGCCGACATAAAACATCAGATAAGCCACACCTATCAGCCCATTCCCGAAGATGACGCTCACAGGAAGCGGCACGAACGGGCGCAGAAGAAAAAAGAAGGTGGCGATGACGCCCAGGAGAAAGCCCTGAGCCAGCCGCATCGTGCCACGAACATCACGAAATCTCCTCGCCAGGACGTAGAGGACCATCGAGAAGATGGAGCAGACGATGACTTCGGTTACGAATAACGTAACTATGTCAAAATGAGGGTTGGCGTTCATGACCGGTTTGGTGGCCAGTTTACTGTGCAAAACGCGCGGGGAAAAGCGTTTTCTTTGGTTCCCGCCGCTATTTTTAGCCGTGAACGAGCCAGTCGAACTGTTCGTCGGTGAGCGGCACGACCGAGAGCCGGAACTGTCGGAACATGATCGAACCCTGGAAGACGCCGGCGTCGCGGATCTCAGCGAGCGGCTTTTCGCGCTTCAGGCGTTTGCCTGCCTTGAGGCGGACGATGGGAGTCTTTGGGTCGGCTGGGTCTGTGGTGACCGAAACAACCTTGGCGGTGCCAACCGCAGCCTTGCCCACGTTGGAGTGGTAGATGATGCACTGCTCGCCGCGCTTCATGTTGCGCAGGGTGATGAGCGCCTGAGGGTTCTTGATGCCGTCCCAGGTGGTCTCGCCGTCGCGAAGGAGGTCGTCGAAGGAGTATTTGTCGGGCTCGGTTTTCAATAGATAAGGCATAGGGCAGGTCTAGTTTAGCCGCCGATGTCCAAAAGTTGCACATGGTCGATCAGGTGTTGGAGAAAACGGCTACCCAGGAGGCGGAATTTTTCCACAGAGTCGGTGGCATAGCACTCGAAGGTGGCATGAGTAGGGTTGTTGGGGTCAGGCGAAACTCCTAACGCGACTGCAACAGCGCTGGCCGTCGCCTGGGCCGAGTCGATGACCGTCGCCTGCGAGCCCAGATCGCGAAGCATCTGCTCGATCGGCGCCGCAATGAGCGGGTAATGCGTGCACCCCAGCAACACGGCCGTGGGATTGCAGGCAGCCAGCGCCTCAGTGAGATAGATGCGCAGCACATCCCGGGTCACAGGGTGGTCAACCCAGCCCTCCTCAACCAGCGGCACAAGCAGCGGACAAG
>Ga0302314_10022127_pt1 | contig 10437 bp, 8 predicted proteins | sample III_Palsa_N2_3_FD_200533 | JGI IMG/M metagenome (GOLD analysis project Ga0302314, IMG submission 200533) | Peat permafrost microbial communities from Stordalen Mire near Abisko, Sweden - III_Palsa_N2_3 | ecosystem: Environmental > Terrestrial > Soil > Palsa > Peat permafrost | place: Sweden... | reverse complement strand
TCGTTGTCTTCCATCGTGCTCATACCTGGCTCCGGGGGTTGTTCGGGGTCCCTTCTCACTCATTAAGACGTAAGAAAGGGCGCCCGTGGTCCAATCTGTGACCTAAATCACCTTAAGATATGTCGCGACATCGCGAGCAGGCTTAGTGGACCCTGAAAGAAACCTCAGAAGCCAGGCGGCCCGGCCATCGTTCCATGCGGTCCCGTCCGTCGCAGGGGCGGGGCAGGGGTAGGGGCCGTCCTCCGGTCGGCGGCGTCTTGCCGCCGACACTGCCCATTTTCCGGTGGTTAAATCGCGCCGGTTAAATCCAGCCGCTGTACCACATGTGGGACAGCCAGTCCGAGTACGGAATGACTTGGAAGGACATGATCGGATAGAAGTACCAGAACACCAGGAGCACGGCAAGCACGTAAACGCCGACCAGTCCCGACCCGATCGCCCTGCGTCTCAGGCTCGCGGTCACCGGGCCGATCATCAGCCCCAGGCAGAGCACGATGCAGATGATGATGAACGGCTCGAACTCGAGCGCGTAGTAGTAGAACTTGGTCCGCCCGGGCCACGGCAGCCAGGTTGCCCAGCCGGCCAGGAAGCACAGCACGGCGGCGCCGGCCCGCCAGTCCCGCCGGGTGAGCCACCAGCAGAGGCAGAACACCAGCGCCGGGATCGACACCCACCAGATGATGGGGTTGCCGATCGCGAGGACCTCGGCTACGTAGGGGCCGGTCACGTTCTTAGCGGCAAGGTGGGTGCCGGCCGCGTTGGTGTAGCTCTCCCACCAGAATGCGACCGGGCGGGTGATCACCAGCCAGTCCCACGGCTGGGACTCGTAGGGGTGACGCGCGCTCAGCGTCGACATGAACTGGTACATCTCCTTGTGGTACTCGAATAGTGAGTACAGCGGGGAGATGATGGGGATGTTCAGGCCGTTGAGCTGGGCGTAGTCCCGGTCGTAGCCGGTGGAGGTGGCGAACCAGCCGGACCAGGTGGCGATGTAGGTGACCAGCGGGATGACGCCGAACGTGAGCGGCAGCCACTTGCCGTCGCGCACCAGCGCGCCGCGGACGTAGGACCGCAGTCCCACCGTCCGCCGCGCGCCCATGTCCCAGGCGACGCAGAGCCCGGCGAACGCGAGGATGTACCAGACCGCGTCCTGCTTGGATCCGCCGGCCAGGCCGATGAGAATCCCGGCCGCGACCCGCCATTTCCTGATCCCGAGCGAGGGCCCGGCCTCGTCGGTTGGCTCAAGGACCACGGCCTGGGCCAGTTTGAGGCGGGAGACGTCGCGGTCGACCACGAGGCAGCCGAAGGAGGCGAGGACGAAGAACATCAGGAAGATGTCGAGGATGCCGGTCCGGCTGAGGACGAACTCGAGCCCGTCGAGCGAGAGCAGCAGGCCGGCCACGCAGCCGAGCAGGGTGGAGCGGGTGAGCCGGCGGGTGACGCGGCACATGACCAGGATCGCCAGCGTGCCGAAGAACGCCGACGCGGTCCGCCAGCCGAACGAGGTGAGCCCGTAGAGCCACTCGCCGACCGCGATGAGCAGCTTGCCGACCGGCGGCTGGACCACGTACTCGCCGCAGGCGGTCCCCGAGCACGCTTGGAAGATGTTGGTGCGCCCGGCCACGATCTGCTCGTTGAGCCACTGGGGGTTGCTGCCGGGATTGGGCAGCGTGATCCACTCCACCCCGTGCTGCAGGATGGACCAGGCGTCCTTCACGTAGTACGTCTCGTCGAAGATGATCGCGTCCGGCACCGATAGCCTGTTGAACCGGAGGAAGGCGGCGAACGCGGTGATGATCAGCGGCCAGATCCAGCCCCACAGCCGGTCGTCCGGCATCGGGGTCAGCAGCCGCGAGGTGAGCGCCGTGATCCGCTCGGCGGTGTTCGCTGCCTGGTCAGCGCCGGGCCGCACGCGGCCGGGGTCGGCCGCGTGGCCGAGGCGAACGCCGCGGCTGACGTTCTCAGCCTCGCCGGGGCTGCCGTCTGCTTGGTCCATGGCCGATTAACCGGCCGCTGTAGCGGTCATCGCAGGCAATGCTATGTGGATGGAGGCCCGAGTGGGGAGTGCAAACGGCAGCGAAGGTGGCAGCGACCGCGCCCGCGCCAACCCAGGCGGCAGTGGCATTCTGACGCTGGCCGGGGTCCCTATCGGCCGGGTCGAGGACGCGCCGCCGAGGCTTGCCGCCGAGCTGGCGGCCGCCGACGTGGTCGCGGCCGAGGACACCCGCCGGCTGCGCCAGCTCGCGGCCGCGCTCAACGTCACGATGACCGGGCGGGTGGTCTCCTACTACGACGTGATCGAGACCCGCCGGGCCGAGCAGTTGGTGGCGGAGCTCGCGGCGGGCAAGAACGTCCTGGTGGTCACCGACGCGGGGATGCCGGGCATCAGCGATCCCGGCTACCGCGTGGTCGCGGCCGCCGTCGCGGCCGGGGTACGGGTCACCGCCGTGCCGGGGCCGTCCGCGGTGACGACCGCGCTGGCGGTCTCCGGCCTGCCCACCGACCGGTTCTGCTTTGAGGGGTTCCCGCCGCGCAAGGCCGGCGAGCGCCAGAAGCGGTTCGCCGAGCTGGCGGGCGACCCGCGTACCCAGGTGTTCTTCGAATCGCCGCGCCGGGTCGCGGCGACCCTGGCGGAACTGCGAGCCTCGTTCGGCGACGACCGGGCCGTGGTCGTCTGCCGGGAGCTGACCAAGACCCACGAGGAGATCGTGCGCGGCTCGCTGGCCGAGCTCACCGCCTGGGCGGCGGCCAGGGAGCAGGAGTCAGGGGGCATCCGGGGCGAGATCACGCTGGTCGTGGCCGGCGTCGGCCAGGCCGCCGCTAAGGCCGCGGCCAGGGACGCGGCGCGGGAGGAGCGGCGCGCCGCCCGCTTCGCCGCCCGCGCCGTCGGCCGCGGGGACATCCCCGTCGGGGAAGGCGGGATCGGCTGACGCCCCGTCCCCCTTCGAGCCAAAGGGCCGGCCCCGCGGCGAGAAGGAAAGCACAGCGGCCAGGCAGGCGAACGGCACCGCGGTCGTCACGTAGCGATAGTCGAACTCCGCCGTCGCGGCCGGCGCGACGACCAGCACCACCGAGCAGAGCCACGGCAGCAGCGCGTCCCGGCCCGCCCGCCGCCATCTGAGCACGATCCCGAACAGCCCAACGGCCAGGATCAGCCCGTACACCGTCCCCGGCAGCCACACGTACCGCTGGTAGACCCGGATCAGCGAGGCGAACGGGTTCACCACGACCGTGTCGGGGTTGCCGCGCACGTAGTAGGCCTCGGGCGTGGCGTAGCCGCGGAACGGCGCGCTCGGTATGGACAGCGAGTGGTACCCGAACAGGTACTCATCGTAGGTCTGGCCGTTGGGGAAGACCTCACGGTTCCAGTCGAACGAGCGGACCGAGTCGTCCCAGACCGTGCGCGCGTAGTCGAGCGGCTGCGCCTCGATCGCCCTGATCGCGAACTCCTCCGCCAACTGGTTGACCGTGGGGGAGAACTTGGGCGGCGGGAACCGGTCAAGCGGGCTCACCGCGGTCCAGATGTAGGCCTGCGCGATCGGCCGCTGCGCGGGCGGCACCGACGTGCACAGGGGGAGCAGGTCGGTCGGCAGCGTCATGCGCGAGCAGTCGGCGAACGTCATCACCCGCGAGTACAGGAAGACCCCGGTCGATTCGGTCATCGTGAACTCCCCGTGCGCCGACTTGTACCAGGCCTCGTAGCCGAGGATCGGCACCGCGAACGCGATCCCGCAGACCACCAGGCCCGCGATCAGCGCGCGCCAGCCACGCCAGCCGGCCGTGGCGAGGGCTTTGGCGGGGCCGGGGGAGAGGAACCGGATCAGCAGGTAGAGCCCGAACACGGGGACCAGCGCCAGCCCGGTCGAGCGGACGGTGGTGGACAGCCCGAGCAGCAGCCCGGCCAGCAGGCAGGCCCGCCACGACGGCCGGGGCGACCAGAGCAGCACGCTGACGGCGGCGAACGCCAGGAACAGGAAGAGCGTGTCCGTCATGATCAGGTGCTCGAGCTGGATCTCGAAGCCGTCGTAGAGCACCGGCAGCGTGAACAGCACCGCGACCCAGGCGGGGGCGGCGAACCGCCGCCGGGCGAGCGCGTAGATCATCACCGCGACCAGCAGACCCATCAGGTGCTGCGAGACTGTAACCAGGAAATAGCTGTGGAACGGTGAAAGCAGCCACAGGTACACCGGGTAACCTGAGGGCCGTGACGTGTCGGGGGTAAGCGTCACCGCCGCGGACACGTAGCTGAACGAGTCGTTGAACCAGGACTGCCATCGGTAGCCGAGTTCGGCGTCCACCCGGAGCAGCACGGCGGGTATCAAGGCCAGCGCAAAGAGCAGATTGCCGGCCAGGCTGCGCCGGATGACCGCTGGTACTGCCCGCAAACCCGTATCCTCCACGGAGTAAAAGGTAAACGGTGAACGGAGTCCACGTGGAGCTGACCGTCGTGATGCCCTGCCTCAATGAGGCGGAGACCGTGGCGACCTGCGTGCGCAAGGCGGTGAAGTTCCTCGCCGACAGCGGGGTGAGCGGCGAGGTCGTGCTGGCGGACAACGGCTCCACCGACGGCAGCCAGCAGCTGGCCGAGGACGCGGGCGCGCGGGTTGTCGCGGTCAGCGAGAAGGGCTACGGCAACGCCCTGATGGGCGGCATCCTGGCCGCGCGGGGCGAGTACGTGATCATGGGCGACGCCGACGACAGCTACGATTTCAGCAACCTGATGCCGTATGTGACCGAGTTGCGGGGCGGGGCCGACCTGGTGATGGGCAACCGGTTCAAGGGCGGCATAGCGCCGGGCGCGATGCCGCCGCTGCACCGCTACCTCGGCACCCCGGTGCTCTCCTTCATCGGCCGGCTGTTCTTCCACTCCAACATCGGCGATTTCAACTGCGGCCTGCGCGGCTTCCGGCGCGACAGCGCCATCGCGCTTGGCCTGCAGGCGACCGGCATGGAGTTCGCCAGCGAGATGATCGTGAAGGCGGCCCTCGCGCACCAGAAGATCACCGAGGTCCCGACCACCCTGGTCAAGGACGGCCGCAGCCGCCCGCCGCACCTGAACACCTGGCGCGACGGCTGGCGCCACCTGCGGTTCCTGCTGCTGTTCAGCCCCACCTGGCTGTTCTTGCTGCCCGGGCTGACGCTGCTCGTCCTCGGCCTTGGGTTCGGCGCGGCGGTCGCGGCGGGCCCGCTCAAGATCGGCGGCGTCTCGTTTGACGTGGACACCCTGGTCGCCTGCGGCGCGGCGGTCGATATCGGCTTCCAGGCGATCCTGTTCTGGTTGTTCACCCAGGTCTACGCGGGCGCCGAGGGGTTCCTGCCGGAGGAGCCGAAGGTGCAGCGGCTGCTGGGCGAGCTCTCGCTCGAGCGCGGCCTGCTGGTCGGCGCGGCGGTCGGCCTGGCCGGCCTCGTCGGCCTGATCTTCTCGCTGATCTACTGGGATGGGTACTCGTTCGGCCACCTCAACTACGAGCACGAACTCCGGCTGATGGTGCCGTCGGTGACCGCGCTCGTGCTGAGCTGCCAGCTCATCCTGGGCACGTTCTTCCTGTCGATCCTCGGCATCAAGCAGACCCGCCACACGCCGGTCGGCGCGAAGGCGGAACTTAATGTAAGCGACGACCACGCCACAGCCCGTAGGCTTTAAATATGCCATCCGCCAATCTCAAACACATTTTGACCGCGCCGGCCTGGCCGTACGCCAACGGCCCGCGGCACATCGGGCACGTCTCCGGCTTCGCGCTGCCGAGCGACATGTTCAGCCGGTACCAGCGGATGGCGGGCAACAAGGTCCTGATGGTGTCGGGCACCGACGAGCACGGCACCCCGATTCAGGTCCAGGCGGACAAGGAAGGCCTCACCACCAGGGAGATCGCCGACCGCTACAACGGGGTCATCGGGCAGGACCTGGCCAACCTGGACATGAGCTACGACCTGTTCACCAGGACGACGACGCTCAACCACTACGCGGTCGTGCAGGAGATGTTCACCACCCTGCTGCGCAACGGGTACATCTTCCCCAAGGTCACGCTGGGCGCGATCTCGCCGTCGACCGGCCGCACGCTGCCCGACCGCTACATCGAGGGCACCTGCCCGATCTGCGGCTACCCGAACGCCCGCGGCGACCAGTGCGACAACTGCGGCAACCAGCTCGACCCGACCGACCTGATCAACCCGCGGTCGCGGATCAACGGGGAGACGCCGCTCTTCGTCGAGCAGGAGCACTACTTCCTCGACCTGCCCGCGTTCGCGGACGCGCTCGGGTCCTGGCTGCAGTCCAAGTCCGGTCAGTGGCGGCCGAACGTGCTTAAGTTCTCGCTCAACCTGCTCGATGACCTCCAGCCGCGGGCGATCACCCGCGACCTGGACTGGGGGGTTCCCGTCCCGCTGGACGGCTGGCGGGACCGGAACGACAAGCGGATCTACGTCTGGTTCGACGCGGTGATCGGCTACCTGTCGGCCTCCATCGAGTGGGCCCGCCGGTCGGGCGACCCCGACGCCTGGCGCGCGTGGTGGAACGACGAGAACGCCGAGGCCTACTACTTCATGGGCAAGGACAACATCGTCTTCCATTCCGAAATCTGGCCGGCGATGCTGCTCGGCTACGACGGCAATGGGGCGAAGGGGGGAAACCCGGGACCGTTCAAAAAACTTGACCTGCCCACCGAGGTGGTGAGCAGCGAGTTCCTGACGATGGAGGGCCGCAAGTTCTCGTCCTCGCGTCAGGTGGTGATCTACGTGCGCGACTTCCTTGAGCGCTATGACGTGGACGCGCTGCGCTACTACGTGGCGGTGGCCGGCCCGGAGACCCACGACACCGATTTCACCTGGAGCGAGTTCGTCCGCCGCAATAACGACGAGCTGGTCGCTACCTGGGGAAACCTGGTCAATCGGGCGGTTTCGTTCGCGGCTCGGTACGTCGGGCAGATTCCCGCCGCGGGCACGCTCACCGACGCCGACCACGCGCTGCTCGCGACCACCAGCGGAGCGTTCGCTGAGGTCGGCCGGAGCCTGGCCGGCTCGCACTTCAAGGCCGGGGTCAACGACGCCATGCGCGCGGTGGCCGAGGCCAACAAGTACTTCTCCGAGCAGGCCCCGTGGAAGCTGCGCGAGTCGGACCCGGAGCGGATGCAGACGATCCTGCACGTCACCCTGCAGGCCGTGGACGACGCGAAGACGCTGCTGACGCCGTTCCTGCCGCGCTCGTCGCAGGCGGTCAACGAGATGCTGGGCGGCGCCGCCGACTGGTCGGGAATGCCGCTGATCGAGACGGTGGACGAGGAGGGCGGGCCGTCCTACCCGGTGATCACCGGGTCCTACGACTCGTCGTTCCGCTGGGAGTCGCGGCCGATCGCGCCGGGCACGGCCCTGGCCGTGCCGTCCCCGCTGTTCAAGAAGCTCGACCAGTCCGTGGTGGATGAGGAAATAGCCCGGCTTCAAGGCGATGAATAGTTCGAACGGTCCCGTGGCTTCGCGGTCTCCGTCGACTGGCTCCGGTGAGGTGGCGCTGCCCGAGCCGGGCGGCTTCGACAGCCACACCCACATGGACATCATCGGGCTGCCGGTGGACGGCGTGCTGGCGGCGGCGCGGGCGGCCGGCATCGGCCGGGTGGTCAATGTCGGGTGCGATCTGCCGTCGTCGCGCTGGTCGGTCGATTGCGCGTCGGAGTACGCGGACGTGTACGCGGCGGTGGCGATTCACCCGAACGAAACCGGCGCCGTGTACCGCGAGCATGAGCCGGTCCTGGTCGCGATCGAGGCGCTGGCGCGGGCGCCGAAGGTGGTGGCGATCGGGGAGACGGGCCTGGACTACTACCGGGACCGCTCGGCCCCCGAGGTGCAGCAGGCCTGGTTCCGCGCGCACATCGAGATCGCCCGGCGGACCGGCAAGGCGCTGATGATCCACGACCGGGACGCGCACGAGGATGTGCTGTCGATACTGGAGGAGTACGCGCCGTGGCCGCCGTACAGCGTGATCTTTCACTGCTTCTCCGGTGACGCGGCGATGGCCGGCCAGTGCGCCGCGGCCGGGTACCTGATGAGCTTCGCCGGCAACGTGACGTTCAAGAACGCGGACGCCCTGCGGGAGGCCGCGCTGGTCGCGCCGCCGGAGCTGATGCTGGCGGAGACCGACGCGCCGTACCTGACGCCGGTACCGCACCGCGGCAAGCCGAACTCACCGGCCATGACCGCGTATACCATCCGCTTCCTGGCCGGGCTGAAGAACCTGGACGTCGCGGACTTCTGCGCCCAGCTCCAGTCCACAGGCGCCCGTGTCTTCGCCTGGTAGCGGCGGTGGGGTGCGGCTGCTTGGGGCCGGGGATATCCGCGGCACCGCCGGGCGGCTTGGGGTGCGGCCGACCAAGAAGCTGGGGCAGAACTTCGTCGTCGAGCCGGGGAGCGTGCGGCAGATCGCCGCGCTGGCGGCCGTGCGCCCGGGCGACTTGGTTCTGGAAGTCGGGCCTGGCCTCGGCTCGCTGACGCTGGCGCTGCTCGAGGCCGCCGTCGGCGCGGGTGACGCCCGGCTGGTGGCGGTCGAGATCGACCCGGTGCTGGCGGCCGAGCTGCCGAAGACGATCGCGGACCGGGCGCCCGAATTCGCGGGGCTGGTGGACGTGGTGACGGCCGACGCGCTGGCGGTGGGCGAGGCCGAGGTGGGCAGGCCGACCGTGCTCGCGGCCAACCTGCCCTACAACGTGGCGGTGCCGGTGCTGCTCAACCTGCTGGCGGCGCTGCCCTCGCTTGAACGCGGAATCGTGATGGTGCAGGCCGAGGTGGCGGACCGGATGTGCGCCGGGCCCGGGGGCCGGGTGTACGGGGCGCCGTCGGCCAAGCTCGCCTGGTACGCCTCGGCCCGGGCGGCGGGGACGGTGCCGCGCAGCGTCTTCTGGCCGGTGCCGAACGTGGACTCCAAACTGGTCGCGTTCGCCAGGCACGACCCGCCGTCGACGTCCGCCAGCCGGGCGGAGGTGTTCGCGGTGGTCGACGCGGCGTTTGGGCAGCGCCGCAAGACGCTGCGGGCCGCCCTCGGCGGCTGGGCGGGGTCGCCCGCTGAGGCGGAACGGCTGCTGCGCGCGGCCGGGGTCGACCCCGGTGCCCGCGGCGAGTCGCTGCCCATCGCCGACTTCGCCCGCATCGCGCAGGCCCGCCAGGACCGCTAAGGGCCGGTAGGCTCTGGTGACTGTGACGAGTGTGACCGCGCGGGTGCCCGCGAAGATCAACCTCCAGCTCGCCGTGGGGCCGTTGCGGTCCGACGGCTACCACGGCCTGGTGACGGTCTTCCATGCCGTCTCGCTGTTCGATGAGGTGACCGTCGTGGCGGCCAAGGCGGACAGCGTGACGGTGGCGGGCGAGGGGGCCGATCATGTGCCCGCCGACGGCGACAACCTGGCGCTGCGCGCGGTGCGGGCGCTCCGCACGGCGATCGCGGACCGGGACGGGGTGGCACCCGACGTGGCCGGGGACGGGCGGGCGGGCGGGGATAATCGGGCGGGGGTGGCCGTCGCGATCCGGAAGCGGATACCGGTCGCCGGCGGTCTTGCGGGCGGTAGCGCGGACGCCGCGGCCGCGCTCGTCGCCTGCAACGCGCTCTGGCAGGCCGAGCTCTCGCAGCAGGACCTGTGCGAGGTGGGCGGCCGGGTCGGCAGCGACGTGGCCTTCGCCGTCCTCGGCGGCACCGCCGTCGGGCGCGGCCGGGGCGAGCAGCTCACCCAGGCGCTGGTCGCGCCCGTGACCTACCACTGGGTGCTCGCGCTGGCCGGCGGCCCGCTGTCCACCCCGGCCGTGTACGGCACGCTTGACCGGCTCCGCGGTGATAGCGCGGTCAGCGAGCCGCAGCTCAGCCCGGAGCTGATGACGGCGCTTCGGTCCGGGGACGCCAAGCGGGTCGGCGCCGCCCTCAGCAACGACCTGCAGGCGCCGGCGCTGGCGATGTTCCCCGCGCTGCACAAGACGCTGGCGGCGGGCCGGGAGTTCGGCGCGCTCGGCGCGCTGGTCTCCGGCTCCGGCCCGACCTGCTTCTTCCTGGCCAGGGACGAGCGTCACGCGACCGACCTCGCGGTCGCCCTGTCGAGCGCCGGCGTCTGCCGGTCGGTGGTCAAGGCGACCGGCGCGGCCCACGGCGCGTCGGTTGTCGCCCGCTTAGCTGTTCTAGCCGAGCGCCTCGGTGAGCTCGAACCAGCGTTCCTCGAGCGCCTGGACGTCGGCTTCGAGCGCGCTGATCTCCTTCATGCGCTTGGTGAGGCCCTGGTAGTCGGAGTGATCATGGGTGGCCAGGGCGTTCTTGGCGTCGTTGATCTGGTCGGTGAGCTTCGCCATCCGGCGCTCGACGGCGGCGATCTCCTTCTGCGCGTCCCGCAGCGCGGCGCCGCTGAGCGCGGGTGAGGTCGCGCCGGCGTCGCCGGCGTTGCCGGCCGCGGCGATGAGCGGGATGGAGGCTGG
>Ga0302314_10022126_pt1 | contig 10438 bp, 7 predicted proteins | sample III_Palsa_N2_3_FD_200533 | JGI IMG/M metagenome (GOLD analysis project Ga0302314, IMG submission 200533) | Peat permafrost microbial communities from Stordalen Mire near Abisko, Sweden - III_Palsa_N2_3 | ecosystem: Environmental > Terrestrial > Soil > Palsa > Peat permafrost | place: Sweden... | reverse complement strand
GGCCCGATCAAACACCTATAAAGCAGCGCACCGGTCACGATGATCGCGTCGCGAGCCACCGCAGCGGCCATCAGCCACAAGGGCACGAGCTTCAAGTACGCGAGGGTGATGAACACGGTCGCGAGCAACAATTTGTCCGCCACCGGATCGAGCACTGCGCCTAGCTCGCTCTGCCATCCGAAGCGCTTGGCGAGAAAACCATCTGCGGCATCCGACAACGCCGCCACACCGAACAAGGCGATGGTCGCGGCCAGCTGATGATTCGCGAGCGCCAAGGCGATGGGCGCGACCAGCAGAATTCTGATTGCGGTAATGACGTTCGGAAGATGGCGCAGAGACGAGGACACGCGATTAATGCTGAAGTTGAAAGCGCAAAACTCCATTGTCGCCGGCGGCGATCGGCTGCAATTGTCCGTTCAAGGAAAGCGCGCGCTGCAGCGATTCCGCGCCGCCACGCGTGGTCAGGCGAAATCTGATCGTATCGCCCGTCAGGGCGGCCACATTCACGTGCGAAATGAACGACAACGATTCGAGATAGGCCTGCAGATTCGCATACTCTCGAACATCGCCGACTCCGGTCACCTCGATATCGACCGGAGCGAGGCTGCCGCTGGCGGCAAATAGTCCGGCGTACAAATCCGCCGTGCGATTCACGCCCTCCAAGGTGCCGGAAAATTCGCTGCTATGATCCTGGAACAACAGCGTCCAGCGCACGTTCGCGGTGTCATTCGTTCCCGCGGCTTTGCCGATGAGTATCCCCTCGCCGCCCGAGCGCCGCCCGATGTCCGCCAGGGTGGCCGGCGTGGCTGCGTTGACGCCGGCATAGTCCAGATGATCTTTTTGTATTTCCGCAGCGCTCGGCCAAAGCAGGGGCACGCCGCGCAGCGTTGCGGCCGCGTCGATCGCCGTTTTTAATTCGGACGTGTCCTCCGCCGTAATGAGGGTGCCCGCTTGGGGGCCCGTTTGGGCAGTCAGCCAAACGTAGGTGCTCGGCCGCTCATGGCCCCATAGAGGCTGGCCATTCTGAGTAAGCCAGCGTTCTATGGCAGGCCCATCGAAGGAGACCCATATTTGGCCATCCGCCGCACCGCGATACTGCTGGACGTAGCGGCGCGCATTGCCGATCAGCGGCGCCAGGGCCGGGTCGTCCTCCGCCGAGCGGCGGCCGGTGACGCGAACCAGCACCATTTTCATCGCGGCTTGGAAGGCTCCGGCCTGCGCCGCCTCGGAGCGGTCCGCCGCCGGCACCGTCGCCTGAAACAGCTCGGCGCGAGTCAGCGCGAGGGCCGCATTCCCCAGGCAAAGTGCCGCCAAACTCAAGCACAAAAGCACTGCCGTACGCAAATTTCCCCGAGAAAAGACGCTGAAGTACTGTGACATGGTGTTGTAAAATACCACAGCTGGCCGGCTTGCCGCGCCGGAGCGGTCGGCCTGCCCTTACCCATAGAAGAGTTGGCCATCGAAGACTTGGCCACAGAGGATTGGAATGACTGAGCGAGCCCCCGTAACCTATCGCGAGGCTGGAGTCGATATCGATGCCGGCGAGGAACTCGTCGAACGCATCAAGCCCCACGTGAAACGCTCCATGCGGCGCGAAGTACTGGGCGGCCTAGGCGGTTTCGGCGCCCTCGTCGAAGTGCCGCTGGACCGCTACCGCAAGCCCGTGCTCGTGTCGGGAACCGACGGGGTCGGCACCAAGCTGCGCCTTGCCATCGATACCGGCCGCCATGACACGGTGGGCATCGACTTGGTGGCCATGTGCGTCAACGACGTAGTGGTTCAAGGGGCCGAACCCCTGTTCTTCCTCGACTACTTCGCGACGGGCAAGCTCGACGTCGGGGTGGGTGAGCGCCTCATCGCGGGCATCGTCGAAGGGTGCGTGCAAGCCGGGTGCGCACTGGTGGGGGGCGAAACGGCCGAAATGCCGGGGATGTATCACGGCGAGGACTACGACCTGGCGGGGTTCTGTGTCGGCATCGTGGAAAAGGACGCCATCATCGACGGATCGGCAACGCGTGCCGGTGACGTAGTTTTGGGGCTGCCCTCCTCCGGGCCGCACTCCAACGGCTTTTCCTTGATTCGAAAAATACTGCAAGTCAGCGGTGCCGACCTTCAAGCCCCTCTGGACGGTGTCAGCCTCGTCGATCGGCTCATGGCGCCCACGCGCATCTATGTGAAAGCCATCCTCAAGCTGATCTCGCAGCTCCCGGTACACGGTGTAGCGCATATCACCGGGGGCGGCCTGGTGGAGAACATTCCGCGCGTGGTGCCCGAGGGTTTGGAAGTCGTCCTGGAGCGCAAGTCCTGGCGCCGCGAAGCAGTGTTCGACTGGCTGCAGCGCCAGGGCCAGGTTGCCGACGCGGAGATGTATCGCGTATTCAATTGCGGCATCGGTATGACGATTCAAGTCGCGGCGGCCGATGCCCAGCGAGCCATAGGGCTTCTGCGCGAAATGGGCGTCGAGGCTCTGGTCATCGGCGAAGTGCGCGCAGGAACGCGCGGTGTCGTCATCGCTTGAACAGCCCGCCGCCGCGCCGGCCGATCGTCATTCTCATCTCGGGACGCGGCGGCAATATGCGCGCGCTGATCGAACACAGCCGCGACCCGGGTGCACCCTATGCGGTATCCAAGGTGTTCTCCGACCAGGCCGACGCAGCAGGGCTCGACCTGGCCCGCAGCCTGGGTGTGCCGGCGCAGGCGCTGAAGCCCGCGAGACCCGCGATCCCCTCTGCAACAACGGCGACCCCCGCGGAGGTGCCGGGACACACCAATGCCCCAACCCGCACTGACGCCACAACCCGCGCCGCCTACGATGCAACCTTGGCGGCCGCGGTCAAAGAATGCTCGCCTTCGCTGGTCGTGCTGGCGGGATTCATGCGCATCCTGTCGCCGCCGTTCGTCGCGGAGTTCGCCGGAAGGATGCTGAACATCCACCCGTCCCTGCTGCCCAAATATCCCGGCCTGCACACACATCACCGCGCTTTGCAGGCCCACGATCCCGAGCATGGGGCCACCGTGCACTTCGTGACCGAGAAACTCGACGGCGGGCCACCGGTCATCCAAGCGCGGGTGGCTGTCACGGCAACGGACGACGAACAGAGCCTCGCCGCGCGAGTGCAAACCGTGGAGCACCGCATCTACCCGCTCGCGGTTCGCTGGTTTTGCGAGGGTCGATTGCGGTATGAGAGCGGCCGCGCATGGCTCGATGACCGTGAGCTGACTGAGCCGGTACAGTTCACCGGCACCGAAGGATGAGAGAGCCGATGAGTGCTCTCGAGGGGTCCGACATGATCGTTCCAAGGAGGCCGGTCGTGGGCATCAAGATGCCTGCCCTGGCGGTTCGAGGAGTCGCCGCGATGTCACTCGCAATCGTTACCGCCGCCACGGCGCCCGCTCAGACGCCGGGTGCTGCTCAGACGCCGGCCGCGGCCCAGGCACCCTCCGGGGCGCCGGCGCCGTCCGGCACCGATACAGCCATCGCGCCTTTCTCCGCGCACTATCTCGCGGACTGGAAGAACATCAATGTGGGCACCAGCGACCTCGAGCTGAAGCCGGACACAGAACCCGGCCACTACTTGTATACCTGGACGATCACGGCCCGCGGCATCTTCCGGCTGTACCGCAGCGAGGTCACTCAGAAGAGCTGGCTCAGCGTCGATGCCGGCCACATTCGCCCCAATAGATACCGCGGTGAGGACGGATCGTCGAGCGTCAATCTGGATTTCGACTGGGACGCTCGACGCGCCAGCGGTACATCCGAAGGCAAAGCAGTCGATCTGAAACTCGAGGAAGGGACCCAGGACCTGATGTCGATCCAGGTCGAGGTCATGCGCGACCTGAGAAAAGGCGATTTACCGAAGACGTTCCAGATCATCGACAAGGATCGTCTCAAGGAATTCATCTACGCCGAGGAAGGGAATGCCCGCATCAGAACCGGCCTCGGCGAACTCGACACCGTCATCGTCTCGAGCCGGCAAGCCGGCAACAATCGCATCCTGCGCATGTGGTTCGCCCCGTCACTGGGATTCGTGCCGGTGCAAGCCGAACGCACCCGCGACGGCAAATTGGAATTCGCGATGCGGATCAAATCCCTGGATCGCTAGGTCTTAGGCAGAGTGACGCCGCGCTGCCCCTGGTACTTCCCACCGCGATCCTTGTATGAGGTCTCGCAGACCTCGTCGGATTCGAAGAACAGCATTTGCGCCACGCCTTCGTTGGCGTAGATCTTGGCCGGCAACGGTGTGGTGTTCGAGAACTCCAGAGTCACGTGGCCTTCCCACTCGGGTTCTAAAGGCGTTACGTTCACGATAATTCCGCACCTTGCATACGTCGAATTGTGAACGATGAAATCGTTGGCGACGAAGTTGTGCAGTGTGGGCACGGTGATGTCATAGACTTCTTCGGACCCGACGGGCTCGATTACTTCGACCTCATCCCATACAGGTCCGTCGACGAGCGGAGAGACATATGGATCGCCCGTCATGAGGGCGACGCGCGACGCGGCGGATATCGGCATGGATTGACGTAGGTCGGGATGAATATCGAGCGCGTTCAAGCTCAGTCCGCCGACCCGCGCCGCCATGCCCGCGACCGCCCAGGCCTCGCTCGGCAGCGTGTCGAAGTTGCTCTTACGCCTCGGTTGCGCGGCGATCATCGGCAGCACTTCTTCCTCTAACAGCCGCTGCTTCGCCGAGCCGGGTGAAAAGCCGATTCTCTGGGCAAAACGCAGGATTTGATCCTTGTCCGTGATCTGTATTTTGCATGCCCGAGTCCCGATCGCGGTGGTCTTTTCGCGGATCAGCGAGAAGATCCCGAATCGCAGCAGAAGATGGTGCACATCCTCGATCAGCCGCCGGGACTTCGAGTAGTACTCGAGAAAGATGCTCCGATCGGAGTGGTAAATACTGCCGTCGCCGCTGAAAAGCGCCTGCAGAAACAGCCGAACCGAGGGCTCGGGCGCCGTGAAGATGATCTGCGGCACGAACTTATCGGCGGCGCCGACATTGAGTTCGAGATTTTTAAGCCAGTCGTGGGCGCGATTTCGCTCCGCGATTCCCCCTCTGCCCTTTCGATTGACCAGTCGATACCCGTAGCGACCCTTATAAGTGATCTGTCCCAAGCCGGAGGCCGCCATTGCGGACTCGAGTAGAGCGACCATGGCCGGATCTGCGGTCGTGTACGTGGGGCTGTGGCCTGGCGTATTGCACTGACCTTCCGAGATCATCAAGCCCGTGAGAGTCGCCTCCCAGTCAGCGATGGGCGTCTTTCCGAATATGGGAATCTCGCGGGCAATCGCAATGCGATCGCCCGCTCGCAAATCGCTCAATGCCACCCACCGATTGAGCATTCGAAACGGGTGATTCGCCGTGGCTCGAATGCGCAACCCCGCCCGGGTTCGCAGCTCGAAGATCTCTCGCTTCCCCTGCGGAATGAAGTCCGACACTTTGGCCGGCTTCAAACGCCAGCCGTCCCAGGCCAAAGTTCGCTTGCCCCAGCGCATTTCCGTGATCGGCACAAATGCACCGGTATCGGCGTCGACCACGCGTGTATCGCCGGTGACACATTTTCCCAAGCAAACAGTCAAAACGCTGCGCGGAATGCGAAAAAACTCCACCGTGCTCGCCAGCGCGAAGGAATTCGGCGGGATGATGCAGACCGGTCCCCTGAAATCCACGAAGGACTTTTCGTCGAAGTTCTTCGGATCGACGATGGTGGAATTGATATTGGTGAAAATCTTGAAATCCTCGGCGCAGCGCACGTCGTAACCGTAGCTCGACGTCCCGTAGGAAACGATTTTGTGGCCGCCCGCCACCCGCACCTGCTCCGCGGAGAACGGCTCGATCATGCCGTGTGCCGCCATGCGCCGGATCCATCGATCGCTCTTGATGCTCATTTAAGTCGCTTCCACCGTGATCTTCGGGAATGCCCGGCTGTAATCCTTGTTCAACGTCGACAGCCGCGCCGCTGTGCGGCGCGCCATCTGCAGATAGGCCTGGGCGCGCACACTGCCGGGCTCGGAAACCACGGTCGGAGACCCCCCGTCCGCGTCCTCGCGGATACGGATATCCAAGGGCAGCTCGCCCAGCAATTGGACGCCGTACTGCGCCGCCATCCGAGCACCCCCGCCGCTGCCGAACACATGTTCGACGTGCCCGCACTGGCTGCAAACGTGCACGCTCATGTTCTCCACTACTCCGAGCACGCGTACCTCGACCTTTTCGAACATCTTGAGACCCTTGCGTGCATCCAGCAGGGCGATATCCTGGGGAGTAGTGACGATGACGGCACCGCTCACCGGAACCCGCTGCGCCAGGGTCAGCTGTATGTCGCCGGTACCCGGCGGCATGTCGACCACCAGGTAGTCCAGTTCGCCCCAATTCGTGTCGCCCAGGAGCTGGGTCAGGGCCTGGGTCACCATCGGCCCGCGCCAGGCCATGGGCTGTTCCTGGTCGATCATGAAGCCGATGGACATGACTTCGACGCCATGCGCACGCAACGGGGTCAAATGCTTGCCGTCCGCGCTGACCGGCTTGGCGCCCACCAGGCCCATCATCAGCGGCTGGCTGGGGCCATAGATATCGGCGTCCAACAGGCCCACTTTGGCGCCTTGAGCCGCCCAGGCCAGCGCCAGATTCGCGGCAGTCGTGGACTTGCCCACCCCGCCCTTGCCCGAGGCCACCGCCACGATGTTCTTGACGTTCGCCAGGGGCTTGAGCGTGCGCTGTACCGCATGTGCGGTGATTTGCGCCCGCAGCTTCAACTCCAGGCGATTCTGCCCCAGAAGGGGCTGAAGATGCTTCTGCAATGCGGTCCCGAGTTCCCCCGCATAGTCCGCACAGGGAAAGCCCAGCGCCAGGTGCGCGGTCACCGTTCCGCTTGCAAATGTGACGGACTCCACAGCCTTCGCCTCAGCCAGAGTCTGGCCGAGGTAGGGGTCTGCATACGTGTTTAGTTTTTCGCGGATTGCGTCATCCGCGGCGGCAGGTTGATTCATATAGGCTTCCGATTGTACCGCAGGCGGACAAGCGCGTGCGGTATGGCATAATCCACGATGAAGAATGAAGACCGCGGTGGGCCCCAGTGCTGACGGTGAGAACGGATGGCTCCCGAGGGATGTTAACTTGAAGGCACCGAATGAGTTTATTCGCCAACTATCGTGCCGATCGGCTTATCGCCGAGGTTAAGTCCAGCGGCAACCCAGACAGCCCTCTGGCGAAAAAGGCTTTGGAGAAATTGCTGGCGCTCGGTCCGAGCGCCATCGAACCCATCGTCGGCGCCCTGACGAACTCGGAGAAGCGCGAGACGGTAGCCTACGTGGAAGTGCTGTCGCGGCTGATCGACGCCAAAACGCTGCCGCAATTGTTGAAGACCATGGCGGAGGCCAACGGCCGGGCGATGTCCGGGATCGCGTGGGCCCTGTCGTCGAGCAAGAATTACCCGGCGAACGCGCTGCTCGAGGCCTTGACCAAGCCCGACATGCCCAAGCCGGTCATTCTCGACGTGATCGCCGCGCAAAAGACCCGCTTCACGGTGCGCGAACTGCTGAACGCCGCGTATTCCCAGGAAGGGAACGAAAGAACCGGGTTGTTCAAAATCGTTGCGGAGGTTGCAGACGAGTCCTCGATCGACGACTTGATCGCCCGCATCGAGGGCAAGGACCCCGTCGCCCGGCTTCACATCATCAATGTGCTGGCGCGGTTCAATACCCCCAGAGTGCAGCAGGCCGTGCAGAAGCAGCTCAAGGACAACAGCAAATTCATCCGCTCGGCCGCCCTGTCGGCGTTGGGCCGGATGGATGGGCCGTTCGACATTGCGGTCCTCTGCGGCATGCTGCGCGATCCGGAAATCGAGGTGCAGAACAAGGCGGTCGACGTCGTCATCCATGCCAATCATCCGGATACGATCAAGTACCTGGTCGATGTGCTCAAGGATGAGAACGAATACGCCCGGCGCGCGGCCGTGGAAGTATTGAACGCGGTCGGCACGTCGAAGTCGGTCAAGTACCTGCTCGAAGTGATCGCCGACAGCGACTGGTGGGTCCGGACGCGGGCCGCCGACGCTCTGGGCAAGATCGGGGGCCCACGCGTGGTCGACGCCGTGCTCACTCTCGTCAAGGACGAGAATCAGGACATTCGGCGCGCCGCCATCGAAATTCTCAATCAAACCAAGGACGAACGCGCCGTGGCGCAGCTGCTCGAAGCCACCAAGGACCCCGATTGGTGGGTGAGCGAACGTGCTGTGGACGCGCTCGCCGAGATCGGCAGCACCAAATCGCTGCCGCGCTTCTTGGAGATGCTGGCGGCCGGGCAACCGAAGTCCCTGCCCACCGTGATTCGCGCCATCGCCAAGATCGGCGATCAAAAGTGCATCGAGCGCCTGCTGCCCATGCTGCAGCGGCCGGAAACCGAGATCAAAGCGGAGGCCATTGCGGCGCTCACCAAATTGGCCGATGAGCGACGCGCCGAGACCATCCGGGTACGATTGCAGGCGATCGCAGGCGGCGCCGACGGCACCATCAGCCAAGCGGTGGCGCGCGCCATGCAGGAACTGGAGAACCGGTTCTCGACGCAGCAAATCGCGGCCAACCAGCGCGCGGAAAAGATGCAGGAGCCGGCCAAGACTCTGCTCATCGACAATCAGGACCTCGCCAAAGTCGTTCAGGAGCAGGAAGTCCAGGCGAACAAGCTTGACATCGCGACCTTGAAGACAGGCGATATCATCGAGGGCCGCTACAAGTACATCGAAAAGATCGGCAAGGGCGCGTTCGGCACGGTGCTGCTCATGGAAGACACCGTGGTCGAGGAGCGCCTGATCCTGAAATTCCTGAACCCCAACGTCTCGGCCGACGAGGAGATGATGAAGCGCTTCGTGCACGAATTGCGCTACAGCCGCAAAATCACGCACAAGAACGTCATCCGCATCTACGATTTTCTGTTCATCCGCGGCAATTACGCCATCTCCATGGAGTACTTCCCGTCCCACACCCTGGGCGGGGAGATCGTCAACGAGAAGCCGGTGCAGCTCAAGCGCGCGGTCAAATTCGGCATCGACATTGCCACCGGCATGGCGGTCGCGCACCAGGCCGGCATCGTGCATCGGGATCTGAAGCCCGCGAACATCTTGATCGACAACGACGGCCTGCTCAAGATCGTGGACTTCGGCGTGGCGGCGGCACAAACCCAGGGCGACACCCAGCTGACCAAGACCGGCTATGTCATCGGGTCGCCCAAGTACATGGCGCCGGAACAGATCCTGGGCAAGAAGGTGGACGAACGGGCGGATATCTACAGCCTGGGCGTCATTCTGTACGAGATGCTCAGCGGGATACCGCCCTACTCGCGCGGCGATCACATGTCGGTGATGTACCAACACGTCCAAGGCAAGGCCCGCCCGCCCATCGACATCAACAAGGAATTGCCGGTGGAATTGAACAATTTGGTGATGAAATGCATGTCGCTGGACAAGGCCAAGCGCGCGCAAAGCATGGACGAATTGCGGCTATCTCTCGAAAAGTTCCTATAAGGGCTTGACGGACCTCACGTTTATCGGCCATTTCTGACCCAAACGCTCGATAATCCGATCGCTTGCGGGTAGCCTTGCACATTATGGCAAGAATCGACGCATTCCTTAAGTTAGGCGTGGCCCAGGGTTGCTCGGACATGCATCTGGCGGTGGGCATACCGCCGATGTTGCGCATACATGGGGACCTGATGCCCATCAAGTTTCGCGACCTGGGGGAGGCCGAACTCGAGGGCTACATCACCGAGGTTATGACCCCGAACCAGATCAAGCACCTGCGCGAAGGCAATGACATCGATTTCTCCTATGTCTCGGCCGAGGGCGGCCGCTTCCGCGTCAATGTGTTTCGCAAGGAAACCGGCATCGGCGCCGCCTTTCGCTCCATTCCCACCCAGATGCCCACGATGGAACAGCTCGGGCTGCCGCCCGTGGTCCGCAAGCTCTGCGACTATCACCAGGGAATGATCCTGGTGACCGGTGCCACCGGCACCGGCAAGTCCACCACCCTGGCGTCGATGATCGACTACCTGAATTCCACACGCGCGCTGAACATCATCAGCCTGGAAGACCCAATCGAATTCGTTCACCGCAGCAAGAGCAGCCAGGTCATCCAGCGCGAGCTGGGAACCCATTTGCCGACCTTCGCCGAGGGCGTGCGCGCGGCCATGCGCGAGGATCCGGACGTGATCCTGGTCGGCGAATTGCGCGACGCCGAAACCATCTCCATGGCGATGACCGCGGCCGAAACCGGGCATCTGGTCCTCGGCACCCTGCACACCACCAGCGCGACCAAGACCATCGACCGCATCATCGATGCCCTGCCCACCGATGAGCGGGAACAAACCAAGAGCTTTCTTGCCAACAGCCTGATTGCGGTCATTACTCAGATTCTGGTGAAGAGCCCCGATCATCGCGCGCG
>Ga0302314_10022125_pt1 | contig 10438 bp, 11 predicted proteins | sample III_Palsa_N2_3_FD_200533 | JGI IMG/M metagenome (GOLD analysis project Ga0302314, IMG submission 200533) | Peat permafrost microbial communities from Stordalen Mire near Abisko, Sweden - III_Palsa_N2_3 | ecosystem: Environmental > Terrestrial > Soil > Palsa > Peat permafrost | place: Sweden... | reverse complement strand
TCTCGAGGCGCTTCGAGACCAGGCGCATGCGGCTGCCGGGAGCGGTGCCCATGTACTTGTTGCCGTGGTGGTAGTGCTGGTTCTCGCCCGTGCACTGCAGCTCGAGGATGCGGAAGCCGGGCTTCTTGTCGGCAGCGACGAGCGAGGGATCGAAGGGCAGCGCGCTGCAGTGCAGCAGCCGCACCGGCTGCTCGGGCGGAAACTCGAAGACCAGATGCAGATCGCCTTCGGATATGCTCAGCAACTCGTCCATCGCTCCCCCTGGGCGCGGCCATGCTCCACCGCTGGCAACGGCGGCAAGCGCCGTGGCGGGGCGTTCAGCCAAGCGCCGCCGCGGCGCGGCGTGCGCTGCGGCAACGCTCCAGCACGGCGTCGACCTGCGTGCGCGGGGTCGCGCAGACCCGGGCCACGAGCTGCTCATCGACCAGCTGCCCATCGAGCCGCTTGGCGATCAGCGTCAGCAGATGGCCGACCAGCCCACAGGTCATCAGCACATCATCGAGCGCACGGTGCGAACGCAGATGATGCCGCTCGGCGCGGCCCAGGTAACGCATCAGCGTGGCGAGCTTGTGGTCGGGGGCCTGGGGCAGCAGGCGGCGCGCGAGCATCAAAGAGCACAGGAAGCGGCGCTCATGGTCCTGCCCGGCGCCGGCCATCTCGGCGACGAAGAAGCGGCGGTCGAAGGCGGCGTTGTGGGCAATGCACGGCAGGTCGGCCAGGAACGCGCGCAGGCGCGGCATGACCGTCTCCGGACGCGGCTGGCCGCGCACCATCGCCGTGGTGATGCCGGTCAGCGCGGTGATGAAGCCGGGAATCGCATAACCGGGATCCATCAGCTGCGAGAAGGTCTCGACCACCTCGCCGTCGCGCACGATCGCCACGGCGACCTCGATGATGCGATCAGAGGACGGGCTCAGCCCGGTGGTCTCAAAATCGATGACGGCATAGGTCTTCAGAGCGTTCCCGATCCGGTCTGGCCGAGCGGCCGTGCGTGCGCAGGGCCAGCGCAGGCCGCCCGTCGCCAGCGACCGTACGCTGCATCGCGGGTAGCTCCAGTGGTGAGCCCCGCGCCACGGCAGGCAGCCAGGTCAGCCAGTCAGGCAGAGAGCCCGTCGTGCGGTCATGACGACCAGTGTCGACCGCGCTGCACGAGGTCCGACAACAACACCGTCCACCCGGAAGGTGGACGGCAGGATTCCATTAAGACGAGAGGTCCTGACCGGCGCGGAGGCAACCGTCAGACGCGAAGTCCGACGACTAGAGCGTGGTCGGCTTGGACGAGCTGACGCCGTGCGCGTGGTGGTGCCCATGGTGGTGCTTATGGTGGTGGTGCTTCTTGCTGGCCACCGGCGTGCTGCCGTGCGGCGCGGCCGAGACCACCGCCGCAGAGACCATGTCGCTGGCGGCGAGCGGGGCGGCGCTGATCAGCGCGCCGAGGGACAGGATGGCGGCAATCGACAGGATACGGTTCATTGGCTTCTCCGAAGGGTGGTTGGCCAATCATGCACGGTCGCACCGAGCTTGCCAATACAATCGCGCGTTCGCCGGCATAATGAGCGCTTCATGATCGGCGGGCGGTCATGGCGGCGAATCCATCAGGCGGCTCATGCGCCCTGGTACCAGGAGGATAATCGGCGGATTCCACCGCGTGTGGCCAGGATCAGGAGGAACGTGGTTGCAGGTCGCAGGCCCTGCCGCTGAGGTGGCGCGGCTGGGCCGCTCCCCACCCCACAGCCGCTTCCCAGGTACGCGGCCGGCCTGGGGCAGGCCGCGGCTGGAAAGCCACGCCCCGCAAGCCCCCGGGCGGTGATCCCTCCCGCCCCGCTGGGTGAACCAGTATTGAACCGCCGCATCTGGTTCCCAACCGCAGCTCTCCGGCACCGGCTGCAATTCCCGTGCTACTGGCTCCACCGGCGTCCTACTGGGCGGTGGACGCTGGCATCGGCGAGGTGCTCCGGTACGGCTTATGCCCCATGCACAGCCCCACCCGCGATCCGCTGAGCCGCTCATTCCTGCTGCCGACCCGCGTCGTCTGGCAGAGCCCGGCGCCCGCAGCGCCCAGGAACGCCGAGCACCTGCTGCAGGCCACCATCCACCAGGCGGTGGCCTGGACGACACCCTGCTGCACCCTCGCGCACAGCGGCGCCGTGGGTGGCGTTCTGCTGGATTTCGGCCGCGAGATCTATGGCGGGCTGCGCCTGATCATCGGCCAGACCCCGGACGCCAAGCCGGTGCGGCTGCGCATCCGCTTCGGCGAATCGGTCGCCGAAGCGATGGCCGAGCCCTTCCCGATCCATGGCCATGCGATCCATGCGGACGTCATCTACGTGCCGTGGTTCGGGGCGCATGACTTCGGCTCGACCGGCTTTCGCTTCGCGCGCATCGATGTCGTCGATCCCGGCACCTGGGTCGAACTGGTCAGCGTGCGGGCGGTGGCCGTCTTTCGCGACGATCGGCGCATCGGCAGCTTCACCAGCAACGACGCGCGCATCAACCGCATCTGGGAGACGGGCGCTGACACCGTGCAGCTGTGCATGCAGAACATGCTCTGGGACGGCATCAAGCGCGACCGCTTGGTGTGGATCGGCGACACCCACCCGGAGTCGATGGTCATCTCCACCGTCTTTGGCCAGCACAACATCGTGCCCGAGTGCCTGGACTTCGTCCGCGACCAGACCGTGCTGCCCGGCTGGATGCATGGCATCAGCTCCTATTCGCTGTGGTGGATCATCATCCACCGCGACTGGTACGCCTACCACGGCGACCTGCCCTACCTGTGCCAGCAGCAGGCCTACCTCACCGCGCTGATGCGCGTGCTGATGGAGAAGATCGACGCTGACGGCCGCGAGGTCCTCGACGGCTTCCGCTTCCTGGACTGGCCCTCGAGCCCGGACCAGACGGCGGTGCACGCCGGGCTGCAGAGCCTCATGGTCCTGGCCCTGGAGACCGGGGCGAAGCTCCTGGCGGTGCTCGATGATCAGGGCCTGAGCGGACGCTGCGCCGAGGCCGTGGCGCGATTGAAGCGCCATGCCCCCGAGGCCAGCCCGACCAAGCAGGCCAATGCCCTGACCGTACTCGCCGGCCTGGCCGACCCTGCGGACACCAACCGCCGCGTGCTCGCGGTCGATCCGCTCAAGGGCCTATCGACCTTCTATGGCTACTACGTGCTGCAGGCCCGTGCCCGGGCCGGCGACCACACCGGCTGCCTCGAGGCGATGCGCCATTTCTGGGGCGGCATGCTCGACCTCGGCGCCACCTCCTTCTGGGAGGACTTCAATCTCGACTGGACCGCCAACGCCGCCGGCATCGATCAGCTGGTGCCCGCCGGCAAGAAGGACATCCACGGGGATTTCGGCGACTTCTGCTACAAGGGCTTCCGCCACAGCCTGTGCCATGGCTGGGCCGCGGGCCCGACCGCCTGGCTGGGCGAGCATGTGCTGGGCATCAGTCCGACCGCGCCGGGCTTTCGCAGCGTGCGCATCGCGCCGCGCCTGGGCGACCTGCACTGGGCCGAGGGCACCTTCCCGACCCCGCTCGGGGTGATCTCGGTGCGCCACGAGCAGGGTGCGAATGGCGTGGTCACCTCGACCATCGACACACCCAAGGGCATGACCGTCGAGCGCGCGTGAGTCGCGCCTAGGCCGCGCCTGCTGCCGCGCGCAGGCGCGCGGCCATGGCCTGCCCGGCAAGGAAGCCCGTGGTCCAGGCGTTCTGGAAGTTGAAGCCGCCGGTGATCGCATCGACATCCAGGCACTCGCCGGCGAAGTACAGCCCCGGAGTGCGACGGCTCTCCATGGTCCGCCAATGCACTTCCTGGCGGGCGATCCCGCCGGCGGTGACGAACTCCTCTTTGAAGACCGCCTTGCCGGTCATGCCCAGGTCACAGGCATTGAGACAGGCCTCGAGGGCGGCGCGGCGCTGGGCGGTCAGATGCGCCCACTGCCCATCGGCAGGGATCCCGGCGACCTCGCACAGCGCCTCCCAGAGACGACGCGGCAGCGCAGGCGGGGCGATCGCCCGCACCAGGCGACGCCCTGCGCCCTGGCGCTGCGTGTCGATCCAGGCCGCGGCCGAGGCGCCGGCCAGCCAGTCGATGCGCACCCGGCAGCGGTAGTGGGCATCGTTCAAGAGCCGCGCCCCCCACGCCGAAGCGCGCAGGACGGCCGGACCGCTCACCCCCCAGTGGGTGCACAGCAGGGGTCCGACGCTCAGTACCGGCTCGGCCAGATCGAGCAGGCTGAGATGGACGTGCTCCACGCTCAGGCCGGAGAGCGCGCGCAGCCAGGGCTCCGGGCAGGTGAAGGTGAACAGCGACGGCACCGGCGCGACGACCACATGGCCGAGCTGGGCGGCGAGCGCATGGCCATGCCGCGACGAGCCGCTGGCCAGGAGCACGGCCTGGGCCGGCAATGCGGCGGTGGCCGTGGCGAGGCTGAAGCCGCCGTCCGGGACCGCCGCCAGGCCGCGCACCGGCACGCCGATGCGCAGTTCGACCTGGGCGGCCTGGGCCGCACCGACCAGGCAATCGATGATGCTCTGCGACTGGTCGCTTTCCGGGAACATGCGCCCGTCCGCCTCGGTCTTGAGGGCAACTCCGCGGTTGGTGAACCAGTCGATGACCTCCGCAGGGCCGAAGTGCGCGAAGGGCCCGCGCAGCTCGAGCGCGCCACGGGGATAGGAGCCGACCAGCACCTGGGCATCGAGGCAGTGATGGGTGACATTGCAACGGCCGCCACCGGAGACGCGCACCTTGGCCAGCACCTCCTGGGTGGCCTCGCAGATGATGACCTGGTGCCCCGGCGCCTGCTCGGCGCAGGTGATGGCGGCGAAATAGCCGGCCGCGCCGCCGCCGATGATGACTGCCGTGGCCATGCCGCGAGCGTGGCGGGCTGCCCAGTGGCACAAGCCGGCGCTGTCACGTGCCGCGCGATGCCGGGCGGGCAGGGCGATGCCGGGGGATGGAACGGCAGTGGGACGTCAGCGGTCGCGGTGGCGCCGGTCCAGTCGGGTCGGCACCGCTTCCCAGCGCATCGATTGCATCGATGCTGGACTGGTTGCGTGTGTAAACAGGCAATTTTCAGGACCGATGGCGAGTTGCAGGGTAGGCTCTGTTGCGCGTCCACGCTCCTGCCGTGCCAGCGACCTCCGCATCCTCCGCATCCTCCCATCCACCTCCCGCACCCCACGCCGCCGGCCATCCCCATGTCGTATCGGAAATTCGATACCCCCCTGCCGCTACCCGCGATGGCCGATGTCTCGAGCCTGATCGCGGATGCCGTGGAGGGCATCTTCCGCACCAGTCCGGAGGGCCGCTACCTGATCGCCAACAAGGCGCTCGCCGTCATGTACCGCTACGATTCGGTCCAGGACATGCTCTCCACCGTCACCGACATCAGCAGCCAGCTCTATGTCGATCCGCAGCGTCGCCAGCTGTTCCGCTTCCTGCTTAGCCAGCAGGACGTGCTCACCGGCTTCGAGGCCGAGGTCTATCGCAAGGATCGCACCACCTTGTGGGTGCGCGAGAAGGCGCGCGTCGTGCGCTCGCCCAGCGGCCAGGTCATGTGGTATGAGGGCTTCGTCGAGAACATCACCGACGAGCGGCGCGCCCGCCAGGAGATGGCGCGCTGGGAGCGCGCCGTCGGCAGTCTGCAGGACGCGCTGGCGGTGTTCTCAAGCGAGGGCCAGCTGGTGCTCGCCAACGCGGCCTTCCATGCCTACTTCCCCACCGATCCGCAGGGAGCACCGCTGGCCATCGCCGCCCTGTTCGCAGCCCTCTCCCCGCGCGAGCCGGTCACTGGCTGGCATGAGAAGCGCCAGCGCTGGTTCACCCTGGCCGCCGCCTTCGAGGACCAGGTGGTGCTCAGCCGTAGCGGACTGCCGCCAGTGCGCGTGCGCCTGACGGTGCGGCCGGTCGACAAGTCCTTCGGCACCACTAACGAGATCGTGGTCCAGCTGGCGCTCGCGCCCTGAGGGGCGCACTGCCGGCGACACCATCGGCGCCAACGGCGCATCCGCCCATCGCCAGCCTCCTCATCGCCTTTACCCAGCGGCCGCATCAGCGCGCATCCGTCGGAGCCAGCAACGCCGCCGTGGCGGCGTCCTTCTCGGCCATGACCAGGGCGCCGAACTCGCGCATCTGCATCAGCATCGGCTGCCGCGCAGCGGGTGCATTGACCAGCCACGGCGCGGTGATGCGCCAGTCGACGTTCTCCCGATCGCGGTAGGCGCGGTAGTTGTCCAGCACCGCCGCGCGCATTTGCGGCGTAGCCGCGCCTTGGATCCAGTTGGTGGTGAACATGCGCCGGCGCGATCCGCCGCCGAAGGCGGCATGCTTGATGCGGTGATCGAAACACACCAGGTCGCCCGGCGTGTTCTCGATGGCCACCGCCGGCAGGTCGCGACCGCTGATGCGCAGCGCGCGCTGGTCCCAGGGCGTGGTCAGTTCGCGCTCTACCGCGCCGGCATAGGCATCGCCATGCAGGTGCGTGCCGGGCAGGACGCGCAGCGCCCCGGTGTCGCGCCCGAGGTGATCGAGGTAGAAGGCGATCTTCAGATGCCGTGCGACCGTCTTGTTGTGCCAGCCATCAAAGCCGATGTCCGAATGGTAGTCGGTGTCCCCGGCGTAGCGGTTGCCGTCGCCACCCTGCAGGCCGTAGCCCGGGCCGAGCAGGGCGGTGCAGACCGCGACCATCCGCGGATGCTCGATCAGGGTCGCCAGCCGCTGCGAGGCGCCGACGAACAGTCCCGGATAGGTGGTGCGTGCGCTGCCATCGTGCGGCAGCTCGGGATGCGCGGCCCAGATCGCCTCGTACTCGCTGGTGATCCAGGCGATGTCCTGCGCGAAGAAGCCGGGCACGTGCAGGTAGCCGAAGATGTGGAAGAAGGTGATCTGGGCCTGGGTGAGCATGTCGGATCTCCGCCCGCGTGAGCCTGCCGAGGAGCTGATTGCGGCAATTGCCTGGCGGGCCCAGGAGTGGTCGGAATCAATCAACGTGCGTCCTCGTACGATGGAAAGACGGGATAATCCGCCGCTCCTGGCGCATGAATCCCCCTCGTTGCGCCACGCACGGCCGACCCATCCTACCGCCGTGTCCAATCCCCCCGCCGTTTTTGCCCATGCCCGCCTCCTGACCCGCCTGTGCTGGGGGGCGATGGGCGCCCTGGCCATCGGCCTCAACCTCCTGCCGGTGTGCCTGATCACCATCGGCCACAGCTTCGGCGGTGCGCATGGCCTGGACGAGGAGCAGCTCGGCCGGCTCGGCGGCATCTCCTTCCTTGGGGTGGTGCTCGGCATCCTGGTCTGTGGCCCGCTCGCCGACCGCTTCGGCGCCAAGCTCTTCGCCCTGGGCGGCAACGCCCTGCTCGCGCTCGGCCTGGTGCTGGTGGCCACCGCGTCCAGCTACCTCTTCCTGGCCCTCGGCTTCTTCATCCTCGGACTCGGCGGCGGCGTGCTGGACATGGTGCTCAGCCCGGTGGTCGCCGCGCTCAATCCGCAGCGGCGCTCCTCAGCGATGAACTGGCTGCATTCCTTCTACTGCGTCGGCGCCGTGATCACGGTCCTGGTCGGCACCGCCGCGCTGCACGTCGGGCTGTCATGGCGCTACACCTTCCTGCTCCTGCTGCCGCTGCCGGCGGCATTGACCATCGCCTTCGCACGGCTGCCGTTCCCGGACCTGGTCAGCGATGTCGGCCGCACGCCCTTCGTCAGCCTGCTGCGCAAGCGCTGGTTCGTCCTGGCGCTGCTGGCCATCTGCTGCGGCGGCGCGACCGAGCTGGGCCTGGCGCAGTGGCTGCCGGCCTATGCCCAGACGACCCTCGACTTCGCGCCGTGGATCGGCGGCTTGGCGCTATTGACCTTCTCGCTGGCGATGGCCATCGGCCGCATGGCCATCGGCATGGCCGGCACGCGCGTCAATCCCTACCACGTGATCATCCTCGCCAGCCTCGGCTCGGTGGTGCTGATGCTGCTCGGCGCCTTGCTGCCGCAGCCGGGCGTGGCGCTGGCCTGCTGCGTCCTCGCTGGTCTGACCGGCAGCTGCCTGTGGCCGACGCTGCTGGCGGTCTGCGCCGACCGCTACCCGCATGGCGGCGGCAGCATGTTCGCGGCCCTCTCCGGCATGGGCAATGCCGGCGGCATCATGATGCCATGGCTGGTCGGCGTGGTCGGCGACCACGCCGGCTTGCGCCTCGGCCTCGGTCTGTGCGCCCTGGCGCCCTTCGGCATGGCGGTGCTGGTCATGGCGATGCGTCCGGCGCGCCAGCTCCTGCCGCTCGCCGCCGCGGCCTGAGCCGCCCCGGCCAGGAGCCTGCCTACGCCGGGGGTCCGAACCAGGCGCTGGGCACGGCGAGCATCGCTCCGCCGTCGCCGGGCAGCTCGACCGTGTTCAGACCATGCGCATCGAGCCGCAGGGTGATGCAGGGTCCGACCAGCACCGCCTTGCCCGCGCTGGTGCGCAACACGGCCGGCCGGCCGTTGAGGGTCACCGCCACCACCGCGATCTGGCCGCTCGGAGCGGTGCTATAGCGGACTTCGATGTCGTCTGCACTCGCCTGGCAGATGGCCCGCTTGGACAAGGTCAGGCCATAGCTCTGGAGCGGATCGAGGGCGAGCGCGACCCGATCCCGTCCATAGCCGATCGGACGCCGCAGCATGGCCATGTCGAGATGGCAGGGAGCATCGCTGCGCGTCAGGTTGGCGCACAGTGCGGCGGGGAGGGCGACGGTCGGAGCCAGGGCGCTGGCCGCCGGCGCGAGAGCGGGTGGTGGCGCGGGCGTGGGCGCGGGCACGGCAATGGCGGACGCGGGCGTGGGCGCTGGGGGCCCTGACGCAGCCGCAGGACGTGCATCCCCGCACCCGCCAAGGGTGCAGGTCACGAGCGTCAGCAGCGCAAGGCCGGCCCCGCGCCAGGGAGAACCGCATCGCCGCGCTGCTTGGTCCATGCACGCCAGTGTACCGGCGCCAACCTCCACACGGTCGCGGCCGAGACCACCTCTCCACAACCATCCCACAAGCCCTCTGCCTCCGCTCAGGGATGGCGCGGTCGCGCGGGGGCGCCGCAGCGCGCCGTCCGGGAGTCAGTTCTTGGGGGCGACGCCGCTGGCGGTGTAGACGATCTTGTTGTGGCTCTTGTCGTCCTTCTCATCCCAGGTCACGGTGCCGTTGAAGGACTTGCCATTGTCGGTGATCGTGCCGTCGACGCTGATCGTAACCGACACATAGCTGGCGGTCCTGGTCGCCTCCAGCGCCTGGGCGCGGGGCAGGTCCCCGCCCAGGGTGGTGGTGATGCGCACGATGCTGTCGCCGACCATCTCCGCCTTGAAGGCGACGCGCGTGATGCCGCCATCGCCTGCGTCGAAGAGGATCTTCCCGTTCTCAAAGTCGATCGTCGACCCGGGCTTGAGCCCGGCGGCGGCCGGCGGCAGGTGGCTCTTGGTAGCCAGGGTCAGCTGGTAGAGGGCGCCATCGAGGTCGTGCGTATCGACCGCGTTGGGCGAGACTTCGGCGGCCGCCTGGAGCTGTACGGCGCTTGATAGGAGCAGGATCAACACGGCGATGCGCAGCATGGGTGCCCTCCGGGCTGCGCTGGGATGTCGAGCCGCAGCGGCGATTCACATCCGGGGCACAGGGCTGGGGGCTTGTGTATCACACCAGGCGCGGATGCACCGGCGCGCCTGCTCAATCCGCAGCGCGGGCTGCTCGATCCGCGCATCTGTCCATGGCCAGACGGACCGCGCCGCTCCGCGCCCCTCCGCCTCGGTGCCTCTGACCGACCGTGGTCAGCTGCCGTTGGCTGGGCGCCGGGTGAACACCACTTGGTCCGCGACCATGCGGTAGTTGCAGCGGCATTCATAGGCCAGGGCGGCGACGAAGGCGGCCACCCCGACCGCGCCGGCGTCGCTCACCAGCGGCCGCATCGCCTCGGCGCTGAGGGTGAACTGCGCCATGGGTGCGAGACCGCGCAGCCGCTCGCCGAGTTCGGCGCGCGGGCTGGGCGTGCGGCGGGTGCGGGTGGTCAGCATGCGCGCTGCACGCTAGGGCGCGGCGCGGGTGCGCCATCCGCAACTCAGGCTACCGGTGCAACCGCGCTGGCGGCATCGGAACCGGCTGCTTAGCGCTTCGTCGCCGGCCTCGACCCGGGCGGCCGCGCCGCCCGGCGCTCGATCCCGCTCGGCGGCAGGCGGTCCTGAAGCCAGGCGCAGGCCCGCACCAGCCAGGGCAGGGTCAGGGCGCCGGGGGGCGGGCGCGGTCGGACCGGAGTGCGCTGGTCGGCTGGGTGCATGCAGGGCTCCTCGCCGCCATCTCGGCGGCAGCCGCTGATGATGTTCACAGAATGTGAACGGCAAGGATGGCACCTGGGGCAAGCTGCGGATGAATGAGCGATTTCGCCTCAGCATTGCAGGCGGCGATCAGCGCGCGCGGCTGGTCGCTGCGCCAGGC
>Ga0302314_10022124_pt1 | contig 10438 bp, 12 predicted proteins | sample III_Palsa_N2_3_FD_200533 | JGI IMG/M metagenome (GOLD analysis project Ga0302314, IMG submission 200533) | Peat permafrost microbial communities from Stordalen Mire near Abisko, Sweden - III_Palsa_N2_3 | ecosystem: Environmental > Terrestrial > Soil > Palsa > Peat permafrost | place: Sweden... | reverse complement strand
CGCCCAAGGCGACGAAAGAGCTCGCGGGCATGCTCGATGCCACGGTCCATCGCATCGTTTCAGGGCATGCACTGATGCAGGAAGCGCCCGATGCGGTGTTGAATGCGATGCGCGCTGCCATTCCGGCATGAGCCGGCCGCCGCGCACGGCCGCCCGAAGCAAGGCCGGCCAGTCCCTCGGGGGCGCCGAGCGCAGCGAGGGCGAGTCGACATTTCACATGCCATGACGACGAGGGGACGACGATGGCCAATGCAGTATTCGACGGCGACCCGAAGTCGCTGCACAGCTTCGCCGAGTTCTACCCGTTCTACCTGAACGAGCACAACAACGCGACCTGCCGGCGGCTGCATTTCATCGGCTCGTCGCTGGCGCTGGTCTGCCTGTGGTCGCTCATCTGGACTCGCGAGCCGCTGTTCTTCGTGGCCGCGATGGTGTGCGGCTACGGCTTCGCCTGGATCGGGCACTACGGCTTCGAGAAGAACCGCCCGGCCTCGTTCAAGCGCCCGCTCTACAGCTTCATGGGCGACTGGCGCATGTACTTCGACATCTGCACCGGCAGGGTCGCGATCTGACCCGGCACGCGTCCGGCGTCCCGGTCACGCCTTCGGAATCGCCCCCAGCGGCGTCAACGGCCCGACGCCCCGGTTGGCGGCCTTGACCTCGTCCAGGCGCTCGATCACCGCGGGATCGACGGGCAGCCGGTCGTCGATGAAGACCTCGATCGGTCGCACGCCCGGGCGGCGCGAATGCAGCGTGAGCAGCCGGCCCTCGATCTCCTCGTTGCGTCGACCGCGCACGACGCTGACCAGCCAGTAGTCGGACAGGTCGGACCAGGCGATGCTGCGGCGCATCAGCAGGCCGGGCGCGATCGCCGCCTCGGGGCCCAGGATCAACAGCGTGCGCGACACGCCGAGCCCCACGACGATCACGCCCACGCACACGACCAGCAACGCCAGGTTGACGAGCGTCAGCACGGGATGGCGCGAGGCGGTGACCAGTTGCGCGACGAGATCGCCGCACGCCAGCACGCCGAGCACGTAGTGCCAGAGGCTGAACACGAGCGGCGTCGTCAGGGTCAGCGTCGTCCTGAAATGGACCGCTCCGGTGCGGGATCGTTGCGCGGCGACCGCGTCGCCCGCCGCGGGCAACGGCTCGCTGCGCCAGCGCGCGACGACGCTGACTGGCACGCCCAGCACCTGGGCCACGGACGCCGTGCTGTTGCCGGCGTCGAGCAGGTCGAGCGCGCTGGCGCGCAGGTGGTCGAAGCGTGCGGAGTCGGACATGCGCGCGATTATCGCCAGCCGGCCGCGGGCCGGCCCGCGCGGATCAGGCCGTCGCCTTGGCCTTCACGACGGGCGCCAGCTGCGTCAGCATCTCGTCGACCATCTCGTCGAGGCCGAACTTCGCCTTCCAGCCCCAGTCCTTCGCGGCCTCGCTGTCGTCGATCGAGCGCGGCCAGTTGGCGGCGATGGCCTGGCGGAAGTCGGGCACGCAGTCCATCGCGAAGCCGGGGATGCGCCTGGCGATGGCGTCCGCGATCTGGCGCGGCGTGAAGCTGATGGCCGACAGGTTGTAGCTGCCGCGCTGGCGGATCGCGTCGGACGGCGCTTCCATCAGCTCGATGGTGGCGCGCAGCGCGTCGTCCATCAGCATCATCGGCAGCGCCTGGTCTTCCTTCAGGAAGCAGGTGTAGCGGCCGTCGCGCAGCGCCGAGTGGAAGATCTCCACGGCGTAGTCGGTGGTGCCGCCGCCCGGAGGCGTCTTCCAGCTGATCAGGCCCGGGTAGCGCAGGCTGCGCACGTCCACGCCATGGTTCTTGTGGTACCAGGCGCACCAGCGCTCGCCGGCCAGCTTGCTGATGCCGTAGATCGTGGTCGGATCCATCACGGTGTCCTGCGGCGTGCCGTCGGCCGGCGTCGTCGGGCCGAAGGCCGCGATCGAGCTGGGCCAGAACACCTTGTCGAGCTTGTGCGTGCGCGCGAGTTCCAGCACGTTGAGCAGGCCCACCATGTTCAGGTTCCACGCCCACTGCGGATGCTTCTCGCCGTTGGCCGACAGCGCGGCCGCGAGCAGGTAGATCTGCGTGATCTGGTGGCGCTCGACGACCGCGGTCAGGCCGGCTGCGTCGGTCACGTCCAGCTGCTCGTGGGGCAGCCCCGGGTTGCGGCCGGTCGGCGCGACGTCGCTGGTGACGACCTGCGCCACGCCCGGGCGCTTGCTCAGCGCGCCGGCGAGTTCCGAGCCGATCTGGCCGTTGGCGCCGATGATGAGGATGCGTGCACCGTTGCTCATTGCGCGGCTCCGATCAGGCCCAGTTCCTTGCCGGCCTGCGTGAAGGCCTCGACGGCCTTCTCCAGGTGATGCCGGTCGTGCACCGCGCTCATCTGCACGCGGATGCGCGCCTGGCCCTTCGGCACGACCGGAAAGAAGAAGCCGACCGCGTACAGCCCGAGCTCCAGGATGCGCTGCGACAGCTGCTGCGCCTTGACGGCGTCGCCGATCATGATGGGCACGATCGGATGCTCGCCCGGCTTGATCTCGAACCCGGCCGCGGTGATCGCCTTGCGGAACCACACGGTGTTGTCGGCCAGCTTGTCGCGCAGCTCGGTGCTGGCCTCGAGCAGGTCGAGCACCTTCAGCGACGCGCCGACGATGGCCGGCATCACGGTGTTGGAGAACAGGTACGGACGCGAGCGCTGGCGCAGCAGCTCGATCACTTCCTTCTTGCCGGTGGTGAAGCCGCCCGAGGCGCCGCCCAGCGCCTTGCCCAGCGTGCCGGTGATGATGTCGATCTTGCCGAACACGCCGCGATGCTCGTGCGTGCCGCGGCCGCGCGCGCCCAGGAAGCCGGTGGCGTGGCACTCGTCGACGCCCAGCAGCGCGCCGTACTGGTCGCACAGCGCGCGGATCTTGTCCAACTGCGCGATCGTGCCGTCCATCGAGAACGCGCCGTCGGTGAACACGAGCTTGAAGCGTGCGCCGGCAGCGTCGGCGGCCTTCAGCTGCGCCTCGAGGTCGGCCATGTCGTTGTGGGCGTAGCGCAGGCGCTTGGCCTTGCACAGGCGGATGCCGTCGATGATGGACGCGTGGTTCAGCGCATCGCTGATGATCGCGTCGTCCTCGCCCAGCAGCGGCTCGAACAGGCCGCCGTTGGCGTCGAAGGCCGCGGCGTAGAGGATGGTGTCCTCGGTGCCCAGGAAGCGCGCCAGGCGCTGCTCCAGTTCCTTGTGGATGTCCTGCGTGCCGCAGATGAAGCGCACCGAGCTCATGCCGTAGCCGTGCGTGCGCAGCGCCTCGTGCGCGGCCTCGATCACCGCCGGATGCGACGACAGGCCCAGGTAGTTGTTGGCGCACAGGTTGATCAGCTCGCGGCCGTCGGCCAGCTTGACCAGCGCGCCCTGCGGCGTGGCGATGATGCGCTCGCCCTTGAAGAGGCCGGCGGCACGGATGCCGTCCAGTTCGGACTGCACGTGTTGATTGAATGCGGCGACGCTGGTCATGGGTCTTGTCCTTCAGGCACAATCTTGTTCAATGCGATTTGCGTTGTTCGATATATCGAACATGTGTGCAGTATCGGAAACAACGGCCCGTTCGTCAAGCCGCCCGGCACCCGAACTTCGAGAAAACAATCATGACCCGCAACCTGTCCGTCGAGCCACCGCGCGTGGGCAACACCCTCGCCGAACTGCGGCAATTGCGGGCGCTGTCGCTGGACGAGCTCTCGCGGCTGGCGGGCGTGTCAAAGTCGATGCTGTCGCAGATCGAGCGCAACCAGGCCAATCCGACCGTGGCGGTCGTCTGGCGCCTGGCCAACGCGCTGGGCGTGCCGCTGGGCCAGTTGCTGGGCGGCGAACGCCCCGCCCTGCCCGCGATCACCACGGTCGCCGGCCACGCGACGCCCTCGCTGCGCAGCCCCGACGGCAAGTGCGAGCTGCGCATCCTCGGCCCGATCGAGCTGGCCGGCCAGTTCGAGTGGTACGAGCTGACGGTGCAGCCGGGCGGCCGGCTGGAGTCCGAGGCGCACGAGCCGGGCTCGCGCGAGCATCTCACCGTGCTGGGCGGCGGCGCCCTGGAAGTGCGCTCCGGCACGGACGTCTCGACGCTGCAGGCCAACGAGACGGCACGCTACGTCGTCGACGTGCCGCATTCGATCTCGAACCCCGGCAACGCGCCCGTGCACGCGCTGATGGTGGTGGTGCACGCCGGCTGAGGCCGGTCGACCGGCGCCTATTCAGGCTGGCACAGACGCGGCGCGCACACGGTGTCCAGCGTCACGTCCACCACGCCCTTGCGGCTCGCGTAGGCCGCGATCTGCTCGCGGACCTCCGGCGGCAGGGTCACCGGCACGGTGCTCGACCGGGCCCACGGCGCCATGTTCGCCCCGACCGCCACGAAGCGCAGGCAGACGTCGCCGCTCTGCCCGAGTTCGACGTCGTGGTAACGCAGCGGGATCAGCACCGCGTAGACGAAGCGGCGCGCGGCCTCGTCGCGTTCCACCGGCAGCGGATCGCGCCAGGCGCCCAGCGACTGGCCGGACTCGCAGGAAGTCGCCTGCACCTCGGGATAGGAATTCTCGTCGCGCGACAGCAGGAACAGGTCGCGGTGGCTCTCGACGCGCACCACCGTGTAGCCGGTGATGTTCAGCGCCGCGCCGCCGCCGGCGATCTTCTCGCGGTGGTCGACGAAGCGCACGTCCACCAGCCGCACGTGCCAGCGCGCGCGACCCACGGCGATCGCCGTCGCCGCGATGGCCGCCAGCACGATGATGGCGACGACTCTCCCGACCCGGGGGCGGCCGGCGCTCGCGGGCGGCGACGATGTCGAGGTCGACGGAATGGCAGGCTCCATGCGTTGCAGCTGCGGCTCAGGGCGGCAGCACCTCCGCCAGCTGGATCGCCGCGATGCCGAGTTTCCCACGCGCGGGCGCCAGCGCGGCGATCGGCGCGAGCAGCAGCACGTCGATCAGCGGCACCAGCGAGGTGTGCTCGGGATCGCACAGCAGCACGTAGCGCGGCTGGCCTTCCTCGTCGAGTCGGCCGACCCAGTCGAGCGCCATCAGCGCCTCCAGCACCGACTCGATCTGCAACGGATCGAAACGCAGGCTGTCGGCCAGGTCGACGCCGCTCATGCCGTGCTCGCCGGCCTCGCGGCTGCGCTGCAGGCCGCGCACGATCTCGAGCGCCAGCGCGAAGCGCTGCCCCGGCAGGCGGCCGTGCTGCACCAGGTTCAGCTTCAGGCTGGGCGCGTAGGCGGCGATCACCGCGCCCAGCAGCACGATGACCCAGCCGAGGTAGATCCACAACAGGAAGATCGGCACCGTCGCGAATGCGCCGTAGATGCTCGAGTACGAGGTCATGTGCGTCAGGTACCAGCCCAGCGAACGCCGCGCCACCTCGAAGCCGGTCGCGACGAACAGGCCGCCCGCCACCGCATGGCGCCAGGCCACCGGCGCGTGCGGCACGTAGTGGTACAGCGCGCTCATCGCGCTCGCGAGCGACGCGAACTCGAGCAGCGACAGCGAGAAGCTGACCCCGCGCGACATCTGCTGCACCATGCCGCTCGACGCCGAGATCGCATACGACATCAGCGTGAGGCTGGCGCCGAGGATCAACGGCCCCAGCGTGACGGCCGCCCAGTAGATCAGCACGCGCTGCGCGATCGGCCGCGGCTTCCTCACGCGCCAGATCGCGTTGAGCGTGCGGTCGATCGTGAGCATCAGGGCCATCGCGGTGAAGCCGAGCGCGATCAGGCCGAAGGCGCCGAGGCGGCTGGCCTTGGTCGCGAACATCGTCAGCGTGCCCAGCACCGGCTTGGCGATGGCCGGCGGCACCAGCGTCTGCAGGAAGTACTTCTCGAGGCCGGCCTGGAAGGTGCCGAACATCGGGAACGCGGTGAACACGGCCAGCATCACCGTCAGCAGCGGCACCAGCGAGATGAGCGTCGTGAACGTGAGGCTGCTGGCGGTCAGGCCCAGGCGGTCGTCGCGGAAGCGCGCGCGCAGCGTGCGCAGCGTCTCGAACCACGGCCAGTTGCGCAGCGTCTGCATGGGGCCGGCGAGCAGCGCGCCCATCGGGGTCGTCAAGGTCTTGGAAACCGTCATGGCGACTATCATGCCAAACATGGTCGACAGCCCATCCACCGATGGCCCCGCAGCGCCCGATCGCGTCACGCTCGCGATCCGCGCCGTCGCGGTCGCGTCGGCCGTCGCGCTGATCGCGTTGAGCATCGCCTGGGAGCTGGTGTGGGCGCGCGTCGGCCACGGCACGCTGGTGCTGAAGGCGCTGCCGCTGGTCGTCGCGCTGCCCGGGCTGCTCAAGCATCGCATGTACACGTATCGTTGGTTGAGCCTCGCGATCTGGCTGTACGTCGCGGAAGGACTCGTGCGCATCACCGACCGTTCCCCTGCGGACTGGTGCGCCGGCGCCGAGGTGGCGCTGTCCATCGTTCTGTTCGTGGCGTGCGCCGCGCAGGTGCGCTGGCGCCACTCGGTCGCCAGGCGCCTGCCGCCGCCCGACGATCCGCGCGCCGACGCCGGCACCGCGCACTGAGATGGACAAGTTGCTGGACGACCTGCGCGCGATCGTGGGCGCCGCCCATGTGCTGACCGGCGACGGGGACGCGCTCGTCGCCTGGGAACGCGACTGGCGCAAGCGCTATCGCGGCCGCAGCCTGTGCGTCGTGCGGCCCGGCTCGGCCGCCGAAGCGACCGCCGTCGTGCGGCGCTGCGCGCGCGCGGACGGCGTCAGCATCGTGCCGCAAGGCGGCAACACGGGACTCGTCGGCGGCGGCGTGCCGGACGACTCGCGCACGCAGGTCGTGCTGAGCACGCAGCGCCTGCGCGCCGTGCGCCGCGTCGACGCCGACAACCAGACCATCACCGTGGAGGCCGGACTCGTGCTGCAGGAAGTGCAGGCCGCGGCCGCCGAGGCCGGCCTGCTGTTCCCGCTGAGCCTGGCCGCCGAGGGCACCTGCACGATCGGCGGCAACCTCGCGACCAACGCCGGCGGCACGCAGGTGCTGCGCTTCGGCAACGCGCGCGAGCTGTGCCTGGGCCTCGAGGTCGTGACCGCGCAGGGCGAGCTCTGGAGCAGCCTGCACGGCCTGCGCAAGGACAACACCGGCTACGACCTGCGCGACCTGTTCGTCGGCAGCGAGGGCACGCTCGGCATCATCACCGCGGCGACGCTGCGGCTGTTCCCGCGTCCGCGCGCGGGCGTCACCGCGTGGGCGACCTGCCGCGCGCCGGCCGACGCGGTGGCGCTGATGCGGCGGCTGCGCGACGCCTTCGACGCCGAACTGGTCGGCTACGAGGCGATGAACGCGGCCTCGCTCGCGCTGGTCGAGCGCCACTTCTCCGCGCTGCGCGCACCGCTGCCGCTCGCGGACGCCGCGGGCCGGCCACTGTGGTCGGTGCTGGTCGATCTCGCCTCGCCGCACGACGAGCACGTGCTGCGCGAACGCGCCGAGGCCGCGCTGATGGCCGCCCTCGAGGCCGGCGAGGCGGCGGACATCGCCGTCGCGCGCAACGAGCTGCAGGCGCGCACGCTGTGGCAGCTGCGCGAGGCGATCCCGCTGGCGCAGGGCGTCGAGGGGCTCAACATCAAGCACGATATCGCCGTGCCGCTGTCGTCGCTGGCCGGCTTCGTCGCCGCCGCCGACGCCGCGCTCGAGGCCGTCGTGCCCGGCGCGCGCCACATCACCTTCGGCCACCTGGGCGACGGCAACCTGCACTACAACCTGCAGGCGCCCGACGGCGACGAGGCCGCCGATTTCCTCGCGGACAACGAGCCCGCGGCCAACGCTTGCGTCTACGACGTCGTCGCCCGTTTCGGCGGCACCTTCTCGGCCGAGCACGGCATCGGCCGGCTCAAGCGCGGCGAGCTCGCGGCGCGCAAGAGCGCACCGGCGTTGGCGCTGATGCGCGCCGTCAAGGCGGCGTTCGACCCGCGCGGGCTGCTCAATCCCGGCGTGATGCTGCCCGATTGACTCGACCTGTATAGGCATGTCTGCGGGTGCGACGCCCGGCAAACCGGGTAGCACAAGGCCTTGGCGCAGTCATCGAGCAGTCATGCAAATCATGCATGGGCCTCGATTCACACGGCATTGGATCGCCGGCGGGGCAGGCCCTAAAGTGTGGACGCAACAAGCGCGCCGGCGTCTCGCGAGGGACGCACGGCGACGCGCGAGGAGTCGAGACCACACATGCATCCCTGCCGAGAGTATTGGGGCCAGGACGTCGCCTACGGGTCGCTCGTCACCGGCGAACAACCGCGCCGCGCCGAACGCGCCGGCGCCCGGACCGAAGTCTGGATCCTGGACCTGCGCAGCGACGCCCGCGCCCTGCCCCACGCCGACCTGGCCGGCGTGCTGCGCCGCATCGGCGGCCTGGACAGCGGCGAGGAATCGCTGCGCCAGTCCGCCGCCCACCTGCGGGCCTTCCTGGCGGCCGAGCCGGCGCCGGCGCTCGTCCCGCCCGGCCTCGGGCGCGCGTATCGCGACGAGAGCGCGGACGCCGAACAGAACATCCTGGGCATCGCCACGCTGCACCGCACGCGCATGCTGCCCGCGGGCTCGTTCGCGGCGGCCGCCGGCGTGCCGAGCAAGGCCGCGCGCGAGGAATCGTCGGCGCTGCTGTGCGCGCAGTTCATGCGCCACCTGGGCGAACTGGGCGCCGACGACGGCGTCTCGCGCATCGACTGGGTGATGGTGCGCGCGGCCGACAAGGCCGACGGCCCTCGCTCGCACCTGGGCGCGACGCGCGTCGCGCGCGTGGAGCTGAAGCCGTTCGCGCCGGGCGACGAGTGACGCGCGGCTACTGCAGCGGCGTCTTCGGCGGCAGGCCGGTCGGCAGCGTGAAGACCTCGATGCCTTCGTCGGCCAGCGCCTCGCGCTCCTCCGGCGTCGCCTGGCCGCGGATCGCCTTGGCCTCGCTTTCGCCGTAGTGGATGCGGCGCGCCTCCTCCGCGAAGCGCGGGCCGACGTCCTGCGTGTTCCTCAGGAGTTCCGCGACCGCCTCGATGAAGCGGGCGGTCGCGGCGTTGCCGTGCACGGCCAGTTCGGTGACGCCCGGGGGCGCGTTGGGGCCGGCCGCGGGTATCGGCGGCTGGGCCGCCTCGGGCGCGCGCGCGCCCGAGAGGTTGAGCCGCGGCGCGCTGGGCAGGCGCGTCACCTCGGCGTTGCCGCACACCGGGCAGTCGAGCAGCCCGCGCTCGCGCTGCGAGCCGTAGTCGTCCTCGGAAGCGAACCAGCCTTCGAAGCCATGGCCGGCGCCGCAGCGCAGATCGAGCACCTTCATGCGCTCGCGCTCACTCGGCGGGCCGCCACGCGGGCGTCCACGCGCCGCTGCGCCACTGCTGCAGCTTCAGCAGGCCGACCAGGGTCTTGGCGTCCGTGAGCTCGCCGTTGGCGGCCAGCGCCTGCAGCGCGTCCTCGGTGATGGGGAAGTACTCGACGAACTCGCCGTCATCGAGCTGCTGCACGCCGGCCTGCAGGCCGCGCGCAAACCAGATCTCGATGAACTCGGTCGAGTACGCGCAGGCGTTGTGCATGCGGCCGGCGTAGGCCCATTCGCGGGCCGTGAAGCCGGTTTCCTCGCGCAGCTCGCGCTGGGCGCAGTGCTGGGTGGTCTCGTTCGGATCGAGCTTGCCGGCGGGAAACTCCACCAGCACGCGATCGAGCGGATAGCGGTGCTGGCGTTCGACGATCAGCCGCCCGTCGTCGGCCAACGGCAGCACCATCACCGCGCCCGGATGCACCACGTATTCGCGGAACGCGGTGCGCCCGCCCGGCAGCCGGACCTCGTCGCGGCGCACCTTCAGGAAGTGGCCTTCGTAGACGCTCTCGGAACGGATTCGGCGTTCGACGAGGTGCTCGTCGACGCCATTGATCGCGCGGACCGGGGAGCCACCGGCGACGATGGGCTCCACGTTCTTGTCGGTCACGCGCGGCCTCGCGCCATCAGGTGGAGATGGCCTTCAGGACGGCATCGCGGCAGACGGTCATCAGCCCGTCCGGCACCAGGCCGAAGCCCAGGGCCGCGAGGCCGTTGAGGGCCAGCAGCACGGCGGCGCCGGTCTCGCCGTGGATGGGCGTCGGGTCGACCGGCTCGTCGAAGAACATCGTCTTGACGATGCGCAGGTAGTAGTACGCGCCGACCAGCGACAGCAGCACCGCGACGATCGCCAGGATGATGTAGCCCTTGACGCCGGTGCTCACGAGCGCCTGCAGCACGGCGAACTTCGCGTAGAAGCCGACCAGCGGCGGGATGCCGGCGAGCGAGAACATGAACAGCGCCATCACGCCCGCGATCCAGGGCGAACGCTTGCCGAGGCCGGCGAGGTCGGAGATCTCCTCGCTCTCGAAGCCGTGGCGCGACAGCACCATGATCAGGCCGAAGGTGCCCAGCGTCGTCAGCACGTAGGTGACGATGTAGAACAGC
>Ga0302314_10022123_pt1 | contig 10439 bp, 8 predicted proteins | sample III_Palsa_N2_3_FD_200533 | JGI IMG/M metagenome (GOLD analysis project Ga0302314, IMG submission 200533) | Peat permafrost microbial communities from Stordalen Mire near Abisko, Sweden - III_Palsa_N2_3 | ecosystem: Environmental > Terrestrial > Soil > Palsa > Peat permafrost | place: Sweden... | reverse complement strand
CCAGGTGACGACACCGGCGGGCTGTACCGTGGATGGGATTCTGGAGCTCGAAGAAGGCGGGCTGCGAGTGACGCTGATCAAAGCGGTAAAGCGGGCCACGCAGCGAGCGAAAGAGCTGGCGAACGGGTAGTGACGAACCGCCTTGTCAGAGCCGCGTAGAATGACGGTATGGCTACGGCTGCTGCGGTAACGGTGAGGCGGACACCTCAGGCGCTGGTTCGTTTTGCATGGGGCGTGGTGGGGTATAACGTGCTGGTGATCCTGTGGGGCGCGCTGGTACGGGCCACGGGGTCAGGTGCGGGGTGCGGCAACCACTGGCCGCTCTGCAACGGGCAGGTGATTCCGCTTTCTCCTGGGATACATACGGTGATCGAGTTCACGCACCGTTGTATGTCGGGTGGCTCTGTCTTTCCCGTACTCGGACTTCTGATCTGGACATTTCGCAGAACGGTCAAAGGTCAGGCAGCGCGAGCACTGGCGGTGACGTCGATGGTGCTGCTGCTGAATGAGGCGTTTCTGGGCGCGCTGCTGGTGAAGCTGGGGTATGTGACGGGAAATCAGTCGATGGGGCGGGTTGTGGTCCTGTCGGTTCATCTGAGCAATACGCTGCTGCTGCTGGCGGCGCTCACCCTAACCGCGCGGCTGCTGGGAACGGGACAGATACTGCGTGAGTTGGGCGCGCATGGGCAGAAGAAGCTTTGGGCGTTTGCGGGACTGGCGGCGACGCTGGTGGTTGGTGTCAGCGGTTCGCTGGCGGCGCTGGGCGATACGCTCTTCCCTGCTTCGTCTCTGCGAGCTGCGTTCGCACAGGACTTTGCACCGGGTTCGCCATGGCTGCTGCGGCTGCGAGGAGTCCATCCGGTCAGCGCGGTGGTGGCGGCGGTGTTTGTGTTGTGGCTGGTGGGACAGGCAAGGCGTGCTGGTGCGGGACGGCTTGCGGGAGTAGTGGTTGCCCTGCTGGGCTTTCAGTTCGCGCTTGGGCTGGGGGATGTGCTGCTGCTCGCGCCGGTGTGGATGCAGATTCTGCATCTGTTGGGAGCGGATCTGTACTGGGTGGCTCTGGTGACGCTGGCTGCTACGGTGATGTGGCCAATGCAGAATGAAAGAGGCGCGTACCGAGAAGCCTGAGGTCAGGCTACGTTTTTGGTCTTCGTGCGGTCCTGAGTGCGGGTGTGAAGTGCTGCCTGCCCGCGACGAGACTCAGGCACAGGCAACTCTGTGACTCCAGCGGGCGGCACTGGAGTCAGAGGAGCGCTGCGAGACTACTGGGGTGTGGGTTTGCCCGTGAGCTTATCGCCTACCTTTTCGGTTCCGTGAGCGGTGTCCTTCGCGGCGACCTTTGTGCCGTGACCGACATCTTTGCCCACCGTTTTGGTACCGTTAGCTGTCTTGTTGGCAGCCGTCTTCGTTCCACTGGCAGTCTTGTGGTAGGCCTTCTTTGTTCCGGTGGAAGTCTTGTGGTAAACCTTCTTTGTTCCGGTGGCTACGCCGTGGCCGGTGTCTTTGGCGGCGTTTTTCGTATCGGTGCCCGCGCTTTTGATGTCCTGCTTTGCACCGTCCTGCGCGAGAGCGAAGCTGGTGGACATGAAGAGGGCAAGCGAGGAGGCGAGAAGGATGGAGCCTGATTTGCGAAGTTGCATTAAGTCTCCTTTTCGGTGAACAGAACCCTAGAGCGTTAGAGTAACGGTTATAAAGATGTGATGCAAAGCAGGCAGCTGTTTATAGCGACAGGCAGAGATTCACCGAAAGGCTCCACGGGCCTGCGGACAGTTTTCTCTGTCTTACGACAAATTCATTGATGTATATTGGCAACGTTGCCAACATTTCGTTTCCGTGTTCCACGGAGCGCTTTTCTGCTTCGTGTATCTGGAAGTGACAATCTTCCGCTGAAGCGTGTGTATAGACTTGAATGAATGAATTGAGAGGATGGAAACGTGTCGCGTGCATCACACGCTGAATCACGTTTACCTGGTGTTTGACCAATGCAGGCTTTTGCTGCGCTTCTGTTGATGAACCGGCAGCTGACGAAACTGGCTCCTGTCGACGTTCTTATTCTGGTGCTTTACTTCGCACTGGTCGTGTTCATCGGCTTCTATGCGAAGGGCAAGTCGAACACCAGCGAAGACTTCTTTCTGGCCGGCCGCGAGATGACGGCGTGGATCGCCGGTCTGAGCTTTGTGTCCGCCAACCTGGGATCGCTGGAGCTGATGGGGTGGGCGGGTGCGGCCTATCAGTATGGAATTCTGGCGGCGCACTGGTACTGGATCGGAGCGATTCCGGCGATGTTGTTTCTCGGCATCGTGATGATGCCGTTCTACTACATCTCGAAGACGCATTCGGTGCCGGGCTATCTGCAACTGCGGTTTGGTGAGGGTACGCGGGCGGTGTCGGCAGTGTCGTTTGCGGTGATGACGATTCTGATGAGCGGCGTGAATATGTACGCCATGGCGCTGGTGATGAAGACGGTGCTGGGATGGAACATCAGCTTCAGCATCTGGGTAGGCGCGGCGACGGTGGCGCTGTATGTGATGCTGGGCGGGCTGCGGTCGGCGATCATCAATGAGGTGCTGCAGTTTGTGCTGATCTGGGCAGGCGCTGCGATGATTCCGATCCTCGGACTGATCGAGGCAGGCGGATGGACGAAGCTGAAGGCTCAGATCGCCGTGAACGTGGGAACGACCGATTATGGTCACATGTGGAGCACGCTGGGAAGCTTCAAGGACAATCCCATGGGCGTGCACTGGACGGGGATCGTGTTTGGTCTCGGCTTTGTCATCAGCTTCGGCTACTGGACGACAGACTTTCTCGTCGTGCAGCGCGTGCTGAGCGCGAATAACCTGCGTGCGGCGAAGCTGGCTCCGGTGATTGGCGCCGCCTTCAAGATGGCTGTCCCGTTCATCGTCATCGTGCCTGGATTGCTTGCGCTGGCTGTGTTGAAGAATCCGGATGGCAGCATCATGCACCTGGTGCCGGAGAGCGTAGCGGCAGCCACAGGACAACACAGCTACAACGAAGTGTTGCCGCTGATGCTGATTCGCTACTGCGGGCCAGGGCTGCTGGGACTGGGAATTACCGCTCTGGTCGCTGGTTTTATGAGCGGTATGGCAGGCAACGTCAGCGCCTTCTCGACGGTGTGGACGTATGACCTGTATGGCGCGTTCATGAACAAAAAAGCCAGCGATAAGCACTATGTTGCGATGGGCCGCTGGTCCACGGTCGTCGGGATGCTGGTATCGATCGGGACGGCTTACCTGGTGATGAATGCGGCCAGCATCATGGACTACGTGCAGGCGCTGTTCAGCTTCTTTATCGCGCCGCTGTTCGGCACGGTAATTCTGGGAATGCTCTGGAAGCGAGCCACGCACTGGGGCGGTTTCCTGGGGCTGCTGGCAGGGACGATCTCTTCGGTCGGGATGTTTCTCTGGGTGCAGGGAGATGCGGGAGCCCTGCGGTATATCGCAATGAGTCCCAACGCGAAGCCAATGGCGGAGAATCTGTACCGCGCGTTGTGGAGCTGGATCATCTGCGTAGTCGTCACGGTGGTGGTGAGTCTGGTGACGAAGCCAGTGCCGATCGAGCAGCTCGGCGGTCTGGTCTACGGCGTGACGCCGATTCCGCATGATGGATCGAAGACGCTCTGGGAGAAGCCTATCTTCTGGGCCATCGTGGTCATCGTGGTCTTCTTCATTTTGAATCTGATCTTCTGGTAAGAGGTAGACATGACGGATAAACACGAACATGAAGTTGAGTCGGCTGAGTTGTCGATCTGGTTTTTCTGCGGCATCCTGATGCTGGCCTATGGCCTGGTGCTGGTGGTGACGGGTCTTACGGAGCTGCACCATCCGCCGGCGAACGAGGTGCTGCTGCCGTGGCTGCAGTCGCTGCATCCAACGTTGTGGTGGGGTGTTGTACTGACGCTGTTTGGTGGATTCTATTCGATCCGGTTTCGACCAGGCAGAGCCTAGGTAATTTTGCAGAACTGCGTAGCGAGGTTGCAGGAGCGCTGCGAATGTGTAGATGAAACTTTAAAGCAAAGACCCCTTGTGGGCTGAGATGGAGCATTATGGCAAAGCAGATGACGATGGGCGTGATCGTAGGCAATCGTGGATTTTTTCCGAGCCACCTGGCGACCAGTGGACGGCTGGAGATGATTGCAGCGCTGGAGGCCGTGGGGATCAAGCCGATCGTGCTGACCCCGGAGGAGACCGCGCATGGTGCGGTAGAGACGTACGAGGATGCGAAGAAGTGCGCGGCGCTGTTCAAAAAACATGCGGCGGAGATCGACGGCATCATCATTACCCTGCCGAACTTCGGCGAAGAGCGCGGTCTTGCGGATGCGCTGAGACTGTCGAATCTGCAGGTGCCGGTGCTGATTCAGGCGACGCCCGACCATGCGGGAAAGATGACGATTGCGTTTCGGCGCGATAGCTTCTGCGGCAAGATGTCGATCTGCAACAACCTGAAGCAGTATGGGATTCCCTACTCGCTGACGCGGCTGCATACCGAGGCGCCGGACTCGGTGGAGTTCAAGGCTGACCTGGAATGGTTCTCGGGCGTGTGCCGCGTGGTACGAGGCCTGAAGAACGTACGCTTCGGCGCGATTGGCGCTCGTCCGACTGCGTTCAATACGGTTCGCTACTCCGAGAAGCTGCTGGAGAAGTCGGGCATCACCGTGGAGACGCTGGACCTGAGCGAGGTAATGGGGCGCATCGGCCGCATGAAGGATAACGACGATGCCGCGCAGGCAAAACTTGCAGCAATCAAAAAATACATCCCCGTGGGCGAGACGCCAGAAGTGGCGCTGGTGAAGATGGCAAAGCTGGGAGCAGTGATCGACCAGTGGATGACGGCCAGCGAGCTAACCGTGAGCGCCGTGCAGTGCTGGACCTCGATTGAAGAGTTTCTCGGCATCGTTCCCTGCACCGTGATGAGCATGATGAGCGAGAACCTGATCCCGTCTGCGTGCGAGGTCGACGTGCTGGGAACGCTGAGCATGTATGCGCTGACGCTGGCCAGCGAGTCGCCAAGCGCGCTGCTCGACTGGAACAACAACTATGGCGACAACCCGGATAAGGCAGTCTGCTTCCACTGCTCGAATCTGCCGAAGCACTTCTTCAACGAGGTGAAGATGGACTTCCAGCAGATCATCGCCGGGACGGTGGGCAAGGACAACACCTACGGCACGCTCGATGGCACGGTGAAGGCCGGCGCGATGAGCTTTGCGCGGTTCTCCACCGATGACTTCAACGGACAGATCACCGGCTATGTGGGCGAAGGCGCGTTCACCAACGACCCGCTGCACACCTTTGGGGGAGCCGGCGTCGTCGAGATTCCAAAGATGCAGGATCTGCTGCGCTATATCTGCGAGAACGGCTTTGAGCATCACGTTGCCGCAAACTTTTCGACAACTGCTGCTCCCGTGCATGAGGCAGCCAGCAAATATCTCGGCTGGAAGATGCACTGGCATCGGTAAACAGAATCGGAACGCTCAGCCTGTTTTGCGGAGCTGCTGATTTTTAATCAGCAGCTCCGCTACCAGGCGATGCAAGCGAGCGTTCTCGCTCTCCAGCTCGGCAAGACGGTCACCGTTGTTCGTGACGGGTGGCCGATGATGTTGCATCGAAGCGAATTCTCTTCTCCTGCCAGACTCCGCACTCTCTCCAGAGCCCCCTGGGGTTGGCTCGAACTCATTCATATCTGAGGCTCCGCGGGCGCGGCAAAGGGAGCGCGGCCGCAGCGCATTCCTTTGCGGAATTTTTCCCGATCTTCCGGCGTCATGTGTTCCCAGCGATCCTTCATCTGCTGTCTCCAGCGATTGCGTCCCCCGCCGCCGTGGCGATGGAAGCCTCCGAAGAGAATTTTGCTGAGCAGAAACAAGCCAAGCCCCTGCCAGAAGGTGATCGTGTTCCACCCAAAGATTGGCGGCATCAGCACGTTCCACAGGCTCTTGACGACGAAGCCGAGAACGGCGCTGGCAACAACTACGATAAGAACAATTTTTATTCCTTTAAGTACTGGATGATGACGCATATATGACTCCTTATTTCTTAACAAAATCCTGGTAGATGGATTGCAGTCTCTGCCGTAAATGCAATACGGCGTAGTGCTTTCGCGAGAGCAGCGTATTGACGCTGAGACCGGTTTCGGCAGAGATCTCTTTGAAGCTCTTCCCCATCAGCTCATGGGCGACGAAGACCTCCCGCTGTGCTTCGGGCAACTCTTCGAGAGCTTCGTCCAGTGCGTCGAGAAGCAGATTTCTTGCATAGGCTGCCTCGGGACCGGCGTCGGCTGAGGGCAGCAGGTCTTCGAGCGTGTCGCCGTCTTCTTCGGCAGATACCGGAGTGTTGAGCGAACCCGGCTTCTTTCTGCGGAAGAGATCGACCATGCGATTGCGAGCCACGCGAAAGAGCCACGCGGTTACATGCTCTACGGGCTTCATCAGCCGGTAGGTTTCGATCAACTCGTAGAAGACATCCTGAAGGACGTCCTCGGCCTCATTGGTATCGGTTACGTGCTTCCGTATGAAGCTGCGCAGCCTGGGCTCGTCCCTCTCCACTGCCTGAGAGATGAGCTGGTCCTGCTCGATGATCGTCCAATTACTCTGGATTTGGTTCATCTAAAGGAGTAGACGGCTGGCGGCTGCGAATATTTTATGGTGGGTAAAATTAGTTCAGGAAAAGACCCGAACGGCTGCAGGGGCTCCCTGAAAGGATACATTTACCGATATTTTCTGGTTCTTCATACTTAGGGTTCGTGGGAGTGCGGTAATCTTTTAGACCTCTATGACTACTACAAGACGGACTGCCAAAAAGAGTATCGACGAGAAGAAAAACTCTGCTAAAACCGTTGCGAATCTGTTTTTTAGCCGGGACGAGTCGTGGATGCGATTCAACCAGAGAGTGCTGGAAGAGGCACAGGATGCGACCAACCCACTGCTGGAGAGGGTGAAGTTTCTGGCCATCACGGCGAGCAATCTGGATGAGTTTGTCGAGATCCGCGTGGCAGGTATGCTGCAGCGAATTGAAGACGGCTACATCGTCGCACAGCCGCTGGACGAGGGTGGACTGACGCCCCAGGAGCGGCTCGATCTGTTGAGCGAGCGGATGCAGGTCTTTGTCGCAGACCAGTACCGGTGCTGGAATGAGCAGTTGCTGCCGGCAATGCATGCGGAGAAGATCCGTGTGCTCTGCTGGAAGGAGCTGAGCAGCGAAGCACGCGAGCACGCGCTGGAGTTCTATGAGAGAGAGGTCGATCCGCTGCTGACGCCGGTGACGATCGATCCGTCGCATCCTTTTCCGCGCGTGCTGAATAAGGCGCTTTGCATTGGACTGCTGCTGCGGCATAAACGGAAGGGGACGAAACCCACGACCGCGCTGGGCGTGGTGACGGTTCCTCGCGCTCTGCCCAGGCTGATTCCGCTGGTGGGGGCGACTGGATACTGCGACTTTATTCTGCTGCATGAACTGGTGGAATCGCAGGTGGAGCGAATGTTCCGGGGGTATGAGGTGCTGTCGCGTTCGGCGTTCCGTGTGACGCGAAACAGCAATCTCTACATGCAGGAGGAAGAGTCGCGCTCGGTACTGGAGAGTGTGCGCGCGGAGTTACATAATCGGCGTAAAGGCGATGCCGTGCGACTGGAGATCGAAAGCTCGGCGGTCGAAGAGATGGTCGAGCGGCTGCGGACGAACTTCGAACTGGAGCCCTGGCAGGTGTTCCGGACAAACGGGCCGGTAAATCTTTCACGGCTGATGAATCTCTACTCGGAGGCGAAAAGACCGGCTCTCAAGTTTCCGCCGTTTGTGGCGAAAGAGTTTAAGCTGAGCGCGAAGTCGACCGATATCTTCGACGAGCTGAGGAAGAACGATGTGCTGCTGCACCATCCGTTCGACTCTTACAAGACCGTAGAAGAGTTCATCGAGGCGGGCGCGGAGGATCCGGGTGTGATCTCCATGAAGCAGACGCTCTATCGGACCAGCAAAGACTCGTCCATCTTCAGGGCGCTGACAGAAGCTGGGCAGAACAAAGAGGTGACCGTAGTTGTCGAGTTGATGGCGCGATTCGATGAAGACTCGAATATCCGGTGGGCGCGAGAGCTGGAGGATGCCGGCGTAGGGGTGTTTCACGGCGTCTTCGGCTTCAAGACGCATTGCAAGCTTTCGCTTCTGGTGCGGCGCGATCCGGATGGAGTCGTGCGGCGATATGCGCATCTGGGAACGGGAAACTACAATCCCGTGACGTCCCGGTTCTATACCGATATCAGCCTGTTGACCTCGCGACCGGAGCTGACCGAGTCGATTCACAAGGTCTTCAACTACCTCACGGCGGAGACTGAGTCGGAGTCGTACGGTTCTCTCATGGTGGCTCCCCTGACGCTGGCGGATCATCTGCTTGTGCTGATCGAACGTGAGGCTGCTCATGCCAAAGCAGGTAAACCCGCATGGATTATTGCCAAGATGAATGGGCTGCTGGATCGGCGGACCGTAGAGGCACTGTATGCGGCGTCGAAGGCAGGCGTCGAGATCGACCTGATCGTTCGTGGCATGTGTTCGCTGCGGCCGGGAGTAAAGGGATTGAGCGAACGGATACGAGTCCGCAGTATTGTTGGGCGCTTTCTGGAGCACAGCCGGATCTTCTGTTTCGCCAATGGCGGCGCTGAAGAGATCTTCTGCGGAAGCGCGGACTGGATGCCGAGGAACCTCATCGAGCGATGCGAGGTCGTGTTTCCCGTGCAGCAGCCGGAGCTGCATAAGCGGTTGCGGGAGGAGATCCTGGAGGCTTACCTGGCGGACAATACCAAGGCCCGCATTCTGCAGCCGGATGGGGAGTATGTGCGGGCTCCGCGAGCAGGAGAGGCGTTCAGCGCTCAGGATTATATGATGAGAGTGGCGGAAGGCACGGCCGAAAAAGTGCCGACGCCAGCGAAGCATGAGAAGGAAAAGGTGCACTGAAGCGCCTTCCTCAGTGACCGCTACTGAATGCTGAGCTTGACGGTTGCAGTCTGAATCGTTGAGCCGCCAGTAGCGGTTACGGTGATGGCGTACGACCCGGCGGTTGATGAACCTTTTCCGGCAGTGGGAATGACTACGCCAGAGCCGCAGCCGGTGATGATGCCGGCGGTAGAGACGGCAACCAGCAAAACAAGAGCGCTCCAGCGGCGTCTGCGACGCGGGAGGAGCAGGAGCAACAGGCCCGCGAGGGTTGCACCATCGCTGATCAGGGCAGGAGAGGCGGAGTGGTTGCGAGCCTGCTCGACGATGGCCTGACTGACCGATGCAGACGGTGTGATGGTGAGGGTGGTGGTTGCAGCCGCAGAGCTCGTGAGCGCAAGCGTGGCTGGCGTGAAGAGGCAGCTCGCCCCGGCAGGCAATCCACCGGTGCATGCAAAGGTGATGGCGGAATGAAAGCCGCCAATGGGGGTCGCGGTGAAAGTGACGGCGCTGGAGGATGTGCCTTGTGCGGCAGTGGTGACCATGGTGGAAGGCGACAGGGTAAAGGCGCCGGCAGGGGAAAGGACGTTCAGGGGCGCAACCGGCGAGTAGCCTGCGACGTGGCTGGAATCGCCCGAGTAGCTCACCTGCAGAACATGTCCGCCGAGTTGCAGCGTAGTGGTGGCGAGAGGAACGGTAGCGGTCGATCCGCTAAGGGGAACGGGCAGACCGTAGAGGTTGCCATCAAGTAAGAGCTGAGCGGTACCAGTGGGCGTCGGAGATGTCGGGCCGACCTTAGAGGTGACGGTGACCGCGGTTCCCTGCACGACGGTGTCAGTCGAGAGGGTGATACTGACGGAGCTGGGTGGGCCACCAGACGTAATGGTGAAGGAGGCCGAGGGCGAAAGTGAAGCCCTGTAGTTGGCGTCACCGGAATAGAAAGCAGTGAGTGCGTGAACCCCTTGCGAGAGGCCGGCGACCGGGTTGGAGAGCACGGCCTGATTTGCAAAAAGAGGTTGCAGCGCGCCGAAGTTCTGGCCATCGACGAGAAACCGAATCGTTCCGGTCGGCGTTGCGACGGTTGGATTCGAGTTGGGATTGACGATGGCCGTAGCGGCGAGGCTGACCGTGGAAGCGAGCGTTGCTGCGGTGAGAACGATCGACGTGGACGTGGATGGAAGTGTGGGACCGACTACCGTGATGTTGATTGGCACCGACGTGGAGCCGGTGTAGTTCGAATCTCCCAGGTAGACGACCGTGATCGGATTGATGCCGGAGGAGAGCTGGCTGGCGGAGACGCTGATCGCAATGTCGCCGCCGTCTGCCGGTGAGAGCACGGACGATGCCAGCACAAGACTGCCCGCATTGACGGTGACGGTTCCGGTCGGTTGCAGACCGTAGCCGCCACTTTGCGGCGCAATCCGAACCGATGCCACGAAAGAAGAACCCGCAGAGAGAGTGGTGAGACTGGAGCTATAGGTGCTAGTCGTCGAACCTCTGCTAATGGTAAGG
>Ga0302314_10022122_pt1 | contig 10439 bp, 9 predicted proteins | sample III_Palsa_N2_3_FD_200533 | JGI IMG/M metagenome (GOLD analysis project Ga0302314, IMG submission 200533) | Peat permafrost microbial communities from Stordalen Mire near Abisko, Sweden - III_Palsa_N2_3 | ecosystem: Environmental > Terrestrial > Soil > Palsa > Peat permafrost | place: Sweden... | reverse complement strand
CTTCACAAACTCAGGCTACGGAGTCGCCTAATCCCAACCCGCTCTAGATGGCTTCCCGTCGGCGTCGGCGCCGCCAAGACGAGGATCGGGCCCGAGGCGAAATCGCCTCGGGCCGTCCAGTTCTACGGACCTACTGCTTCGGCGCGTCCGAACCGCCGCTCGGAGCATTGGCGGCGGCGGACCCAGCCGCCGTGTTGGCGCTGGCGGCCGAGCCGGACGCCGAGTTGGCCGCGTCGTTGGCGGCGGCGCTGTTGGTGGCGGCGTTGTTCGCGGCTGTGCTGGCGTTCGTGGCGGCGCTGTTCGCGTCGGCGGCCGCACTGTTCGCCGCCGCGGCGTTGTTGGCGGCGGCGCTGTCGTCGCTCTTCTTCGAGCAGGCGGCGATGGAGACCGCCGAAACGGCGGCGGCCGCGATTAGGAGGCCGCGAGCTGTTTTGAAGTGCATGTTCGGTTTCCTGGTCTGAGGTCCGACCACAAGGGTTTGAGGCCGAAGGACGCCGTGCATCCTTCGCCACAATGCGTGGCGGCGATGTTGGTTTCACGCCCTCGTGATCAAAGGGCGGCTGTCACCTGGCCGATTTTCCGTCCGCGGCTGCTTTGCCTTCGGACACCGCGGCGGCCTGCGTCCACGTGACGGTCTCGCCCAGCGCCTTGCCGACGGCGGCGTCGAAAGCCGCGGCGATAGCGTGAACGGTGTCCGATCCGGCGGGTTCTTCGACCGGAAACAGCTGGCTGATCGCGGGCGCGCCGCTCCGCCCTACCAGTGCGGCGTAGATTTGTACGACGACGGTGGGAGCGGCGCCGCGGCCATGGTCGTAACGCACCTCGAAGGCCTGCACGTCCAGCTTGAGCACATAGTCGGCCGCCACCGGCTCGTCGCGCGCGAGCAGCCGCGCGGGGCCACCCTGGGCTTCGAACGCGCGGGAGACGGCGTCGTCGAACAGGGTGCTGGCGGCGATTACCCATCGCGCCCCAGCGATGTAGGCGAGCTGGTCCCCGCTCACGGTGAGAATACGGTCGCCAGCGGCGGCCCGCTCGAAGCTCGTCGGCGCGGCGCGCAGGGTGATGCGCGCCTCGCCCCCAGCCCTTGGGGTGGCGGCGACCGGTGGTCCGGCGCCGAACCGGTACATCTGGGCGGGCTTCTGCTTGGGTAGCAGGGAGATGCATCCGGCCAAGCAGACGATGGCCAGAGTTGCGGCGACCCGCGCCGCGGCCGTTGCCGCGCTCTTGGAGCGAAATTTCACGGTCGCACCTCGACTTCCTTCGCCGGGGCCTTGCCGATGAGCCCTTGGGGATTCGCCTCGACCTCACCGAGCACCCGATCGAGGTGGTCGGTCGCGCGTTGAAGGCTGGCGATCGCGCTGCTGAGCTGCGGCAGACCGGTGGTGGCGAAGTTTTCTGTCGGACCTTGCAGCCCAGCCAACATGGCCTTCAGCGTCTTGGCGGCGCCCTGGATCTCGCCGGCCGCGTCGTTGAGCTTGGCCAGGGTCTTGCGGCCGTCGTTGTCCACCAGGGTCTGGGTCGACTTCCCGAGCGCCGTGAACTGCCGGGCCGTCTCGTCGGCGTCCTGCAGTGTTTTCTGGGCGTCGGCGATGATCTCCTTGCGTTCGCGAAGTTCGGCGGTGACCGCCTGGATGTCGCTCATCGTGGCGGTCAGGGTCTTGATGTTCTCGTCGGAAAAGATGCGGTTGACGCGGTCGAGCGCCTCAACGGCGCGCTGCACGATGAAGCCGCCGCCGGCCAGCAGATCGGACAGCGCGTCCTTCTGGCTGGCGATGCGGGGGATCACCCCCTCCGCGACGGTGTCGCGCAGGAGCGGCTTGGAGGTCGTTCCGGCGGTGATCTGGATGTAGTTGACACCGGTGATGCCCTGGGGCTCGAGCTGCGCATAGGAGTCGGCGCGGATCGGCACGTCCGGGGTGATGCGGGCGCGAGCGACGACGAACTGGGGGTTGCGAGGGTCGAGAAATATCTTGCTGACGTCGCCGACCTTGATGCCGTTGAAATCCACTTCGCCGCCCTTGGCCAGGCCTCGCACCGGCCCCTGGAAGACGATGTCGTAGATGTCGTAGTCGTGGCTGAACTTGCGGCCCGCCAGCAGCACCAGAAACACCACCAGGCCTACCAGCAGGATCGCCGAGGCCAGGCCCACAAGGGCGTAATTCGCGTTGCGTTCCATCAGCTTGTGCGCCCCGCCGCCTCGAGGTCCCGCGCGCCGGATTGCGGCGCGGGCGATACCGGCTCGCGCGACGCGGCGCGGCCTCGGGGACCATGGAAGTACTCCTGGATCCAGGGATGGTCGACGTTTTCGAGTTCCCGAACCGGCGCCATGGCCACCACCTTCTTGTCTGCGATCACCGCCACCTGGTCCGTGATCGCATAGAGGCTGTCCAGATCGTGCGTGATCATGAAAACAGTGAGCCGCAGCCCCCGCGACAACTCGCCGATCAGCTTGTCGAAGGCTGCGGCGCTGATCGGATCCAGCCCGGATGTCGGCTCGTCGAGGAACAGCAACTCGGGATCCAGCGCCAGAGCCCGCGCCAGGCTGGCCCGCTTGATCATGCCACCGGAAAGCTCGGACGGTTTGAGGGCCCCGGCGCCGGTGGGTAGGCCGGCTAGGGCGATCTTCAGATCGGCCAGCGCGTCGATCTCGTTTCTACCCATCCGCGTGTGCTCGGTCATCGGCGCGGCGACGTTCTCCTTGACCGTCAGGTTCGACCACAGGGCGCCTTGCTGGAAGAGCACACCCCAGCGGCGCTCGATGGCCGTCCACACGCGGCGCCGGGCGTAGCGGATGTCCTGGCCGAACACCTTCACGGAGCCGCCCTGGGGCGCCCGCAGACCGATTATGGTGTTGAGCAGCACCGACTTGCCGGACCCCGAGCCGCCGACCACACCCACCACCTGGCTGCGTGGGATGGTCAGGTCGAGCCCGTCGTGGACCACGTGATCGCCGAACCGCGAAACCAGGCCGCGCACCACGATGGGCGGTCCGGATTCGTCGATCGGATCCTCCGGCTCGGTGCTCATACGTTGAGCTTCATGTAGACCAGGGCGAAGAACGCGTCGATCATGATCGCCGAGAAGATCGCCTGGACGACAGCGGAGGTCACATGGCGGCCCAGGGACTCGACGTCGCCGCCGACCTCCAGGCCCTGCCGGCAGCCGATGGCGGCGATCACCACCGCCATGACCGGCGCCTTCGACATGCCCACCCAGAAGTCATTGATGCCGACGTTGTCGACCAGCCGCTGGAAGAACACCGTCGGGCTGATGTCGAGGGCGGTCACCGCGACCACCAGGCCGCCGCCGAGGCCGGCCAGGGTGGCCACGAACACAAGCAGCGGGACGGTGAAAAGGAGAGCGAGGAAGCGGGGGAAGACCAGGGCGTCGAAGGGATCGACCCCAAGGACCTGCATGGCGTCGATCTCCTGGTTCATCTTCATCGAGCCGAGCTCGGCGGCGAACGAGGATGCGGACCGGCCAGCCAGGAGCAGGGCGGTGATCAGAACGTTGAACTCCCGCAGCACCGATACGCCGATCAGCTCGACGGCGAACACCTGGGCCCCGAACTGGCGTAGCAGGTTGGCCCCCAGCAGGCCGACCACGGCGCCGATGAAGAAAGTGGTCGCCGCGACGATGGGAATGGCGTCGAGACCGGCGCGCTCGGCCAGGGAGAATACCGCCGCCCAGCGGATCCGCCGCGGATTCATCAGGGCCCGGCCGGCGGCCGTCAGCAGGTGCCCATTGAAGACGTTGATGTCGACGATGCTGAGCCCGATCTCCACCACGCCGCGGCCGATGCGGTCGAAGAGTTCATAGAACGGGCGGTTGATCGGCTTGGGGGTCGGGTCGGACTGGATGGCGTCGGAGACCATCTTCAGGAGTTGCTCGACCTCCGGCGAGGCGAGGATACGGTCTTCGCGTCCACCCTGCCGCGCGGCTGTGAGCACCGCGTAGGCGCCGGAGGTGTCGAAGCGTCCGACCTTGGTCACGTCGATGGTGGCGTCGCGCTTGTCGGCCAGCGTGTCCGCGAGGCGCTCCGCCGCACGCCCCATCTCGACGGCGGTCCAGTCGCCGGTAAGGAGCGCGACGACCCCGTCGGGCGAAGCGTCGATCTGGAAGTTGGCCGCGTCAGGCATGCGTCATCAAGGTTCCGGCCAAGGCCCAGCTCGCGCCCCGAAGGGCTCCCCAGGCGCCAGCCTAGAGCATGAAGGCCTTAGGCGGTATCGCTCAAGGTCCGATTGTTGTTTGCACTTCCGATTTGTACCGGCCCGACGCAGAGCCGCGCCCAGCAGCCGGCTACGCCGGCCGATTCCTACGCCCGGCGATCGCGCGGGGTGTGGGCTATCCGCAGCAGATTGGCGGCGCCGGGCGAACCCTTCGGCGGCCCCGCGACGATCAGCACCCTCGCCCCGGGTTCGGCCAGCCCAAGGTCTCCCGCCAGACGCGCGGCCTCGTTGGTCATGGTTTCGATATCGCGCGGCTGTTCGGCGACGCGCGGCTCGAGCCCCCACACCAGCCCGAGCGCGCGCGCCACCCGCAGGTCGTGGGTGATCGCCAGGACCGGGTGATCGGGCCGCTCGCGCGCCATCCGCCGCGCCGTCGCGCCGGTTGTGGTGTAGGCGATCAAGCAGGCGGTGGACCTTGCCTCGGCCGCCCGGGTGGCGGCGGCGATGAGGGCGTCCACGTCCTCGTCGGCGTCCTCGCCGTGCTCGGCCCGCATCAAGTCCGGCCAGTTCGGATCGGCCTCCACCCGCTTGATGATGGCGTCCATCATCGCCACCGCCTCGCGCGGCCATGCGCCTACCGCCGATTCGGCCGACAGCATGAGGGCGTCGGCGCCCTCGTAGACGCCGTTGGCCACATCGGAGGCTTCCGCTCGCGTGGGCGAGGGATTGGTCGTCATCGATTCCAACATCTGGGTGGCCACGATTACCGGGACGCCGCGCCGGCGTGCGGCGCGCACGATGGTCTTCTGGGCCACCGGCACGTCTTCGGGCGCGAGTTCGACGCCCAGGTCGCCGCGCGCCACCATCAGGCCGTCGCTGACATCGAGGATCGCATCCAGGTTCCGCAGGCCCGATGGCTTCTCGATCTTGGCGAGGATCGCCGCGCGTCCGCGCACCAACCGTCGCAGGTCGGCCATGTCGGCGGCCTGCTGCACGAAGGACAGCGCCACCCAGTCGACGCCCATGCGCAGCGCGAACTCGAGGTCGGCGCCATCCTTTTCGGTGAGGGCCGGAACCGGGATGGTCACGCCGGGGACCGCCAACCCCTTGTGATCCGACAACCGCTCCCCCGCCGCGACCTCGCACTCGGCGAAGCCGTCCCCGATCTCCCGCACGGTCAGTCGGGTCTTGCCGTCGTCCAGCAGCAGACTGACGCCGGGACGCAGGATGCGCAGCACTTCGGGATGGGGAAGCTCCACGCGGTGGCTGTCGCCTGGGGTCGGGTCGAGATCCAGCCGCAGGCGCTGGCCGGGGGTGATGGCGATCCCGCCGTCGCGGAACACGCCCAGGCGGAACTTCGGCCCCTGCAGGTCGGCGAGGACCGCCAGTGGCCTTGCGAGCGCCACCTCGGCGTCGCGCACAGCCGCGAGCGCGTCGGCGTGGTCCTGGTGCGTCCCGTGGCTGAAGTTCAGGCGAAAGACATCCACGCCGGTGCGGGCCAGCTCGAGCACCATCGGCGGCGCCCGGCTAGCCGGCCCTATTGTGGCGACGATGCGGGTGCGGCGCTGGCGAATCATGGGTCGGTCCACGCCGCCCCCGCGGCAAGCCCTATTCTACGATCGCGGTGCGGGCGGCGTCGAGTTTCGCGCTCACGGCGTCCAGAGCCGCCGCCGTGCGGGTGATATAGACGCCGGCCTCGGCCCAGCGGCGACCCTCGATCGCTTCCCGGATCCCGGGAAGGGTCTTGGAGCCGTAACCGGTCAACAGGCCGGGCGCGTAGAGCAGATGGCGATACCAGGGGCGGCCGGGCAGGCCCTCAGGATCCGTGAGCGACTGTTCGACGCCCTGCAGGATCAGGTCCGCGCGTGCCGCCTTGCCCGGCGCCAGAGTTCCCGCGGCCGCCTGGTCGTACGCCGCCGCGCTGGCCTTCAGGCGTTTCAGGGCGGCGTCGAGCGCCGCGAAGTCGATGTCTGGCGCAACGTCCTCCCGCTCGGGTGGCCCGGAGCTGATCGTCGGGTCGTCGGAGAGGGCGAAGGCGTTGTTGTCGAGCAGCCGGTTCACGGTCGTGGCGTGCTCGCGCTCGGTAGTCACCAGCTTCTTCAGTTCCTCGGTCTGGGCGGCCACGGTGTCGGCCATGTCGGTGAACTGGAACGGCGCGAGATCGGCGTCCGCGGCGCGCAGGACGAGGCGTCCCACGGTCTTGGCCAGGGTGACGCTGTAGACGAAACCGGGATCGCCGAACCGCGAGAAGTGCTCGAAGGTGTCGTAGGCCGAGTGGTAGACGCCGCCCGACTGGCCCTCGCCGCCGTAGCCCAGGTTGATCGAGGCGATCCCCAGGTGTTGGACGAAGGGCGTGTAGTCGGAGCCGGATCCCAGATCGCCCAGCGGCAGGTCGCCGCCCTCCCGGGCGATCTTCGCTTGCGCCTTTACCTCTGGCGAAGCGTCAGAGGCGAGCGCGCGCACCTGGATCGCCGCCAACGCCCGATCGCGCACGCTGACCGAGGTTTCGGGGTCGGTGACGGTCGCCGCGGCGCCGTCGATGAACTTGCGCAGCGAGTAGCTGGACTCGGCGGCGAGCATGCCGCGGCCGTTGCCGTCGGTGTTGATGTAGACAACCGCCTTGGACTGCAGGTCCTTGGCGTGCGTCTCCGCCCATTCGGTCGAGCCCAGGAGCCCGGGCTCCTCGCCGTCCCAGCTGGCGTAGATGAGCGTCCGGACCGGCCGCCAGCCGGTCTTGGCCAGGGCGCCGAGCGACTTGGCCTCCTCCATCAGGGCGACCTGGCCGGACAGCGGGTCGGAGGCCCCGAACACCCAGCCGTCGCGGTGGTTTCCGCGAATCACCCACGCGTCAGGCTCCCGCGCTCCCTTCATGATTGCGATCACGTCGTAGAGCGGTTTCTGGTCCCAGTTGGACTGCACCAGGATGTGCGCCGACACCGCTGTTCCGCCAACGTGGTAGGTCAGCGGCAGGGCCCCGCGCCAGCCCTTGGGGGCCACCGGCCCCTCCAGCGCGGCCAGGAAGTGTTGGGCGTCGCCCCAGGAGATCGGCAGCACCGGGATCTTCATGAGCCCCACGGCCTTGCTGAGGGGAAGGCGCGGCGCGCCTTCGACCGCGCCATAGCCGGGGGTCAGGGGGTCGCCCGATTCCACCGGCAGGTCCTGCACGGAACCGCGCTGCAGACCGTGCTCGGGGCGGAAGGCCCCCTTCGGATAGGCGTCGCCTGCCCCGTAGCCGTCGTCGGCCGGGTCGGAATAGATGATGCAGCCCACCGCGCCGTGTTCCTGGGCGAGCTTGGGCTTGAGGCCGCGCCAGCCGGCGCCGTAGCGGGCGATGACGATCTTGCCCTTCACGTCCAAGCCAAGGCGCCGCAGCGCGTCGTAGTCTGCCGGCATGCCGTAGTTGACGTAGATCAGCGGCGCGGTGAGGTCGCCCTCGCCGCCGTAGGCGACATAGGCGGGGAGGCCGCCGGCCTGATGCGCCGAGGTCTCGTCGCCGGGGATCGGCGGCTCAGTGAGCGTGGCCGCGAACGGCGTGGGCCCGACCAGCTCGAGCGCCTCGGCCTTGGGAGTCGGATAGAGGACGCTGAACACCTCGATGTGGGCGTCCCATCCCCAGGCCTTGAACTGGGCCAGGGTATATTCCGCGTTGGCCTTGTCGTGAGGCGAGCCGACCTGGTTGGGCTCCGCCGCCATCAGGCGCAGGCGCTCGCGCATGGCGTCGCCCGAGAGGCCGGCGTCGAACCGCGCCTCGAGCGCCCGCTCGGCCTCGGCGGCGCCCGGCGCGAACCCCAGCAGGCGGGCCGGGGCGGCGTTCGCCGCCGAGGCCAGAGCGCTAATCGCCACACCAACGCCCAGGAGCTTGACCCGCCGCATCGCCGCTTTCCCTTCGCCCAATTGATGGTCCGGGCAGCTATCATCACCTGGGGAGCGCCGCCACAGCTTCCGTCAGCGAATGCATAGGCGTGGCCCCGCGGCCACGGCGGTTGCGAAATGCGGCGCGGCGCGCGCGCCGCATTGCCCCTTTGTCAGTGTTTGCTATAAGCGCGGCTCTCGCGAAGGGGTGGGGCCCTGCGGTGAAGGGTGTGAGGCGTCGATGCAGGAGACTTCCGTAGATTTGAAGGAAGCCGACTACGTGCCTTCGGAAGGCGAGCCGTTCATGAGTGAACGGCAATTGAATTTCTTCAAGAAGAAACTGCTCGATTGGAAAGATGACATTCTGCGGGAATCTCGCGAAACCGTCACCCATCTGCAGAAGGAAACCGAGAACCATCCCGATCTGGCCGATCGCGCCTCATCGGAGACCGATCGGGCTTTGGAGCTGCGCACGCGCGATCGCCAGAGAAAACTGATCTCGAAGATCGACGCCGCCCTGCGCCGAATCGAGGAGCGCGACTACGGCTTCTGCGAGGAGACGGGCGAGCCCATCGGCCTGGCTCGCCTGATGGCCCGCCCCATCGCCACCCTCGGCCTGGAAGCGCAGGAACGCCACGAACGCCGCGAGCGCGTGCACCGGGACGACTAGAGCCGCACGCTCGCCCTTTCCATCCCCGGAACAACCGCACTAGAAGCGGCGCATGACAACGCGTCTCGTCATCGCCTCGGTGCAGGCCAACCCCACGGTGGGGGACATCACCGGCAACGCCGTCCTCGCGCGCCAGGCTATCGCCGATGCCACGGCAATGGGCGCGGACGTGGCGTTGTTCTCCGAACTGTTCCTGATCGGCTATCCGCCCGAGGACCTGGCCCTCAAGCCCGCCGCCGTGCGCGCCTGCCAGGACGCGCTCCAGCGTCTCGCCCGGGAGACCGCGAGCGAATGCGCCGCCCTGGTCACCACCCTGTGGCCCGGGCCGGGCGGACAGCCGCACAACGCCGTGGCCCTGATCCAGGGCGGCGAGGTCCGCGGAGTCTCTTTCAAGGTCGACCTGCCGAACTACGGCGTCTTCGACGAGAAGCGGATCTTCGCGGTCGGCGATTCGCCGGGCCTCTATGAAGTCGCGGGGGTCAGGCTCGGCGTGCCGATCTGTGAAGACATCTGGGCGCGCGGTCCGTGCGACACCCTGGCGTCCGGCGGGGCCGAAATCCTGCTGGTTCCCAATGGCTCGCCTTTCCGCCGCACGTCCGACGACGAGCGTCTGGACGTCGCCCGCGCCCGTGTCGCCGAGACCGGCCTGCCGATGGTCTATGTCAACCAGATCGGCGGCCAGGACGAACTGGTGTTCGACGGCGGCTCGTTCGCGTTGCAGTCCGACGGCGCGATCTGCATGAGTCTGCCGATGTTCGAGACCGCGGTCGCCTGCTCGACCTGGGAGAAGGGCGCCGCCGGCTGGCGCTGCGTGGAGGCGCCGCAGACGACCTGGCCGCGCGGGCCGGAGGAGATCTACCGCGCCATGGTGGTGGGCCTTCGCGACTATGTGCTCAAGTCGGGCTTCCCGGGGGTGCTCCTCGGCCTTTCCGGCGGGATCGATTCGGCGATCTCTCTGGTCGTGGCCCGTGACGCGCTGGGGCCCGAGGGCGTGCGCGCCTTCATGCTGCCGTCCCGCTACACCAGCCGGGAGAGCCTGGAGGACGCGGAGGCCTGCGCGAAGGCCTCGGGCGTCCGGCTCGACGACATCGCCATCGCTCCGGCCGTCGGCGCCTTCGACGAGATGCTCAAGGCGCCCTTCGAGGGCCGGGCGCCGGACATCACCGAGGAGAACATCCAGGCCCGCATCCGCGGCGTCACCCTGATGGCGCTCTCCAACAAGCTGGGCCTGATGCTGATGACCACCGGCAACAAGTCGGAGATGGCCGTCGGCTACGCCACCCTCTACGGCGACATGTGCGGCGGCTACAATGTGCTGAAGGACATCTACAAGGTCGACGTCTACGCCGTCAGCCGCTGGCGCAACGCCAACGCGCCGTACGGCGGACCGCTGGCGCCGATACCGGAGCGCATCCTGACCAAGGCGCCGTCGGCCGAGCTTCGGCCCGACCAGACGGACCAGGACAGCCTGCCGCCGTACGAGGACCTCGACGCCATCCTGCATGGGCTCGTCGAGGAGGAGGCCACGCTCGACGAGATCGTCGCCCGCGGCTTCGACGGGGCTACCGTCGAGCGCGTGCAGCGCCTGCTCTATGGCTCCGAGTACAAGCGCCGCCAGGCCGCGCCGGGGGTGAAGATCGGCGGCAAGGCCTTCGGCCGCGACCGCCGCTATCCCCTGGTCAACAGGTTCCGCGACAAGGTCAGCGGGTGAGGGAACGTCTCTCCCCCCTCTGGGGGGAATACGGCGG
>Ga0302314_10022113_pt1 | contig 10441 bp, 9 predicted proteins | sample III_Palsa_N2_3_FD_200533 | JGI IMG/M metagenome (GOLD analysis project Ga0302314, IMG submission 200533) | Peat permafrost microbial communities from Stordalen Mire near Abisko, Sweden - III_Palsa_N2_3 | ecosystem: Environmental > Terrestrial > Soil > Palsa > Peat permafrost | place: Sweden... | reverse complement strand
CGTCGGCCAGCGCGGTGAGCACGAAGAACGCCTGTCCCGTCATAGACCTGTTCGCCATGCGGCCCAATATAATGGAAAACAAGATATTAGTCGATGGCACCGCGCCGGAATAGCTGCGCCAACTCAGGGCCCCGCCGCCATCGATCGTCTCGGCGAGGCGGCTCGGTCACATCACGGAGGCGCGTAGTAGCGTGTCCTGTGAGCTGAGGAGGCGCGGACGTGATTCTGGTGACCGGGGCGACCGGACGGGTGGGGTACCGGCTGATGGAGGCGCTCGCCGACGCGCGCGCCGACGCGACCGCGATGGTGCGGGTGGAGGCCAAGGCGGCCGACCTGCCGGGGACTGCGCGGTACGTCGTCGCCACGCTTGACGACCCGCCGCCCGCGCAGGTGCTGCGCGAGTTCGACCGGATTTTCCTGCTCAGCCCGGAGGTCGAGGAGCAGGTCGAGCTCGAGCGGGCGTTCATCAACGCGGTGGCGAAGGCCGGGCACCAGCCGCACATCGTGAAGCTCTGCGCCGACGGCTTCCAGGATCCAGGCTGCGACGTGCGGTTCATGCTGGCCCACCGGCAGATCGCCTACCACCTGGACTCGGTCGGCCTGCCGGTCACGTACCTGGCCGCGGCCACCTACATGGACGATCTCCTCGGCGAGGCGGAGGAGATCCAGCGCACCGGCGAGATCAGGGCGTCAGCCGGCCCTGGCCGGGCCGGCTTCATCGCCGCCACCGACGTCGCCCTGGCCGCCGCCCATGTCCTCACCACCGACGGCCACGACGGCGACACGTACGTGCTGACCGGGCCGGAAGCGCTCAGCTACGCCGATATCGCCCGCCGGTTCTCAGCCGTCTTCGGCCGCCGGGTCGACTACGCCGACCTGCCCGCGGCGCGGATCCGGGATCTGCTGCTCGAGAGCGGGCGAACTCCGTGGCAGGCGGACGGCGACGTCGAGCGGTTCGACTGGATCAAGCAGGGCGGCGCGGCCACGGTGACCGGCACGGTCCGCGAGTTCACCGGCGCCGATCCCCGCCCGGTAGACGAGTGGCTGGCCGACTCGCGCGAGACGTTCACCAGCCCGTTCTAACCCGGCCGGTTTATGACGGCGCCAGCTGGAAGAGCGCCTCGGCGTTGCCTGAGGCGATCTTGACGCGTTCCTCGGGGTCGGGGATGGCGTCGAAGAACTGCTCGACCGCCGTCGCATCGGGTTGGTGGAACGGATAGTCGGTGGAGAACAGCAGCCGGTCGGCGCTAGTGAAGTCGAGGGTGTGGCGCAGCAGCCGGTCCTGCAGCATCCCGCTGCTGGTGATGTGGATGTTGGTCTTGATGTAATCCGACACCCGGCGCTCGAGGTGGCTGGCGACGCCGGAGAGGCTGTCGGCCCTGTCCATCCAGAACAGCAGCATCTCGCCCCAGTGGCCGAGCACGAGCTGGAGATCGGGGTGCCGGTCGAACGTGCCCCGCAGGATCAGCCGCAGCGCGGATAGTCCCGCCTCCATATGCCAGCCCCAGCCGAACGTCGCCAGGCCGAGGTCGACCAGCGGATCGATGCCCCGGTAGGCCGCGTCGCGCAGCTGGCCGGACGGGATCTGCGGGTGGATGAAGACGGGCTGGCCCCAGCGGGCCGCGGTCGCGAACAGGTCGTCGTAGGCGGGGTCGTCGAGCGGGCGGTCGCCGGTCCGACCGAAAACCATGGCGCCGACGTGACCCAGCTGGGTGGCGCACCGTTCGAGTTCCGCCGCCGCGGCCTGCGGATCGCTGGTCGGCAGGGTCGCGAACGCGCGGAAGCGGCCCGGATGCGCGCCGACGGCGCCGGCGGCCTCGTCGTTGGCGTCCCGGGCCAGCGCGACGGCCTCGGCGGCCGGGAGGGCCTGGGTGGCGGGGGTGACCACCGACAGGATCGACACATCGATCCCGGCCGCGTCCATCGCCGCGATGCGGCCCTGGCCGAGGTCCTCGAGCCGGGCCTGGTTGTCGCCCATGGTGTTGAAGGCGACGCTCTCGTCCCGCGCGCCGGCCGGCAGGCGGTCGAGCGCGTCCCGGATGCCGACGCTGTTCCAGTGCTCTTCGATCGCGATGATCTTCACGTTGACGTCCGATCTCACTCATCATCTGTTGAGCCAACCGTACACGATTCGCTCAACAACGGTAGAGTGGGACCGTGAAGCAGTCGGAAAGCAGGCCGGAAAGCAGGGCCGCCAAGCGGGCGGCGACCGCGCAGCGCATCCTCGACGCGGCCCGCGCGGAGTTCGGCGAGCGGGGCCCCGAAGCCGCTACGATCCGCCGCATCGCCCAGCGCGCGAACGTCGACCCGTCCCTGGTCATGCAGCACTACGGATCGAAGGCGGCCCTCTTCGCGGTCGCCATCCAGCTCGATGACGCGCGTCCGGGCGACGTGGAGGCGCATCTGCACGACGTGCTCGACGTCCGGCTCGCGGCGCTGCCCCCGGAGACCAGGGCCCTCGTCCGGTCCATGCTCACCGCGCCGGAGGCGGCCGAGGCGATGAGCGCGTTCCTCAACGAGCGGGTCGTCAACCTGAGCCGCGCCATGGGCGGCGAGGACGCCGACCTGCGGGCCGCGCTCATCGTCAGCAGCATTCTCGGGCTCACCATCGCCCGGCACTTCCTGAAGCTCGACGCCTTCACCACGGCCTCGGAGGCCGACATCGCCCGGGTGGCCCGGCCGTGGGTCACCACCGGAGTCGGCGCCGTCGGGCAGCCTCACCCGACCCCTGCGCCGGAATAGGCCGAACAGCGCAGCAGTGCCCCCGGCTAACGAAAAGCCGGGGGCACTAGCCCGCAGGACAAGGGCGTTGCGCGGCTTGTTAGCAGCTAACCACCGATACGGATGACGGTGCGTCGGTTCCGTCAGTGAACTCGGGAGCATAGGGCGCGCACCGGCTGGCACCGATGGCGCCGCCGCCAGGAGTTGACGAGGTGTTGTTGGTCACCACCTCGAGCTCGGTGAGCAGCGTGTTCAGCTGTGAGGGAAAGGCACTGGTGTTGCTGCAGCCGCTAGTACAGACATCATTCACGAGAGGCTGAGCGGCGTTGTAGTTCGTGATCACGGACGAGTTGTCATACGTGCCGGTTGCGGTGGTGTCCACGATGTACGCCCCGTAGTCCTGCATCGCGGTCGCGATCTTCTGCACGATCGGGTTGCTGAACGAGGAGGGGCTGATTGACGGCGGCAGCGCCAGCAGCGACCCTTCCTGGACGTTGGGGTTTGTTCCGCCGTAGTAGTTACCGTTGCCGGGGACGTTGTAGCCAAGGTCCGCGTTGACGGCCGGCCACCGGAAGCCGCCGTTGGCGTCGGAGTAGTTGAGAACGCCGTCAAGGGCGACCTTCAGCGCGTGGGTGATCGGGCCGGACTGGCTGAGGTCCGCCAGCGTCAGTGTGCCGCCTAGGCCGGACAGCCCAGAGCCGCCGTGGCAGCCCGTGACACCCTCGCCCTCAATCTGAACCGTTCCCCAGCGGTTGATGGCAGTGCCGCCGAAGATCGGGTCGCCATCGGCGTTAATCTCGGTGGTCTGACCCTGGTACACGGTCTTGCCGTCTGTTCCCAGCCAGGCCGAGCAGGTGTTCCACTCGCCGCCAGGTACCAGATCGCCAGCCGTCGTCCCCGGGTCCGAGTACACGTTCACGGGCTCAATGTTTTGCGGGTTCCCATACTCGTTTGTCGGCGTCCCGGCGGTGGTGTTGGCGTTCGACAGCGGGACCACCGGGAACGACGGGTTGGTGGAGTCGTAATCGGAGGTAGCGAGGGTCTCTGTGAGGTCGTTGGACGTAATGCCGGCTGCCGCGTAGGTGGCAGTGGAGGCAATCGGGATGTTCCAGACAGAATCGTAGGTGAACGGCCAGCTGTCTGCGTCCCTGGCGGGAGTAGCACTAAATGTATCGTCAAACCCGCTCAGCGGGCATTCGTTGCCATTGGCGCTCAAATACGCCTGGTAGCCGGACAGGGTCGTGTACGCGCCGAAGATCACGCGCTGGCCGAGAGTGGAATCGTACCCGATGCAGTCGTACGTGGTTGTCGGTGACGCGGGGGCTGGCGAGGTCCCGTTGCCCACGGCGGCCAAGTCGTTGAAACCACTGAGTGTTACCTCGAACCCGCTCAGCGGGCAGACGTTGTTGCTGGCCTCTAGGTACGCCTGGTAGCCGGACAGGGTGGTGTACGCGCCGAAGATTACGCGCTGGCCGAGGCTGGAATCGTACCCGATGCAGGCGTACGTGGTTGTCGGTGACGCGGGGACGGGGGTCCCGGTGGGCGGGGTGGCCGTGATGCCCGAATCGCTGTCAGTACCGAATGTGACCTCAAAGCCGCTTAGCGGGCACTTGTTGCCATTGGCGCTCAAATACGCCTGGTAACCGGACAGGGTGGTGTACGCGCCGAAGATCACGCGCTGGCCGAGACTGGAGTCGTACCCGATGCAGGCGTAGGTGATTGTCGGTGACGCGGGGGCTGGGGGGGAGCTGGCGAGTGCCTTAGTGGCGCTGATGCCGCCGACCAGGCAGAGCAACGCTGTGACCAGTGCGACGATGATAACGGTGGGTTTCCGTATTGCTAGTTTCACCGGGCGATCTTAACCGGCACACCATTGCTATTCAGGCGTATCGATGTTCTCTGGCGCCGGCTCCAAGATAATGAACGCATGGAGCTTGAGGCATTCGAGTTGGTGCTGCTGCGACGGCCGGCCAGCCCATCGGACTACCCCGACGAGGAGCTCGACCGCATCCAGCGCGAGCATCTCGCCTATCTCGCGGGCCTGCGCGCGGCCGGGCACATCGTGACCAACGGGCCGGTCGTCGAGCAGCCCGACCCGTCGCTGCGCGGGCTGGCGTTCTACCGGACCGGCTCGCTTGAGCGGGCCCGCGAGCTGGCCGAGAACGACCCGGCGGTGCGGGCCGGGCGGCTGGCGGTGGAGATCATGACCTGGTACTGCGCGCCCGGCACGATGAGCAAGCCGGGCCGGCCGGTCACGCTGACCTGAGCGCGGACGCCTTATCGACGCGGGCGGCGAGCGCGGACCGCACCGTCGGCCACTCGGCTTCGACCACCGAGAACAGGGCCGAGTCGCGCAGCTTGCCTTCCTCCCCCGCGACCCACGACGGCGACCAGCTGCGCAGCACGCCCTCGAACTGCGCGCCGAGAGCGGCGATCGCCGCCCGGGACCGCTCGTTGCGCGCATCGGTCTTGAGGTCGACCCGGACCACCCCGAGCGTCTCGAACGCGTAGGTGAACAGCAGCAGCTTCGCCTCGGCGTTGATCCCGGTCCCCTGCGCGGACGAGGCCAGCCAGGTAAAGCCGATCTCGATCGCCCGCAGCCGGTCAGAATCAGGCCAGGTCCGCTGGTCCCAGTACGCCGTGCAGCCGACCGCCTTCCCGTCGGCCAGCCTGATCTGCGCGAACGGTGTCAGGCCGACGCGCTCCTGCTGCTCGCGCACGTAGTCGGCCACCCCGGCGGCGCGCGGAACCCAGGTGAACCCGTAGGAGCCGCGGTTCTCCTCCGCCGCCTCGGCCAGGTCGGGCACGTGGGCGGCCGACAACGGCTCGATCCGCACCAGCGTGCCGGACAGCGGGGGAACAGCAAGTGACGCCATGGGAGCGCTCCTCATCGTCCGATGAAATCGGCAAACGCGACTCTACGCCGGACCCACCGACGGCCGGAAACCCTTATCGGGACGGCATGATGGGGGGATGAAGGTGGCGAATCGGCGGGTGGCGCTGGTGACCGGGAGCTCGCGCGGGCTGGGCCGGGCCATCGCGCGGCGGCTGGCGCGCGACGGCCTCGCGGTCGCCGTCAACGGGATCGACGAGGACGAGACCTTCCAGGTCGCCGCCGCCATCCGCGGCGACGGGGGAACCGCCGAGGCCTTCATCGCCGATGTCACCGACGAGGGTCAGGCGGCGGGGCTCGTCGCCGCGATCGGCGCCCGCCTCGGGCCGGTGAGCGTGCTGGTGCTGAACGCGACCGGACCGCAGCCGACGGCCCCGCTGGCGGAGGTGACGTGGCCGGATCACCTCGCGATGCTCGAGTTCTTCGTCAAGAGCCCGGTGCTGCTCGGACGCGCGGTGCTCCCGGCGATGCTGGCCGCGCACTACGGCCGGATCATCAACATCGACTCCGAGGTCGCGGACCTGCCGCCGCCCGGCAGCTCGCACTACGCGACCGCCAAGAGCGCCCAGAAGGGCCTCGCCCGCGCGTGGGCGCGTGAGCTCGCGCATCTCGGCATCACCGTCAACTCGGTCGCGCCTGGGTTCATCCCCGTCGAGCGGCACGCGGACCTGCCGCCGCAGGTGCTCGAGCACTACCTCGCGACGGTGCCGGCCGGTCATATGGGGACGCCCGACGACATCGCCCACGCGGTGAGCTTCTTTTCGTCCGAGGGGGCCGGGTTCATCACCGGCCAGCGCATCGTCGTCGACGGCGGGCGCTCCCTCGGCGGCTAGCCGGGGCCGCGGCGGAGCCACTGGCCCTGCCCGGGCTGGGCCAGCGAGACGCCGTCGGAGAGCACGGTCTGGCCGCGGCGGATCACGTGCCGGGGCCAGCCCCGGACCGACCAGCCGTCGTAGGGCGAGTAGTCGGCCCGTGACTGCATCTGCGCCCCGTCGATGGTCCGCCGCTCGTCGGGGTCCCACAACGCGAGGTCGGCGTCGGACCCGACCGCGATCGCGCCCTTGCGCGGGTGCAGGCCAAACCGGCGGGCGGCGTTGGTCGAGGTCAGCTCCACGAACCGGTCGAGCGTGATCCGCCCGGTGACGACGCCCTCGGAGAACAGCATCGGCATCAGCGTCTCCAGGTCGGCGACGCCCTGCCGGGCGGTGACCGCGTTGAGATCGGGGTCGAGCTTGTCGGCCAGCGTCCACGGCGCGTGGTCGCTGCAGACGGTGTCGATGTCGCCGTCGGCCAGTCCGCGCCACAGCGCGTCCCGGTCCGACTGGTCCCGCAGCGGCGGCGCGCCCACGTACTTCGCCGCGTCCGGCTCGGCGAAGCGCTCCCGGGTCAGGTGCAGGTACAGCGGCCTGGTCTCGACGTAGACGGGCAGCCCGGCCGCGCGGGCCTCCCGGCAGCGGTCGAGGGCGGCGGCCGAGGACAGGTGGACGATGTAGATCGGCGCGCCGGTCAGCCGGCACAGGGCGATCGCCTGCTCCACCGCCTCGACCTCGGCGCTGACCGGCCGCGCCTCGGGGAAGTTCCGCACCGCCCCGCGGCCCGACTCGATCAGCTCGTGGCCCGCGTGGGCGAGCATCCCGGCGTCCTCGCAGTGCACCAGCGTCAGCGCTCCGGCCCGCCCGGCCGCCGCGAAGGCTTCGGCCAGGCCCCGCGTCCCGGCCGCGAAGTCCGGGTTGGACAGGAACACCTTGAAGCTGGCGTGCCCGTCGGCCGCCAGCGCCGCGATCTCGGCGGCGGTGCCCTCCTCCAGTCCCGCCAGCACCGGGTGCAGGAACCAGTCCGCCGCCGCCTCGGCGGCCGCCTCGGCCATCTCCCGCGCGACCGCCTCGGTCATCGTCTGGCCCTCGAGCGCGAACGTCATGTTGGCGATGGTGGTGATGCCGCCGGCGAAGGCGGCGAGCGAGCCGCTCCAGAAGTCGTCCACCCAGATCGGCTCCTGGGGGAACGCCTTCACCAGGGCCGGGGTGATCAGGTGGACGTGCGCGTCGATGCCGCCGGGGAGGACGAGCAGACCGCGGGCGTCGAGTTCCTGCTCTCCGGTCATCGCGCCGCCGAGCTGCGCGATCCGGCCGTCCCTGACGCCGACGTCGGCGATTTCCTGGCGGCCCGGGGTGACGACCGACCCGTTGCGGACCACGAGATCAAAACGCTCTTCAGCCATCCCAGCATCGTGGCATGACCCAACTCACGCTATCCACCGGGTCATCGGTGTAGCGAGCCGACGGCAGCCATGCAGGGTCCGTTCGGGATAAGGATCTTGATTTCACCGGGGCAGACCGAGGACCCGCTCGGCGATGACGTTGAGCTGGATCTCCAGCGTCCCGCCGCCGAGCAGCGTCGGGGGGAGCGAGAGGTACCGCTGCGCGGCGTCCCCGGCCGGGCCGCCGAACGCGGCGGTGTCGGCGCCGCGCCAGCCGAGCACGGCCCGGCGCAGGCGGGTGGTGTTCCAGGCGTCGACGACCTTGAGGACGCTCGCTTCGGCGCTGGGCTCCGCCCCGGCGATCTGGCGCAGCAGCAGCCGCTGCCGCAGGGCGGCGAAGGCCAGCGCGTCGGCGGTGAGCGCGCCGCACTCGGCCAGCACCTCAGCCGGAACCTCGCCGGGGCAGTCGGCGCCGGGGACGGGCAGGTAGTCGGCTGGCATCTCCTGGCGCCGCCCCAGGCCGCCGGCGATCGTCACCCGCTCGTTGCCGAGGGTGGTGCGGGCCAGCCGCCAGCCGTCGCCCGGACGCCCGACGAGCCGGTCGTCGGGGACGAGCACGTCGGTCAGGAAGACCTCGTTGAACAGATAGCTGCCGTTGGCCTCGCGCAGCGGGCGGACCTCGACGCCGGGGCTGCGCATGTCGACCAGGAAGTAGCTGATGCCCTTGTGCTTGGGCGCCTCGGGGTCGGTCCGGGCCAGGCAGATCGCCCAGTCGGCCTGGCGTGCCTGCGACGTCCAGACCTTCTGCCCGTCGAGCAGCCACCCGCCGGCCGCCTTGACCGCGCGGGTGCGCAGCGACGCGAGGTCGGAGCCCGCTTCTGGCTCGGAGAACAGCTGGCACCAGTGGATCTCGCCGCGCAAGGTCGGCCCGACGAAGGCCTCCCGCTGCTCGTCGGTGCCGTGGGCCAGGATCGTGGGCAGCGCCCAGTCGCCGACGGTGGTCGAGGGCTGGGCCAGGCCCGCCCGCGCGAACTCCTGGGCGATCACCACCTGGGCGGCCGGGCTCGCCCCGATGCCGTGCGGCCGGGGGTAGTGCGGCGCCGCCAGCCCGCGCTCGGCCAGGAAGCGGCGCTGGCTGGCGGTCGGCAGCGGCGCCGCCTCGGCCAGCGTCCGCGCCGCCCAGGGCCGCAGCTGCTCCGACTCGTCGTCCAGCCGCAGCTCGTGGCGGCGCTCGATGGCGGCCGAGAGCCCGGCCAGCCGCCGCTGCCAGCCGCCCCGCGGGCCGAGCAGCGCGGCCAGGCTGATCGCGCGACGCCAGTACAGGTGGACGTCGTGCTCCCAGGTGTAGCCGATGCCGCCGAGTAGCGTCACTGTCTCGAGGCCGAGGTCAACGGCGGCGGGGGCGGCGATCACGGCGGCCGCGGCGGCCGACAGCGCGAACTGCCCGCCGTCCTGGCCGTGCGCGACGGCGGCGTCCCAGGCGGCCGCGGTGATCAGCTCGGTCCGGGCGAACAGCCGCGCGCACTTGTGCTTGATCGCCTGGAAGGAGCCGATCGGAACGCCGAACTGCTCCCGCACGGTGGCGTAGGCGAGACCGGTCTGCTGGCACCAGCGGGCGACGCCCGCCGCCTCGGCCGCGAACAGCGCGGCGGCCAGGTCGCGGACCCGGTCTTCTTCGACCGCGAGGACCTGCTCGGGTGAGACGGGGACGTCGTCCAGCCTGACCAGGGCGACGTCGCGGGTCAGGTCGACCGACTCGGCGGCGACGATCTCGAGCTTGTCGTGCCGCCCGCCGTCGAGGACGGGGTCGCGGTCGAGGGTGAACCAGACGGTCTCGCCGTCACCGGTCTCGGCGCCGAGCACCAGGATCCGCGCGCTGGCGGCGCCGAGCACCGGCGGCGTCTGGCCCGACACCCGCCAGCCGTCACCGTCCGGATCAGCGCGGAGCCCGGCGGCGGTGACGGCGCTGGCCGCGGTCACGCCCGCCGCCAGGTCGGGCAGCAGGCGGCCGGCCAGCGGCGACGACGCGTGCTCGGCGATCAGCTGACCGGCCAGCACGGTCGGCAGCAGCGGTCCGGGGAACAGGCCGAAGGCCGCCTGCTCGAGGACGACCGCGAGCTCGGTCAGCCCGGCCCCGTCCCCGCCAGCCGACTCCGGCAGGTGGATCGCGTGCAGCCGCTGTTCGACCAGCGCCTGCCAGGACGGCTGGAGCCGGCCGGCGCCGAGCTGGTCGAGCGCGGCGCGGGTGGTCGCGATGGCGGCGTGCCTGGCGGTGAAGCCGGCCACCGCCGCGGCGAGCTCCCGCTGATCCGTGGTCAGGGCGATCGTCACCGCGCGCACCCCTCGCTGCTTGCCGTCCCGGTCGCCGCGCTGATCGCCATCAGGCGGCCATTATTAGAACCTGTTCTAGTCCTATCGCGGACGGCCCGGCTCGTCTACCGGTATCAGGCGCTGGCCTGGTCGAGGGCGCTCTGCAGGGATCCGATGTAGCCGGTGCTGGTCTGGGTGGCGCCGCTGACGGTGTCGATGCGGGCGCTCTGCGCGGCGAGGGTCTCCGCGTTCAGCTTGGGGATGGAGAACGAGTCGATCTGTGTGCTCTCCTGCCCGTCGTTGGTCTCCTGGAGGACGGC
>Ga0302314_10022111_pt1 | contig 10442 bp, 10 predicted proteins | sample III_Palsa_N2_3_FD_200533 | JGI IMG/M metagenome (GOLD analysis project Ga0302314, IMG submission 200533) | Peat permafrost microbial communities from Stordalen Mire near Abisko, Sweden - III_Palsa_N2_3 | ecosystem: Environmental > Terrestrial > Soil > Palsa > Peat permafrost | place: Sweden... | reverse complement strand
GCTCTTGCCGATGCCCCGGCCGCTTTCCACGGCTGCGTGGGCACGGCGCAGATTGGTCGCGTTGATCGGGCCATAATCCTCGCGAAATGTGCTGCGGAGCAGGCCGCTATCCACCAGAGCGGCGACTTCATTCAGGATGCGATGTTGCCGCACCATGTCCGGAGTACCAAAGAGCGCACGGGTGAACATAAGCTCCCAGTGAACCGATAGGCTTTTGCGCTTGAATGGGACGATGTCGAACGTCTGCGGATCGTCGATCATCGCGAGCGCGCCTTGCGGCGCTAATACCTCGACGATCGCCTTCTGGTGCCGATTGCTTCCGGTAAGGCCGGCGACATAGCGCACTTGGAGAATGCCGAGCGCGGCCAGGCCCTCGTTCAACGGTTTGTGATGGTCGATCACGTGATGCGCACCCATATTCGTGCACCATTCGCTCGTCTCCGGGCGAGAGGCGGTGGCGATGACGGTAAGCCCGGTGAGCCGCCGCGCAATTTGCGTCAAGATCGAGCCCACGCCGCCCGCGCCATTTACGATCAGGATCGAGTCGTCCGTCATCTTCTGGCCGTAGGGCACGCCGAGCCGATCGAACAGCAGTTCCCAAGCGGTGAGTGACGTGAGCGGGAGCGCCGCGGCGTGGGCGGCGGTTAGGCTGGCGGGCTTTGCGCCCACGATCCGCTCGTCGACTGCGTGGAACTCCGCATTGGTGCCTTGCCGATCGATGACACCGGCGTAGAACACCGCGTCACCCTTTTTGAACAAGGTGGCCTCTGGTCCAGACGCTTCGATTATGCCGACGGCGTCATAACCGAGAATCCGCGCTTCGCCTTCCGGCGGCGTCGCAGCCGCGCGGACCTTTACATCGACCGGATTAACCGAGACAGCTTCGACGCGAACCAGCAGGTCCCTGGGCCGAAGTTCCGGCGTAGGTAGATCGAGATCGACCAGTGCATCGGCATTGTCGATCGGAAGCGGACGATAATAGCCGACGGCCTTCATGACAAAGCTCCCGGTAGGTTGAGGTAGAAGAAAAGTCTTCTTTTTGTGAACAAAAAGAAGCAAAAAAACTTTGTCAATTTAGAGTTTTCATGTGCCCGTCTATCGACGGTGGGCTCCGATCCGTTTGAACAAAAGTTTTTTGCTTCTTTTTTTCAAAAAAGATGCTTTTTTCCTTCGTTACGGACTTTTAGAAATCCAAGTCCGAATAATGCGCCGGCGGTGTGATCCCCGAAACTGCATCCGTTAGCAGCGGCCGGAAGCTCGGCCTGCACTTGATCCTGGCGTACCACTCCTTGGCTGCCGCCGAGACCGACCAATCCACATCCCCGCCGAAGTCGATCGCGGACAGGTGTGCCGCGGCTGCCAGGTCCGCGTACGACAAGAACGCACCGGCCAGATACTTCCGAGTCTCTGCCAGCCAGCCGATATAGATCAGATGATTACGCAAATTGGCATAACCCGCCCGGAGCGCCGAAGCGTCGGGTCCGCCGCTGCTGGCCAAGCGTTTTAGCAATTTCTCGCGCACCAGATTGATCGTGACTTCCTGGTTGAATTTCTGGTCGAACCAGGCAACCTGGCTGCGCACCTCGGCGCGTTCGGCGTGGGTTTGGCCGAGCAGGCTGTTGTCCGGGTAGGCCTCTTCGAGATATTCGCAGATCGCGCCCGAGTCCGGGATCACCAGGCCGTTATCCTCAACCAGCGTCGGCACGGTGCCGGCCGGGTTCAGGGCCAGATACTCCGGCCGGCGTTCCCAGGTTTTCTCCAACCGCAACTCGAACGGCAGGCGTTTCTCCGCCAGCGCCAGGCGCACCTTGCGGGCATAAGGCGAAACCGGGTGATGATACAGAACGCGCATGGCGTCGATTTATGGCATTCCGCCGTGGGTCTGACAAATGGACGCGTGCCCACCTGGCCAGCCCTTCATTACCAAGTGCTTAACCGTGGTTCGGCGAATAGCAGCCATCTCGCCGCGACGACAACCTCGCGCGCAATAATCGCTTGCATGGGGGGGTAATAGCCCCTATGTGCAGTCCCACGCAGCAACGCACGTGCCTCTGGCCCTATGTGGTTACGCAACGACGTCAAGCGTTCTGGCAACTTTCGTTGGTCGCTGGTTCGTTCGACCGTTTCGTCAATCCCGTCCGTCGCCGATCCAAGGCGGACGTTTTATAGAGGGAGGCAGGCTGCGATGACCCCAAAAGTCGCACGTTTCCTGGCGTCCGAGCAACCGGCAACCCCTTGCCTTGTGCTCGACGTCGACCGCGTGGAAGAGAACTTCCGGGCGCTGAGCAAGGCTCTGCCGCTCGCCCGGATCTATTATGCCGTGAAGGCCAATCCCGCCGCACCCGTTCTGGAGCGGTTGGTGGGGCTTGAGAGCAACTTCGACGCTGCCAGCTTCGAGGAAGTGGAAATGTGCCTCGCCGCCGGCGCGCATCCGTCGGTGATCAGCTACGGCAACACCATCAAGAAGGTGTCGGCGATCAAACGCGCACACGCCGCGGGCGTTACCATGTTCGCGTTCGACAGCGAGGAAGAGCTGCAAAAGCTCGCCGAACACGCGCCGGGTGCGCGGGTCTACTGCCGCATTCTCGTCGACAACATCGGTGCCGATTGGCCGCTTACCAACAAATTCGGCACCTCGCTCGATACCGGTCGCGACCTCATGATCCAGGCCGGCACGATGGGGCTCGATCCGTACGGGCTGTCGTTCCACGTGGGCAGCCAGCAAACCTGCACCGACAGCTATGAGGCAGCGATCGGCAAGGTCGGCATGCTGTTCACCGATCTGGAAGAAGCCGGGGTCAACCTGCGCATGATGAACCTGGGCGGCGGCTTCCCCACCCGCTATCGCGACGACGTGCCCGCCATCGATCAGTTCGCCGGCGCGATCATGAGCGCGATGACCCGGCATTTCGGCAATGCGCTGCCGGAGATGATCGTGGAACCCGGCCGCTTCATCGTGGGCGACGCCGGCGTGGTGCAATCCGAAGTCGTGCTGGTCAGCCGTCGCGCCAAGGAAAGCAAGGTGCGCTGGGTATATCTCGACATCGGACGCTTCGGCGGCCTGGCCGAGACCGAGGGCGAGGCGATCAAATATCGTATCCTGACCTCGCACGATGGCGGCCCCGAGGGGCCGGTGACGATCGCTGGTCCGACCTGCGACGGCGTCGATGTGATGTATGAAAAGAGCAACTATCGGCTGCCGCTGGCGCTTACGCACGGCGACAAGGTGGAATTGCTCTCGACCGGGGCTTATGTGAGCACCTATTGCAGCACGCGCTTCAACGGGTTCGCGCCTCTGGCGGAGTATTACATCTAGCGATAACGCGGCACACCGCCGGGGGTTTTGATGAAGTCCGCGTGAGTGAGCTATCGTTCGGCGTTGCGCTGCGATAATGTGCCCGGAATGAGCAAGCCGGCCATTCAAGGGCAACGATGACCGCGGTTGGATTGAAACGGACAACTTTGGCCGACCGGCCTCCGGATAGCAACGTGGAGCCGCGTCTGCTGTCCGCAGGTATGACCGAGACGGAGGCAATGGATTTCGTCGGCTACCGTCCGGCGGCACTGCTTTATCTAGCGGGGACGGACGACGCGGGCAGATCTCTGGGCATCGTTTCCGCCTGGGATGCGGGCATCGTCGCGGTGCTCCTCGATCATCTGCTGCGCGACCTTACGCTGAAATTCCTGGGTGGCACCCTGGTTGCCGAGGATCCGGATAATCTCGATGCCGAATACGATTTTGCCGGCAGCGGCGGTGTTATGACGTTATTGGATACCACGAATAGTTACGTGGACAGTCTGGGCGGCCCGCAGCGTCGTTGAGGATGCTTCAGGGCTGGCGGGTGTCAAATCCACCAAAAAGGTTCGGCCGCTCCCCTCGGGGTCAAGGATAGCGCGAACGGTTTCTATCGCTACAGGCGGTCCGCAGATCCGAGCTCGTTTTTATGCTGTGCGAAGTGTGCAAGCTGCGGAAATTGTAGCGACGGCCGGGGGTGGGGGAAACGGAGGATTATAGCACATGTTAGTTTTAAATGCTAACATTGATTGCCTGGACCGCCGATAGGGGTGATGGGTGAGGTGCTTTGCGAGGCTGAGCACTTTGGTCAGCGCAACCCCACGTGTTCAAGCCATGCCGAGAGCCAGATTCCGGTATGAAGAGCGAGGTTTTCACAGTTGGTTTTGGTTTCCGCGTGTAGTGCCGGTGCCGATAGTTCGGCTGAATTATTGGCGGACCACTCTTCGAGGCCGGGGGCGGTGACCTCAGGGTGAAATTGCAGGCCAAGCGCGCGGCGGGCTATGGCGAAGGCCTGATTGGGGCACGTGCGGGTCGACGCTAGTCCGATGCCGCCGGGAGGGAGGTCGAAGATCTCATTGTGCCAGTGGAACACGGGGATGTTTTGAAAGGTTCGCAGCGGGCTGGAATTTCCTGCGCGCGAGAGTGAGATTGTCGACCAGCCGATTTCGGGGCGCGGCGCCGGATAGACGCGCGCGCCTAAAGCCTTTGCTATTAGTTGGGCGCCGAGGCAAATGCCTAGAGTCGGGCGGGCGGCTTCGAGGCGGAATTGGATCGCTTCGATTTCAGTTTTGAGATATGGATGGCTATCATTCACCGACATCGGGCCGCCCAATACGATCAGCAGCATCGCTTCGCGCAGGCTCGGATCGCCAGGGTCGCTGACCCCGGCGTCGTGGTAGGTGATCTTGAAACCGCGCTCTTCCAGAGCCGGTGCGATAGTGCCTAGATCCTCGAAGGCAACATGACGGATCGCGGTAACGGTCTTCAATTCGTGATCCTTCGATGCGCCGTGAGAAGTTCAGGAGAAATAGCTATCGTCCAGCAGCATGTCCTCATAGAACGCGCCGAAGGTGCGCTCGTGATTGCGAATGTGGATTTCGAGCACCCAAAGCAAGGGCGAGGGCTTGAAATCTACGTCCATCATCGGTCCGTCGTAGATCGCAGCGTGAGGAAAATCGGACAGGCGATGGCCGGATAGATCGAGATTTAGCTCCCAACCCATTTTCAGGGCCTCGGCTTCGGCGAAGGCGTAGAGTTCCTTGCCGTTCAGGCCTTCGGTGCTCCATTTCTTGCGGACGATGTGGAATAGTTTCTTGGCGTCGGCGGCGCATTGCGACATTACGGCATTTTCGCCGACAACGAAGGTGTCGCCGCCGTCGCCTTCCCATTCCTTCCAGACTGGGCCTATGTCGATCAGGAAAATGTCGTTTTCGCCGAGCACAATGCCGGGGTCGGACGGGGCGCCGAAGGTCTTCAGCGTGTTGGTGCCGAAACGCACGTAGACATCGTGCCAGCCTTTTAACATGTCCTTGGCGGCGAGCAGATCTTTCGCCATCTCGACGGCGTCTTCCTCGACCATGCCGGGCTTTACGCTTGCTGCGATGTCGTGGATGGTGGCGCGAACTCGGTCGCGCACGAATAGCATTTTCTCGACGGCGAAGGCGGCTCCGACCTGCTCGAGCTCGGATTTCTGGTCGATGTTGACGTCCATTTTCGTATCTCCTGTTGCAGTAAGCGGAACTAGACGGGGGGCGGGCTCGATCCTGCGCCGGCGCTAAGGATCGAGCGAGAAGGCTAGGCCGGCATGGCGGGGCTCGAGCGTGATCTGGCACGCCAGGCGATGGGTGGGTACGGGGGATTCCAGGTAGGCGAGCAGGCGGCGCTCGGTCTTGTTCGGGGGCGGGAAATGGTCGTGCCACTCGGGCGCGAGCTTGACCCGGCAGGTGCCACAGGAAGCCTGGCCGCCGCAGACGGAATTGATCGCGACGCCGGCGTTGGTGAGGGCGGCGAGTAGACTGGCGCCGATGGGAACTTCGATGTTTGCGTCAGCGTGGTGGATTACAATCGACGGCGATGAGGGTGCCGCGGCGGCGCCGGATGGCCGGAAGGCGTCGGCGTAGAAACGGTCGGGCGATGCGCCGGGGAATGTCAGGAGCTTGGCGCGAGCGCTTTCGACCATGCCGGGCGAGCCGCAGGCATAGATGTCGATGCCGAAAAAATCGGGGAAGATCGCCGCGGCAGCGTCTTGCACGTAAATCCCGGTGGAGGAAAGCACGGGGATGAAACGGAAATTCAGGCGCTGGCGGGCCCAGGATTCGAGCGTCGGCGCGGCGTAAAGGTCGCGCAAAGTGCGTCCGCCCCAGAACAGGGTGATCGGACGAGGAGTGCCGCAGGCGAAATTTTCTTCCAGCATCGCCATCAGCGGCGCAATGCCGGTGCCGGTCGCAAGCATTACGGTAGGGTTCGAACGATGGCCAAGCACGCAATTCCCGAACGGCCCCTCGATCGCAACGCTGTCGCCGAGCACGAAATCCCGGAACACGAGGTTCGAGAGAACGCCGTTCGGTTGGCGCTGAACGTGGAAGACGATGCAGTCATCGACGCGTGGGGCACAGGCCGGCGAAAGACTGCGGCGGGAGCCGTCCGGTAATACCAGACTTACGAATTGGCCGGCTCGGTAGCGGAATGGATGATTGGGCGGGAGCTGTAATACCAGGCGTCGGACATCGGGCGCCAGCACGTCGATCGCAACTATCTGCGTCGTGATCGGCGTCGCTCGGGCGCGGATGTTGTGGTGCAGCATGCGGGAAATTTCCACGCACGGTTGGACCACAGCAACATCCAGTTCTTAGAAGACGGATGGTCCAGTGTCGGGGAAGGGAGGGAAGCATCTTTTTTGAAAAAAAGAAGCAAAAAACTTTTGTCCCTTGGAGCACACCGGCCTCGGATAGGTGCACCCCTTCGTCACAAAGTTTTTTTGCTTCTTTTTGTTCACAAAAAGAAGACTTCTTCCTACGCTGCGCCTGGCTTGAAAACCAGAGCCACGCCGTTCATGCAGTAGCGTAGGCCGGTCGGCGGGGGACCATCGGGGAATACATGGCCTAGGTGGCCGCCGCAACGACGGCAGTGGACCTCGGTGCGGTCGACGCCTAGCGTAGTGTCGTCGCTGGTCTCGATGGCATTGTCGAGCGGCTTCCAGAAGCTGGGCCAGCCGGTGCCGCTGTCGTACTTGGTCTTGGAGGAGTAAAGCGGCAGGTCGCAGCCGGCACAGTCGTAGATGCCGGGCTTGGTCTCCATGTCGAGCGGACTGCTGAAGGGGGCTTCGGTGGAGGCTTGGCGCAGTACGGCGTAGGATTCGGGACTTAGCAGCTTCCGCCATTCGGCGTCGGTGTGGGTTACTTCGAACGGTGCTGCGGCGGCAAAGGCGCGGGATTTGAATTTGGTGAATACCAACAACGCCAGTGCTGCGGTGCCGGAAGCAAGTAAAACTGAACGTCGTGTGGGGTGCATTGCCGGACCTTTACTTATTGGTTAGTACCATTGCTCGGATCCAGAGAATTCCAACATCTGCGGGGTCGAGTTTTCAAGCTTCTCACGATCCGGGTTCGGACGCTATAGTCGTAGCGCGTGGGCATAATTCTGGAGCCGCGTATGAGCAAATCAAGGGGAAATGCCGTGACGAATTGTCAATTCAGTAGCGGGCGCCGGATCGGGCTGCCGGGTTTGGCGCTGCTGGGGGCGATGCTGGTGATGCCGGCAATGGCGGCCGAGCCGATCGTGTTCGCACCGGCGCCCGCGGCCGATATAGCGCCGGGCGACGGTAGCTTGCAGACGGCAGTGCTGTCGGGCGGTTGCTTTTGGGGCGTGCAGGGCGTGTATGAACACGTCAAGGGCGTGACCAAGGTCTGGGCGGGATATGCCGGCGGTAGTGCGGCGACCGCGCAGTATGAAACCGTTAGCGGCGGTAATACGGGGCATGCCGAGTCGGTGAAAATTACGTATGATCCCAAGCAGATCACCTATGGCAAGATATTGCAGATCTTCTTCTCGGTGGCGACCAATCCGACGGAGTTGAACTATCAGGGGCCGGATGAAGGTACCCAATATCGCTCGGAAATCTGGGCGATGAACGCGGACCAGGCGCGAGTGGCCAAGGCCTATATCGCCCAGGTGGACGCGGCGCACCTGTTCAGCGCGCCGATCGTGACCAGGGTGGATCCGTATCGAGGGTTCTACCCGGCCGAGGATTATCATCAGGATTTCCTGGTCCATAACCCGGATTATGACTACATCGCGTATAACGACATTCCGAAGGTCCAAGGGCTGCAGAAGCTGTTTCCCGGTATCTATGCGTCCACCCCGGTGCTGGCGCTGCCCGGCAAGTCGGCTAGCTGATCTAGAAAGTCGGGTTCATGGGTCTGATACTGGTCGCCTATCTGGGCGGCGTGCTCACGATTCTGAGCCCGTGCATTCTGCCGGTGCTGCCGTTCGTGTTCGCACGCACCGGGCGGCCGTTCGTTTTTAGCATACTGCCGATGCTGGCGGGAATGGCGCTGACGTTTGCCGCAGTGGCGAGCTTGGCCGCGGTGGGCGGAAGTTGGGCGGTGCACGCCAATCAGTATGGGCGGGACGCAGCGCTGATGCTGCTCGCGGTGTTCGGGCTGGCGCTGCTGCTTCCGGCCTGGTCGGAACATCTGACGCGGCCGTTGGTGGCGGTGGGGGCGCGGCTGTCGGCGGCGTCGGAAGAGGGCAAGCGTAACGAGATTTTGGCGGGAGCGCTGCTCGGTGTCGCGGTGGGATTTCTGTGGGCACCGTGCGCAGGACCGATCCTGGGGTTGGTGCTGACCAGTGCGGCGCTGTCGGGGGCTAATGCGCGGACCTCGCTGCTGCTGTTGAGTTATGCCGGTGGGGCGGCGACTTCGCTGGCGCTGGCGTTGCTGGTGGGCGGACGCGTGTTCAAGGCGATGAAGCGGTCGCTCGGGATTGGGGAGTGGGCGCGGCGCGTGCTGGGCGTGGTCGTGCTGATTGCGGTGGTGGCGATCGGGTTGGGGATGGATACGGGAGTGCTGACCCGGCTTTCGACCGCTAGCACCGGGAAGTTGGAGACGTCGCTGCTGGACCTGTTTGGGGTGAAGACGTCGGCGCCACAGCAGGATAGCAACGCGGGGACCGAGACGATGCCGCCGCTCACCGGGGCGGTGGCGTGGCTTAACTCGCCCCCGCTTAGTTCGGGGGCGCTGCGGGGTAAGGTGGTGCTGGTCGATTTCTGGACCTATTCCTGTATCAATTGTTTGCGCACCACGCCTTATGTCGAGGCTTGGTGGCGGAAATATAAGGATGCCGGACTGGTGGTGATCGGCGTGCATACGCCGGAATTCGCGTTCGAGAAGGACGTCGGCAATGTCCAAGGTGCGATCAAGCAATTGGGGATCACCTATCCGGTGGCGGTCGACAGCAACGACGTGATCTGGCAGGCGTTCAATAATTCGTACTGGCCGGCGGAATATTTGATCGATGCGAAGGGCGTGGTGCGCGATCAACACTTCGGCGAGGGGGATTATCCGGAGTCCGAACAGAATATTCAGAAGCTGTTGCATGAGGCTGGGGCGACGAACGTGCCGGGGGGGATCGTTGATCCTGCTGCCGGCGGCGCGGAGCTGGCCGCGGATGCTGCGGATATTCAGTCGCCGGAGACTTATGTCGGGTATGCGCGAGGGACGAATTTTGGGTCGCCGGAGGCGGTCGCAACTGATGCTGTGGCTTCCTATTCGTATCCGGCGGCGCCGGCGCTGAATGAGTGGGGATTGCAAGGGCGCTGGAACGATGGGGCAGAGAAGGCGGTACTAGTTAGCGCGCCCGGTGGGGTGATGTTCCGGTTCCATGCGCGGGATTTGCACCTGGTGATGGGGCCTCCGGCGGATGGGAGCCGAGTTCGGTTCCGAGTGCTGATCGATGGGGCGCCGCCGGGAGCGGATCATGGGGTGGATACGGACGCGGACGGGAATGGGACGGTGAGTAATGTGCGGCTTTACCAGTTGGTCAGGCAGATCGGGGCGGTGAAGGATCGGACTTTTACGATCCAGTTTCTGGATCCGGGCGTGCAGGTGTTCTCGTTCACGTTTGGGTGAGAGGCGACGGTGCGTGACATGCGTGGGGGTCTGTGATACATTGAATACATGCATTAGCAAAGGCAGCACTGTGGCAACCTCGATCCGATTGGAAAGGCCTCTGGAGCAACGATTAGACCGCCTTGCCGCTCAAACCGGCCGGACCAAGGCATATTATCTGCGGGAATTGGTGGCCAGGGGACTCGACGATTTGGAGGATTACTACCTTGCGGCGGCGACTATGGAGCGGGTGAGGAAGGGTGAAGAACGCGTCTTCACTCTGGAGGAAGTGGAGCGGGAGCTTGGCTTGGCGGATTGAACTGACCGCTACTGCCGCTAAACAATTGAAAAAATTCGATGCCGGCGAGGCAAAACGCATCACTGCGTTTCTTCGACACCGAATTGGGGCGATGGATGATCCTCGCAGTGTCGGAAAGGCTCTGTCGGCGCCTCATCTCGGGACATATTGGCGTTATCGAGTGGGCGACTATCGGATCATATGCGATATTCAAGACGATAAATTGTGTGTGCTCGTGATC
>Ga0302314_10022110_pt1 | contig 10442 bp, 8 predicted proteins | sample III_Palsa_N2_3_FD_200533 | JGI IMG/M metagenome (GOLD analysis project Ga0302314, IMG submission 200533) | Peat permafrost microbial communities from Stordalen Mire near Abisko, Sweden - III_Palsa_N2_3 | ecosystem: Environmental > Terrestrial > Soil > Palsa > Peat permafrost | place: Sweden... | reverse complement strand
ATCGGTGAACATCGCCTGCGCTTGCTTGTCCGGGTCGGCCGACAGATACGGATAGGCGGCCTTGGTCTCGGCCGAAGCAGCCGCGTCGTAGGCCGCGTAGCCACCTGGCGGCAGCAGCGACGCCTCCCAGGTGTTGGAGCCGATGATCAGCGGCGCCGGCGCCTGATGGCCACGGGCGAAGCCCTGCGCGGCGGTCTCGACCACCAGCCGGCCGTCGACCGTGAGCTTGGCCTCGCCGGCGCCGACCAGCTTGTCGACCGGCAACGCGCGCAGCTGGGCGGCGCTCGCCCCCTCAGGCAGACCGAGGCTGCCGGCCAGCGCCGCGCCGGCCGCCTCGCTCTGCGCCAGGCTGACCGGCGCGCTCCAGCCGCCGCCGGATTGGACCGTCGCCTTCTGGAACAGGCCCCTCGCCGCTGGCGTCACCATCAGCGTCAGCACGTCGGCGCCGCCGGCGCTCTCGCCGAAGATGGTGACATTGTTCGGATCGCCGCCGAACGCCGCGATGTTGCGCTTCACCCATTTCAGCGCCGCGATCTGGTCCATCAGGCCGTAGTTGGCCAGCGGCGCGCCGCGCCTGGCTTCCTTGGTCAGCGCCGGGTGGGCGAAGAAGCCCAGCGGTCCCAGGCGGTAGTTCATCGCCACCAGCACCACGCCGTCGCGGGCGAAGAAGCGGCCGTCGTTAGGCGCGATCGAGTCGGCGCCGGCCGAATTGCCGCCGCCGTAGATCCACACCATCACCGGCGCCTTCGCGGCCGCGGGTGGCGCGAACACGTCCAGGGTCAGGCAATCCTCGCTGACCGGGCCGAAATAGCCGCCGCCGTTGGGATGGCCGCCGGGGATGATCGGCTGCGGACAGGCCGGACCGTCGGCGAGCGCAGGGCGATCTTCCTTCCAGGCGGCGACGGGCTGGGGTGGGCGCCAACGCAAGGGTCCGATCGGCGGGGCGGCGTAGGGAATGGCGCGAAACGCGTGCGACGGCCCGACCTCGGTCCCGACCACCCAGCCGCTTTCGGTCTTCACCCGCAGCGGCGGCGTGTCGGCGGCGGCCACGCTGGCGACCAGCAAGCCGAGCAGGCCCAGAAGTGCAGTCCGCAGCATGCCCATCTCCCCGTGTTGCCGCGGCCCGAGCAACAGCCCGGCGATGCGGGCAAGTCAACCTTGACCACGCCATGGGCTTTGAATGGACGCCAAGAGGCGGCTAAGCACCCATACGAAGGAGCCTTCATGCGTTTACCGATCCTGATCACGGCCGCCTTGCTCGTCGCAAGCGCCGCCGTCGCCCAGCCCGCCCCCGTCATCGGCCCGCCGAAGGTGTTCCAGCAGGCCGGCTACGCCCAGCCGGAGATCGGGCCGGGGTCGTGCAAGGCGGTGAACGCTGGCGAAACCCGCTGTGCGGTGCCGGCGATGACCGCGGGCGTCTACCTGGTGCGCGCCGACGCCATCTCAACCGCTCAGGGCGAGGGCGCGGTCCAGCAGATCACCCTCGTCGCCGGCGACCAGAGCTGCACCAGCACGCGCAGCCCGGATCCCAAGACGCCGTGGGCGGTCGGCGCCAAGCGGACGTTCCGCAGCGCCTGCGTCTTCACCTTGCTCACCGACACGCCGCTGGCGATCACCGCGGTCTATCTCGACGCCAAGGCGACCAAGGACCCTGGCGGACCGGTGGTGACGGTCACACGGGCGCCGTGGACCGGGGTGCTGGGCGCGATCCCGGTCTCGGTGAAGCAGCCGTGACCCTGCCCGCGTCGCGCCTGATCGTGTATGTGGACGCGCCAACCGGAGGCAGCCATGCGTGACATAACCCACTTCATCGACGGCAAACCGTTCCGCCAGGCCGAGGGCGAACAGGGTGACGTGTTCAACCCCAGCACCGGCGAAGTGCAGGCGCGCGTCGGCCTGGGCGGACCCGCGGTGATCGATGAGGCGGTGACCGCGGCGCTGGCGGCGCAGCCGGCCTGGGCGGCACAGAATCCGCAGCGGCGGGCGCGGGTGATGTTCGAGTTCAAGCGCCTGGTCGAAAGCCACATGGACGAGCTCGCGCACCTGCTGTCGTCCGAGCACGGCAAGGTGGTCGCCGACAGCCGCGGCGACATCCAGCGCGGGCTCGAGGTGGTGGAGTTCGCCTGCGGCATCCCCCACGCGCTGAAAGGCGAATACACCGAGGGCGCCGGGCCGGGGATCGACGTCTATTCGATGCGCCAGCCGCTCGGCGTCGCCGCCGGCGTCACCCCGTTCAACTTCCCGGCCATGATCCCGATGTGGATGTTCGCGGTGGCGATCGCGGTCGGCAACGCCTTCATCCTGAAGCCCTCCGAGAAGGACCCCAGCGTGCCGGTGCGGCTGGCGGAGCTGTTCATCGAGGCCGGTGGTCCGCCGGGGATCCTGAACGTGGTGCACGGCGGCAAGGCCGCGGTCGACGCCATCCTGACCCATCCGGACATCGCCGCGGTCAGCTTCGTCGGCTCGTCCGATATCGCCGCCTACGTCTATTCGACCGGCGCCGCGCACGGGAAGCGGGTGCAGGCGATGGGCGGGGCCAAGAACCACGGCGTGATCCTGCCCGACGCCGACCTCGACCAGGCGGTGCGCGAGATCATTGGCGCGGCCTACGGCTCGGCTGGTGAGCGCTGCATGGCGCTGCCGGTGGTGACGCCGGTCGGCAAGGCCACGGCCGAGGCGGTGCGCGAGAAACTGCTGGCCGAGATCGGTAGCCTCAAAGTCGGCGTCGCTACCGATCCCGACGCCCAGTACGGCCCGATGGTGACGGCGGCGCAGCGGGCGAGGGTCGAGGACTACATCGAACTCGGGGTCAAGGAAGGCGCCGAGCTGGTGCTCGATGGCCGCGGCTTCGCGCTGCAGGGCCACGAGCAGGGCTTCTTCATCGGCCCGACCCTGTTCGACCAGGTCAAGCCGACCATGAAGTCGTACCAGGACGAGATCTTCGGCCCGGTGCTGCAGATCGTCCGCGCCGAGAGCTTCGAGGAGGCGCTGTCGCTACCGTCGAACCACCCCTACGGCAATGGCGTCGCCATCTTCACCCGCGACGGCCGCGCCGCCCGCGACTTCGCCTCGCGGGTGCAGGTGGGCATGGTCGGCATCAACGTGCCGATCCCGGTGCCGGTCGCCTACCACAGCTTCGGCGGCTGGAAGCGCAGCGCCTTCGGCGACGCCAACCAGCACGGCATGGAGGGCGTGCGCTTCTACACCAAGGTGAAGACCGTCACGGCCCGCTGGCCCGAGAGCAAGCTGGAGACGGCCTCCAGCTTCGTCATCCCGACGATGAGCTAGCGCGGTGGACTTCGACCTCACCGAAGACCAGCGCGCGCTTGAAGACGCCGCCCGCGTCTTCGCCGCAGCCGAGCTGGCGCCCCATTCGGCGCGGTGGGACGAGGACGAGGTGTTCCCGGTCGAGACGCTGAAGCAGGCGGCCGCGCTCGGCTTCGCCGGGCTCTATGTGAAGGACGACGTCGGCGGCTCGGCCCTCACCCGGCTCGACGCGGCGATCGTGTTCGAGGCGCTGGCCGGCGGCGACGTCTCCACGGCGGCGTTCCTCTCGATCCACAACATGGCCTCGTGGATGATCGACCGCTTCGGCGACGAGGCGCTGCGCCAGCGCTTCCTGCCCGCGCTCTGCCGGATGGACCTGATCGCCTCCTACTGCCTGACCGAACCCAGTTCCGGCTCCGATGCCGCCTCGCTGAAGACCAGCGCCCACCGCGACGGCGAAGACTACGTGCTGAACGGGACCAAGGCCTTCATCTCCGGCGCCGGGACGTCCGATCTCTACGTCGTGATGGCCCGCACCGGCGGCGACGGCGCAGGCGGGGTCTCGGCGATCATCGTCGAGAAGGGAACGCCCGGGCTCAGCTTCGGCGCGCCGGAGCGCAAGCTCGGCTGGCGCAGCCAGCCCACCGCGATGGTGCACTTCGACAACGTCCGCGTCCCGGTCGCCAACCGCATCGGCGACGAGGGTAGCGGCTTTCGCTTCGCCATGATGGGCCTCGATGGCGGCCGGCTGAATATCGCCGCCTGCGCGCTCGGCGGCGCCGGGCAGGCGTTCGAGGCGGCCAAGAGCTACCTGGCCGAGCGCAAGCAGTTCGGCCGGCCGCTGCGCGAGTTCCAGGCGCTGCAGTTCAAGCTCGCCGACATGGCCACCGACCTGGAGGCCGCGCGCCTGATGGTCCGCCGCGCCGCCGCCGCGCTCACCGCCGGCGACCCGGCCGCGACCAAGGTCTGCGCCATGGCTAAGCGCTTTGCCACCGACGCGGCCTTCGACATCGCCAACCAGGCGCTGCAGCTGCACGGTGGCTACGGCTACCTGAAGGACTACCCGCTGGAGCGCATCGTCCGCGACCTGCGCGTCCACCAGATCCTCGAGGGCACCAACGAAATCATGCGGGTGATCATCGCGCGGGAGCTGTTCCGGTGACTGAAGAGCTGATCGTCCGCCGCGAGGGCGCCGTTGGGCGGCTGACGCTGAACCGGCCCGCGGCGCTGGGGGCCCTGACGCTGGGGATGTGCCAGGCGATGACGGCGGCGCTGCTAGAATGGCGCTGCGATCCGGCGATCAAGCTGGTGCTGATCGACCACGAAGGTCCGCGGGGCTTCTGCGCCGGCGGCGATATCCGCATGCTGGCCGACAGCGCCGCGGCCGGGGGCGCCGCCGCGTTCAAGTTCTTCCACACCGAATACCGCCTCAACCATCTGCTCGCGGTCTACGAGACACCGATCGCCACGGTGATGGACGGCGTCACCATGGGCGGGGGCGTCGGCATCTCGCTGCCGGCGGACTATCGCATCGCCACCGAACACACGCGTCTGGCCATGCCCGAGACCGGCATCGGCCTCTTTCCGGATGTCGGCGCCGGCTGGTTCCTGCCGAAGCTGCACGGCCGCACCGGCGTCTGGATGGTGCTAACCGGCGCGCGCCTGGCCACCGCGGACTGCGAGCTGCTGGGCCTGGCGACCGACGTCGTCGCTTCCGAGCGCCTGCCGGAGATCAAGGCCGCGATCTGCCGCGAACCGGAGGCGATCGAGGCGATCCTGACCGAGTTCGAAGTCGACCCGGGCCGCGCGCCGATCGCCGCCCACCGCGAAGACATCGATCGCCTGTTCGCCGGCGACAACATGGAAGCCGTCGTGGCCACGCTGGAGGCCGATGGATCGGACTGGGCGCTGGCCCAACTGGAGGCCATGCGGCCGAAGTCGCCGATCAGCTCGAAGGTCTCGTTCCGCCTGCTGTCGGGCCTGGAGCCGGCGACCATCGCCGACGACTTCGTCACCGAATATCGCGTCGCGCGTCGCCAGGTGATGACGCACGATTTCAGCGAAGGCGTGCGCGCCGTAATCGTCGACAAGGACAATGCCCCCGCCTGGTCGCCGGCCAGCCTTGAAGGTGTGAGCGAGGCGATGGTGGACGCGATATTCGCCCCGCTGCCGGCGGGCGAAGAGTGGACGCCGCTACCTGGTGTCTGAGAGGAGATTGAGTTGGCCTATCAGAATCTGATCGTCGAGGACCACGAGGCGGTGCGCCTGATCCGGCTCAATCGGCCGGACGCGTTGAATGCGCTGAACGGCGCGCTGATGGACGAAATGACCGCCACGCTCGACGAGGGTGAGGCCGATCCCGCGATCAAATGCTTCGTCATCACCGGCTCCGACCGCGCCTTCGCCGCCGGCGCCGACATCAAGGAGATGGCCCCGAAGTCGTACGCCGACGTGTTCGCCGAAGACTTCATCACCCGCAACTGGGAGCGGGTCACCCGCTGCCGCAAGCCGGTGATCGCCGCGGTGGCCGGCTATGCGCTGGGCGGCGGCTGCGAGCTGGCGATGATGTGCGACTTCATCATCGCCGCCGAGAACGCCAAATTCGGCCAGCCGGAGATCAATCTCGGCGTCATGCCCGGCGCCGGCGGCACCCAGCGGCTCACCCGATTCATCGGCAAGTCCAAGGCGATGGAGATGGTGCTGACCGCGCGGATGATGGACGCCGCAGAGGCCGAGCGCTGCTCGCTGGTCAGCCGCGTCGTGCCGTTGGCGGATCTGGTCCCCAACGCACTGGAAACCGCCAAGAAGATCGCTTCGCTGTCGCCGCTGGCCGTGATGATGGCCAAGGAAACGGTCAACGCGGCCTACGAGACCCAGTTGGCCGAGGGGGTGAAGCTGGAGCGTCGGCTATTCCACTCCCTGTTCGCCTTCGACGACCAGAAGGAAGGCATGGCGGCCTTCGCGGAGAAACGCCCGGCCGCGTTCAAGGGACGGTAAACTCACCCGCCCCATCATGGGGAGGGTGGACGCGCGAAGCGCGGACGGGTGGGGGTGTCCGACGCCCCACCGATCTCCACCGATGGCGTCAACGCCCGGCCCCAGACTCCCCCACCCTGACCGCTTCGCGGTCCGTCCCTCCCCATGAAGGGGAGGGAGGAAGCGGGACGCTCCGGAACCGGTCCCTCAGCTTCAGGAACGGCCGCTCGACTACCCAGTACAGCGCCGCGCCCACGGCGAGCGCGGCGGCGAACGCCACGGCGAAGGCGAAGCTCTTCTCGGCCTGTGGCCATGTTTGCGACCATAGGCCTACCTGGTGGAACACGATCTTGTGGCTGAGGTAGAGGCTGTACGCCCCCGCCGCGAGAGCGCCGGCGCCAGGGATTGCCCAACGACCGATCAGGGCGCGGGGACTGGCGCCTGCGATCACCAGCAGCGACATCGAGAGCGCCAGCAGCGGAAAGCCGAACGTCGCAGCGAAGAACCCGGCCACCTCGCCGTCCCGGAACATCAACATGACCGCCCCGACGCCAGCGATGCCGATGGCGGTCGCCAGGTTTCCCCGCCGCGCCAGCACTTGCCACCACGCCGGCCTGAACACCTGAACCAACGCAACGCTGATGCCGCCCAGCAAGTCGTCGAGCCGCGACCAGATCGGGTAGTAGATCAACTGCATGTAGGCCCCGCTGTGTGGTTCCGATGCGATGCCGAACGGCCGCGCCGCGACATCGGCCAGCCACAAATAGCCGCGCAAAGCCATCCCGAGCACGATGAGGCCGGCGACCACGCCGACAATCCTCGCTGTCGTTGGGCGCCGCGCCAACAGCGCCACGACGATCGGCAGCACGAGGTAGAACTGCTCCTCAACGCACAGCGACCAGGCGTGCGAAAACGACTTTCCCATCGGATTGACGCCGACGTTCAAGGTGAAGGTCAGGAACCGCCAGAGCGGCTGGATCCGATCGCGGTCCTGCAGCACCGGAAAGACGAAATAGAGCGCGACCACCACGAGGTAGGCTGGAAGCGTGCGCAGCAGCCGCCGGGCGAAGAAGCGCGAATAGTTCGGGCGCCCGCCTCGCGCCCAGGGCCGCAGCAGCTGGCCGGCGATCAGATATCCGCTGAGGGCGAAGAACAGGTCGACGCCCATCCAGCCGTAGCCGGCGAACCAGTTGTCGTCGCCGATCAGGCCGAACATGCCGCCATGGGTGAGCATCACCCAGACGATCGCGAACGCACGCAACAGGTCGAGCCCTGGCAGGCGGGATTGGGCCGGGACGCTGGCGGTTGGTGGCATGCGAGGAAAGGCGAGAGGGACGAGGCGATGACCCTAGATGACTCGCCGTCGCGGCGGCAGCGATCTAGGGTGCAGCCAGAAAAAATACCTGGGAGGAAGTCATGACGCGTGCGCTGGTGCTGAGTGGTGGCGGTCCGGTGGGGATCGCCTGGGAGGCGGGCCTGCTGGCCGGTCTCGAAGAAAATGGCGTCGAGCTCGGCGCCGCCGACTTCATCCTCGGCACCTCCGCCGGCTCCTTCGTCGGCTCGCAGCTGGCGATGGGCAAGAAGGCGACCGACATGGCCGCGGCGATCCTCGCCGAGGCCAACCGCGTCAGCTCCGCGGTGGCGGCCGGCAGCCGGCCGAACAGCGGTGGCGCGCCGAACCTCGGCCTCCTGTTCCAGAAGATGCAGGAGGCACGCTCGGGCCAACGCGATCCGCAGGAGGTGCGCCGCGAGATCGGCCAGTTCGCGCTCGAGGCCAAGACCATGGACGAAGAGAGCTTCATCCGGAGCTTCGGGCGGCAGCTCAGCGAGGCGCAGGCCGACGTCTGGCCCGCGAAGGGCTACGCCTGCACCGCGGTCGACGCCGAGACCGGTGCGTTCGTGGTGTGGAACGCCGAGGCCAAGGTCGGGCTTGCCCGCGCGGTCGCCTCCAGCTGCAGCGTGCCCGGCGTCTTCCCGCCGATCACGATCAACGGCCGCCGCTATATCGACGGCGGCATGCGCTCGGGCAGCAACGCCGACCTCGCCACCGGCCACGAGCTGGTGGTGGTGGTCGGCTTGCGCACCGGCGGCGATGAGGCGGCTGCCGCACAGGCCCGCGCGCCGCTGGAGAAGGAAATACAGGTGCTGCGCGACGCCGGCGCCCGCACCGAACTGATCCTCCCCGACGACGCCAGCGTCGCCGCCTTCGGCGCCAACCTGATGGACGGCCGCGCCCGCCCCGCCGCGGCGCAAGCGGGCATCGAACAGGGCCGCGCACTGGCCGCGGCGCTGAAGGGCGTATGGGGCTGAGCGGCCTTACGCCGCTTCCATCATCTCCCGCGTCACCCGCCAGTAGCCATCGAGCCAGGCGACCACCTCGCGGGCGGCAGGGTGGTCGATGGCGGCGTAGCGTTCTCGCAAGCGGGCGGCTGTCTCGTCATCGATGCGGCCGAGGCCCTGGTCGTGGAACAGGCGGTAGTGGCGCGATAGCAGGGCGGCCAACTCGTCCCCCAACACTTCGCGCGCGGCCCGGTCCCACGCCGCGCCGTACTCGTAAGCGTCGCTCTGCGCGTAACTGTCGGCGAGGGTCAGCGCCGGGATGCGGAACAGGGTCGGCTGCAACGACGGGTTCACCGCATGGCCGGCGAGGTGCGCGCCGATCGCCGCCGGACGGCCGGTGAAGGCGCGCAGGTAGAGGAACGGGCACATGCCGGGTCCGTCGTTGACCGGGTAGTTGTCCCACAGCGTCGGCTTGCGGCGCAGCTGCCCTTCGACCCGCGCCAGATGGCCGGGGCTGTACTCGCGCGAGCATACCTCCTCGCCAGTCCAGAACACCTCGATCGCCGGATCAAGCAGTCGGCCCAGGTCCTCAAGGTAACGCTCGGGCGTCGGGCCGTAGACGCGCGTCAGCACCGGATCGTCGCAATAGACGGTGGGGCAGACGATCAGCCGTTTCGCCTTGGAATGCTCGGCCGCGAAGTGGGCCATGCGCACCTGCGCCTCGGCGAGGTCGGCCTGGTCGCCCTTCATGTCGTCGAACAGCAGCGCCAGTTCGGTGACGCCGGCCGCATCGAAGAAGGCCAGCTTGCGGGCCAGCGCCGCCTTGGTCTCTTCGCCGAAGTCGCGATAGGCCTCGTAGGGGCTGAGACCGACGCCGAAGCCGACGCCGATCTCCGCGCAGGCCGCGGCCATCCGCGCCAACCGGTCTGCCTCGTCGGCCGGATGGTCCTCGCGCCAGCGCCGGCGCAAATAGGCGTCGGCCTTCGGCGCGTAGATGTAGGATCTGTAGCCGTGGCGGGCGAGGAAGCGCGCCTGGTCCTCGCGCATGTCCCACGACCACGGCCGTCCGTAGTAGCCTTCGATCACGCCAAGCGGTGGGGTCATCCGAGCGCCTCGATCTCGATCGTCTCGACCCCCGCGCCGCCTTCCTCGTCGCCCCAGGCCAGGCGTTCGCCCGACAGCGCCAGGGCGGTGATCGGCGGGCCGGTCTCGGTGCGCACCTCGACCCGGCGACCGCCGCGCACGTCGCAGGCCCAGATGCGACCGTCATTGAGGCCGACCCCCAGCAGCGTGCCCTCCGGTTCGGCGGCGACACGGGTCACCAGCGAGGTTTCGTCGAAGCCGATCTCCATCGCCTGCTTGCCCATCGGCCCGTCGTTGCCGCCGAACGGCCAGATCACCACGCCCGGCGCGCCGGCGGTGGCCAGCATCTTGCCGCTGTTGAGAAATCTCAGGCTGCGCACCTTGGCCGGATAGCCGCCCATCCGCATGTCCTTGGCGTCGGAGAGCCGCCAGCCGTGCAGCGCGTTCTCCTGCATCGACGACATCAGGAACTTGCCGTCCGGGCTGAACAGGGCGCCGATGTGCGAGCCGGCCCAGCGCAGCATCACCGGTTGCTGGTCGGCGATACGGGCGTACCAGAGCGCAGCCCCGCCATATGTCGCCACCGCCAGCCGCCGCGCCCGCCCGTCGATCGCGACGTCAGCCACCGAGCGCTCGTGAGCGAACACCCGGCCGAATTTCGGATCGGCCAGATCGATCACCCGCGCCTCGCGGCCGGCCCCGAACGCGACCAGGCTGGCGCCCGGCGCCGTCGCCACGCTCTCGATCCAGCGACCTTTCACCTCCGCGAGGGTCTCAGCGCCTTCGGGCCGCGACCAGACCAGCTTGCCGTCGTCGCCGCCGGTGATCACGCCGGC
>Ga0302314_10022109_pt1 | contig 10442 bp, 6 predicted proteins | sample III_Palsa_N2_3_FD_200533 | JGI IMG/M metagenome (GOLD analysis project Ga0302314, IMG submission 200533) | Peat permafrost microbial communities from Stordalen Mire near Abisko, Sweden - III_Palsa_N2_3 | ecosystem: Environmental > Terrestrial > Soil > Palsa > Peat permafrost | place: Sweden... | reverse complement strand
TTCAGGTGTTGCTGGCCGCATTCGATACCATCGCAGCCGCCGGCCAAACCGTGTCGGACATCATTGCAGCCTCGATCCTGCCTGCTGCGATGGAGATCATGGACCGCCTCTCCATCGAAGCCGCGGAAGCCTCCGCTCATCCGAACTACCCGGCATGCGAGGCCTTGTTGCTGGTCGAAGTCGATGGCTCGCATGTCGAAGTCGACCTACATATGCAGCAAGTCCGCGACCTCTGCCGCGCAAACGGAGCGTGGGAAGATCGCCTGGCCCAATCCGCGCAGGAGCGCATGCTGGTCTGGAAGGGACGTAAAGCCGCCTTCGCCGCCGCCGGGCGACTCGCGCCCAACTACATCGTGCAGGACGGCGTCATCCCCCGCACCAAGCTGCCGATTATCCTCGAAGAGGTGGCGGAGATGGCTGCAGCAACCGGCCTCCGCGTCACCAATGTCTTCCACGCCGGCGACGGAAACCTCCACCCCATCGTGCTCTACGACGCCTCCATCCCCGGGCAGGAAGCCTTGGCCGTCGACCTCTCCATTCGTATCCTGCATCGCTGCGTTGACCACGGCGGCTCCATCACTGGCGAGCACGGCGTCGGCAAAGAGAAGCAGCAGGCCATGGGTTATATGTACTCCGAGCCCGACATGGACACGATGCAACTCGTCCGCTGCGCCTTCGATCCCGACAATCTCGCGAACCCCGACAAGCTCTTCCCGCGCCCACGTTTGTGCGGCGAGAAATCCGGTCCCTACAAACCGCACGCCCTCGAAGTAGCTGGCGTCGCCGAGTACTTCTAACGCATGCACGCTACGGCCAGCCTCGATTCCATCTGCCAACGCCTCGCCGCCATCGTGGGCGACGACCACATCGTCGCCCATGATGGCTTTCTCGCAGCAAGCCCAGCCGACACCCAGCAAGTCGCGGCGATACTGGCCGTTGCGAACGCTGAAGGGGTAATCGTGGAGCCGTGCGGTGCAGGAACCAAGCGCAACTGGAGTGCAGGAGCTCAAGCGAGGCTTCTGCTTCGCACTGACCGCATGAACACCGTCCGCGAGCACACCTGGCAGGACCTGACATGTACCGTCGATGCGGGATGCAACTGGAATGATCTGCAAACTACGCTTGCCCGACACGGCCAGTTCGTTGCCCTCGATCCGCTGTTCCCGGACCGCGCAACCGTCGGCGGCATTATCGCGACCAACGACTCAGGTAGTTTGCGTCTGAAGTACGGCAGTTTCCGCGACCTCGTCATCGGCATGACCATCGTGCTCGCTGACAGCACCATCGCCAGGTCCGGTGGCAAGGTCGTCAAGAACGTAGCTGGTTACGACCTCCACAAGCTCATGATTGGAGCCGAGGGAACGCTCGGCGTCATCACCGAGATCACATTTCGCCTGCACGCTATTCCGCGCCACGCCAGCAGCTACACCTTCGCGTCGTCGACCCCCGAGCCTCTCGGCAACCTGCTGCTTGCATTGCTGAATTCCCAACTCAACACTCAGGCCATTCAACTCCATTCTGCGCCCGGGGAGTTCCATCTCGACGTCCAACTCGCCGCTCTGCCGGGGGTTATCGAGCATCAGGCTGCGAAGCTCAGCGCGATGGCAAGAACCTTCAACCTGACCATCTCAGACGCCACCAGAGACGTCTGGAGCATCCGCCAAAATCTCTTTACTCAAAGAGAATCGTTGATTGCAAAAGCCACTATGCTGCCATCCGAAATCGCCGCAACTGCTTCTGCCATTGCAACTCTCGGGGGCACAGCAGTAACGCAGGCCACGGGCATCATGATCGCGACAATTCCCACCGATGGCTTCCTTGAGCTTCGCAAGAAGTTGGTAGCCGCGGACGGCTCACTTACAATTCTCCGCCAACCGGCTTCATCTACACTCGATCGCTGGGGCAAACTCCCCGACTCTATCGACCTCATGCGCCGCATCAAGCACCAATTCGATCCCAACAACATTCTTAATCCCGGCCGCTTTATTGGAGGCATCTGACATGAGCGACCTCACCCAGATCGAACCTCCCAAGCCCTCCAACTTCGACGCCCACCATCCGCCATCTAAAGAGCTTATCGCCGACTGCGTTCACTGCGGATTCTGCCTCCCCGCCTGCCCAACTTACGTCCTGTGGGGCGACGAGATGGACTCCCCGCGCGGCCGCATCTACATGATGAAGAAGACTCTGGAAGGCAGCGCGCCGCTCGACCAGACCTTCCGGCTGCACATGGACAACTGCCTCGGCTGCATGGGCTGCATGACCGCCTGCCCGTCCGGTGTGCAATATGGCAAGCTGATCGAAGAGACCCGCGCGCAAGTTGAGCGCAACGTTCCCCGCACCACCGCCGATAGCCTCTTTCGCAAGCTCCTCTTCGCGACCTTCCCCTATACCGCGCGGCTTCGGTTGATAGCCATTCCAACCCTCGTCTACCAGCGTTCCGGCCTGCAAACTCTCGTGCGCAAGAGCGGTATTCTGCGCCTGATTCCCGCGCGTCTCGCCGCGATGGAAGCGCTGCTGCCGCGGGTCCCGGATCATCCCTTCCGACGTCTGCCCGAGCGCACTGCCAGCGCCTCGGAGCCTCGCCAGCGCGTCGGAATGCTCGCTGGCTGCGTGCAGCAAGTCTTCTTCCAGCACGTCAACGAGGCCACCGCCCGAGTGCTTGCCGCTGAAGGCTTCGAAGTTATCATCCCTCAGCAACAAGGCTGTTGCGGAGCCCTCATGGTGCACTCCGGTCTGGAAGAGCAGGCGCTCGACTTTGCCCGCAACATCATCGCCATGTTTGAGACCGCCAACGTTGAAACCATCGTCATCAACGCCGCCGGCTGCGGCTCAACGATGAAGGAGTACGGCTATCTCCTGCGCGACGACCCCGCATGGGCCGCTCGCGCCGCAGCCTTCAGCGCCAGGTGCAAAGACATCTCCGAGATCCTCTGTGACTTCCCGCCGCTGAGTCCGCGCCATCCCATCCCGATGCGCGTTGCGTATCACGACGCCTGCCACCTGCGACACGCGCAGGCGGTCTTCGATCAGCCCCGCCATCTGCTCGCCGGAATCCCCGGCCTTGAAGTCGTCGAACTCGAGGAGGCATCGCTCTGCTGCGGTTCCGCGGGCGTCTATAACCTGCTCAACCCAGAGACCGCCAACCAACTCGGAGATCGCAAGGTAGATAACTTGCTCGCCACCAAAGCGGAAGCGGTCATCTCCGCCAACCCCGGCTGCCTGCTCCAACTCATGAGCGGTCTTCGCCGCCGCAACATGCACGCGATGCCCGCGTTCCACATGGTCGAGCTGCTCGACGCCTCCATCCGCAACGTGCCGCTCAATCCCAGCTAAGGGTTTTCTGCGAATCGATCTTCGCCGGATCGAGTTCGATATTGAACCCCGGTCCGGTGGGCAGCCGCAGATGCGCTCGTTCCGGAACCGGCGGATGCTGCTCAAAGTGGTAGAAGTGCCGCATCTTGATGATCAGGTATTCGCCCAGCGGAAACGTCATCGGCGACTGGCTCGCAATCACATGCATCGCCGCATGGAGACAATGGCCATGCGGAATGACCGGCACATCATGCAGCGACGCCACCGTTCCAATCTTGAGCAACTCCGAAATGCCGCCGCACCATTCCGGGTCGGCCTGCACCACCGATAGACCGCCCGCTTCGAGGTAGTGTTCCACCTCCCAGCGCCCATAGAAATGCTCGCCCGACGCCACCGGAATTGACGTGCTGCGGTGCAGCGTGGCAAAGCTTTCAATCTTCTCGGGATGCGCCGCTTCCTCAATCCAACGCGGCCGATACTTCTCCACCTGATGAGCCCATTCAAGCGCATAGGTCAGATCCCATCCGCTGTACGCGTCGAACATCAGCTCGGTGTCATCGCCCAGCGTCTCGCGCAAGATTCGTACCAGTTCAACATTTTTCCGCATTCCCTCCGGCCCTGAGCCTGGACCGTATCCCATGAACCACTTCTGATTGCGATAGCCTTCCTTCTGCAGACTCAGGCAGCGGCTGCGCACGGCATCCGGCTCCAGCGAGAACCCCAGGCAACTTGCATACACCTCAACCGATTCCCGCGTCGGCCCTCCGAGCAGGCGATACACCGGAACACCGTAATAACGGCCTCGCAGATCCCACAACGCATTGTCGACTGCGCTGATCGCCATGATGAAGAATCCGGCACGCGAATGGCGGTTCGAGCGATACATCTGATCCCACAATGCTTCACCAGCCAGCGCGTCCTTGCCAATGAGAAAGGGTCGCAAATCCTCCTGCACCACAATCGCCGCATCGCGTTCGATAGGCCCGTAGAGCCCGTCCAGCCCGGCGTCGGTGCGAATCCGAATGTAGATCGCCTTCGTAACCACGTGCTTCGCGCCACCGGGTTTCTCGTGATATTCCTGCGGCCGCAGAGAGTCATAAACATCCAGCGGATTCACCTGCTGCTGCCCGTCAATTCCCGCCGCGGTTTCGTAGTGCCCGGTCAACTCAACCAGTTCAACCGCGCTGATCTTCAAAACGGTCGCCGTGGGTGGCGCCGCCCACGCAAAGGAAGTGCGGCAAGAGGCTACTGCGAGGCTCGACATCCCACCCCACAGAAGTTGACGTCGGTTCAGCGCTGATTGTCCCAGAGTTTTCATAATCTCCTTATGTCGTAAATCGATAGTGCAAATTTCATTAGCGATTGGAAGCCGTCGCTGCAGATGTAGTCCGAGGCGGATCAAATAATTCCAGCCTCACATGCCAGTTCGTGGACTTTCCGGGATCCAATGTAACCATGCCGGTGTCCATACCTTTCCACTCGGGGCCGAACGCGTCCATGTAGTTGTACTGTTCTTCGAGCGCGCAGAAAGTGTCGCCCTTGGCCGACCATAAATGCAGGGTTTGAATCTCTGGGGAAAGCCCGCGCACTCGGATTGCATAGTCTGCCTTCGGATCGGAAAGCCATGCGTCAATGCCGCCGGCTGTCCGCGTGAGCTTCGAGAAGTTGACACTTGTGGATGCATCCGGCAGCAACCCGCCGATCGGCGAGCGGTAGTCATTCTTAGTCCCCGATACCGCCGTCAATTCTCCAGTTGGACGCCCGTCAATCGTGTCGACGGCCGTAAATAAATCCGCCGCAATATGCACACGGGCCTGCGAGCGATCGCCGCTGACGATGTGCAGGTAAGGATGCCATCCCATTGCCATTGGCTCCGGCTCGCCGCCGACGTTTGTCGCAGTGATACTGATATCCACCCCATCAGCGGTCAGGGCAATCACATAATGCAGGTCCGTTTTTGAGAGCCAATATCCGTTGAAGCTGCCGGCGTGGATCACCGCCGTCAGGGTCTCGCCATCGGCCGTCTTCGCTACCCGAATATCCTCGGCCTTCATCGTGTTGATCAGCCCGTGTACCGCGTAATGGCCGAGATAATCGTTCGGCAGGTGAATCGCTTTCCCGTGCCACATGGCGGTGACGATGTTCTTGTCTGGCGAGAGCTCACCTCCGATTCGGCTTGTGAAAGGAATCAGAAACGCCCCGCCGAAGGAGTGGCTTAGATTTCCGAAGGCATCATCCCCGCTCTCGTTCAGCTTCCGCGAAGCCTCTTCCAACGTTGGAGAGCGTAACAGGTCGGTTTCACCCTTGCCCGGCAAGCTCGCCGTAATTTGAAACGTGTTCAGCCCGCGCCCCGGAAGCAACGTTACGGATGTGAACTCGCGTTTTGTGCCGTGCGATGTTGCTGTCCGGTGCAGCACCACCGGAGCGACACCGCCCACCAGAACCTGCGCAGACACCGAGCAGGAGAATGCCGCGAGAACAATTCCACCTAACGTTCGCTTCACCAATTCCGCTCCTAAATCTCCAACGCAACTACTTCGTGGTCGAGAATCGAAGGCACAACTACAGTCACCATCGTGCCCGAACGCTCGATGGCTACCGTCTTATCCGCAACCAACAACCGCGCCTGCTTCACCTGTAGATTCTCCGGCAAGTGGAGCTTGATTGTCTGCGGACCGACGGGGAAGAAGTCACGATAAGGTCCCTTCATCGCCATCGGATTCGTCAGATTCACCAGATGGATCGTGATCGACCTCGCATTGCGCCACATAGTCACGTCGAGCAGCCCAGGCCCGTCGAACTGAACCATCGGCTCCTCGTGGTTTGCCCATAGCACCGTATTGCGCAGTACTTTCAGCTGGTCTTCGCTCAAGACTTCCCAAAACGTCCGGTCGATATCGAAAGGGAAGTAGGCGACGCGGCCCTTCGGCTGCCGCAGATAAAGGCACGAGACATCAGTCTTCCCAACGCGCGGATACACCTTCTCCATCGGCAGATCGGGGTAGCTCGGAATCAGCGTTAGCGGCATTTCCGCGAACTTCTCGCGCGGCGTCACCTCCAGCCGCGACACCCCATTGATGATCCGCGGGGCGTCCTCCAGCCCAGTGAAGATGACGTGATGCGGCACCGCCTCATGTTCCAGCCGAATGTAGGAATTCAGCATCCGTTCCTGCGCCTTGCCATCCCAATTCACGCCAAGCAGATCGGCGAGCGCAAAGTTGTTCCGCCGCTTGCCGGTTTCGTCGTAAAGACTCGTCTCGTACGTCGCAATTACGTTCCCGCCCCGCGCCACAAATGCTCGAAGCTGATCGCACTGGCCGTCGCTCAACGCGGCAATATTCGGCAGAATCAGCGTCTTGAATCGCGCGATCGCCGCTGCATCCAGCAGACGGTCATGCACCATGTCGAACGGAATCCGCGACTCCACCAGAGCCTGATACCAACCCAGCGAATAGTCCTCAACCCTGGCATCCGCGTGCTGACCGCCGTAGAACCAGGCTGTCTGCTGTGAGTACACCAGCCCCACATTCGCGAGCGACTTCCTGTCGCTCAGATATAGCTGATTCTTCTCCGTCCAGAGGTAAATGTCTTCCACTCCGCGGAGCCACCGCTCGTCATGCAGCGTGGCGGAGAATTTGCTGAACCACGGCCGCATTCCATTGGCGAGCGCGTCCAGCACCCAGATGCGAATCTCCGCATTGCTCGTGACGCTGTCCTTCCAGCGCTCCGGTTCTTCGAGCCCCACCCCAAACAGACCGACCACCGGCTTGTCGCCCATCGTCGCGCGATACTCCTTGGCCGTCTTGCCCATCAGCCATGGCGCGGCCAGCCCATGCCGAGCCTGCCGATCTGCCACCAGCAGCGGAGCCCGCGCACTAGTCTCCAGCGCGTCGAGCGGATTGCGCGCCCCGCTGCCGTTGTTTGGAATCATGCTGGCTTCCGGATTGATCCGCCGAATCTCTGCATTCCATGTATCGAGCACGCTGATCAGCCGCTCCCGGCTCCAGATCATATACGCATGGCGGGTCGGATCCTGCACATCCGCGGTCCTCGGCAGGTCGAAGCCACTTGCTGCCTTGAAGTTCGTGCGGCAATGCTCGCAATAGCAATCCCCGGAGCCGTCCCACCGATTGAGAAAGATCCCGTCCGGCTGATACCGGGTCATCAATTCGCGATGAACAGCCGTCATGAATTCAAAGTTGTAAGGCCCCAACCCACAGGTCACCCACATCTCCGGCGAAGACCAGTGCCTGCGCGGCTTGCCGTTCGCCTCCACCGCAATCCAGTCCGGATGTGCGGCCTGCGCATCATCGTAGGTTGCATGCGGGTCCGTGCGGATTAGCACTGACATGCCAAGCTTGCGGCATCCCGTTACCAACTCGCCCACGATATCCCGATCCCCCAGCCACACACTGCGGTGATGAAATGGAATCGCCGTCGGATAGTACGCGACGCACCCGCCTCCGCTAAGGCACACACCGTCCGACTTCGTCCGCTTGAAGTAGTCCATCCAGAATTTGAGATCGAAGTGAGCCGGATCATCTTCCACCAGCGTCAGTTGAGCCCACCGCATCGGCTTCGTGGCCCAGGTTGGTGACAGCGCCGCAGTACCTGGTGATGCAGCCTGCCCCCACAGCCCTGGCGTGAGATTCGCGATCGCCAGGCCGCTCCCGGCAATGGCCGTCGATTGCAGAAAGTCGCGACGCGTGAAGCCCGAGCTGCTCATAGTTTTCTCCAGTTGAATCTCTTCGAGTGACAGCACGATGAAGCTACGGACGCCCAATCACTCCGGGCGGTCCGAGCACGTGGATCGTGTGCAGCCAGGTCTCCGCCAGCGCCGGCCAGCGTGATATCGGCAGATCAGTCGGACGTAAGCCAAATCCATGCCCGCCCTGAGTGAACAGGTGCAACTCTGCGGGAACCTTCACGTTCTTCAGCGCGTCGAAGTACACCAGCGCATTCTCCACATGGGCGGTGTAGTCGTTCTCTGCCATCACCAGAAACGTGGGTGGTGTATCCGCTGTCGGCTTCACCGTTGGGTTCACCTTGCCATCCGATCCGTTCAGCCAGCCGGGATACAGCAACAGCTGAAAGTTCGGTCGGGCATCCGTCGTCGACGGCGGCACATTCTTGCCCTGGAAATCCGGATGGGTGCTAAGCGCAGCCGCCAGATGCGCTCCGGCCGAGAACCCGATCGCGCCGATCTTCTGCGGATCGATGTGCCACTCCGCCGCATAGGCACGAGCCAGCCGCATCGCTTGCTGGGCGTCTTCAAGATCTTCAACGTTCTCCGGAAAATGCCCCACCTCGGGCACCCGGTATTTGACTAGCAGGCACGTCATCCCAACGGAGTTCAGCCAGTCGCAAACCTCCGTGCCCTCCACGTTGTATGACAGCCGCACATACGAGCCACCCGGAAATACCAGCGCCGCAGCCCCACTATTCCGTGCCGGGTCGGGCGAGTAAACCGAGAGCGTCGGCTTGCTCACGTTGGTGACGCGAATCGCGACCTTGCCCGAGACAATACGCTCGCTGTCCTTCGATGGATCGAACTCCGGTCCCGTTACCTGGCTCGGCTCCGGATTGCCCTGCGGCCACAGGGGCAGCGTGTGTTGCTGTGCTCTCATTCCCGATGCGCTGGTCAGAGCCAGCAGCAGCACAACCCATCGCATCGACATAGCTTTGGTATTCATGACCGGCTCCTTCATTTCACTTTTCCGGCAGCGTTCACCAGCACGACATTCGAAAGGACAGCCGTGTCGGATTTATCCGGCAGGTGCGAGCAGAAGCCAATCCCCACATAGAAGGGGCCGTCGAGATGCAGCTTGATTGGCGGCCCGAACTGGTGCATCGGTTCGCCGTCAAGACTCACCCACAACGCAAATTCGTCACCGTGTTTTTCAATCCCAATCCGCTTCGGCACGACGGTCAGCACCTTGTCCGCGCTAGCCGCGCCCGGTCGGCCGCTGCCACTCATCCGGTACTCCATATCCGTGAGGTGAGTATTCGTCTCGGTCCGCTGCGCCAGATGCACCATGCCTACTCCGTGGAGCGCGACCATGGCCTCTTTGGAGTCGTCATCCAGACTCTGCCGGATCACCAGCACCGCCTTCCGATCGCCATACCCATTCGGGTCCGGATACGCGATGTCCCCCGCCAGCGAAACATCGCCCGACATCTTCTTCCAGAGATATCGAAACTCATCGCGCGAATACCAGATGTTGTAGCCGGCGGAGTGGATGGTGTATTGCTTCGTCGCAGCGTCGAAACTCGCGGCGCCGGGCACGACCGCGCTCCCCACATCCGACTGCCCCGCAAACACTCCGATTGGCGTGTTGAACGTCGTAGTCGGCCGATGGAAGTCTGACGGCGGCGCCACCTGTTTATGCGTCGCAGAGCCAGGCTGAGCCCACGCGGGCACTGCGGCAGTCGCTGCTAAAACCTCGTAACTTACAAACGCCAAACTGCGGCTGTCTGGAGCCCACGACGGCACGTTCATCGTTCCCGACCCGCCGACAAACCTTGCGAGGGTTGTTACGTTCCGGTCCTTCAAAGACATGAGCCGCAACTGAACATTCTTGTCGGCCGGATGCCCGGCAACACCCTTTTCATAGCTCAGAAAGACGATCCACTTGCCGTCGGGCGAGGGGTGTGGCGTCCAGTTCGGCAGTTCGTCGGATGTCATCTGCTCGGCGCCGCTTCTGTCCGGGTGCATCCGCCATATCTGCATCGACCCGCCGCGGTCCGAGTTGAAGTAGATGTACTTGCCATCGGGCGAATAGTCCGGATCGTCATTTATCCCGGTACCCGTCGTAAGCGCAGATTCAGCTCCTCCCTCGACCGGGATTGCATAGAAATTCAGCGAGCCATGATCGGATCGCGTAAACACAATCGTCTTCCCGTCCGGCGACCAGCTATGCCAGTACGAACCTCCGGTCTCAGTTACCAGGCGCGGAACTCCGCCAGCCACCGGCACCACATAAACCCGCGCTCCATCGCGCTCCGGCATGTTGCATGTGATGGCCAGCAGTGTGCCATCTGGCGATAACCCATGGCTTCCCGTGCATCGTGTCGCCGCTCCGATGTCGATCGCCTCCGGCACTCCACCGCCCACCGGAATCTTCATG
>Ga0302314_10022108_pt1 | contig 10442 bp, 3 predicted proteins | sample III_Palsa_N2_3_FD_200533 | JGI IMG/M metagenome (GOLD analysis project Ga0302314, IMG submission 200533) | Peat permafrost microbial communities from Stordalen Mire near Abisko, Sweden - III_Palsa_N2_3 | ecosystem: Environmental > Terrestrial > Soil > Palsa > Peat permafrost | place: Sweden... | reverse complement strand
CGCGAGAGGCGCCTGATTCAAGATGCCGCGGTCGTCTGGCGATTCGCAGCTTGCAGGCCAGACGAGGCAACGGGTGTGCCCATCGCCCGTAGGACAGCGTGCCATCCGGGCCTCGGTCAATGCGCCGCGGCCACCACGAACACGTCGTCGTCGTGCTCCGAAAGACGCTCGTTCAACTGCTGTCCGAGGGCGCTCATGTCGAGGCACGACTCGCGCAGCCGCGGGAACAGTTGCGCCTGCTCATGCCGGGCGTGGCGCTCGACACACTCGGTCAGCGCCATCACCAGCGCCTCGTAGCGTGCCTCGCGCGGATCGGCGATCTGCATCTGGCGAATGATCTCGCGCGCCGTTGCATGCTCCAGTTCTGCCAGGTCGACCAGGGCCGAGGCCTCCAGCACGGCACGCGCGGCCGGAAAGAACAATTCTTCCTCCAGCACCGCCATGCGGTGGATCGCTCGACACAAGGCCTCGGCCACCTCCTGCATGCCGGCGTCGCCCGGGACGTGGCGCGCGACACGCCGGCATTCGTCGGCCAGGGCCCGGGTCTGTTCGTGGCCATGGGCAAGCATCTCGAGGGCATCGGCGCACGGACTGTCGCAAGGAGACGCGGTGGAGGATGTGGTCATGGCGGGCAATCGGTTGGAGGACGGGCACCGACCACGAACTTGGCCGGTGGATGCACTGATGAGGCAATGCGTGTGCCGGATCCGCCGCGGCGCCTTGCGGCAACGTTTACGAGGGGCGAACAACGCGATCAAAGGCGCCGTCGAGCAGCCCGCCCGTGGGAGACTCCACCGTCGGGCTCACCATTTGCTCCAGGCGCGCTTGTCGGTCCCTTCCGGACCCTGAGGACACATGCTGATGACGGGATCCGATCGCTCTTTGCGCACCCTGCTCGCACAGGCGGCCGATTGGGCACGCGAGCACGCCTGGAATGCCGGGGCGGGCAGCGAACACGAAGAAGAGGAGCCGTTGCGCGCCGCGCTGTTCAGCAGCGACCAGATGGTGGCGCACGGCAAGCTGCTGGCGGGCCGTCATCGCCTCGCGCAGGACCACCGGCCCGACCGCCTGCTGCTACGGCTGGCGTCCAACGAACGCGTGCTCGAGAACGTCGCCCGCCAGTTGCGCGAGGCCGTCGCCAGGGACAGGCCGGTGACGCCGGCCTCCGAATGGCTGCTGGACAACATGTACCTGATCGACGAGGAGATCCGCACCGCGCGGCGTCACCTCCCGCACGGCTACAGCCACGAACTGCCGCGCCTGGCCGAGGCCTCGGTGACGGCCGACGGCACGCTGCCGCGCGTCTACGACCTCGCGCTGGAATCCATCGCGCACGCCGACGGGCGCCTGAGCCGCGGCACGCTGAGCCGCTTCGTGGCGGCCTACCAGAGCGGCCAGCCGCTGAAGCTGGGCGAGCTGTGGGCCTTCCCGATCATGCTGCGCCTCGCGCTGATCGAGAACCTGCGCCGCGTGTCGGTGCGCGTGGCCATCGCGCTCGACGAGCGCGACCTGGCCGAGACCTGGGCGTCGCGCATGCTGCAGGCGGCGGAAGAACGCCCCAGCGACCTGATCCTGGTGATCGCCGACATGGCACGCTCGAGCCCCACGCTCAGCAGCGCGTTCGTCGCCGAATTCGCGCGTCGGCTGCAAGGCCAGGGCGCCGCGCTGGCGCTGCCGCTCACGTGGATGGAGCAGCGGCTGGCCGACGCCAACGAGACGATCGAACACCTGGTGCACGTGGAGAGCCAGAAGCAGGCGGCCAGCCAAGTGTCGGTGTCCAACAGCATCGGCAGCCTGCGCCTGCTGGGCGCCACGCACTGGCCGGAGTTCGTCGAGACCCTCAGCAGCGTCGAGCAGATCCTGCGCGAGGATCCGATCGGCGTCTACGGCCGGATGGACTTCGGCACCCGCGACATCTATCGCCACGCCGTCGAAAGCGTGGCGCGCGCGAGCGGCGGCGACGAGCCCGCGGTGGCCCACAAGGCTATCGAGCTCGCCGCCGCGGCGGCGCTGCGACTGGAAGCCTCGCCATCGGGCGACAGCGACGAGCGCGAGGCCCACGTCGGCTACTACCTGATCGGCAACGGCCGCCCCGCGCTCGAGACGGCCATGAACGCGCGGCGCACCGGCTTCCTGCGCGCGGCCGGCCACTCGCCGCTGCCAGCCTACATCGGCGGCATCCTCGCGTTCGCGATGCTGATGTCGCTCGGCCCGATCCAGCAGGCGGCGCACGAGCTGAACCTGCAACTGTGGTCGCCCAAGGGCATCGTGCTGGTGCTGCTGCTGTTGCTGGCCACCAGCCAGCTCGCCCTGTCGCTGGTGAACTGGATCGTCACGCTGAGCGTCACGCCGGAAGCCTTGCCGCGCCTGGACTACGCGCTGGGCATCGACCCGCGCTCGCGCACGCTCGTCGCCGTGCCCACGCTGCTGGGCAAGCATGCCGACGTCGACACCCTGGTCGATGCGCTCGAGGTGCGTTTCCTCGCCAACCGCGATCCGCACCTGCAGTTCGCGCTGCTCACCGACCTGCGCGATGCACGCCAGGAAACGCTGCCCGAAGATGCCGATCTCGTCGACTACGCCCAGGCCCGCATCACGGCGCTGAACGACCGCTACGCCGACCCCGGGGATCAGCAGCAGCGCCCCGCCCCGTTCCTGCTGCTGCACCGCCCGCGGCGCTGGAACGCCACCGAGAACGTGTGGATGGGCCGCGAGCGCAAGCGCGGCAAGCTGGCTGACCTGAACGCCCTGCTGCGCGGCCGCCCCGACGCCGAGATGGCGTTCGCACGCATCGTCGGCGACACGCTGTCGCTGCAGGACGTGCGCTACGTCATCACGCTCGATTCCGACACCCAGCTGCCGCGCGAATCGGCGTGCGAGATGGTGTCGGCCATGGCGCACCCGCTCAATCGCCCGCGCTTCGGCGTCGGCGTGAAGAAGGACGTGGTCGTCGAGGGCTACGGCATCCTGCAGCCGCGCGTGGGCCTGAACCTGCCCAGCGTCGCCCGCTCGGGCTATGCCCGCATGTTCGGTGGCGAACCCGGGATCGACCCGTACACGCGCGCCGTGTCGGACGTCTACCAGGACCTGCTGGGCGAAGGCTCGTTCGTCGGCAAGGGCATCTACGACGTCGACGCCTTCGAACGCGCGACCAGCGAGAGCATGCCGGAGAACCGCATCCTCAGCCACGACCTGATCGAAGGCTGCTATGCGCGCTCGGGCCTGCTGAGCGATGTCCAGCTGCTGGAAGACACGCCGTCGCGCTACAGCGCCGACATGGCGCGCCGCCATCGCTGGGTGCGCGGGGACTGGCAACTGATCGGCTGGCTGCGCCGTCGCCTGCACTCGCTGCCGGGCGCGCCGCGCAATCCACTGTCCGCGCTGTCCAAGTGGAAGCTGCTCGACAACCTGCGGCGCAGCCTCGTGCCCGCGGCGCTGATCGCGCTGGCCGTCCTCGGCTGGGCCCGGCTGCCCGAGCCGCTCATGTGGACGCTGCGCATCATCGTGATCGTCGGCATCGTGCCGTTCGCCGCCCACGTGATGGGCCTGGCGCGTGCACCGATCAACTGGCTCACGGCGTCGCCCTCGCCGACGCGCCTGGTGCCCATCGGGCTGCAACTGCTGCAGCTCGCGCACACCCTCGCCTGCCTGCCCACCGAGGCCGTGGCCACGCTCGACGCGATCGCGCGCACGATGTGGCGCATGGTGCGCGGGCGCCGGCTGCTCGAATGGACGGCCTCGGCCGACATCCGCCAGGGCCACGCCGCCGGCACGATGGACGCGTTGCGCGACAACATCCGCGGCCTGTGGGCCGGCCCCACGTCCGCGGTGCTGATCGCCGCCCTGCTCGCGCACCTGCGCCCGTGGTCGCTGCCCGCCGCCGCGCCGCTGCTGCTGCTGTGGTTCTTCTCGCCGCTGATCGTGTGGTGGGCCGACCGCCCGTTGCCGCTGCCGCGCAGCGAGCTCAGTGCGACGCAGCGCAAGTTCCTGCGCCGCGTCGCCCGCCGCACCTGGGCGTTCTTCGAGACCTTCGTCGGCTCCGAAGACAACCACCTGCCGCCCGACAACGTGCAACTGCGACCGGTGGCCCGCATCGCGCACCGCACGTCGCCGACCAACATCGGCTTCTCGCTGCTGGCCAACCTCACGGCGCGCGACAGCGGCTTCATCACGCTGGACCAGATGCTCACGCGCATCGCCGCCACCGTCACCACGATGGAGCAACTGGAACGCCATCGCGGCCATTTCTACAACTGGTACGACACGCAATCGCTGCTGCCGCTGGCGCCGCGCTACATCTCCACCGTGGACAGCGGCAACCTCGTCGCCCAATTGATGACGCTGCGCATGGCCCTGCTTGCGCTGCCTTCGGAGACGCCGTTCTCGCCGCACTGGTGCCTGGGCATCGCCGACCTGTTGGCGCTCACCCGCGAGAGCCTGCCCTCGGGCACGCACCTGGGCGCGCTCGACCGCGCCGACAAGCTCGTCGCGGCAGCGTGCGCCGACATGCCCACATCGGCGCCGGCGCTGCAAGGCGTGCTGGACTCGTTCGAGACGCTGTCGCACGAAGTGCTCGCCGCCGTGGAAGCGGCGCTCTCCAGCGACGCCGCCCGCAACGACACGGCCTCCGACGACGATGCCGGCGAAGCCTTGCGCTGGGCGCGTTCGCTGGTCGCGCAATGCGAGGCCGGCCGCGACGAGCTCACGGCCTTCGCCGGCCTGGCCGTTCCGCTGGCAAGCGACGCCTCGCCGGCGGCACTCGACGCCGCTGCCCGGGCGCCGTTGCCCACACTCGCGGTCCTGGCCTCGCTGGACATCGGCCAGGCGCCCATCTACCTCGAGCGCGTCGAGGACCTGGCGCGCCGGGTGGATGCGATGAGCGAGCAGGAGCAGCTGTTCATGTACGACGATCGCCGCCACCTGATGGCGATCGGCTACAACGTGGACGAGCGCGCGCTCGATCCCGGCCACTACGACCTGCTGGCTTCCGAGGCCCGCCTGGGCATCTTCACGGCCATCGCCCGCGGCCAGCTGCCGCAGGAAAGCTGGTTCGCGCTCGGCCGCCTGCTGACGGCGCACGACGGCAATCCGGTGCTGATGTCGTGGAGCGGCTCGATGTTCGAGTACCTGATGCCGCCGCTGATCATGCCCAATTTCGAGCAGACGCTGCTCGACCAGACCTGCCGCGCCGCGGTGCGGCGCCAGATCGACTACGGCCGCGAGCGCGGCGTGCCCTGGGGCATCTCGGAGTCCGGCTACAACGCCACCGACACGGCGCTGAACTACCAGTACCGCGCCTTCGGCGTGCCGGGCCTGGGCCTGAAGCGCGGCCTCGGCGACGAGCTCGTGATCGCGCCTTACGCCACGGCGATGGCCACGATCGTCGAGCCGGTGGCCGCCTGCGCCAACCTGCAGCGCCTGGCCGCCCTCGGCGCCGCCGGCGAATACGGCTTCTACGAAGCCGTCGACTACACCCCGATGCGCGTGCCGCGCGGCCAGACCAAGGCCGTGGTGCGCTCGTTCATGGCCCACCACCAGGGCATGAGCCTGCTGGCCATCGAGCAGGCGCTGGGACACTCGCGCATGCAGGAGCATTACGCGTCCGACCGCAGCGTCCAGGCCACGCTGATGCTGCTGCATGAACGCGTGCCCAAGGACGTGATGCCGATCGTGGCCGAGGCCACGATGGAGCCGTCGGCGCCGCGCTCGGTATCGGCCACCACCGAGACGCCGCTGCGCCTGTTCACCGACGCGCTCACGCCCACGCCCGAAGTGCAGCTGCTGTCCAACGGCAGCTACCACGTGATGGTGACGCAGGCCGGTGGCGGCTACAGCCGCTACAAGGACATGGCCGTCACGCGCTGGCGCGAGGACGCGACGTGCGACGAATGGGGCAGCTTCGCCTACCTGCGCGACGTGGACAGCGGCGACTACTGGTCGACGTCCTTTCAGCCCACCGGGCGCAAGGCCAGCGACTACCAGGCGATCTTCACCGAAGGCCGCGCCGAGTTCCGCCGCCGCGACTCGGGGATAGACACCCACACCGAGATCGCCGTGTCGCCCGAGGATGCGATCGAGTTGCGCCGCATCCGCATCAAGAACACCACGCGCCGCACCCGCACGATCGAGGTCACCAGCTATTGCGAGGTGGTGCTGATGACGCCGGCCGCCGACGTGCAGCACCCGGCGTTCGGCAAGCTGTTCGTGCAGACCGAGATCGTCGAAGGCCTGCCCGCCCTGCTGGCCAACCGCCGGCCGCGCGCGGAGAAGGATCCATCGCCCTGGATGTTCCACCTGATGGCCGTGCACGCACCGCGCGGCGACGGCAACGTGTCGCCGGTGACGCACGAGACCGACCGCGCCCGCTTCATCGGCCGCGGCGGCAGCCTGAAGAACCCCGCGGTGATGTCCGGCGGCGAGGCGCTGTCCAACTCGCAGGGCTCCGTGCTCGACCCGGTGGCGGCCAGCCGCTGCACCATCACGCTGGAACCCGACCAGACGGTGCTCGTCGACCTGGTGATCGGCGTCGGCGACCAGCGCGCCGACTGCCTGACGCTGATCGAGAAATACCGCGACCGCCGGCTGGCGGAACGCGTGTTCGAACTCGCGTGGACACACGCCCAGGTGCTGCTGCGCCAGCTCAACGCCAGCGAGGCCGACGCGCAGCTCTATGCGCGCCTGGCCGGCGCCGTGCTGTTCAGCCAGGGCGGGCTGCGCGCCGATCCGTCCATCATCCGCCAGAACCGGCGCGGGCAATCGGGCCTGTGGGGCTACGCGATCTCGGGCGACCTGCCCATCGTGCTGGTGCAGATCGCCGACGTCAGCAACCTGGAGCTGGTGCGCCAGCTGGTGATGGCGCACGCCTGGTGGCGCCTGAAGGGCCTGGCCGTCGACCTGGTGATCTGGAACGAGGAGCGCGACATCTATCGCCAGCGCCTCAATGAACAGATCATGGGCCTGATCGCCGCAGGCGTCGAAGCCCACGTGGTCGATCGTCCGGGCGGCATCTTCGTGCGTCACGCCGACCAGATCCCGCAGGAAGACCGCATCCTGCTGTTGTCGGTGGCGCGTGCCGTGCTGAGCGATCGCCAGGGCTCGCTCGCCGAGCAGTTGAACCGCCGCCTGCGCGTCGAGCGCCGCGTCGCGCCGAAGGCCCAGTTGCGCCAGAGCCCGGGCCCCGAGCGCCGCCTGACGCCGTTCGTGCCGACCCGCAACGCCCGACCCGAGACCGTGCCCCTGCCACGCATTCCCACCGGCGACCTGACGCTGTTCAACGGCTACGGCGGCTACGGAAAGGAAGGCCGCGAGTACGTCATCGCGCCGCCTTCGGGCGTGCGCACGCCCGCGCCGTGGGCCAACGTGATCGCCAATCCGGACTTCGGCACGGTGATCTCCGAATCCGGCGCGGCCTACACCTGGGCCGAGAACGCGCACGAGTGGCGCCTCACGCCGTGGCACAACGACCCCGTGTCAGATCCGAGCGGCGAGACGTTCTACCTGCGCGACGAGGAGACCGGCACCGCCTGGATGCCCGCCGGCGTCGCACTGAACCCCGACGGCACGCCCGGCCGCGCCAGCGTGGCGCGCCACGGCTTCGGCTACAGCACCTTCGAGCAGAACATGCAGGGCATCCGCAGCGAGCTGCGCGTGTTCTGCGCCATCGACGCGCCGATCAAGTTCTCGGTGCTGACGATGCGCAACGACTCCGGCCGCCCGCGCCGCATCAGCGTCACCGGCTATGTCGAATGGGTGCTGGGCAGCCTGCGTTCGCAGACGGCACCCCACATCGTCACCGACCATGCGGAGGACGGCCCGGCCACCGCACGCAACCCGTACAGCGGCGATCACATCGACTACATGGGCTTCTTCGACGTCGACGCCGAGCACCAGCTCGCCGGCAGCATGACCTGCGACCGCACCGAGTTCATCGGCCGCAACGGCAACCTGCTGGAGCCGATGGCGCTGCGCCGCACCGAGCTGTCGGGTCGAACCGGCGCTGCGCTCGACCCGTGCGCCGCGTTCCAGGTGCCGATCGACCTCGCCGAAGGCGAGAGTCGCACGGTGGTGTTCCGCCTGGGCATGGGCAAGAACCACGGCGACGCCGAGCGCATCGCGCTGCAATACCGCAGCGACGCCATCGCCCAGGCCGAATTCGACCGCGTGGTGGCGCACTGGAAGAAGACGCTGGGCGCAGTGCAGGTGCGCACGCCCGACGCCGCGCTCAACGCCCTGGCCAACGGCTGGCTCGTCTACCAGACGATCTCGTGCCGCCTGTGGGCGCGCAGCGGCTACTACCAGTCGGGCGGCGCATTCGGCTTCCGCGACCAGCTGCAGGACGCGATGGCGCTGGTGCACGCCCGTCCGGAGCTGCTGCGAGCGCAGCTGCTGCTGGCCGCGAGCCGCCAGTTCGAGGAAGGCGATGTCCAGCACTGGTGGCATCCGCCCCAGGGGCGTGGCGTTCGCACGCACATCAGCGACGACTACCTGTGGCTGCCGATGGCCCTGTGCCGCTACGTGCAGGCCAGCGGCGACCACGCCATCCTGGCCGAGCAGGTGAGCTTCATCGAAGGCCGGCCGCTGAAGGAAGAGGACGAGTCGTACTTCGACATGCCTAACGTGTCGCAGCGCACCGCCACGCTGTACGAGCACGCGGCGCTGGCCGTCAAGCACGGGCTGCGCCTGGGCGTGCACGGCCTGCCGCTGATGGGCGGCGGCGACTGGAACGACGGCATGAACCTGATCGGCGAGCACGGCAAGGGCGAGAGCGTCTGGATGGGCTTCTTCGTGTGCGAGGTGCTGCGCGAGTTCTCCACCCTCGCCCGCTCGAACAAGGACGACGCCTTCGCGCAGACCTGCAACGAGGCGCGCGACAAGCTCGCGGTGTCCATCGAGGCCAACGCCTGGGACGGCGACTGGTACCGCCGCGCGTACTTCGACGACGGTACGCCGCTGGGCACCGCGAGCGGCATCGAGTGCCAGATCGACTCGATCGCGCAGAGCTGGTCGGTGCTCTCGGGCATCGCCCCGCGCGAGCGCGCGAAGAAGGCGCTCGATTCGCTGGCGGCGCGGCTGGTCAATCCGCAGCAGCGCATCGTCAAGCTGCTCGACCCGCCGTTCAACGGCAAGGGCCCGAACCCCGGATACATCAGCGGGTACGTCCCTGGCGTGAGAGAAAACGGCGGCCAGTACACCCACGGTGCGATCTGGGCGGCGATGGCCTTCGCGGCCAGCGGCGACGCGCGGCGCTCGTGGGACATCGTGGACATGATCAACCCGGTCAACCACTCCCGCACGCCCGCCGAGGTGGCCGTCTACAAGGTGGAGCCGTACGTGATGTCGGCGGACGTCTACAGCGTGGCACCGCACACGGGCCGCGGCGGCTGGAGCTGGTACACGGGCTCGGCTGGCTGGATGTACCGCCTGCTGGTGGAGGCCGTGCTGGGTCTTCGCCTGGAAGTGGTCGACGGCCACGCGTCGTTGCTGCTCGATCCACGCATCCCGCCGCACTGGACCAGCTTCGAGGTGGACTATGTCCACAAGACGACGTTCTTCCGCCTGCAGTTCGACCGTACCGGCCATCAGCCGGAGCCGCAGGTCACCCTCGATGGCCGCGCGCTCGGCACCAGCCGGCTGCCGCTGTACGACGACGGCCGGCAGCACAGCGTGCAGATCGCCTTGCCGTCGATGATGCCTGTGCCGACCGGCGAGTCGAGCGAGCTGCTGCTGTAGGCGGCCATTGCGGTCAGAATCCGACAGAACCACTGCCGTAATCTGACCGCCATGCTGCATCACCTCTCATTCGGCGTTGCCGACCTGCGCCGCTCCGCGGCCTTCTACGATGCGGCCCTCGGCGCACTCGGCTTCGTGCGCGTGTGGGCCGACTTCGACGGCGGCGCCAACGACCAGGCCGTGGGCTACGGCCGCGCAGGTGGCGGCGACAAGTTCGCCATCAAGCAGCGCACGGACGGCCCCATCGCCGTTCCTGCCGGCTTCCACCTGGCGTTCGCGGCCCCTGACCAGGAGGCGATCCACCGCTTCCACGAGTCGGCGCTGCGCCACGGCGGCATCGACAACGGCGCGCCCGGCCCGCGTCCGCACTACGGCCCGAACTACTACGCGGCCTTCGTGATCGATCCCGATGGCTACCGCATCGAGGCCGTGCTGAACGCGCCCTGATTCGCCCGGGCGAAAAAATCCCGGCACCTGGCCGGGATTTTTCAAGCAGGCAACAAGTTCAGGACTTGTGGCTCGCGCTCTTGATCTTCTCCTTGGCGTCGCCGTAGCCCGCCTGGGTCTTGCCCTTGGCCTGGTCGATCAGGCCTTCGCCCTGCAGCTTCTGGTTGCCCACCAGCTTGCCGGCGGCTTGCTTGATGTCGCCCTTGGCTTGCGTGGCGCGACCCTGGACTTGATCCTTGTTCATGCTGAACTCCTTGCTGAGCGGT
>Ga0302314_10022106_pt1 | contig 10443 bp, 9 predicted proteins | sample III_Palsa_N2_3_FD_200533 | JGI IMG/M metagenome (GOLD analysis project Ga0302314, IMG submission 200533) | Peat permafrost microbial communities from Stordalen Mire near Abisko, Sweden - III_Palsa_N2_3 | ecosystem: Environmental > Terrestrial > Soil > Palsa > Peat permafrost | place: Sweden... | reverse complement strand
GCCGCGCGGGCGTCCGCGGTCGTCACGGCCGGCGCGGCCGGCGCTGCGCCGGCGCCGGCGATCACCGACCCGGCGGCGCTGGCGGCCCATGTGCACGCCGCCATCACCGCCTGGGCGGAGCGGGCCAAGTGGCTCTGCCCGCCCGACGAGCCGGAGTGGCGGCTGACCGGCGCGGTGACCGAGGACGTGGCGTTCGGCGCCGGCCGCCCGTCGGTCATCGAAGGCTCCGGGCCGCTGCCCGAGCTGCTGGCGGCGTTCGTCGACTGCCGCTGGCCGCTGCGCTACCTTAAGCGCGCGGCGTCAGCTTAGGCCGCAGGACCTGCTGCCGCACGTCGGTGGAGGGCTGGTCCGGTCTGCTGCCCCAGCGGCCGCTGACGCACATCCAGATCAGCGCGGCCGCGCTGAGCAGCCGGACGGTCGACGTGATCCAGTCGCCCTCGAAGAACTGCACGCTCTGGAACCACTCGATGTTCCGCACGTGCGCCGCCTCCATATAGGTGATGGCGCCGAAGCAGAGCCGGACGAGGACCACCAGGTCAAGCCCGGACGACGGGTAGAGCGCGAGCAGGGCGATGATCATGACGTCGTACCAGGGACGCTGGAACGGCCAGCAGAAGATCCAGGCGAGGCCCAGCGCCAGCGCCGGTGTCACCGCGGGCAGCCCGGGCACGCGGTCGGGCAGCCGGAAGAAGGCGAGCAGGGCGACGGCCAGGAAGAGCGCCAGCGCGACCGGGAAGACCCAGCCGGGCACGTTGTCCGAACCAAGCGATCCGTCTAGGCCGAGCGGCCGGTAGAACAGCTGGTACAGGTTGTCCCAGGTGACCTGCTGCCCGCGCTGGAATAGCACCTTGACCGCGGGCATCCCGGCGATCGCGTACGACACCACCGTCAGCCAGAGGAAGCCGCCGAGCAGGCAGGCGATCCTGACCGGCGAACGCCGCACCGACCACAGCGCGGCCACCAGGAAGAGCGCGAACGGGGACTTGGTGCAGGCCGCGGCCGCGATCAGCGTGCCCGCCGCCGCGCACCTGACCAGCGTCGGTTTGACGTCGTCGGCGGTGAACCGCAAGGCCGCCAGGCCGCCAAGACCGAACGCGATCGCGAGGCCGTCGATGTGCCCGGTCGCCACGATCTCCCACAGCAGCAGCGGGTTGACCGACCAGAGCAGATGGGCGCGGAGCCGCATCGCCGGGTTGTCGCGCAGCAGCCGGTCGAGCAGCAGCACCACCGCGGCGAACGCGAGCGCCACCAGCAGCTTGAGCCAGAACGTGATCAGCGCCATCGACTGACCGCCGAGCTCGGCCGCGAGCCACTCCTCGGCGGTGGCGATCGGCCCGTAGTCCGACAGCTGGTGCGCCCAGGTGGGCGGGCTGCCGACCGCAAGCTTGTCGCCCAGCGAGACCATCGTCGCCGGCGTGAAGACGTACGGGCTGTGCTTCAGCACGACCATGTTGCCGTCGATGGCGTACGACTGCGTGTCGGTGCTGCCGGCCGGCGGCAGGAACGTGAGCACCGCGATCGCGATGAACGAGACCGCGAGCAGCGGCTTGATCGGGAACCTGGCCCCGCGCGAGATCGCCAGCAGGCCCGCCCCGACGCCGATCGCGCCGACCACCGCCGCGCCCCACGAGGCGAAGAGCACCAAGGGCGGCGACAAACTGATCGACACCCACCAGGGCGGCGCGCCGCCGGGGGAGTGCGCCATCGCGGGCACCACGATCGATGGCCCGGCGACAGATATGGCGATCATCAGCAGAAGCGAAACAGTGATGCAGGCCGCCGCCGTCCAAGCGAGCCCCCGGGGCGACCCGATGGCGCGCACGATCCGGTTACTCACGGTGTTCACTCCGAAGGAGGATGCGTCCAGGTTTGCCAGCCTTCGGCAGAAGACTGACCCAATCGACCGTATCCAGCTATCCCTTCAGGACCGGTAAAGAAACATACGGCGGAAGCTAAAGATGCCCGCCGACCCGTGACCAGCAGTGATGTTGGTTCCATCGTGCCCGGTGGTGCTCATGCTTATGTTACTGGCTGGAGTTGACCATGATCACTCTGTGATCTCGCGGTCCAGGGACGCCTGGACGATCAGCTGGTCGCGCAGGCCGCTCGGGTCGTCGGCGTCGACCGTCATCACGCGCCTGGTGCCGAGATCCTCGCGGCGCGCCACCACGCCGGTCCTGGTGGCCCACCATCGGTCGGCGTTGGACCGCCAGATGTGCCACCCGGGAAACTCGGCCTCCAGCTGCGAGATGCGCTCGTCCCACCCAGCCATGGTGTTCCTCCCGGAGTGGGACGTCGGACCGCTGCGACCTCTATTAAAAAATGAACGTGCATCCGCACAGTGTCAATAGGACAAGAGGCTTAACGCACCATGCGACGTCACATGCGACGCACCCTCACCATCCGCTCGTGTTAGCACGCCCATTCACTGAAGCGTCGGTGACGGTCTCGGTCTGGTTGGCCGATGCGCTCGGGCTGGCGGCCGCGTGCTCGGTCGACTTGGTTGCGGTCGGCGTCGGGACGGCCGACGGCTGCCCCGTCGGGGTGCCTTCCACATCGGTCGCCGTGTCGCCGAGCGCGCCGTCGGCCAGCTCGCTGTCGACGGCCGTCGCGGCGCGGCGGCGGGAGCGGACCACCGCGGCGGCGGCGCCCGCGGCGGCGAGGATGGCGGCGCCAAGCAGTGACCAGGTCAGGGCCGAGGTCAACCGCCGCCTGGCCGGGCCCGCGGGCTCAGCCGGGCGAACCTGCGCGGCGGTGCTGCGCAGGGCCGAGGACACCGTCGGCGCGACCGTCGAGGCGGCGTAGTCGGCGGTGTTGTGCAGCGCCGAGGACGTGTAGTCGGCGGTGTTGTGCAGGGCCGAGGAGACGGTCGGCGCGACCGTGGTGGCGGCGTAGTCGGCGACGCCTTCCAGCTTCGGCGCGGCCCACTTGCGAGCGCTGTAGACGCCCTGCTGAACCTGCTCCTTCACGCCGGCCGCGGTCGTCTGGGCGTTGCTGCTTGCGTGCTGCGCGACCTCGGTCGACTTCTGCGCGACCTCGGTCGACTTCTGCGCCGCGACCTGGGCCGCGGCCTGGGACTTCTGGGCCGCGTTCTGCGCGGCTACCGCCGCGTTCTGCGCCGCCGCCTGGGACTTCTGCGCGGCGTTCTGCGCCGCAGCCTGGGCCGCGGCGGCGGCGGCGCGAGCGGCGGACGCCGCGTTCTTCGCCGCCGCCTGAGCGGCCTTGCCCGCCGCGCGCGCCCGTGCGGCCGCGTCGGTGGTGTCGAGATTGGCTTTGCGTGACTTTGTCAAGAACACGATTCTGCCCCCTTGTCTGTCTCTCGGTGAGACAAGGTTCCCCCGGACATCGGCTTCAATCATCGGGGTCCGCCTCGAAGTGACATTGCGGTGCACCCGGTACGGTGAATGCAGACAGGCCGGATCGCCCGGCCTGGAGATGAACCGGAGTCACGTAATGACCGAAACGCTGACCGCGACGCTGGCGACGACGCAGGGGACGGTCACTGTCCGGCTGTTCCCTGACCACGCGCCGAAGACCGTGCGGAACTTCGTGGAGCTCGCTGAGGGCGGCCGGGAGTGGACCAACCCGAAGACCCGGGCCACCACCAAGGACAAGCTGTACGACGGCACGATCTTCCACCGGGTGATCGCTGGCTTCATGATCCAGGGCGGCGACCCGCTGGGCACCGGCACCGGTGGCCCCGGCTACAAGTTCGCCGATGAGATCCACCCTGACCTGCGGTTCGACAAGCCGTACCTGCTCGCGATGGCCAACGCGGGCCCGGGCACGAACGGCTCGCAGTTTTTCATCACCGTCGGGGCGACGCCGTGGCTCAACGGCAAGCACACCATCTTCGGCGAGGTTATCGACGGGGCCGACGTGGTCGACCGGATCAGCCGCGCGCAGACCGTCCCCGGCGACCGCCCCAACCCCGACGTGGTGCTTGAGTCCGTCACCATCCAGCGCGACTAGGCGACGGTAGCCCCCCATGACCACGCCGGACCAGCCGAGCCCCTACGGGCAGGATCAGCCGAGCCCCTCCTACGGCCAGGGAGTCCCGCCCACCTGTTACCGGCATTCAGACCGGGAAACGTGGGTCTCCTGTGTCCGGTGTGGTCGCCACGCCTGCCCCGACTGCCTGCGTTCGGCGGCGGTCGGGCAGCAGTGCCTGGACTGCGTCAAGGGCGCGGGCCAGACCACCAGGCGGCCGACGACCGTCTTCGGCGGTCGGCCCGCGCGCACCGCGACCGTCACGTGGACCCTGATCGTCGTGAACGTGCTGCTGTTCCTGGTCGAGCTGGCGAGGCCGAACATCGCCAACGACTGGGGCCTGCTCGGGTACGCGACGTTCTCCGCCAACGGCCCGCTGCAGGGCATCGCCGCCGGCCAGTGGTACCGGCTGCTCACGTCCGCGTTCCTGCCCCCCGCGACCGGGCTCGGCGGGCTCGGGTTCCTGGACATCCTGTTCAACCTGTGGGCGCTGTTCGCGGTCGGGCCGAGCCTGGAGCAGTTGCTCGGCCGGACCAGGTTCCTCGCGGTCTACCTGCTCAGCGCGCTCGGCGGCGGTGTCGCCTTCTTCCTCATCGGCCCGTCCAATGAGCTCGCGCTCGGCGCCAGCGGCGCGATCTTCGGCCTGTTCGGCGCCTGGTTCGTGGTGTCGAGGCGGCTGCAGCTCGACAGCCGCGGGATCCTGGTGCTGATCGGGATCAACCTGGCGTTCAGCTTCATCTACCGCACCACGATCGCGTGGCAGGATCACATCGGCGGCCTGATCGTCGGGGCGCTTGTCACCGCCGCCTTCGCCTACGCGCCGCGCAAGAACCGGGTCCTCGTTCAGGCCGGCGCGGCCGTCGCCGTGCTCGTCATCCTGATCGTGATCGTCGTGCTCAGATCCCACCACCTGACGGCCGAGTTCCAGACCGCGGGCCTGTGAGGCCCGCGGCCTAGCCCGCGGTCACTGCCATCCGCCGACGTACTGCCATCCGCCGGCGGTCACCGCCATCTGGTGGCGGTTACTGCCATCTGGTGGCGAGGACCACGCCGACCACGATCAACGCGAACCCGCAGACCAGGTTCCAGCCGCCGAGCGAGCTCAGTACGGGCATGTCCGCCTGGGTGATGTAGTACAGCGCGATCCAGGCCAGACCGAGCACCAGGGACGCGATCATCGTGGGCGCCAGCCACGGCGGGCTGACCTTTCGCCGCTTCGACTGCACAGCCGCCGGCGGCGTGTAGACCGGCTTCTTCCGTACGCGGGACTTGGGCACCGCGAACCTCCTAGTTTGCGATCAGGTTCCTGGGGTCGGGGTGCCGCTCGAGCTGGGCGTTCCGGTCGGGGTCCCGCTTGCGGTCGGCGTCGCCGTCGTTGTCGGGGTGCCGCTCGGGGTGACCGACGGGGACGTGGACGGCGTGGCCGCGGTCTGCTGCACGAAGAGCGTTATCGGCGTGTTCGGCGGCACGGTCTTGCTCTGGGCAGGAGTCTGGTTCCACACCGTGCCGACGGGGATGTTCTCACCGACCGGGCCGTTGGTGTAGTCGATGTTCGGCTGCGCGGTGAACCCTTCGGCCTTGAGCTCTTGGAGGGCGCTGCTGAGCGGGAGGCCCGTCAGTTGCGGCACCGCGATACCGCCGCCGGAGACGTAGAGCGTGATCGGCGTGTTCGGGGCGTATTTCTGGCCGGCCGGCGGGTTGACGTGATCCACGTCTCCGGATGGCTGCTGTGACGTTGCGTCCGTCTGCTCCTGGACGTTGGTGAAGCCGAGGCCATTCAGCTGGGCCTGGACGGCGGCCGCGGGCTGGCCATCAAGATCAGTGGGCAGCGTGATCGTGCCAGCGCCCTCGGAGACGTAGACGTCAACCGTGCCGCCCTTGGCGATGCTCGAACCCTCACCGGGGTTGGTTTTGATCACCAGGCCGGTGGCGACGCTGGCGTCGGTCTGCTTGGTCTCGTTCGGCTTCAAGCCCGCCGCGGTGATCTGCGCGGCCGCCGTGCCGTACGGTTCGCCGTTGAGGCTCGACGGGACGTAGGTGCTGCCGCTGCTGCCGCTGCCGTGGATCACGAAGAAGGCCGCGATGATCGCGGCCAGCACCACGACCGCGGCGATGACCCACGCTACCCAGCGACGGCCGCCGCCCTGGTCGTTGTCCCCGTTGTCGTACCCGCCGCCGTTGTACCCCTGCTGGTAGTCGGACGGGTAGCCGCTCTGCGGGTACTGCGAGACGGTGGTTGGCGCCTGGCCGACCCCCATCGCCGTCTGCGGGCCCATCCGCTGGGTGCGCTGCTGGTAGTCGTAGTAGTCGGCGCGGGTGGGGGGCTGCTGATAGGCCGCCGCCACCTGCATGCCGGAGGCCGCGCGCTGGATGTCGGCGTTCATCTCGGCCGCGGTCTGGTACCGGTCGTTGGGCGACTTGGCCATCGCCTTGAGGACGATCGCGTCCGCCCAGGGCGGGAGTTCCGGGTCGAGCCGGGACGGCGGGATCGGGTTCTCCCGCACGTGCTGGTAGGCGATCGCGACCGGGGAATCGCCGGTGAAGGGCGGCCTCCCGACCAGCAGCTCGTACATCAGGCAGCCGGTGGAGTACAGGTCGGACCGGGTGTCCACCCGCTCGCCGCGCGCCTGCTCGGGCGAGAGGTACTGCGCGGTGCCGATGACCTGCGCGGTCTGCGTCATCGTGGCCTGGGAGTCGCTCATCGCGCGGGCGATGCCGAAGTCCATCACCTTGATGTCACCGTTCCTGGTGACCATCACGTTGCCTGGCTTGATGTCGCGGTGCACGATGCCGGCCTGGTGGCTGTACTCGAGGGCGCGGAGCACGCCGGAGACGATCTCCAGGGTGCGCTCCGGCAGCAGCCGGTGGCCCTCGTTCAGCAGCTCCCTGACCGTCTTGCCGTCCACGAACTCCATCACGATGAACGGGATCGAGGTTCCGGTGGACATGTCCTCGCCGGTGTCGTACACGGCCACAATCGAGGGGTTGTTCAACGACGCGGCGGACTGCGCCTCGCGCCGGAAACGCGCCTGGAAGGTCTGATCCCGTGCGAGATCGGCGCGGAGGGTCTTGATCGCGACCACGCGGTCGAGCCGGAGGTCCCGTGCCCGGTAGACCTCCGCCATGCCGCCCCGTCCGACGACGCCTTCGAGCTCGTAACGGTCACCGAGCAGCCGGGGCTGTGTCATGTCACGCACTCTTCCAAACCACCCTGCATCGAAGTGTCACCCCTCTGTACTGCCTGTACTGCCGACAGCCGTCAAGCCCAAGAGCCCCGTCCCGGTCGGTGAGGCACTCGACGATGTCGTCGGCGTCGGCGTCGCCGACGACGTTGGTGAGCTACCTGTCGCCGACCCGGTGGGGGTCGGCGAACTGCTTGTGGCCGACGCGGAGGGGGATGTGCTCTTTGACGGCGCGGACTTCGTTGGCGTCGGAGACTGCCGCTTGCTCGACGTGGGGCCCACCGAACCGGTCGCGGCCGGGGTCTCCGATCCCGTATATACATTAGTCCCTAGGCCGCCACCGTCGGCCGAACTTACCGGCACCGAGGACGTGGTGGGCGGGCCCGCCTGGCCGGCGGTCTGACTGGGAGACTTCAGCTGTCCGTTCTTTCCCGTCGTTGTCGTCGTCGGGCCCACGCTGCTGGTAAGCAGAATCGCGATGATCGCGATGATCCCGCAGGCGGCGAGGCTGACCCCGGCGATCAGCAAACCGCGGCGCCGCAGGCGGGAACCGCCGTTTCGTTCCGGCTCGTCGTTATAGAAATCGTTACCTTCTGGGGGCGGAAAGTTCGGCACCACCGGCAGGTCGGCGGTGTTCGGCCCGGCGTATCCGGAGCGATTGCGGCCCTCGCGGATAATGTCGGCCCGGTCGGCGACGTGCTGCGCCGTCTCCGGGCGCTCCTCAGGGGTCTTCGCCAGCATCGAGTACACCAGGTCGGCGACCGGGCGCGGGACGTCGGCCGGGAGCGCGGGGACCGGGTCGTGCTTGTGCATGATCGCGATCGCCAGCGGCTGGTCGGCCAGGAACGGCGGCTCGCCGGACAGGCACTCGTAGGCGACGACGCCGAGCGAGTACACGTCGGACGAGCCGCCAAGCGGCGAGCCCGTCGCCTGCTCGGGCGAGACGTAGAGCGCGGTGCCCATCACGATGCCGGTCGCGGTCAGGTTCATCGCCTGCAGCGAGTTGGCCTTGGCGATGCCGAAGTCGGTGATCTTGGTCGTGCCGTCGGACATGATCAGCAGGTTGCCCGGCTTGATGTCCCGGTGGACGATGCCCGCCTGGTGGGCGGTGTCGAGCGCGCGGGCCGCCTGGGCGACGATGTCGAGCACCACGTTGGGGTCGAGCCGGCCGTACCGCTCCAGGATCTCCGACAGCGGCTGGCCGTCCACCAGCTCCATGACCAGGTAAGGGCCGCCGAGCGGGCTGTGCTCGCCGTAGTCGAAGACCCGCGTGATCCCCGGGTGCGAGAGCGAGGACGCGTAGCGCGCCTCGGCCCGGAACCGGGCGCGGAACTGCTCGTCCTCCGCGTGCATGGCGGACAGCATCTTGATCGCGACCGGCCGGCCGAGAATCTGGTCGTTACCTCGCCAGACCTCGCCCATGCCGCCGGTCGCGATTCGCTCGACGAGTGCATACCGACCGTCGAGGACGTATTCGTTCGCGTTCACCCTTGCCCCGCTGCCAGGTACGCCTTGATGACAGCGACCGCGATCGGCGCGGCCGCCTGGGCCCCGAAGCCCCCGCCTTGAATCATGACGCCCACGGCTATCTTCGGGTTGTCAGCGGGCGCGAACGCGGTGAAGACCGCGTCGGACTGGGACGTCCCGTTCTGCGCGGTGCCGGTCTTCCCGGCGATCTCTATGCCGCCCTCGGCGTTGGTGTTGAACTGGTTGGCGGTGCCGTCCGAATCCTGCACCACCGCGATCATCATCTGCTTCTCGTACGCGGCGACGGCCGGGGAGATGGGCGTCGCCAGCTGTTGCGGCTGGGTCTGCGACACGACCGACAGGTCGGAGGCGGTGACCTGCTGGATCAGGTACGGCTTCATCTCAACCCCGCCGTTGGCCACGGTCTCCGCGATCATGGCCTCCTGCAGCGGGGTCTCGGTCGTGTCGTGCTGCCCGATCGAGTCGAGGGCGGTGAGCGACGCGTCCGACTCGGCGGTGAAGTTGGAGGCGCTGGTGCTGACGCCCGGGATGTCCACCGCGGTGTTGAAGCCGTACTTCTCGGCCACCGACCCGATCGCCTGGCCGCCGAGCTGCATGCCGATGTTGGCGAAGGGGGTGTTGCAGGACTGGGCGAACGCGATGATGACCGCCGTCTGGTTAGACCCGGTGCCGCACGGCTCGTCGCCGTCGTCGTTGAGGGTGTTGCCGTTCGGCAGCTTGAGCGGCTGCGGTGAGTAGACCACCGTTTGCGGGGTGTGGGCCGAGCTCTGGGTGTACCAGGTGGAGGTGGTGATGATCTTGAAGGTCGAGCCCGGCGGGAGCGTGGTCTGGCTCGCGTTGTTCAGCAGCGGGCTGGGGTTCTCCTTGGTCAGCTGGCTCACGAGGTTGCCCGCGGTGGTCGTGTTGGGCACGGCCAGCTGGTTCGGGTTGTAGCTGGGGTAGGAGGCCATGGCCAGGATCGCGCCGGTGGACGGGTTGAGCGCGACCACGCCGCCGACCTGCTGAACGCCGTTGATGGTCTTGCCCGCCAGCATCTGCTCGAGCCCGGTGTAGGCGGCCTGCTGCACCTTCGAGTCGATCGTGAGCTCGACCGTGGCGCCCTTCTGCGGCTTGTCGGTGATCATGTCGATGAAGTTGCGGAAGGCGAGCTGGTCGCCGGTCCCGGAGAGCAGCGAGTTCTCCGCGCGCTCGACGCCGGTCGCGAAGTTGGGCGCCTGCGCGGCCGTGAAGACCGTGTCGTAGCCGGTGACCGGCGCGTACACGGCGCCGTCGGAGTAGCTGCGCTGGTACTTGAAGCCGTCGTTGGACGGCTTGCTGCTCGCGATCGTGATGCCGTCCGCGGTCACAATGCTGCCTCGCTGTACCTGGCTGTCGTTGTACGCGGTGCGGTCGTTGAGCGGCCCGTTGGCAAGGCTGGGCGCCTCCACCGCCTGCAGGTAGTTCACGTTGACCAGCAGGACAAGGAACAGGACGAGAACCGCGATCGAGACTCGCTTGATCGGGCGGTTGAGGTCGCGCTTGAGCTGGTTCACCGGAGCGACACCACCTGGGTCATCCCCTCATCCTGAATCGGTCGCGGCGCCGGGCGGCGCGCAGAGTCGCTCATCCGCGCGATCGCGGCGGTGAGCAGCCAGCTGGCCACCAGGCTGGAGCCACCCTGGGAGAGGAACGGAGTGGTGATGCCGGTGTCAGGGATCAGCCGGGTCACGCCGCCGACGATCACGAAGACCTGGAGCGCGAACATGAAGGCAAGGCCGCTGGCGAGCAGCTTGGAGTACTCGTC
>Ga0302314_10022104_pt1 | contig 10444 bp, 8 predicted proteins | sample III_Palsa_N2_3_FD_200533 | JGI IMG/M metagenome (GOLD analysis project Ga0302314, IMG submission 200533) | Peat permafrost microbial communities from Stordalen Mire near Abisko, Sweden - III_Palsa_N2_3 | ecosystem: Environmental > Terrestrial > Soil > Palsa > Peat permafrost | place: Sweden... | reverse complement strand
CTGTGGAGCTCAGGGTAGAAGTGGTTTGGTTGGACATGTGTTTGGGGGCCCAGGCATCTAGCGTGCCGCACCCTCTCTGTCAAAGCCGGATAAGGCCCGGAAGGGCGTTTATTGGGCCCGTTCGGCTGCTTTGGACCGCACCTCGGCCGCCATCCGCGCGACGGCATCGTCGGCCGCGAGATCCGAGCTGTCGACGAGGACGGCGTCGGGCGCCTGCCGTAGCGGAGCGATGGCCCGCGACGTGTCTTGCTCGTCGCGTCGCTTCAGGTCGGCCAAGGTCTCGTCGAGCGTCGTCTTGGAGCCCGCCGCCGTCAGCTCGTCGAAGCGGCGCTGGGCGCGCACCTCGATGCGGGCCGTCAGGAAGAACTTCACGTCGGCATCGGGGAAGACGACGGTGCCGATGTCGCGCCCCTCGAGCACCACGCCGCCCTGGTGCCCGGCCTGCCGCTGCAGATCGAGCAGCGCGTCGCGCACGCCCTTGTAGGCCGACACCGTGCTGGCGCCCATGCCCACGTCGGGCGCTCGGATCGCGTCGGTCACGTCCTCGCCGTCGAGGCGGACGCGCAGTCCACGCGTGGCGTCCCGCTCGAAGGCGATGGCGCGCCTCTCGACGAGGGAGCGCGCGAGCGTGCTGACCGCCTCGGCGTCCTGCCGAGCAACCCCGGCGCGCAGGGCCGCGAGGGCGACGGCCCGGTACAGGGCCCCCGTGTCGACCAGGACGAAGCCGAGGGCCTCGGCGAGGCGCTTGGCGACGGTGCTCTTGCCCGCCCCGGCCGGGCCGTCGATGGCGACGATGGGCGGGCGACGCGGCGCGGTGCTGCTCACGCGGCGACTCTATAGCAGGCTCTCCGCAGGGGATCGCGCCCGACTACGGCTCGACGTCGATGTGCGCGCCGAGCGCCCGCAGGGTCGCCACGAACTTCGGGAACTCGGCGGCGATCGAGCCGGCGTTTCGCACACGGCTCGGGCCGCCGGCGGCCAGCGCGAGCACGCACGCGGTCATGGCCAACCGCGGGTCTCCCGCACCGTCCACGTTCGCGGCCGACAGCGGCGCGGCGCGACCGTGCATTACGATCCCGTCGGGCTCCGTCGTGCATTCGACGCCGAAGGCGCCAAGGAGGGCCGCGGTCGCGCCGAGCGCCTGGGAGCCCGCGTCGACGGTTCGAACGCGCGTCGTACCCGGGGCGAGGGCCGCGATGGCGCATGCGGCCAGGAGATCGCCCATCGCCCGCTCCAGAGCCTCGCCCCCGACGACCGCGGCACGCGTCGCGCCGCACCACGCGTGCAGGTCCGCCACCGGTTCGCCCAGCGTCTCGCCATGCGCCTCGATCTGGACGCCTGCGCCGAGGTCGCGAGCGATGTCGAGGAAGCCGGATGCGGTCGGGTTGGTCGCGACGCCACGCACCGTGATGCGTGAGCCGGGAACGAGCTGCGCCGCCGCAACGAGGATCGCGGCCGCGGAGAGATCGCCGGGCACCGTCGCGCGAAACGCCGGCCAGGACCCCTCCCAGCCGGCCGGGTCGACGCGCACGACGGTCCCGATGGTGTGGATCGGGGCCCCGAGCGAGGTGAGCATCCGTTCGGTGTGGTCGCTCGACACGTGCGGCTCCCGGTAGATCGTGGGTCCGTCCGCGTAGAGGCTCGACAGAAGGAGGGCCGTCTTGACGTGTGGGTCGGCGAGGTCGGCCTCGTGCTCCAGCGGAGACAGGGTCCGTCCTTCGGGGAGAGGGCCGATCGCCAGCGGGGGGCCGAGGGTCGCTCCGTGTGGCGCCCGGAGGGATGCGACGAGCCCGCCCCGCAAGCGTAGTGGCGCGACCAGCTCCGTCAGGTCGGCGCCTGACAGCGACCCGCCGGTGGTGAGGTTCGAGCGGAAGTGCTGGCCCACGAGCAACCCGCAAAGAAGCGCCATCGCAGACATCGAGTCGCCGCAATCGAGGTCGACCGACGGCGCGACGAGCCCGCGCCGCCCCACACCCGCGATGCGCCATTCGGAAGCGGAGGCCGGGTCGATCCCCACGCCGAGGGCGCGAAGGACGCGGCCGAGCGCGACGATCGCGTCGTGGTGCGGCAAGCCCGCGACGTGGGTCGTGCCCTGGCCGAGCGCCCCGAAGGCGATGGCCCGCAACGCGATCTCGGTGTCCGCCGGGACGGGGACGCTCCCCGCGAGCGGGCGGGAGGCGGGGTGAACGACGAGGGTCGTCAACGGGTCGATCTAGCGCCCGGGGATGAAGCGGGTGCCGAGATCCAGCAGAGCGGCCAGCGCGGCCCCGTCGACCGCGAATTTGCAGGTGACGTCGCTGCCGACCGCGTCGACCTGGAGGTTCTGGATGCGAGCGCCGCCGAGGGCCGGGGCGAGGACCGTGAGCCAGCCATCGAGCGCGTGGATTCCGGCGACGGCCGTGGTGGCTGCCGTCGGGTCCGCGAACGTCGACGTGGAGGCGACGTTCAGGCCCGGCGGATTGAAGTCGGCGATCGCGCGCACGAGCTTCAGCCCGCGGAGCCATCCCAGGTTGATGACGCCGATGTTGCCGACCGGGACGGGTTGCGACGAGAAGTCCGCGACGAGCGCGGCCTGCGCGCCGGGGCTCTGCAGGGCCTCGATGACCTGCGGCGAGACGGCCCGATCGAACCGTCCCTGCTTGACCCGGTCGATGACCGCTTGCACGCGCGTCGCCGTTCCCGCGATGAGCGTCTTTGCCGAGAGCGCCGCAAACGTCACCTGGCCCGCCGTCTCCGTGACGAACCCGGCGTAGTTGGCGCTCGTGATGGGCGCGCCCGATCGCGTCTGCGTCGCAGCCTGGATCTGGGCCGGGTCGAACCGACCTGCGAGCACGACGATCACGTCGGGTGCGTTCGCGGGGTAGCTGGCCACGACGGCCCGGTCGATGTCGTGGGCGGGCTGGAACCCGACGCTGTCGGGCAACGGGAGCAGCGCCGTGAGCGCCTTGCCCAGGGAGGGCCCGAACGCGCTGGCGAAGGCGGCGCGGGCGTCCACGTTGCCGACGACGATGGCTCCGGCCGGAACGAGCGCCAATGGATCCGCGTCCAAGTCGGTTGCCCCGCCCGTGGCGGCCCCTTGGGCGCCGTGCCGGGCGCAGCCCGCGATCGATGCCGCAAGCACGAGCCATGCGGCCCCCCACCACCTCCTGAGACTCATGCGCCGGGAGGTTAGCAGGGGCGCGCCCGGCTTGAAGCGCGGGGAGGGCGAACGTGGCGTACGCTTGCATTGCCCGTGAAGTCCAGGCGCACCAGCCCCGATGCGCTGCGCGAGCTGCGCGACAAGTACCTCGAGATGCTCTCGATGCGCATCGAGCACGCATCCGGCGCCGAGGACGAAAGTCGGGCGCGGCAGCGCATGGCGCGGCTCGCGTCGCGCTTCCCGGGGGCCCTCCGGGAGATCGACCACCTGGAGATGGACGTCATTCGCGCGCGGATCGCCGGGCTCGACGCCGTGCTCGATGGGGGAGGGCCGGTGGAGGACTGGATGGAGGCCGTCGCGACGTTTCATGCGTTCGCGCGCGGGGCCCTCTTCGCGAAGCGGTGGCTCGCGGGGCGAAAGCGGATCGATGCGCTCCTCGTGTCGGCGTACGAGAGGCAGGCCGCCGATCACGAGTTTTCCGTCGACGCGCTGCTCTGGTCGAAGGACCTCGATCGAATCGCCGTGCCACCGCGGGGCAGGGTGCTCGATCTCGTCTTCGCGCGCGTCGCCCTCGACCTCGGGACGACGCACGAGCGGGTTCGCGCGCTCGTCTTTCGTCCGCGCCGGCGCAAAGCCTCGCGATGACGACGCAGCTAGCTTGAGGGGGTGGACGACGACGGCGTCGACGGAGTCGCCGGGGTGGCGCTCGGGGTGCTGGTCTTCGTCTCGCCCTTGTCCGTCGAATCCGACTTGGCCTCGCCGCTGGAGCCGGCGGTGTTCGAACCTGCCGCCCCCGCGTCGGACGGCTTATCGGGCGCCTTCGCCTTGCTCGAATAGAGGTCGGAGTACCAACCACCTCCCTTGAGGATGAAGTTGGTGCCCCCGCTGATCAGACGATGCGCTGCGGCTGCCGCGCATTTGGGGCAGACCTCGATGGGCGCCTCGACGATTCGCTGCACCTGCTCCCACTGATGGCCGCAGGCCGAGCAAGCGTACTCGTAAGTCGGCATCCACATAGCGAATATGGCCGGCCTGGCACTCTGTCAAGTCGAGTGCCAGGTGTGGGCGGCGCACCCATGGGCCTCGCAGCGGGCCTCGCACCTGCGTCGAAGTTCGCGCCTTTCTTGCCCGCATCGACGCGAAAGGGCTAAGCCATCGAAAACTTGACTTGGAAGCTTGAACTGAACGGGCGAAGGGCGATACAGGTGGCAGGTAGCCTGTGACGATATGTGCAGTGACATGCTTGGGGCCGGACCCGCGCTTGTGCTGGGTCGTGCGCCCCTCCCCCCGGAGCCAATCTAGATGAAGATCAAGAAGCTCGAGCTCATCGGCTTCAAGTCGTTCGTCGACAAGACCGTCCTCCACTTCGACAACGACGTGTTCGCGATCGTCGGCCCGAACGGGTGCGGCAAATCCAACATCGTCGACGCCATCCGGTGGTGCATGGGCGAACAGAGCGCCCGGCACCTGCGCGGGCGGTCGATGGAGGACGTCATCTTCAGCGGCAGCGAGACGCGCAGCGCCCACGACTTCGCCGAAGTGACCCTGACCTTCTTGAACGACGACCAGAGCGAGCTCCCGCTCGAATACCGCGACTACGCCGAGCTCGCGATCACGCGACGGCTGCACCGGTCCGGCGAGAGCGAGTACCTCATCAACAAGACCCCCGTGCGCCTGCGGGACGTGACGGACTTGTTCCTCGGCACCGGTGCCGGCACCAAGGCGTACTCGATCGTCGAGCAGGGCAAGGTCGGCCTCATCGTGAGCGCGAAGCCCGAGGACCGGCGATTGCTCATCGAGGAGGCGGCCGGCATCACCAAGTTCAAGAGCCGGAAGAAGCAAGCCGAGAAAAAGATGGAGCTGACGCAGCAAAACTTGCTGCGCGTCGGCGACATCGTCGCGGAGATCGAGCGCAACATCACGTCGCTCAAGCGCCAGGCCGCCAAGGCCGAGCGCTACGTCGCTTACCGCGACGAGCTCGAGGATCTGCACCTCTACGAGGCCTCGCACCGCTTCCTCGAGCTGACGGGTTGGATCAAGCTCGAGGGCGCCGCGGTCGAGTCGCTGTCCGAGGACTGGGAGCGCTCACGTTCGGAGCTCGCCGCGCGCGAAGCCGAGCTCGAGGCCAAGCGCCTCGAGGTGCACGAAGCCGAAGAGCGCCTCGAGGTCGCGCAGAACGAGAGCTTCGCCGCCGACAGCGCGGTGCGCGCCGAGGAGGCCGCGATCGAGCGGTCGAAGGACCGGCTCGTTTCCCTTTCGCAGCGCGAGCAGCAGGCAGAGCTCGAGCGCTCGCAGATGAGCGAGCAGGCCACGCAGCTGGCCACCGAACGCGACGTCGTCACCGAGCAGGTCTTCGTCATCCAGGCCGAAGAGGGCTCGGAGGCCGAAGCGCTCGCGCGCGAAGAGGCCGCGCTGGCGGGGCGGGTCTCGCAACACGCGACTTGCAACGCGAGCGTCGCTGCCAACCGGCAAGCCCTGGCCCGCGCGCAGGCCGAGATCGCGAGCGTCGAGGCGCGTCTGGCCGGGTTCGAGCGACGCCGATCCGAGATGGCCATGCGCAAGGACAAGCTCGCGGCCGAGCGGGAGACGCTCGAGAGCTCGCGCGTCGAGCGCGCGTCCCACGCGGAGGGCCTCGCGATATCCATCGAGGATCTCGTCTCGGGCCGCACCGCGAGCGCGGAAGAGAAGGCGCGCCTCGAGCTGCGTCTCGTGGAGCTCAAAGACGCCGTCCAGGCCCACGAGCGGGCGCTCGACGTGGCCAAGGCCGAGCTCTCGAAGAAGCGATCGCGCTGCAATGCACTCGAGGAGATGCACGCGCGTCTCGAGGGGGTCGGCGCGGGCACCAAGGCCATCGTCGCGAGCCGCGACGCGTGCATCGCCGGGATGGTCGCCGATCGGGTCGAAGCGCCCGAGGCGCTGACGCAGGCCCTGGCGGGCTTGCTGGGTGCGCGCGTCCACGACGTCGTGGTGCGCGACATCGACCGCGGCGTCGTGTTGCTCGAGCAGCTCGCCGACGAGAAGAAGGGGCGGGCCGCGATCGTCCCGCAGCATCCGGCCTTCGTGTCGGCGGCCGCGGAGCCGCTGCCGGAGGACGAGGCGATCGTCACGCGCCTCGTCGATGCGCTCCGCTTCGCGCCGGACGACGAGGCGCTCGTCCGGGCGCTCGTCGGCGACGCGGTCGTCGTCAGCGATCTCGCGTCGGCCCGGCGTCTTCGCGACGTCGGGGTCGAGGCCTTGCTCGTCACGGTCGACGGGGCCGTCCTCCACGCCGACGGCCGTGTCGAGGGCGGGTCGGGCGATCAGGTCGCCTCCGGCATGCTCGAGGGCAAGCGTGAAGCGCGCCTTCTCGCCGTCGAGGTCGAACGGCTCGATGCGCTCGTCACGGCGAAGGTCGCTGACTTTCAAGCCGCGCGCGCCGATCTCGCCCGCACGGGTAGCGCGCTCGACGTCGCGCGGCAGGACGCCCACGCCAAGGAGCTCGCGCTCGTCGCGTCGCAGAAGGATCTGCAAAAGGCGGAGAGCCTGCTCGACGGGATCGTGCGGCGCCTGCAGTCGCTCGCCGAAGAAGAGATGGAGCTCGGACGGGCCATCGACGAAGCGGCGGTCGAGCGCGAGCTCGCCCAGGAGTCGCTGTCCGAGGTGCGGTCACGCTCCGAGAGCAGTCAATCGGATCTGCTCGAGGGCGAACGGTCGCTCGCCGAGGCGCAGGAGCTCCTCGACAGCCAGCGGCAGACAGTCACGGTGTGCAAGGTCACCATCGCCGGCGCTCGCGAGCGGCTGGCCGCGGCTCGCGGCACCGAGACTCGCCTCGCGAAGAGCGCGACCGAGCTCGAGGCGCGCGCGGCACGGTTGGAAGAAGAGCTCGTCGCGAACGCCAAGGCCTACGGCGAGACGGCCGCGCAGCTCATGATCCACAAGGGGAACGTCCACGAGGCCCTCGACCGCGCGAGCGCGTCCCGCGACGTCCTCGCCAGCGTCCGCTCGGTCTTCGAGGAGCTCCGCGGCGACCTCGCGCAACGCGAGACCGTCATCCGCGACCTCCGAAGCCGCACCGAGGCCCTCCGCGAAGAGCTGCAGATCCACGAGCTCGGGCTGCGTGAGCGCGAGCTGGCGATGGATCACCTGGTGGGCGGCGTGGCCGAGAAATTCCGCGGCCTGCGGCTCGCACGCGTCGTCGGCGACTACCACCTCCGACCGCCGCCCGACGACGTCTCGCACGCGCGCCTCGAAGAGCTGTCCAAGCTCATCGAGCGTATGGGCTCCGTGAACCTCGACGCCATGCGCGAGCACGCCGAGGCCGAAGAGCGCTTCACCTTCTACACGACGCAGAAGGCCGACCTGGATCACGCCCTCGCGGATTTGACGCGCGCCATCCAGCAGATGAACCGCGAGTCGCGCCGGCTCTTCGAGGAGACGTTCGCCGCCGTCGACGCCAAGTTCAGAGAGATCTTCCCGCGCATGTTCCGCGGAGGCCGCGCCGAGCTGCGTCTGACGAACCCCGACGACATGCTCGAGACGGGCATCGACATCGTGGCCCAGCCGCCGGGCAAGAAGCTGTCGAGCATCGAGCTGATGAGCGGCGGCGAGAAGGCGCTCACGGCTGTCAGCCTGGTCTTTGCCATCTTCCAGATCAAGCCGTCGCCCTTCTGCATCCTCGACGAGGTCGACGCCCCCCTCGATGAAGCGAACGTCGCCCGTTACAACGATCTCGTTCGTTCGATGACGGACCGGTCGCAGTTCATCCTCATCACCCACGTCAAGCGCACGATGCAGATGGTCGATGTCCTCTACGGCGTCACGATGCCCGAGGCGGGCGTGTCGAAGATCGTGAGCGTGCGGATGAACGACGCGGCGCAGACGGCCAAGACGAAACCGGCGGAACCAGCGGCCGCCGTGGCGTGAGCCGGACGCGTCAACTAGGTTAGGGCTGTGTCCGAAGCCCGCACCGACTCCGCCGCCCCGAAGAAAAAGAAGAAGAAGACCGCCGCCGAGATGCAGCGCGAGCTGCGCGATCTGGCGAAGCCGTCGAGCGACGCGCCGGACCGCCAGGTCGATCTGACGAAGATCTACGTGCGGGTGGGCCTCGTCCTCGCCGTCATTTGGGCGATCGCGGGCATCGTCACGCGCTGGACCGTCATTCCGCTCTATGTCGCGGGCGCGCTGACGGTGGCCGCCGTGGGTGCAGGGGTCTGGCTGAGAGGGTACGTCCGCAAGTCGAGGGAGCTCGGCGCCCTGCTGCGATCGGCAGGCGAGACGGAGCAGGGGCGTCAGGATGCCCTCCGCAAGTTGACGACGGACTTCAAGAAGGGCGACGTGCAGGCGGCGATCGCGCGAGCGCAGCTCGAGATGCAGGACGATCCGCGGACGGCGCTGGCGACGCTCGAGTCGATCGAGCTGGAGAAGCAGCTCTCGCCGGTGGCCGACCAGGTGCGCTGCACGCGAGCCACGATTCACCTGCAGCTCGGCGAGCTTCAGGAGGCCCGGGCGCTCGTCGACAAGATCGAGCTCGGCAAGCAGCAAGAGCCCAAGACGCGCGCGATGTTCGCGGCCATCGCCGGCGAGGCGTGGGGGCGCACGGGCCAGAGCAAGAAGGCGGTCGAACTGCTCGACCTCTACAACCCGGAAGACCCCGAATACGGCGAGATGCGCGTGCAGATGTGGCGATCGAGGGCCTTCGCCTGTGCGGGCAACGGCGACATGAAGGGCGCGTCCCGCGCGCTGAAAAAGCTCGTCGAGGTGAACCCGCAGCTGCTCGGGATGTTCGTGGCCGCCAAGAAGGTCCACCCGATGCTCCAGCAGGAAGCGAAGCAGCTTCTCATGCGCAGCGGGGCCGTTCAGCGCCGCATGGTCCGTCAGAAGATGTAAGGGGCCTGGAGCAACCTCCACACGGAGGCCGCTTCACTCCACGGACGTCGGACGTCCGAGTCACGCTGGCTCAATGTGGCACGGCAACCGGTGGCCGAAGGGCCCCAGTTTCCGCGTGAAATCGCGTCAAGCGCCCTGGCACACCGAGTGCTCATGCATCTCCCGAGAACGCGGGAAGGGAGCGGGCAACCATGGGTCGAATGATGAACCGAGCGAGCGGTGGAGCGGCCTTGGCGCTCGTCTTTGCGGTCCTGGGCGGAGGTGCGGTCGGATGCGGGGGTGAAATCCTGCCGGAGCCTCCTGGCAGTACCGGCGGCAACCTCTCCGGGGGCAGCGGGGGAGGCGGGGACCAGGGCTCGTCCCCGGGTGGCGGCGCGTCGTCCGGCGCCGGCGTGTCGTCGGGCTCTTCGTCGGGGTCGAGCACGGGGGTGAGCTCAGGCAGCTCGCCGGGCGTTCCGGGTCAAGCGGGGGGATCCTCCTCGGGGCAGGGCGTGTCGCCCCCCATCCTCATCGGCAGCAGCGGCGTCGCGAGCAGCTCGGGATCGAGCTCCGGGGCCTACCCGGGTTCGGGACCCTGCGCCGATCTGGGAGTGCCGGACATCGCCGAGGTCTGTCCCGACGGCACGTACGCCGCCGGCGAGTACATCGACGAGGGAGGGCAGTGCGTCCTGTCATTCAACTGCCCGACTTCGACGTCTCCCGCGAGTCCGCCCGGCACGCCGCCGGCGACTGGTTGCACCGGCGCGCTTCCGGACATCTGCGAGGTGTGCTCCAGCGGGAAGACGGCCTGCGCGCACTTCGTCGTGGTGGATGCCGAGTGTGTCACCGAGATCTGCCCGAAGGGGGCGGGCGGCGTGAGCCCGGGCGGCCCCGTCATGGTGTCGCCGCCCGGTGAACCCGTCGATGGTGGGGAGCTCGATGCATCCGAGCCGCCGCCCGCCATCGACGCGGGGCCGACGGGGTGCTCCCAAGGCGCCGCGTGCGAGTACGGCTCGGGGTGCGGGAGCGCGGGCGGGGCGTGCGACGTCTCGTGCACCTGCACGGAGAAGGGCTTCCTCGAGTGTTCGGAATCCTGCGAGGAGGCGAGCGCTCCGGTGGGCACGGGCACTGCGTCGCCGCCGCCGATGTAAGAGGGCTTCGCGCTAGTTGTCCATCGCGCCCTGGGCGATCCAGCTCGCGATACGGCTCATGTCGGACTCGGTGAACTCGTACCCGAGGCCTCCGTCCGCGGACTCGTCGGGCATGACGCCGCCGCTCGTCGCGCCCCTGACGTGCAGCGCTTGGTAGAACACTGTGGTCGTCGGGTCTTTGGACCCGCCCATCGGGAGCAGCGGCGGAAAGGCCGAGAGCGACGCCGTGAACAAGCCCGACCAGCAGGTCTCGGCGGTGGGACCGCAGACGAAGCCGCTTTCGGTGCTCCCGAAGTCGATAGGCCCCCCA
>Ga0302314_10022102_pt1 | contig 10445 bp, 6 predicted proteins | sample III_Palsa_N2_3_FD_200533 | JGI IMG/M metagenome (GOLD analysis project Ga0302314, IMG submission 200533) | Peat permafrost microbial communities from Stordalen Mire near Abisko, Sweden - III_Palsa_N2_3 | ecosystem: Environmental > Terrestrial > Soil > Palsa > Peat permafrost | place: Sweden... | reverse complement strand
GCGGGGCTGCGGGACGAGGCGGAAAAGTACCTGCGGGCGCTGGCAGGCGAGCAGGCGCGGCTGCGGCAGGACCAGTGGACCGCGATCAGCGCGCTGGTCGAACGCGGGCAGCGAGCGCTCGTGGTGCAGCGGACCGGGTGGGGCAAGTCGGCGGTCTACTTCATCGCCACCGCGCTGCTCCGGGCCCGCGGCGCGGGGCCGACCGTGATCGTCTCCCCGCTGCTCGCGCTGATGCGCAACCAGGTCGAGGCGGCCGGCCGGGCTGGCATCCGCGCGGCCACCATCAACTCGGCCAATCCAGGCGACTGGGAGGCGCTCTACGCCGAGGTCGCCGCGGGCCGGGTGGATGTGCTGCTGGTGAGCCCGGAACGGCTGAACAACCCGTCCTTCCGCGACCAGGTGCTGCCCGAGCTCAGCCGGTCCGCCGGGCTGGTCGTCATCGACGAGGCCCACTGCATCTCGGACTGGGGCCATGACTTCCGGCCCGACTACCGGCGGCTGCGTACCCTGCTCGGCAGCCTGCCGGGCGGCATTCCCGTGCTGGCCACGACGGCGACCGCGAACGCGCGGGTGACCCGCGACGTCGCGGAGCAACTCGGCACCGGCGGCCAGGGCGAGACGTTGGTGCTCCGGGGCCCGCTGGACCGGGATTCGCTGCGGCTGGCCGTGGTCACGCTGCCCACCGCGCATCAGCGGCTCGGCTGGCTCGCCGCCCGCCTCGCCGAGCTGCCGGGGTCCGGCATCGTCTACACGCTGACGGTCGCGGCCACCCAGGAGACCGCGGCCTTCCTGCGCGAGCAGGGGATGCCGGTGACCGCCTACAGCGGCCGGGATGAGCAGGCCGACCGGCTGCGAGCGGAAGACGACCTGCTGGCCAACCGGGTCAAGGCGCTGGTCGCCACCAGCGCGCTCGGAATGGGATTCGACAAGCCCGACCTCGGCTTCGTGGTGCACCTCGGCGCACCGCCGTCACCGGTCGCCTACTACCAGCAGATCGGCCGGGCCGGGCGAGCCATGTCGGGCCAGCAGGGCGAGCGCGCCGAGGTGATCTTGCTGCCCGGCCGCGAGGACCGGGACATCTGGGCCTACTTCGCCTCGCTCGCCTTCCCGCCGCAGCGGCAGGTCCTGGCCACGCTCGCGGCTCTGGCCGAAGCGGGCCGGCCGCTGTCCACCGGCGCGCTCGAGACGCACGTCGACCTGTCCCACGGGCGGCTGGAATCGATGCTCAAGGTGCTCGACGTGGACGGCGCCGTGCGCCGCGTCAGCGGCGGCTGGACCACGACCGGCCAGCCGTGGCACTATGACGCCGAACGTTACGAGCGGGTCGCCGCCGAACGCGCCCGGGAGCGCGACGCGATGCTCGACTACCAGGCGACCGACGGCTGCCGGATGGAGTACCTGCGGCGGCAGCTTGACGACCCGGACGCCGCGCCGTGCGGACGCTGCGACAACTGCACCGGCCAGCACTGGCCGGCCGAGGTGCCGGAAGCCGGCGCGGCCGCGGCGCGCGACCGGCTGCTCCGCCCCGGCGTCGAGGTCGAGCCGCGGCGGATGTGGCCGACCGGGATGAAAGCACTCGGCCTGGACGTCGCCGGGAAGATCCCGGCGGGCGCCGGGGCCGAGCCGGGCCGGGTTCTCGGCCGGCTCACCGACATCGGCTGGGGCAGCGTGCTGCGGGCGCTGCTGGCCACCAGCGCCCCTGATGAGCCGGTGACCAGGCAGGTGACCGACGCGATGATCAAGGTCCTGGCCGCCTGGGACTGGGCCAAGCGCCCGGCCGGAGTGCTGACCCTGCCGTCGCGGACCCGGCCCAGGCTGATCGCGAGCCTCGGTCAGCAGATCGCCAGCATCGGACGGCTGCCCTACCTCGGCGCGCTCCGGTATACCGATGACAGCGGGCCGGGACCCCGCCGGCACAACAGCGCGCAGCGGCTGTGCTCGCTGTGGCACGCGTTCGAAGTGCCCGATGAGGTCCGCGCCGCGATCGCCGGCCTGGACGGCCCGGTGCTCCTGGTCGACGACCGCATCGAGACCGGATGGACGATGACGGTCGCGGCCAGGCTGCTCCGGGAGGCGGGTGCCAGCGCCGCCCTGCCCCTGGCCCTGGCCGTCGCCAGCTAGGCCACGTGCGGTTCCGCGCCATCCTCGCTGATCATGGGCCGGCCCGCGATGGCCCAGCCGGTCATGCCGTCGGCCACGTTGACGGTGCTGAAGCCGACCGCGGTCAGCGTCTGAGCCGCGTACGCCGACCTGGCGCCGCTGCGGCAGATGATGTACAGCTCGCGGTCGCGCGGCAGCTCACCCGCCCGCAGGCCGAGGTCACCGAGCCGCACGTGCACCGCCTCGGGCGCATGTCCGGCCGTCCACTCGTCGTCCTCGCGCACATCCAGCAGGAACACCCCGGCCGGCAGGTCCGCCGACAGGACTTCCGGCACAGCGACGGGCTGGTTCATGTCGGTCTCCTCAGCCGGGCTCCGATTCGCGGCCAGCTGGTCGCGGGCTGCCTGGACACTGTACTCGCAGCCCAGCCGGCCGACTAGGTGGTGCCGGGGACGTCTCACCCGCCGCAGCCGCAGGGCCGGCCCGCGGAGTTCAGCGGCCGAACCTGCGGACAGCGATCAGGGCAGCGCTGCCGAGGGCGCCGGCGGCTAGCACCTCGACGTGGGCCCGGCGCGGCGCCTCGTGCTGGATCCTGCTGTGGAACCGGTTCACCGGACCGGGCCACGGCGACCAGCCGAACCACAGCCTGGTCGGCTTGTCCATGTCGGGCAGGGCCGCCCCGGCCATGCCGGCCAGCACGGCCAGCCGCCGGCCGGGCGGCGAGACCGCGGCGAAGGCCCCCATCGCGGCCAGGCTGATCAGCCCGTCGGGCACGGCCACGTGCAGGAACTGGCTCCGGCTGCCCCACTTTCCCCAGTGCGGCATCGCGTCGAGCACGAAGTGCGACGCCACCCCGGCCGCGAAGGCCGGGAGCGGGCGCCGGGCCAGCGCGCCGATCAGGGCCCCGGACAGGACATGGTTGGTCAGCAGCACTCGCCCCTACCTTCCCTTGTCACCCGCTTTATCACCGTACCCGGCGCCGCGCGGCCGCATCGCGCGCGATCATCCGGTGGCCCGCGGGGATGGCGCCGGGATTATGTGGGGCGGCGCGGCGAGTACTGCTGGTAGCGTTTTCGTGCCGGACGGGCAGGCAAATCCAATCCGAACGAGGGCTTGGCACAATCATGCTGGACAGGCGACAGATCAGGGACAATCCGGACGCGGTGAAGGAGGCTGTCCGGGTCAAGGGGATTGACCTGGACGTGGACGAACTGATCCACCTCGACCACGCCAGCCGCAAGCTTCAGCACGAACTGGACCAGGCCCAGGCCCGCAGGAAGAGCTCCGCGAAGGAATTCGCCCAGGCCGACGACACCCGCCGGGCCGAGCTGCGAGCCGAGCACCAAGAGCTCGAGATCCAGCTCAGGTCACTCCGCGAGCAGTTGGCCGAGACGACGGAAAGGCTGCAGGGCCTGCTGCTGCTGACGCCCATGATCCCGTGGGCAGGCGCCCCGGTCGGGCCCGACGAGTCCGCGAACGTGGTCATCAGGACGGTCGGTACGCCACCGGAGTTCGGCTTCAAGCCGCTGGACCATGTCGAGCTGTGCGAACAGCGCGGCTGGGCCGACTTCGCCCGGGCCCGCAAGGTCGCGGGGGAACGCGCCTACGCGCTGATGGGAGACATGGTCCTGCTCGAGCGCGCGGTGCACTCCTACGCCCTGGACCTGCTCCGCACCAGGGACTTCACGCTCGTCTCCGTGCCGTCGCTGGTGCGGGAGGAGGCGCTGATCGGGACCGGCCAGTTCCCCGCGCACCGCGAGGAAACCTACGCGATCACCGCTGACGATCTGTACCTCGCCGGTACCGCGGAGGTGGCCCTGGTCGGCTTTCACAGCGGCGAGGTTCTCGACCATAAGCGGCTGCCGATCCGGTACGCCGGGATATCGCCGTGTTTCCGGCGGGAAGCCGGAAGTGCCGGCCGTGACGTGCGCGGGCTGCTTCGGGTGCACCAGTTCGAGAAGGTCGAGCAGTTCGTCATCTGCGCGGCCGACGCGGCCGAGTCCGACCGCTGGCACGCTGAGCTGCTCGGCACCGCCGAGCAGCTGCTGCAGGGCCTCGGGCTGGCCTACGAGGTGATGGAGTGCGCCACCGGCGACATGGGCGCGGGCAAGTACCGGATGAACGACATCAACACCTGGATGCCGTCCCTCGGCACCTACCGGGAGACGCACAGCTGCTCGTCGCTGCGTGACTGGCAGGCCAGGCGGGCCAGCATACGCTACCGCGACACGGACGGCACGATGCGGTTCGCCTACACCCTGAACAACACGGCCGTCGCCACCCCGCGCATCCTGGCCGCCCTGGTGGAGAACCACCAGACCAGCGAGGCGCAGGTCGAGATACCAGTCGTGCTGCGGCCCTACCTCGGGGGCCGGGAAGTCCTTTGACCGATCGCCGGACCGGGGCGGCGGCCCGCGCCGGATCACGTTCCCCTCGAGCAGGCCCGCGGACAGAGAAAGAGAGCGTACGCTGCGAGGCGTGAACCTTGAAGCTGATCGCGTGGCCGAGCTGGCCAACCGACCGCTCAACGAGCTGACCAGGCGCGATATGGCGCTTGCGCTGCTCACGGTGCCGTCGGAGGACGCTCTCGTCTCGCTGCCCGGCCTCAGGAGAGGGATGCTCGCGGCTTCCAACCCGCTCTCCGCCGTGTTCTGGTCGACCGCGGAAGCCATCCTGACCAAGATCGCGGACGGCGATGCCACCGTCGGTGACGTCAGGACCTGGCTGGAAGCCACCGGAACCGAGCCGAACGGGATAATCGGCCTGCATGTCTGGGATGAGCAGTCCGAGCGCAGCCACCTCGCCGCGGAGATGCACACCAGGCTGGTCACCCACCTGGAGGAGCAGCTGGCCGGGGGTGCCATCGACCCTGACCTGCTGGCGACGGCCGACCCGGTCGCCTGCGGCGCCTACATCGAACTTCAGGAACGGTGGATGACCTCGGCGCTGCCCGACGGCCGGGTTCCGATGGACGTGCTGCTCGAGGAGAAGGACGAGGAGTTCCTGGCCGAATGGGACGCCGCCGACGCGGAGGCGCTCGCCGCGCTGGAGACCCTGCTCGTCCAAGTCGGTGACCGCTCGGTGCCGGACGAGAGCCTGCGCCTGGCCGGCACCCGGCTGCGCGAGGTCATCGCCAGACCCGGCTGGCCGGGTCAGCTGCTGATCGAGTGCGGCGGGGTGCAACCGAAGGACCTGCCGACCGACGATGCCGAGCTGTGGCTCCTGCTGGCCGCGGGCGTGGCGTCTCCGGAGGGATCCGACGACTGGGGTGCCCCCGGCGGAGGCCCGCACGAGACCGACAGCGCGATCGCCGCCATCTGCGCCATCGACCATTTCGACTGGCTGGCGGTCATCACCGCGCTCACCGCGGGCGGCCCGGGCACGGCCGCGGCGGCCACCGACCTCGCCGCTTACGTGCGGGACTACGATCCGGACGACGGCGAGGGGGACGACGACGAGGACGAGGACGAAGTCCCGGACGACGCGGACTTCGGCCTCGAGGACGCCGGCGAGGACGACGAATTCGACGAATTCGACGAGCTCGGCATGGAAGACCTGTTCCTGCCCGTCACCGCGCTGTGGCAGGTCCTGGGCGCGATAGATGACCACGAGCGGCTGACTCCGCTGGGCTGGTGGGGCCTGCCTGAGGCCATGCGCGTCGTCTGGGCCCCGTCCGACGGCGCGCCCGGTTAGACCGGGTTTTGCGCGGCGCGCCGGGTTAGGGCGCATCGGCCTGGCTCGGCTGGCCCTCGTCCCCGGGCAGACCGGCCGGCCTGTCGTCGGCGGCGAGCTGGTAGTAGGCGGGGGTCAGCAGCTCAGCCAGCTCTTTCGTCCTGACCTTGACCGGCGGCGGCGGGAACATCCGGAGCAGCAAGTCGGGCGCGGCCGGGCTGGGTGCCGTGGCCAGCGCCCGCAGCCGGGCCGGGCTCAGCGCGGGTGACCAGAACGCCTCCAGGCACTCGGCCAGCGGCTTGGCTGGCACGTCGAGGCTGGCCCGCCAGATCGTGCCGGGCGCGGCCGCCGGTCCGGCCAGCTCCGCGGCATCCTGGCCCGCCACCGAGCCGTGCGCGGCGGCCTGAATCCGGCGCAGCGCCGCGAGCAATTCCTCCCGGCCCTTGCCTCGCCAGGCCAGCAGGCCGAACGGATCCCGGTCGAACTCCTCGGCCAGCACGTAGCAGACGGCGGCCAGATGCTTGCAGGGCACTCCCCAGTCCGGGCAGCTGCACCGCATGTCCAGGTCGGCGGCGTTGCGGGGGAACAGCGGCGTACCGCAGTCGTCGAACACCTCCTCGATCTCGTGCGGCATCTCGCCCGCGAGCAGCTTGGCCCGGAACAGCGCCTGGCTGGCCAGCCGGTCCTGCACCCGCCGCCACTGCGCGGTGGTCAGCGGCAGCACCCCGATGCGGACCTGATAGGGGCGCACCCGGGATCCCTGCACCCGGGCCGTGACCTTGCCCTGGGAAAGCTCGAAGTCGAGCACCTGCCCGGCCCGCGCGTAACTGCGGCCCCGGGCCAGCCTGCCGCTCATGCCGTAGGACTCGAGCACGCTGATGAAGCGGCGGGACCACCACTGCTCGCCGATCGCGCCGCGCTTGCTCCTGGCCTTGATCCCGCCCTCGACCCGTCGCGTCTTAGCAGGCGGCCAATCCGCCCACGACCCGCTGTGTTCTTTTCTCGCCTCTGGGGAGCCTTTGATGCGCCCCTTTGGCTCGGTCATTATTCGCTCACCGCGTCGGGCGACAGGGTGAGCACCGAGCGCAGGTCGTCGACCGACAGTTCGGTGAGCCAGCTCTCGCCGGTGCCGACGATCCGGTCGGCCAGGGTCTTCTTCTCCTCGATCATCGCGTCGATCCGCTCCTCCAGGGTGCCGACGCACACGAACTTGCGCACCTGCACGTTCTTGCGCTGGCCGATGCGGAACGCCCGGTCGGTCGCCTGGTCTTCCACTGCCGGGTTCCACCACCGGTCGATGTGGATGACGTGGCTGGCGGCGGTCAGGTTGAGCCCGGTGCCCCCGGCCTTGAGCGACAACAGGAACAGGGCCGGCTCGTCGAGTTCGGTGAACGTGGCCACCATCGCGTCCCGCTGCTTCTTGCTCGTGCCGCCGTGCAGGAACAGCACCGGGCAGCCGAACCTGGCCGCCAGGTGCGGCTGCAGCATCCGGCCGAACTCGGCGTACTGCGTGAAGCACAGGGCCTTGCTGCCTTCGGCCACGATCTCGTCGCAGATCTCCTCGAGCCGGGCCAGCTTGCCGGACCGGCCGGGCAGCCGGGACCCGTCGCCGAGCAGGTGCGCGGGATGGTTGCAGACCTGCTTGAGCTTGGCCATCGTGGCCAGCACCAGGCCACGGCGGCTGATGTCGTCGGCCACCTCCTCGATGCGGCTGAGCATGTCGGTGACGGTCGCCGCGTACAGGCTCGCCTGCTCCGGGGTGAGGTTGCACCAGACCTTCATCTCCTGCTTGTCCGGCAGATCGGAGATGATCGTCTTGTCGGTCTTCAGGCGGCGGAGCATAAACGGCTGGGTCAGGCGCTTCAGTGCCTCCGCGGCTTCGGGTGAGCCGTGGCGCTCGATCGGGATCGCGTACTTCTCCCGGAACTTCCCGGCCGGCCCGAGCAGGCCGGAGTTGGTGAACTCCATGATCGACCACAGCTCGGACAGCCGGTTCTCCACCGGCGTGCCGGTAAGCGCGATCCGGGCGGCGGCGGGCCGCCCGCGAACCGCCCGCGCCTGCTTGGTGGCGTGATTCTTGATGTTCTGGGCCTCGTCGCAAACCACCCGGGCCCAGGTTAGCTGGCCGAGCGCGGTCTGGTCCCTGGTGGCGACGCCGTAGCTGGTGATGACCAGGTCGGCGCCGGCCAGCGCGCTGGACAGCAAGTCTCCGTCCAGCCGGTCCGCGCCGTGGTGCACATGCACCCGCAGGTCCGGGGTGAACCGGGCCGCCTCGCGCTGCCAGTTGCCGACCAGCGACATCGGGCACACCAGCAACGTGGGTCCGCCAGCGCCAGGCCCGCCAGCACTAGACCCGGCCGCGTCTCGCGCCTGCGCCGAGACGAGCGAGAGCAGCTGGATCGTCTTGCCCAGGCCCATGTCATCGGCCAGGATGCCGCCGAGACCGAGATCGCCGAGGAACCGGAGCCAGCTCAGGCCGCGTTCCTGGTAGGGCCGCAGCTGGCCGGCGAAGCCCGCCGGAGTGCTCATCGGCCGCAGCCGCCGGTCCGCCTGGCCGGAAAGCAGGTCGCCCAGCCAGCCGTCGGCGTCCACGCCGACCAGGGGGATCTCATCGTCCAGGCCGTTCAGCCCGGCGGTCAGCGCGTCGGCGGCGCTCATCGTCCCGGCCTGATGCCGCTCCAGGAACCGCAGCGCGGCCTTCAGGTGCGCATCGTCAAGCTCGACCCACTGGCCGCGCAACCGGACCAGCGGGACCTTCAGCCGGGCCAGCTCGGCCAGCTCAGCCGGATCCAGCGCCTCGTCGCCGACCGCTATGTCGTACCGGAAATCCACCAGGTCGCCCAGGCCGAACGCGGTCCCGGTAGAGCCGCCGGCCGGCGAGCCGGCCTGGCTCCGGGACCGGGTGGTCAGCTTGAGCCCGAGGCGGGCCTTGCGCACCCAGTCGGGCAGCAGCACACCGAACCCGGCGCCGGAAAGCAGCGGCCCGGTCTCGGAAAGGAACCGGAACGCGCCCGCCGTGTCCAGCTCCACCGCGGCCGGCGCCGCCTCGCGCAGCGCACTCTCGACCTCGCCGAACAACCGGGCCGCGGCACCGAGACCGGCCAGGAGTTCCTCGGTCGGATCGCCGCCCGCCGCGTCCCGCGGACCGCCGACCGCCCCGGCCCGGCCCAGGAAACCCGCGCCGTGGCCCGTCCACACCTGTTCGGCGGAGATCATCAGGCTGGGGTCGTCGGCGGACTGCAGCGCGAACTCGACCCGCCAGGGATCGGATTCCGGTGCACCGGGCTCGGTGAGCCGGAAGCAGGTCCGGACCGGGCCCGCCGGTATCTGCGCGGCGTCCAGCCAGGCATCGAGCTCGGCGGCCAGCTCCCGTCCCTCCGCCTCGTCCTGCGCGGTCACCACCTCGATGTGAGCATCGTCGGCGGACAGTGCGGCCACGAACCGTTCGGCCATCGGGAGTCGAGCCGGACCACGGCCGCGCCTGGGGGGCAGGAGAGAGGCGGGCAGCCGGGAGCGCGCTGCGGCATCGGTGAGCGACTCCAGCGCGCCGGTCAGCAGCAGCCCCGGCGGCTCCCCGGCCACCGCGCGGCACGACGGGGGCATCGCCGCCGCCAGGTCGTGACCCCGCTGCGCGTCCGCGCCGCCGAGCACCGGCCGCCACCTGGCGGCGTACGCCCCGTCCTGCTCGGCCAGGACCGGCAGCACCCGGCCGCGCGCGGCCAGGTCAGCGGCGAAGCGAGCCACCGCGGCCAGGTAAGGCAGCGATCCGCCCGCGGCGGCCACCGCGTCATCGGTGTGGCTGATCCCGCCGAGCACGTCGAGCGCCGCCGCGGGCTCGAAGGCGAGGACGGGCACCCGCCAGCCGGCCAGCGATACCCGGCCCGCGGGTCCGCGCCGGACCGGACCGGCGGGCTCAGGCTCGGTGCGGGCGAGTTCGGGTGAGGCGAGCGGCCCGTTACCGGTCGATGGCAGCTGCAACGTCAGCTCATCGCCGCCCGCCTTGCGGACGGCGTCGGCGGCGGGACCCCTCGTCAGACCTGTCAGCAGGTCAGCGAGGTCGGGCGGCTGGCACGCGAACGGGTGCGGCCGGGACAGCCGCGAGCCGCCAGAGCCCGGGCCGCAGACCGAGGGCAACGCCGGATCCTCGGCCCAGAGGCAGAGCGCCCCCTGCGCCCAGATCCCGTGAATGATGGCTCTGCACCCTTGCGCTGTGCTGCCTCGCGCTTCCGTGGCGCCCATTAGACGCCGCCTTCCCTCGTCGCTCGTTCCTCGCTCCTCAGTCCAGGCGCCGCCGGCGCCCCTTCAGCGCGACTTTAGTCCTGGCTTATGTCATTTCTGGAACGGTAACAGCGGCCCGGGAAGGGGGGAGGCGACACGCCGGAACGCGGGCTGGGAGTTAGCTGGAGGTGCCGGGACCGAGGGCGGGGTCCTCGCCGGAAGCGGAACCGGAACTCTGGGCGAAGCCGGAGGCAGCGGCGGAGGCGGGGTCGGCGGAGGGATCGGGGGTGATCTTGCGGAACTGCTTGTTCATCGAGCGGAGCAGGAAGACGAGCACGACCCCGATGCCGGCCACGATGAGGAAGGCGAGCACCCCCGGCTCGACGTCGTTGATCGACGAGGAGGTCGCCGCGAGCACACCGAACGTCACAGGCTCACCCTCTCCCGGACCCCCG
>Ga0302314_10022099_pt1 | contig 10446 bp, 8 predicted proteins | sample III_Palsa_N2_3_FD_200533 | JGI IMG/M metagenome (GOLD analysis project Ga0302314, IMG submission 200533) | Peat permafrost microbial communities from Stordalen Mire near Abisko, Sweden - III_Palsa_N2_3 | ecosystem: Environmental > Terrestrial > Soil > Palsa > Peat permafrost | place: Sweden... | reverse complement strand
TGGTGGGGGAGGGGCTCGAGGCGCTCCCGCAGCTGGTGCAGCGGCTGAATGTCAATCCGGCGCTGGACCGCACCCAACTCGTGGCAGGCGTTCCCGGCATTGCCACGGGCAGCGGCACGCGGGCGCGCCGACCGACGACGGCGCGTGGCCGCGATACTGCCCAACCCGAGCCGCCGGCCTGGGACCTGGTCGACATGGATCGCTACCGCCGCGCCTGGCGTGATGCACACGGCTATTTCAGCCTGAACATGGCGTCCTCGCGGGGTTGTTCGTTCCGCTGCGCGTGGTGTGCCAAACCGATCTGGGGTAATCAGTACCTGCAGCGCGAGCCGCAGGAGGTGGCGGCAGAGATGCTGCATCTGAAGCATCAGTTTGCACCGGACCATATCTGGTTCGCCGACGATATCTTCGGCTTCCGCGCCGACTGGGTACTGGCGTTCGCGCGCGCGGTGCACGCCGGCGGTGGACCCGTGCCATTCACAATCCAGACGCGCGCCGATCTGTTGAGTCCGGCCATGGTGACCGCGCTCCGGGAGTCGGGCTGCCGGGAGGTGTGGCTGGGTGCCGAAAGCGGCAGCCAGCGGGTGCTGGACGCCATGAACAAGGGTGTTCAAGTGGCGGAAATCCACACGGCGCGTGCGCGGTTGAAGGCGCAAGGTATCCGCGTTGGCTTCTTCATCCAGCTCGGCTACATCGGCGAGGAGCTGGAGGACATTCTGGCGACCCGTCAGCTGATCGATACGGCCTGTCCGGACGACATCGGGATCAGCGTGTCGTATCCGTTGCCCGGCACGGCTTTCTACGAACAGGTCAAGGCGCAGTTGGGGGCCAAGACTCACTGGCAGGACAGCAATGACCTGGCCATGATGTTCCAGGGAACCTATGGCTCGGAGTTCTACCGGGCAGTGCGGGATCTGCTGCACGAGCAGGTCAAACTGCAGAAGTCCTGGCAGACCCTGGTCGCGCGGGAGGCTGAGTGCCGCACCTGAGGCACATATTGCTCGTCAACCCGACGATCACGTCGCGGCGCAGCGCGCGCTTTCCACTGGCCGCGCTGAACCTCTCGGCGGCCCTCGACGGCCGCTATACCTCGACCATCCTCGATGGCAATGTCGATCGCGACTTCGTATCCACCGCGCTGCAGACCATCGAAGCGGAATCGATCGACGCCATGGGTGTCAGTGTCATGGGCGGTCCGCAGCTGCGGACCGCGCTCGCCCTCTCGCAGGCCGTGCGCGCACGATTTCCGCAGCTTCCCATCATCTGGGGTGGCCACTTTCCCACCATCTGCGCCGCGGCGTGCCTGGCCGAAGCGTGCGTCGACTTCGCCATCCGCGGCCAAGGCGAGGACACCCTTCTCGAACTGCTGGATGCGCTGTTCGCTCGGAACCTGGATTCCCTGCCCAACATCGCCGGGCTGTCGTGGCGCGCCGGGAGCGGCGTCATCCACAACCGCAACCGCCCGTTCTCGGCGGCGGGACTGGTCCGCGAACTGCCCTTCGAACGCCTGGGGAATCCGCGCCGTTACCTGGGTCGAACCTACCTGGGTCAGCGGACGAGCGGCTACCAGGCAGCACTGGGCTGCCGCTTCCGCTGCACCTTCTGCGGGGTGGCCGCGATGTTCCGGGGTCGTACTGCGCTGCCCCCGGCACAGCGGCTGCACAGGGACCTGCGCTATCTGCGCGATCAACTGGGCGCGGACTCGATCCAGTTTTACGACCACAACTTCTTCGATCGGGAAGAGGACACGTTCCCGCTGCTGCAGGTGCTCGCGGATATTCAGCTGCCCTGGTGGTGCTTTGCGCGCTCCGATGCGCTGCTGAACCTCTCCGCGCAGGGCTGGGCGCAGGTGCGCAAGAGCCGGCTGAGCATGGCGTATATCGGTGCCGAGTCGCCCAGCGACTGGTTGCTGCACGACATCCGCAAGGGCACGAAGACGGATCAGACCCTGGAGGTGGTCGAGAAGTGCCGCAGCAACGGTGTCATCCCCGAACTGTCCTTCATGCTCGCCCCACCACAGGATCCGGAGGGCGAGACCGAGCGGACGTTTGAATTCATCCGCCAGATCAAACGCGTGCACCCGCGCACGGAGATTATGCTGTACATCTATGCGCCGCTACCCCCGGCGCCGGGCAGTGCCAGCCCCCACGTGGAACGCGCGGTCGCCAATCTGCGTGGCGCGGATGGCCGGCCGCTGCAGTTTCCCATCAACGCCAGGCACTGGGCCGAGCAGTCGTGGGTGGAGTACTGGTGCCACACGAACACCCCGTGGATCTCGCCGCAACTGCGCCAGCGGATCACGGATTTCACCACCGTACTCGGCTGCCGTTTTCCGACCATCACTGACGTACGCTCGCCGGTGTGGGGCAAGTCCGCATTGAGCGCCCTGGCCTCCTGGCGCTATCGGTTCCGGCGCTACGGGCGGCCGTGGGAACTGAATGCTTCGCAACGCTTCATCCGACTGTGGGACCCCCGGGTCGCCGGCCTGTAGCGATGCCGGGCGCCGATCCGCATCCGGATCCGTTCGTGGAACGCGAGCGACTGCGAGCCCCGGTCTCGCGCCAGTTGCTTGGCGGGTGCTTTCACTTTCAGAGCGCCTGCGCGGAGCTGCTGCGCCTGGTGCACTGGGCCTACGCGGACCTTCCGGAGCACGAATTGTCAGTGCTGTCACCCCACTTCAATATCCGCCTCGTACTCAACGGCGCTGCGCCGCGGCCACGTTCCCGCAAGGCACCTCCTGCGCTGACGCTCATGGGTGGCGGCGGCCTTCTGGGCGGAGTGGCCGGAGCGGGGAGCTTCGTGGCGCTGGCGCCCGATCAGGGCGGTGCGATGGTGGCGGTATCACGCGAGCTGCTCCGATACCCCTACCATGCGCGCTACGAGCTGATCGAGTTTGCCGTCTTCACGCTGGCAGCGCGTGCGCAGCAGCTGATACCGCTGCATGCTGCGTGTGTGAGCCTGCGCGATCGCGGCCTGCTGCTGATGGGTGCGAGCGGTGCCGGCAAGTCCACGATGGCACTGCATTGCCTGCTGCGACAGCTCGATTTCGTCTCCGAGGATGCCGTGTTCGTGAGCGCCAAGAGCATGCTCGCGACGGGCATCGCCAATTTCCTGCATGTGTGTCCGGAGACGCTGCGTTGGTTGTCGAAGCGCGAGGCCCGCGCCATCCGCACCTCGCCCAGCATCCGTCGTCGCAGCGGCGTACGGAAGTTCGAGGTGGATCTGCGCCGCGAGGCGTATCACCTGGCGGCGAAGCCGCCGCAAGTGTCCGCCGCCGTGTTTCTGTCACCGCGCTCCGGTGGTAAGGCATTGCTGCGGCCGCTGACCGCCGCCGAGGTCCGCAGGAGATTGGTGGCCGCTCAGCCCTATGCCGCAGCCCAACCTCACTGGGACGTGTTCGCGGCCAACATGGCGACGCTCGGCGGCTACGAACTGCGCCGCGGTCGACACCCGCAGGAAGGCGCCGAGCAGCTGCACGAACTCCTGGCGGTCGGCGCATGAGATCACCGTTTCTGAAACACCACGGCGCGGTAGCGCTCGCGCTCGCCGCTCATCAGCCGGTTGTTGCGGTCAAAGATAACGTCGAGCGCCAGATCCTTCGGATCCGCTTCGTAAACGACATCGAAATCCGGTGCGACAGCCGTGTCGCAAAAACGAAAATTGGTGGTGTGCAGGACCAGCAGTCCGCCAGGTTTGAGGCAGCGGGCGAAATCGCCCACCATGCGGTCGAATTGCGCGAATTGCAGTACCGGATCGCAGCGCTGCGCCTTGGAAGTGGTGAGGTCGCCGTTACACAGCACCGCCAGACAGAAGATCGCATCGCAGGAGTTCGTCGGCTCACCTTCGGTCGTCGCCGCCGTCTCGAAGGCTATGTTTGCGGCGTGTTCCGCGCGCGCGCGCGCCAGGCCGCGAGCGATGTTGCGCGGGTTGATGTCGATGCCCTTGATGGCCGCGCCGGGAAAATAACTGCGCAGGCTGAACACCTCTTCGCCGCGCGAACATCCGAACGACACGATGCGCAAGTTCGGACGCGATCCGATGCGCGCGGCCGCAAAACCGAACAGCCACGGGTAGCGATCCGTCCGCGTGTAGTAGTAGGGCTGGAATGCACCGGGCAGGGGCGATCGGACGGCGCGGCTCAGGATTAGACCAAAGCCCCACAACGCATGGCGGCTCTTGTGGACAATTGCCTTCAACATGGCCGAATTATAGCTTATGCGTACCGACACAGCTTCACCGAACCGGCCGCGTGTGCTCGTCATCGGCGCAGGTCCCGCCGCAGAGGCGCTGCATCTACCGGTGCTTGCGCGGTTGCGCGACCAGAAGAAACTGCTGCTGATGGCAGTGTGCGACATCCATCCCGAGCGGGCTGCGGCCGCGAAGCGCAGATTCGGATTCCTGGAAGATAACGGCGATGCGCTGGCCGCGATCGAGCGAGCGGATATCGATGCGGTCTATATTTTCGGTGGCGCGCAGCTGCATTATGAATACGGCATGCGCTCGTTGCGACACGGAAAGCATTTGTTCGTCGAGAAACCGGTGGCGCCCGGCTACGCGCAGACCCTTGAACTGGCACAACTCGCAAGCGCGCAGGGACTGATCGCTGTCGGGGGTCTCAATCGCCGGTTCCTGAAATCCCTGGCGGCGGTTCGGGCGCGCGCCGGTCAGGCCGGCTGGCGCTATGCGGAGGCGATATTCCACAAGCCCGAGTTCGGCACCACCCCCGCATTCGGAGCGCGCACCTGGCTTTCTGCCAACGGGATCCACGCCCTGGACGCGCTGCTGTTCATGATGGGTGGGCCACCCGAGCACCTGGTAGCCCATGCTGGAGAGGATTCCGCGAAGCACAACGGCGCTTTCTCGGCATTGATGCGCTGGCGGGACGGCGCGCAGGGCGTGTTCCTGTGCAACAACAATTCCGGATCGCGACGCGAGGAGTATGTGTTTCATGGTCCCGATGAAACCTGCACCATCACGGGCACCGGCCTCACCATAGAAGGAAAGGGCCGCGCAGCGACCGTCGTTCCGCTGCCGATGCTCGGGGATGGGTTTGTAGAGGAGCACGAGGCCTTTCTGCAGGCGATACGTCTGGGCTGGCAGCCGTCGCATAGTCTCGCGGCGATCGCGCCATCGATGTGCCTGGCGGAGCTGATAGAAAGCGGGTTCAATGGACGCGTGGAACTGCCGAAGGCGCAGCGTCGCGCCGTACCGCCGAAGCATACCTTGGCGGGCAAGTCCATTCTGGTCGTCCAACCCGCCGAATTACACGCCGCGCTTGCCGGCTTGCTGTCGCACTATCGGCTGGTGTCCCTGGAGGATGTCCGCCAATCCACCGCTGCGCGTCCCGATATTGTCGCGGCCATCCTCGGTAGGGGCGCGGCCGCGCTGCCGGCAGACATCCTGGAGAGGCTGCCGCAACTTGGCGTGGTCGGCATCGTGGCGTTGTCAGTGGCTCGCTATGAGCCGGAGGAGCTGTTGGCGCGGGGGGTCAGACTGGTGAATGGCAGCGTCGCGTATGCCGACAGCGTCGCCGAATTTGCGCTGGGACTGGCGATCCTCGGACGCCGCAGGGCCTTCACCTCCCATAGCGTCATGGGCGCAGGAGGGTGGGGCACCGCGCCCCGTGCACCCGGGTTCAAAGGCAGGGTGCATCGGACCGCGCGCGGCCTGCGGCCTGCCCTGAGGGCAGCCGGGCTCGAGGGACTGTTCATGAGGATGTGGCAAGCCGCTGCACCGCTCGTGAGCGTGGCGGATGCGGGCGCCGGCCGGTCGCGCGATCTGCAAGGCGCCGCCGTGGGCCTCGTCGGCTGGGGCGCGAATGCGCGCGCGTTTGCGGAGCGTCTGGGTCGCGTGCCGGCGCAGGTGCTGGTGTACTCGCAGCATGCGGCCGCAGAGGAGATACGGGCCAGCGGCGCTGTTCCGGCCTCGCTGAGCGAGGTGCTGGCCGCCGACATCGTGTCGCTACATCGTGGCCTGACCCAGGACACCCGGCACTGCATCGGCGCACCGGAGCTGGCGAAACTGCGGCCCGGCACGGTGCTCATCAACCTTGCGCGCGGGGCGCTCATCGAACCGGAGGCCCTGCTGGCACGCCTGAGACAAGGCGACATTTTTGCCTGTCTGGACACCTTCGAAGAGGAGCCGCTGCCTGCCTCACATCCCCTGCGGCGCCTGCCGAACGCGTTCCTCACGTCCCATATCGCCGGCGGCTCACCCGACAATTACGCTGCAGCGGCATTCGAGGTCGTGCGTAAAGTCAGGGATTACCTGGCGGGCGATGACCGGGAGTGCATCTGCGCCGAACGATTGCGAACGATGTCATGAGCGAGCGGCGGATGAGACTCGGTCATGGCGAGTAATGTCTGGATTGCGGCAGGGCGAACTTCCGATACAAAGCCGTTGCAGAGGCTCGCGGCGCGGGCGGCGGCGGCATCCGGGAACGAGTCGGCAAGGTGGATCCTGGCAATGAGTTCCTCGGGGGAAGATACGCTCTCGCGCCAGTCGGTCAATCCGTGGAGGCAGTCGAACGCCAGTTCTCCGGGTCGCGCAACGTAGAAGGGCTTGATTCCAGCCCGAACGGCGTACAGTGCCGCGGAGGAACCTCGGTAGAGGCAGTAGCGCGCCCGTGCGAATTCCTGCTCCAACGGGGTGCCCATCGACAGCGACACATTCTCCGGCAGCTTATGCAGCGCCGGGTGACGGCGCAGCAGCGATGCTGCGTCGACCATCGGATGGGGACGCAGCGCGAAACCGATGTCCGGGCGCAGGCTCGCGCAGCGCAGGGCAAACTCGAATAACGTCGCGCACTCCTGATCGCTCGCATCAGGGAGCACGAGGCAGCGGCGGGGACGACCCTCCCGTGGCATCAGGTCCGGGAGTTCTGCGCGGCGGTGCGAACCATACTCGATGAACCGCGTGGATTGCAGTCCGGGACTGGCGGCGAGTGCGATGTGGGGGACAGGTCCGAGCGTCAGGATTACATCGGGATCGCACTGCATATCTGCCGCCGCAACCGGGCGACGAATCGCATGAGCGCGCTTGAGCACCATGGCGTGCTGATACCCCACGCACAAAGGCGGTCGTTGCGCAGTCCGCGCGGCATGCCAGACCAGTCGCTCCGCGACGGTCCCTTCGTAGGTGGTGATGACGATTCTTGGATTAATGGTTCGGCACAGCTGCGCAAGGGCGGCATGCATGCGCAGGTTTTTCACCGTCGATGCGCAAACCGCCTGGCCGCTCGCGAGCAGCGCGAGACCGCTGTCGGCGGCATTCTCGGCTGTGGTCACCTCCTTGCGCAAAGCGCTACCCGCGCGGACGCATTGCCGCCAGATGTTTGCTTCTGTCGACAAGGACACGGTGCCGGGCAAGATCATGCGGTCGGCAGGCAGGGAACACGGCCGCGGGCCACGATGGCCCGCGGGCAGATGGTCGATGAAGACCAGCAGGGCTCGGGCGCCATGGTCCCGGAAGTAGCGCTGCATGGCACCGAAATAGAAATCGGTGTCCCGCTGCAGCTGTTCCGGTTTGAGCAAATGCGACACGATCATGACATCGACCGGGATTAGGCCGGAGTAATCGGGGGCAGTTGCGCCGAGGGAGCGGATGAGGCCCCGCGCCGCGCGAATCACCGCCCTCGGGGTGTCTGCAAAGTGGCGCTCGGCGCGCTCGTTGAGCACCGCCGCATACTGCGCGAGGGAACCGGGGTGTTCGTTCAGAAAATGAAGTGCGGGAATGGCGAGCCGCGCGAGGCTGGTAGTTGGCGCACGCAGCAGTCGGTCGCAGGCCGCCGCCAAGGCAACGTATTGCGGTTCAGTCATCCGCATCGGGGAAAGGCGCGTGCATGACGGGATCTGAAGTGCTGGTAGATGCCGCTGGTGTGGAAAAACTGCGGCTCATCCGCGGCTCTACACTCGGATGCGATCCGGGTGACGAACAAGGTATGCGAGCCGACATTGTCAAAATCCAGAATTTCAAGCTCGCGCACCCGCAGGGCGATCGCGGGGTAGGGCAGGGAAAAATTCTTCGACCTCCGGGTCTCGAAGGGCAAGTCGTTCCACTCGACCATGACGTTCTTGTGATGAATGCCCAGTTTGTAGGCGGTTGCGAAGTCGCGGGCAGAAACGTCCGAGAGCGCCACGCGGCGCGCGCTCTTCATCGTCGGTATGGACGGACTGGTCGTACGCAGCGCGAGCGTAAAGCGCTCGGCGGATATCGGGCCGATCAGGTCCATTGGAAAGAGATTACTGTGGCTGCCATCGTCCACCGAAACGAGCACTACGGGGCGCGGGCAGATGTAGAAGATCATCTGCTGTTGCACGGCATCCGGAGGCATGAAGAAGTTGTTTGGATCGGTGTTCTTCTGCATCCGGCGGTTTTGCAGCCAGCGGTTCCAGGGCCGATACGGCCAGGGCAGGCACAATTGCGTTCCGTGCCTGACTTCGAACAATCCGATTGCGGTTTGCGCGGTGTACCAGGTGCGCACGTGCTGCAGGTCGAGCAGCCCGACGGTGCGCCGTGATTCGAGATCGACGAAACGCAGCCGGGGCTGCGCCTGCTCCTGGATTGCGGTCATCAGTGTCGCATCGAGACCAACCGCGAGCGTCAGGGGGCGCAGGGCGGCGACCACGGCGGCGCAGGTGACATCGAAATCACCGCGGCGACTTGCAAGACAGACCTGAACTGCCGGCTGTGGCTGGCGCAGCGCGACCGGCGGCCACTGCGCCAGCGGTCGCAGCCACTGCTTCAGCGCCGTCGGCAGCGGTATCGTCATGAACAGGGCGTCTTGTCGAAGAGCAGGAACATGTAACGAGCTTTGGCGACTTGCAGCCATCCGCTGCGCCCGTCACTTGAGGAGGGCAGACCGGGAAACACACGCGCCAGGCGGAAATGTGGCGCGCTGGTCGCGCGGAGATGGCGCAACAGGCGCCGATAGTGCGGGGCTTGCGGCCCGGGCAGGAACAGCTCGCCATCGCGCCAGAGACGCGCCGCGCCGCGCCACCACCAGCGGGTGCGCATTTCGGGCAAGTAACAGGGGTTCAGGACACTGGCGAGTACCTGGCCGCGCGCAGTGGTGAGCGCGTTGAATTTCACGAACAGTTCGCGCAGGTCGTCGACGAGGTTGAGCGGCGCGAAATTGGCGACGACCAGGTGTGCGCAATCACCGGCGTAAGGCGCTTCGCGTGCCAGGAATTGCCGATACGAGCCGCCGGTGAGGTTCACGCGTCCGCCTTGGATGAGGTTTCGGCAATGACTGGTGAAGAACTCGGCCATCCGGGGATCTACGTCGTAGGCGTCGATCGTGAAGCCGCGTTCGGCGAAGAACCGCGCGTCGATTCCCGGCCCGGCGCCGAAGTCGAACAGGCGTGCGCCGGGCGGTGCAATGCGCAGGGCGAGTTCCCGGAAGGCGGCGCGCGCCTGGCGATCAGACTCCTGCGCGGTGATCTGGCTGACATACGCAGCACCTGTTGGCGTGTGCTGCAGGTGTCGAAGGTCCGGATCCGCGCGCATCAGGCGCGCTCCAGCTCGAGAAGGTAGTGATCCGCGAGTTGCGGCAGTGGCCAGCGCACTTCCCAGCGGCGCTCCAGACGCTCGAGGGTGGCGAGGAGACGTGGATACCGGTCCAGGGCGCTTTCGGTGTACGGCGGTGGCAGCAGCGCACCGATGGCCCCGGCACGCAGCAACCGGAAGTTCGGGGCGAAGGCCCGGACCGTGTCCGTGATGCTCGGATAATGAATCGCGATGCCGGACCATCTGCGGTTGCGGCGCAGACGACGGAAGGCGCAATCCGGGCGGCCGCGCGCCAGGAACCACAGCCATTCCCAGGGGACCCGCGGTCCCATGATGCACAGGATGGCAATGGCGCCGGGCTTGAGTTTCCGGGCAAGACTGCCTGCGGCGCCGCTCAGATCGGCCACACAATTGAGACCGCCGAAATTGGACAGCATGCCGTCAAACGGTGCCGTATCCAGCGTTTCGAGCTGCTCCCACGCCAGCGTTTGGAATTGCACGGCACGATTTTCGCTCGAATCCGCGAGCTTGCGTCGTGACACGTCGATCATGCCCGGCGAGACATCCGTCGCCAGGACCTCCATGCCCCGACCGGCAAGCCAGCGGGCGTCCTCACCGGTTCCGCAATTCATCTCCAGGATCCGATACCCCGGCCGGAAACGGGCCGCGCAGCGTGTCCAGACGACGGCCCGCATCGCCGTGCCGATGCGGGTGCGCGTGAACTTCGCGTCGTAGGCCTCCGCGAAGGTGTCGAAGGCATACCTTCGGGCCGACAACTAGGCCTCCACTTCGGAGGCAAGCTCCAGCATTGATTCGCGCGCGCCGAGGGCTGCCGCCCGCTTCACAGCAGCAGCGGACGGATCCTGCTCGGCAATGCGGGTGGCTTCCACTTCATTGCGCAGCCACGCATCCGCCTGCTTGTAGTAGCCGCGTGAATGT
>Ga0302314_10022098_pt1 | contig 10446 bp, 8 predicted proteins | sample III_Palsa_N2_3_FD_200533 | JGI IMG/M metagenome (GOLD analysis project Ga0302314, IMG submission 200533) | Peat permafrost microbial communities from Stordalen Mire near Abisko, Sweden - III_Palsa_N2_3 | ecosystem: Environmental > Terrestrial > Soil > Palsa > Peat permafrost | place: Sweden... | reverse complement strand
TACCCGCGATTCTCCGGGATCCCGATACCAGGCTGGCCGCGCATCGCGCCGCCCGGATGCTGGGGTACGCGGCTGGCGCCGTGTGGGGTAGCGCTCTGGCTGCCGGCGGTGCACGCGGCCGGCTGACGGCGGTCATGGCCGTGGTGGTCGGCCTGCTCACGGCCGATTTCCTGCTGCTTGCGGTCCGGGGCATCCTGGGTGTGGCGAATGCCCCCGGGGACTGGGTTCACTACTACGGGATCGCGGCTGGCACCCTCTACCTCGTCGGGCTCGGCTGGGTACTGGCCCGGCAGATCAGGCAGGCGGCTAAGCCGATGGAAGGCGTCAGGGACGCTGTCCTGGACTACGGCGCCGCGTTCATCCCGTCTTGGCTGCTGTCCCGGCTGCTGCGCGCGGTCGGCGCGGACAGCAGCGACCTGCCCGGCCAGACAAGCGCGCCAGGACCGCCGGCACCGGGGCCGGTGCTGCCAGCGGCGAGCGCGGAGCAGGCGATCAGCCTGGCCAGGGACACCGCGGGCCGCTTCTACCGCACCCGCTTGCGCCCGGGCTACCAGGTAGCCGAGGTGGATAAGCTCATCGCGCGGATCGAGGCCACCCTAACCACAGGCACCCGGCCTGTTCAGGCCGTCACGGCTGCGGATGTGCAGGCGGCGAAGTTCGGCACCACCCGGCTCGGCGGCTACGACGAGCCGGTGGTGGATGAGGCACTGGACTACTACGCAGGCGCCCTGGCCAGGCTCGCCCTTTCCCCGGACTCGACGACCGGCCCGGACACTGACTCCACGGACATGACCCGCTGACCGCAGCCTGGCCAGCGCCGTTAGCCTGATCGCGTTCCTGTGCTCCCCGGACCGCAGCCGGGTCAACGGCCAGCTCATCCACAGCGACGACGGGACGCCGCACTCGGCATCACAGCGCTCGTCACCACCCGCGCAGGGAAGCGGGCGTCCTGGATCGTCACCTTCCCCGAGGCCGTCGCGCTCACCGCGATCCTCATCGACCTGGTCCCGCCGCGCTATGCAGAGCAGGCACGTCTACGAGGACGGCCAGCACTGGTTCGCCCCGCAGCGCTGCGCGGCCGTGCCTCTCCGCAGGAGTGCCCACTCGTCAAGTTCTTCGAGAGATCCGGAGCAAATCTTGATGTAGGAGGAGCTCACGTGCGGTGGCCTGTTGCGGATAGTGTCGCAAATGGCGCGATGAAACCGGGCGTAGCCATGTCCACCTGGCTCAGTGTTGATCACATAGCCTTCTGGATGCAAGTCGAGCCAGGCGAGATAGGCCGGGTCGTCACCAGGCCGGGAGAACTCCTCGATGGTCATGAGCCCATCTTTCCGCGAGAGCTATCCATATGGAAACGGGACATGACCCCTCGCGGGGCACCGGGCTCTGCCCCGCACCCAGGATCAACCGCAGGACCCGGATCAACCACAATAACCGGAGAGTTCCTCCGCCTACCGTGGCGCCAGTGATGTTCTGTGATGACTGTGACGAGCGCGGCAGGCCGAAGCTGTCAAGCGTCATCCGGAACCTGCTCGAAGCCGGCCAGCTGGATCGCCTGGGCATCACGCTGTGTCCCGGATGAATCCGGCATGGACAAAGGAGAGGAAACCGAGATGAAGCTGAGTACCGTCGACGACAGTGGCGGCCGGGCACGATGGCCACGCCTCGCAGCGCGAGCGGCCCGTCCCGCCCCTGCGGTGACCGCTGGACGGGTCCCATGCCGTGCCCGGGCTGCCGCCGCTCTAGCCGTGGTAGCGATGACGGCTGTGCTGACATCGGCATGCGGGGGTCCAGCCAGGCCACCCCGCTCCAGGGCCGCCTCCTGTCGGTTGCCGACCTGCCGGCCGGATGGTCGGCGGTGCCCGTGAACCCGAAGATCACGAGCACCTCGCCATGCCTGTCCAGTGTGTCCGCGAGCCCGACGGGGCTGACGCATGCGACCGCGGCCTTCGTGGAAGGCACCTCGATCCCCGCGTTCGCCGAGGCCTTGACCAGCGGCCCGCAGGCTCAGCAGCAGTGGCGCAGCCTCAACCAGGCGCTGGCGCGCTGCCGGACGGCCACGATCGCCATCGCGGGCGACAAGGACGGGGTCACCATCCAGCCGCGCCTGGTCCTGATCACCGGCTACGGCGGAACCATGGAAAGCTGGGACCGGCGCTTCGTCGACGCCCTCGCCGAGCACCACCGCGTCGTCATCTTCGACAACGCCGGCATCGGCGGGACGCGGGCCCTGCCGGGGCCACTCAGCATCGACGCGATGGCCAACCAGACCAGCGCCCTCATCGGCGCCCTCGGCCTCGGCCGGCCGGACGTCCTGGGCTGGTCCATGGGCAGCATGATCGCCCAGGCCCTCGCGGTGCTCCACCCAGGCCAGGTGAACCGCCTGATCCTGTGCGCCAGCTACCCGGGCAACGGAAGGACAGTACGCCCATCCCAGCAGGCGATCAACGCGCTCAACAGCGGCGATCAGCAAAAGGTCATGGCCGTCCTGTTCCCCGCCGGCCAGACCGCCGCGCAATACACCTACATCGAAGCGACCTCCAGCTACCCAGCCGCCCCCGCTGCCCCGGCCGACATCGTGACCGCCCAAGGCCACGCCGTGGACCAGTGGTGGGCCGGAACCGACCCTGCAGGCCAGCATGCCGCCAACATCGCCGTCCCCACGCTTATCGCCGACGGCACCGCCGACCAGCTCGACCCGCTCGCCAACAGCCACACCCTCGCCCGCCTGATCCCCGGCGCCAAGCTGACGCTGTATCCCGACGCCGGCCACGCCTTCCTGTTCCAGGACCAGGCAGCCTTCGTCCCCCTGATCGAATCATTCCTCGGCTGAGGACCCGTGGCGCCGACGATGCTGATTGCTCCGTCCTCAGGGCGCGGCCGGGTCTATCCGCGGATCGCCCGGGCAAAGCTGGACACCCTCGTCAAGGGACGCCGAACTGGCCATAAGCCGGCTCTGGGACTGGAGCCGCCACGGCCCGTTCGGGATAAAAAGGGGCGAGGGAACCGCGGCGGGACCGAGCATGCGGGCGGGCCGGGTCACGGCGCGTGTGCGCCGTCCCGACCCAGGGAACGGTTAGCGCATGACAGAACCTTCGCCTTACATTGACGTCGCCAACCTGCCGGCGCCCGCCGAGGGCATCGTCGTGACCCTGTTCATCACCGTCCGCAGCGTGGCGCGGTCCCGGGACTTCTACTCGCGCATCCTGGGCGGCACCGTGGTCCTCGAGGAGAACCCGTGCATCGTCAAGCTGTCCAACTCGTGGATCCTGATGAATCCCGGCGGGCCGCCCACCCCCGACAAACCAGGCATCTCGGTGGTCAACTACGAGCCAGGCGACACCACCTCGATCTTCCTGAACCTGCGGGTCGCTGACATCCAGGCCTGCTACGAGGAATGGAAGTCCAAGGGAGCGGAGTTCGTCACGCCGCCGATCGACCGCGAGGCGGAGATCCGCTGCTACATGCGAGACCCGGACGGCTACATGATCGAAGTCGGCCAGGCCACGGGCGTGCTGCACGGCCAGCTCGCCAAAAAGCGGTCGGCGGACCTCCCCGGCTGAGGTCCCCGCGTCGCAGCCCTCGCCCGGACCCGCCTCACGGGCGGACCAGCGCTTTGCCGAGCTTCGCGCCATCGAGCAGCGAAAGGAGGGCCTGCGGCGCGCTTTCCAGGTCGTCGAACATCGTCACGTCGGAATGCAGTGTCCCGTCCTGCACTAGCGGGAGTACTGCCTCCTCGAATGCGGCCCGCCGGTGCAGGTGATCGAGGACCAGGAAGCCCTCGAGTCGAAGGCGCTTGATGATCAGCTGCGGGAGGTTCCCGGGCCCGGGTCCGGGCGGCTTTCCGTAGCCTGAGATCATCCCGCAGATAGCGGCCCGGCCGCCCGTGCGCAGAAGGTCGATCGCTGCCTCCAGGTGGCCGCCGCCGACGTTGTCGAAGTAGAGATCGATGCCGTCGGGCGCAACCCCGCGCAGCTGCTCGGCGAGGTGACCGGCGCGGTAGTCTACGGCGGCGTCCAGCCCGAGTGCGTCGGTGAGGTAGCGCGCCTTCTCGGCGCCCCCGGCGGATCCGATCACCAGCGAGGCACCGCGGGCCTTCGCCAGCTGGGCCGCCACCGAGCCGACGGCACCGGCTGCGGCCGATACCCAGACCCGGTCGCCCGGTTGCATCCGCGCGACGTCGACCAGGCCGACGTAGGCGGTCAGTCCCGGAGCGCCCAGGACATGCAGCCACGTGTGGGGCGGCAGACCGCTACGCGGCTGGATGCGGATCCCCTCACTGGCGTCCACTACAGCGTAGTCACGCCACCCTCCCCAGCAGAGCGCCCAGTCGCCTTCCGACCACCCATCCGCGCGAGATTGCACGACTCGGCCGACAGCCCTCGCCTCCACCGCGGCTCCGAGGTCGAAGGCCGCCGCGTAGGTGTCCACCGAGAGCCGCGGGATCATCGACGGGTCCACGCTGAAACAGTCGGCCCGGACAAGCAGCTGGCCCGGCGAGAGCGCTGGCAATTTCCGCTCGACGAGCGTAAAGCACCCCGGCTCGATCCGTCCCTGCGGCCGGCGCGACAGCACCAGCTCACGGGCGGTCACCATCGCCACTCCCCGGGGAGCACCGCACGACGGGAAGCGTGATGCGCGCGGCAGCGCTCGCGGGTATCGGTGGGCCGCTCGCCGAACCGCTCGCGGTAGGCGTTGCTGAACGTGCTCGCGTTGCTGAACCCTGACGAGCGGGCGACGTTAGCGACGGTGCGGTGGTCCCAGCCGGGTTGCTGGAGCCTCAGCCGGGCGAGCTCGAGCCGTTCTTCCCGGATCAGCATCGAGGGCGTCGTCCCGATGCGCTGCAGCCGCGCCTGGATCTGGCGCAACGACCAGCCCAGCTCTGCTGCGACCGCCGCGCCGGTCAGTGAGACATCATGGGCGTTCGCGCGCACGAAGCAACGGATCGTGCCGACGAGGTCGTCCTGGGTCTCGTACACCGGCGGCAGCAGCGCCCCTCCGCAGGCGAGGCACAGCAGGTCCACGGCCCGGTCGGCGACGGCATCGAAGCCCAATCCGTCGATCGTGTGCGCCTGGCTGCGCAAGCTGGCCAGCAGATCGACCACGATGCGCCCCATGCCGCGCTCGGCGTTCAGCCCGACGGTGCGGGTCAGCAGTCCGCCTATGCGGGCATCCACCCGGGCCCGCGGGATCACCAGGGCAAGACACGAGAAATTGTCGCTGTGCCACATATCCATGGGCGCATCGAGGGTGGCGAGCGCTAGGCCGCCGGGTTCGAGTTTGAGGGCGGTGTCCGCCTGCCGGATTACCATCGAGCCCGTCACCGGCGCCAGCAGCTCGTAGGCCCCGTGCGGATGTCGCCGGACGTCAGTGCCCGAGCGCTTGATGGACTCCTCGTCGCCCCACCACCGCACCAGCTGGTAGGCCTCGGTGTGCTGGTGCTCGATGCGCCCCCGGTAGTCGGCGCGCATCCGGAACGCCATCCGGCTATGGATCGAGGAAACGAGTTCACTCCACCATTCGGCACGATCGGTCATCGCCACATCGCTGCAGCGGTATGCGTCAAGTGCGTACACTACGGACCTCACTCGCCCGAGTCTCGCCGCCAGGATAGCGCCGGCGCCTGTACGAGCGGTTCCCAGAGCCCGCCCTCAGTGTCTCACCATGTCCAGTCGTAGGCCGCGCCGGCACGTTGCGCGAGCGGCTTGAGCATCCTCTGCTCGAAGACCGTGACGGTGTCGTAGCCCTCGACCGGCGCGGCGGTGATGACCCGGCCGAACAGCTCCGGGTCCAGGTGCGGCTCCGGGATGCCCGCCGCGATCGCGTACCGCTGAAGATGGTTGCGGAGAAACTCGGAGTTGCACGGCGGCATCGCGAAGTGTGCCGGATGGGACATTGCTTCTGGCAACGGAACGAACTCGACACCGCTCTCGACGAACGCATTCAGGATCGTGCCGAGCGTGTCGGTCGCGATGGCAGTGCCGTGGATCAGCCAGATCAGCGGGATGTCCTGACCGAACAGCCGCCGGGCCAGCTGCGCGTGTGCTGCCAGCTGGCCGACCGCAGAAGAGACGTAGGTCTCCTGCAACATCCGCTTGGCGTCCTCGTCCTCAGATACCACGGCGCGGTAATAGGGGATGATCCAGGTGAAGTCGCCGAACCACGCGGTTATCGGTGCGTTCCGGTAACCGGACGCCCGAAGATGGTCCTCCACCCGGCCGCGCTTGCTCTCGGTCTCGCCGGCCATGTCCATCGCGTACCGGAAGTAGCGCTCGGGAGCCATCGCGATGAGGTTGCCGATGAGCCCCTCGGCTTTGTCGATGTCCGCGCAGTACTGGTCCCCCGACATCCACCGCAGCGGGGCGTGCAGGTGCGTGTGATTGCCCAGGTGGTGCCCGGCCTCGACCCAGGCCTCCCACGCGGCCATCAGGCTGGGGTCCGAATCGAGGCGATGGGTGTGGGAGAACCCGTATACGCCCGTGAGGCCGTGGTCGGCGAGCGTGGCGGCGATCGACTTGGTGATGCCCAGCGGCGTGATGCTGTCCGGCATCGGCACGCCGTCCCAGAGCACGAAGTCGTCGACCGTCACTGCAACCTTGACGGCACCCTCCGGTGAGATGTTCGACATGGGAGATTCCCTTCGACTCCAGCCACCTTGACGGTTCTCACGAGGCTAGGAAGCCGGGCCGATCACGTCTTGTCGGAGCGCGCAGCGTACTTTCCGCTTGCGCACAGTCCTCTGCCCGTGCGCGCTGAATCCGCGGCGCGGCCGCATCGGCTGACTGCGCTGCGCTGCGCTAGTCGCGGCGAGTGCCTCTGGCTATGAGCCACACGACGATGAAGACGGCCATCGCGATCAGCCCGACGATGAGAAACGTCTTGAACGTTGCGAAGATCCCGCCGGCGGCCGTGACGGCAAGCCAGACGGCGAGGATCGCGCCGAGGATTATCCCGATGATCCGGCCCATGTCCCCAGTATGCGCCCGGCGCCCCCGCAGCAGGCTCGGGTCAGCCGATCTGTTCGGCCAGGGCGACGACGATGGCGACGTTGTCCATCCGCTGAATGGTCATGTCGGCCAGACTACGGCCGGGCCGGCGCTCCTTGCTGTCCCAGCAGCGAGGACAGCGCGGTGCGCAGCGCTTGCTCCGGGTCGTCCGGTAGCGTCGCTGAGCGCCAGCCGATGAACTTGTCCGGCCTGACCAGCAAGGCCCCGTCCTCTTCGACCTCGCGGCCGCGCGCCCAGTCGTAGTAGATGTCGGTGACCTTCCGGCCAGGGCCGATAATGACGGTCTCCAGCGGGATCCGGAGGTCGTGACTGACCTTGGCTGCGGCCGCCTGCCAGGCGTCGCCGGCGATGCCGGTGATCAACGTGAACCTCGTGTACGGCGCCAGGTCCAGGGTGGAGACCTTGTGCGTGGCATCGCCGACCCAGGCGTGCGGCAGGTGCGACCCGGGCACGGTGGACGGCTGGTAGTACAGCTCTGGGTCGCGGGTCGGGGTTGGCCTCGCCGAACCGTCTCCGACGATCGCGGCCGACTCGTAGAACTGACCGAGGTCGACTCCGTGCGCGTTGAACTCGTAGTTCTTAAGCTCCATCGCCGCTACAAGGGCCGCTCGCTTCGCCGCGCCCTGCGGGGTGTTGGCCTTGCGCTCTTCGATCTGCTGGCGCATCTCCTCTTCGGTCTCGGCGTCGGTCAGCCCGAGCACCTCGAAGAACTGGCCGAACTCGCGGCTGCTCTGGTTGGCCCTGCGCACGATCTGCTTCGCAACGGGGGCGCGCTCGGTCGAGTAGGTCTCAAGGAGTCCCGGGCCCGCGTAGCCGCGCAGCACGGCAGCGAGCTTCCAGGCGAGGTTGTAGGAGTCTTGCACGGACGTGTTAGAGCCCAGGCCGTTGGACGGCGGATGGCGGTGGACGGCGTCCCCGGCGCAGAACGCGCGGCCCTGCTGCAGGCGGGTCGCGTACATCTCGTTGTTGCCCCACAGGCTCGTGCCGGTGATCTCGACGTCAAGGTCGGGGAGGCCGAGCAGGTTGCGGACGATCTTGGTGGCTGCCTCGTCGTCGATGACGGGCGCGGGCTGGCTGATGTCGTAGCCCCAGACGATCAGCCACTCGTTCCATGGCCGGATCATGCGGACCAGGCCGGCGCCGATGCCGCCGACGTCGCTGCCCGGCTGGATGACCCAGTAGAGGACGGACGGGCGGGTCTGCACGTGTGCGGAAATATCAGCTTTGAAGGTGATATTCATGGAGCCGGCGATGTCCATGGCTCCTTCCATGGGCAGGCCGATGTCCTCGGCCACCTTCGAGCGCGCGCCGTCCGCGCCGATCAGGTACTTCGCGCGGATCGTGTACACGGCGCCAGTCAGCCGGTCGCGAACCTTGACGTCCACGCCCTCGTCGTCCTGCGCGAGCGACAGGTACTCGGTCGAGAACCTGGCCTGGGTGCCGCGAGCGGCGGCGTTCTTGACCAGGATCGGCTCCAGGTAGGTCTGCGGGATGTCGCAGATCAGGCAGGGCGAGGCGAGCTGGTAGTCGGCCTCACGCGCGGGGTGCGTGCCCCAGGTGCGGATCCGGCCGATCTCCTCCCCGGCGATCGACGTGCAGAACACCGTGTCGCCGACGAGTGCGTGCGGGGTCGCGTCCGCCAGCACCTGGTCCTCGATGCCGAGATCGCGGAAGATCTCCATCGCCCGCTGGTTTGTGATGTGCGCCCGCGGCGTGTTCGCGGTCCAGCGGTACTTGGTGATCATGATGTTGGGCACGCCGAGCGTGGACAGGGCCAGTGCCGCCGCGCCGCCCGCCGGGCCGGAGCCGACGATGAGCACGTCGGTTTCCACCGTGGTCCCGCTCGGAATCTCAGTCTCGTCGCGTCCGTCGTCGAAGGCAGGCATGGCGCGATTGTCGCCGACGTGGCGGCCAACCCCAACGGTATCGGCCACAGTCGTGCCCTACCATTTCGGCATGCCTGCCAACGATCGTCTCGAACGCTTCGCTGACCTGGTCGTCCGGGTCGGGGCCAACGTGCAGCCCGGGTCGTTCGTCCTGCTTCGTACTGATATCGCTCACCTGGAGATCGCCCGTGCGGTGGTAGAGCGCGCGTACGTGGCCGGCGCCTCTTGGGTCGAGGTCGACTGGTCAGACGGCCCGATCCGGCGCTCGCAGCTCACCCACGCGGACATCGAGAGGCTGACCAGGACACGCCCGTGGGTGATTGAGCAGACCAGGGCGTGGGCGGCCGAGCGGGGCGTCTGCATCACGCTCGTCGGCGATCCTGACCCGCACCTGCTCGACGATGTCGATCCGGCGAAGGCGGCCGCGCTCCCGCTCGAAGAGGCCAGGGCCTACCGGGAGGCGATCATCGGGCAGCAGCTGCGCTGGACGGTGGTCCCGGCGCCCAATCCGGGGTGGGCGCAACAGGTCTTCGGCGAACCAGATCTGGAACGCCTCTGGGAAGCGGTCGCGACGGCGATGCGCCTCGACGAGCCCGATCCGGTCGCCAGCTGGCGGGAGCGCACCGCGGAACTGGCCGCCCGAGCCCGCGCGCTGGACGCTCTGGACCTGACCGAGGTGCGCTACCACGGCGCGGATACGGATCTGACGGTCGGGCTGGTGCCGAACGCTCGATGGACCGGCGGCTCTTTGGGCGACCCGGATGGCATCACGTACATGCCGAATATTCCGACTGAGGAGGTCTTCACGAGCCCCGACCGGCGCCGCGCCGACGGCGTGATCAGCCTGACCAAACCGGTGATCATCGGCGGCCTGGTGGTCGAAGGCCTGAAGGTCACGTTCGGCGCAGGGCGCATCACCGACGTCACCGCCACCTCGGGCGCCGAGACGGTGCGGGCTCAGCTCGACACCGACGAGGGCGCTCGCAGCCTCGGTGAGGTCTCGCTCGTTGACCGGGACTCGCGGGTCGCGAAGGCCGGCCTCCTCTTCCATAACATGCTGTTCGACGAGAACGCCGCCTGCCACGTCGCGTGGGGACAAAGCTTCCCGTTCTCGGTGGTCGCCGGTCTGGCGATGAGCACCGAGGAGAGGTACGAGATCGGGCTCAACCGCTCGGCCGTGCACACCGACGTCGTGATCGGCGGCGCGGGTCTGACCGTCACCGGTACGGGCCCGAAGGGGACATCAGAGATCATCCGCGACGACGAGTGGGTCCTCGGGATTCAGCATTGACGGACGAGGCGCGGTCCCGTTCTCGGCCTCGTCGCGGCGGTGGATTTCGATCAGCTCCTCCCGGTAGCGGTGATCCGCACAGGGCAGTTCGTCGCGCACCGCAGCGCCGTTGTCCCACCACTGCATCAGACCGCGCCCCAGCTCCTGACCGGCGCGGGTGTGCACGCAGTGGGCGTAATCCGGGACCTCGACCAGCGCTTCTCCGAGAGCAACCTTCGCGACGACCCAATCGGCGTGCTCGGAACTGGTGCGGTCCTTTGGC
>Ga0302314_10022096_pt1 | contig 10446 bp, 9 predicted proteins | sample III_Palsa_N2_3_FD_200533 | JGI IMG/M metagenome (GOLD analysis project Ga0302314, IMG submission 200533) | Peat permafrost microbial communities from Stordalen Mire near Abisko, Sweden - III_Palsa_N2_3 | ecosystem: Environmental > Terrestrial > Soil > Palsa > Peat permafrost | place: Sweden... | reverse complement strand
TGCCGCCGCGCCCCGGCCCCCCCCCCGCCCGCCCCCCCCCCCCCCCCCGCCGCACCCTGCCTGGGCGGCCCGTTCAGACCGTGTCGCCGAGCAGGCCCAGCTGCTCCCAGAGCTCCGCCTCGGACTCGGTCGGCGGCAGCTGGGCCACCGACCGCTCCGGGTGGCCGGGCGGCAGCCCCTTCAGGAACGACAGCTCCGTCACCACACCCTCGAAGTCGTCGGCCGACAGGGCCATTCCGAGGAAGCACCCCATCAGGACGAAGCCGAGCCACATCCGGCCGCCGGACACGACCAGGGCCCGCCGGATCCGCCACCATGCGAACTTCAGGGTCACGTCCTGCTCCCGTCTGCTGCGGTCCCCCGGGCCCGCCGCCGCGGCATCGCGGTGGCGGGCCCGGGGGACCTGGGTGTGTGGGTGACGGCCGGTCAGCCCCGGCCGGCCGGGGCGGGCTCCACCGGGCGGACGCCGGTCGGCGCCTCCTCCACGGCGGCGGCTGCCGCCGGGGCGTCGCCGCCGGAGAGCTCCGCGGCCCCGTCCTCGACCTCGCCCTCACTGATGCCGATCCGGGCGTGGACGCGGCGCAGCGGGCCGGGGGCCCACCAGGCGGCAGGGCCGAGCAGCCCCATGATCGCCGGGACCAGCAGGGTGCGCACCACCGTGGCGTCGATCAGCACGGCGAAGGCCGCGCCCAGGCCGAGCTCCTTGATGAAGGTCAGCCGGGACAGGCCGAGCGCGCTGACGGCGACCACGAACAGCAGGGCGGCCGAGGTGACGATCCCGCCGGTGCGCGACAGCCCGACCGCGACCGCGGAACGGTCGTCGAGGCCCTTGCTCCGGGCCTCCTTGATCCGGCCGAGCAGGAACACGTTGTAGTCGGTGGAGAGTCCGAAGGCGAGCGCGAACAGGATGACCGGGGAGGTCTCCTCCAGCGCGCCGGTGGCCGTGAAGCTCAGCAGGCCGCTGAGGTGGCCCTGCTGGAACACCCAGACCAGCATGCCGAAGGCGGCGCCGACCGACAGCGCGTTCATCAGCAGGCCCTGGAAGGAGAGCCAGACCGAGCCGGTGAACAGGAAGAGCAGCAGCACGGTCAGCGCGGCCAGCACCAGGCCGGCCGGGAGCAGGTGGTCGCCGATGCTGGCGCGCTGGGCCAGGAAGTCGGCGCTCGCCCCGGTGAACCAGACCGCGGCCGGGGCCTGGACCCGCTCGACGGCCTGGACCGTCGCCAGCGCGTCGGCCTGCAGCGGCTCGCCCGCGACCGAGGCGTCGATCTCCCAGTGGTCGCTGCCGAGCGGAACGGCCGCCTGCACCGCCTGGACCCCGGGGACCTGGGCGATCCGCCGGCCGTAGTCGGCGAGCGCGCCGCTGCTGTCGGCGGCGCTGCCGCGGGCGACCACGATCTGCACCGCAGAAGGCTGCTGGGCGTAGTCGTCGGTCAGCTCCTTGGCGACCTGGCCGGAGCTGGTGGAGACCGGGAGCACCGACGAGTCCACGCCGGTGAAGTGGATCCCGGTGGCGGGCGAGGCGATGCCGAGCAGGACGACGATCCCGACGACCGCGTACACCAGCGGGCGGCGCATCACGCCCTGGGCCAGCCGGTCCCAGCGCCGGACCACCCGGTCGGCGCCGGCGGCCCGGCTCCGGCCGAAGGACAGCGCGTCGATGCGTGTGCCGAGCGCGGCCAGCACGGCCGGCAGCACCAGCAGCGCGAAGAAGGCCGCGGAGAGGACGGTGAGAACGCCGGCGATGCCGAGCGAACGCAGGTAGGGCAGCGGGAAGATGAGCAGCGAGGAGAGCGCGACGGCGACGGTGAAGGCGCTGAACACCACGGTCCGGCCGGCCGTCAGCACGGTGCGGCGCACCGCCTGCGCGGTGCCCTCGACGCCGGCCGCCCGGTCCGCGGCGAGTTCCTCGCGGAACCGCGAGACCAGTAGCAGGCTGAAGTCGATGCACAGGCCGAGGCCGAGCGCGAAGATCAGGTCCATCGCGCTGGAGGAGACATGGGTGACCATGGTCAGCAGCCGGACCGCGGCCATCGCCAGCATCATCGCGAAGACCCCGCCGAGCAGCGGGATCAGACCGGCGATCACCCCGCGGAAGACGAAGATCAGCAGGATCAGCAGGATCGGCAGGGTGATGGTCTCGCCCATGTCGAGGTCCTTGGTCGACACCTGGGCGACCTGGGTGTGGCCGGGGGTCGCCCCGCCGAACAGGGTGCTGTCGCGGAGCAGCGGGTCGGCTGCGATCGCCTTCTGGATCGCGGCCACGGCATTGGCGTCGGCCGGGGCCGGCAGGCTGCCGACCTCGGCGACGACGGCGGTGCTGAGGCCGTTCCGGGCGATCAGTGCAGGCTGGTGCGAGTCGGCGTAGTCCAGCACCTGCTTGACCTCGGGCCGGGCCCTGAGCACCCGGATCGCGTCGGCGACGGCGGGCGGCACCGGGGAGTCGGCGGTGAGCGGGGTGCTGCTGCGGACCAGCAGCACGTAGCCCTGCTCGGGGTCGACCCCGGTCGCCTGCTGGATCACCGAGCGGGCGAAGACGTTGCCGCCTCCCGGGTCGTCGTAGTCCGAAGCGCCGTTGGTGAGGTGCTGCTGGAGGGAGGAGCCGATGGCCCCGGCGAGTACCAGCAGGACCAGCGAGGCGAGGAGGGCCAGCCTCCTCCGCCGGTGCAGGAAGCGTGCGAGTCTGTCGAACATGGCCTCAACATTCGTTCGGGGAGCGGGTGACGCTCGGAGGAGGAGCTGGAGGAGGAGCCGGAAAAGCTGACTGGCTCATGACAATGCAGGTGGCGGCGTCCGAGCCGGCCGGGGACAGCGGAGCAGGGGGGCCGGGCGCGACGGGGGACGCGCGCCCGGCCCCCCGGGTCAGGCGGCCAGAAGGTTGTAGATCCCCCGCAGACTGCGCTCGGCGAGCACCTTGCCCACCGGGACGCGCTTGCCGGTCTCCTTCTCCACCGCCGTGACCAGGCGCAGCACGTGGAGGGAGTCCCAGGAGACGACCCGGTCGAAGTCGGCCTCCAGGTCGGTGTCGGCCAGCGGGAGGGCGAGCTCGTCGCGGACGAGCTGGATGAACGATGCCTCAGTGATCACGGCTGCGGCCTTTCGAGGTCGACGTCGAGGTGGAGGTGGGCGGGCATCTCGGGCAGCACGGCCAGGGAGTGGGTGAAGGACAGTTCCTCCTCGCCCCCGCCGGTCTGCTCGAAGCCGAGGGTCGGCCAGAAGTCCCTGACCCGGTGGTTCTTCTTGGTGGGCCGGTAGGCGGCGGTCACCGTCGTCAGGCCCAGCGACTTGGCGTGGTCCAGCACCGAGACCACGGCGGCCTGCTCGATGCCGCGGGCGAACACCCGGCAGCTGAGCAGCAGGTTGTCGATGTGCAGCACACCCGGGGCGCGGCGGTGCGCGAAGAGGGCGCCGACGACCCCGTTGTCGCCGAAGCGGTCGCCGGAACGGATCGAGAGCACCAGGTGCGCCGGATCGTCCAGCCGCTCGCGGACCTCGGCCGGCTGCAGCCGCTCGGTTGTCAGGTTGAACTGGTTGGTGCGCAGCGTGAGCTGGGCGACCCGGGCGAGGTCGCCCTCGCTCACCGCCCGGACCGACACCTGCACGCCCAGCTTCTCCAGGTACTCCTCCATCGAGCCGCTGCTCTCCAGCAGGTCCTGGCGGCCGGACTCGACCTGGTAGAGCGCGGTCCGCGCCCGGTCCTCGGCGGTGAGCTCGCGCACGTCGAACCACCCGTCGGCGAGCAGCCGCTCGATGTGGAGGGCCGGCTCCTCGTCCAGCCTGACCACGGCGACCTCGGGCAGGCTCGACGCCACCAGGCCGGTCTCGAAGGGCGAGTCGTCGGCGAAGACGAAGCTGTCCACGCCGAGGTTCAGCCGGGCCGCGATGTCCCGGAGGTTCTCGTCCTTCGGGTTCCAGTTGGCGTTGACCCGGACGAAGTCCGTGTCGCGGAGCACCATGTCGGGGTGCGTGCGCAGCACGCTGAGCACCGGGTCCTGGTCGTTCTTGCTGCTCACCGCGAGCAGCACGCCCTGGGAGCCGATCTGCTTGACGATCTTCTGGAAGTTGCCGAAGGCCTCGCCGCGGTAGGTGGTCGCGGCGGCTATGCCGTCCGCGCCGTCGTCGCCGAGGATCCCGTCCCAGAGGGTGTTGTCCAGGTCCACGACCAGGACCTTCTTCGCCCGGCCGCGGAGGGTCCGGGCGAGGTGGCCGATCTCGCGGGCGTAGCGGCCGAGGAGTTCCTCGCCCAGGTTGGCCTTGGCGTACGAGGCCATCCGGGGCTCGTTCACCGGTCCGCCGAGGGCGACCAGCGGGTCCAGGTCGACCACGACCACCCGGTCGTGGGCGGCGGCGAGCCGGAGCAGCCCCGCGTTGAACTCCCGCCAGGCGACGCCGAGTGCGGCCCGCGAGCGCAGGTCCACCAGCTGGTGGGTGTGGTTGTGCTGGAGCGTCAGGGTGTTCAGCACCAGCGTGCCGGTCCCGTGCTCCACATAGCGCTCGACCAGCCCGGTGAGCTGGGCCAGCTTGCCGGTGGCGGCCTGTTCCAGGTCCTCCACCCGCCAGACCGGCGGCAGTTCGTCGAGCACCGCCTGCGCGTCCAGCAGCACCAGGGCCAGGTCGAGGTCCGGGGCGTAGAGCTGGCTGCCGGTGTCCTGGAGCTCGCGCAGATAGCCGTCGAAGTCCCCCAGGGTCAGCTTGAGCAGCATGCCGTGCCGGGCCAGTTCGGCGGTCAGCGGCTCGGCCAGCGCCCCGACCGTGGAGTGGCCGGCGACCGCGACCGTCACGGTCGTGGTGCCCGGGTGGGCGGCGGCCACCTGCTCCTGGTCGATCCGGGACAGCAGCTGTCCCGCCCTGACCAGGTCGGCGGCGCCGTTCTGACCGGCCGCCAGCTCCGCGAGCAGTCCGGCGACCAGCGGGTACTCGGCGACGAGCCGTCCCTGGCCGTGGAGCGCGCGCAGCTGTGCCAACGGGGTGGGCGGTGCTGCGGGACGATCCGCGGCTGCCGCGGCGGGCGGGGGGTTCACGACCGTGGTCATGTGTCACGTTCTCCTCAGGTAGTCAGGCCCGCTGGGCCCAGGACGGAATGCGGAGCATTTCGAGGACGACCGCGGTCCAGACCACGCCGGTGCCGACGCCGACGGTCAGCACCCGGTCCCCGACCTTCAGCGGTGCGGTCCCGACGAGGTGGTCGAGGTTGACGAAGTGGTCGGCCGCGCCCATGTGGCCGTAGTCCCGGCCCCATTCGTAGACGGTCTGCCCGGGGGCGAAGCCGAGCGGCTTCCGGAACCCCCATTCGAAGACCGGGAACCCGGTGTTGGCGTGGACCAGGTAGCCGATGTCGCTCAGCTCGCAGTCGGCGTCGCGCAGAGCACGGCCGACCACCGCGTGCAGGTTCTCGGTCATCCGGCCGACGGTCTCCTCCAGTCGGCCGGCGCGCGCGGAGAGGTAGTCGAGCTTGCGGGAGCGCAGGGAGACCGGGCGGCCCTGGGCGAACGGCCCGGCCGTCCAGCCGGGGCCCCGGTAGACCGGCTCCAGTGTCGAGTCCGAGACCGTGGCGCTGGACCGGATCCGGGCGAAGCCGGTCCGCGAGGACAGCACCGCGGCGCCGCCGCCGTCGCCGAAGACCTGCTGGTGGTCGGCGGTCCAGCGCTCGACATAGGGCAGGTGGAAGGAGTCGGCGGCGGTCACCAGGGCCGCCGTGTCCGGGCGGGAGGCCACCCAGGAGGCCGCGAGCTCGAAGCCGATCAGCCCGCTGTCGGAGCCCTGGCGCACCTCGGCGGTGGCGCCGGAACCGCGCACGGTGTGGTCCTGGACGTAGGACGCCGGGGTCCAGAACTCCTGCCCCTGGTGGCCGGTGCCGCCGTGGACGACCAGACCGAACTCCCCGGCGGTGTGCTCCGAGCGCTCCACCGCCCGCAGGGCCGCACCGACCGCCATCTGCGCCGGGCTCTCGTCCTCCAGCCGGGCCACCCGTACCGCCCTGATGCCGTTGGCGAGGCGCTCCTCCTCGGTGTAGCGGCCGGCCGCCACGGCCTGCTCGGCCGTCTCCACCGCCTCGGGCAGGTACGCCCCGAGCCCCGCGAGGTAGAGGTTGTCCCAACGCATCGTCGCCTCCAGGGGCGTGGGGCACGCCGGACGGCGGGAGCCGTCGGCGACTTACCGGATGAATCTCCCAGGACCGGCTAAAGCGGCACTTGCGCAGGGCGTCACCAGGAAGGCGTGGAGACGATCTCCAGTACCGCCACCGTCCACATGAAGCCGACGCCGACGCCCATGGTGACGATCCGGTCCCCGGCCTTCGGACGACCGCTCTCCAGCAGGTGGTTGATGCCGATCAGCTGGTCGGCGCCGCCGACATGGCCGATGGTCTGCCCCCAGTCGTAGGTGGTCCGGGCCCGCTCCACCCCGAGCATGGTGTAGAAGGAGAAGTTGGCGATGGACTCGGCGATGTTGGCGTGGACGAAGAACTGCGCGTCGGCGAGCTTGGTGTCCGCGTCGTCCAGCGCCTCCTGCAGCGCCAGGCCGGCGTTCTTGGTCATCAGGTGGATGGTCTGCTCGTAGGCGTCCTCGTGCTGGAGCAGGTAGTCGCTCTTGCGGGACCGCAGGTCGACCGGGGTGCCCTGCTCGAAGGGGGCCTTGGTCCAGCCGTGCACGCCGCGGTAGATCGGCTCCAGGCTGGAGTCGGTGTAGCTGGCGGTGGACAGCAGCCGGGCGAAGCCGCCGCGCGAGGACAGCACCAGTGCTCCGGCGCCGTCCCCGTACACCTGCTGGTTGTCGCTGGCCCAGCGGTCGAAGTACGGCGGGCGGAACGCGTCGGCGACGGTGACCAGCACCGCCGAGTGCTCCGGACGGGCCGTCAGGTGCGCCGCCGCCAGCTCGGTCGCGGCCAGGCCCCCGTTGGAGCCCTGCTTGACCTCCAGCGCGGTGCCGCTGCCGCCGACCGTCTCGTTCTGCACGTAGTTGGCCGGCGTCCAGAACTCCTGGCCCTGGTGGCCGATGGAGGCGTGCAGCACCAGCCCGAAGTCCGCGTGGGCGTGCCCGGAGCGCTGCACCGCCTGGTTGCCCGCCGCCGCCGCCATCACCGGCGGCGCCTCCTCGTCACTGGCGACCCGCACCGAGCGGATGCCGTTGCCGATGCTCTCCTCGGCGTCGTAGAGGCCGAGGGCGACGGCCTCGTCGGCGGTCTGCACCTGCTCCGGAAGGTAGGCGCCGACACCGGCGACGTACAGGTTGTCCCAACGCATGGCTGTCTCCTGAAAGCGGACGGACGAGAAGTGCGTCCAGGCTGGCCGCCCCGGCTAAAGCGCCTCTTGTCCCGGTGGAAGACGTCTTTAGCGCTCCGCAAGAGGCCGTGCCTAGCGTCGGAGGCCGAGGCCACCTCGAACCCAGGAGATGATGATGACTGTCACGACCGAAACCGATGTGCTGATCGTCGGTGGCGGGCCGGCCGGCGCGCTGCTCGGGACACTGCTCGCCCGCCGCGGTGTGCGCGTGCTCGTGGCCGAGCGTCAGACCAGCTTCGAACGGGAGTTCCGCGGTGAGACCCTGGCCGCGCCCTCGGCCGTCTCGCTGCGCCGGCTCGGCTTCGGTCCCGCCCTGGACAAGCACGGCTTTCTGGAGACCGAGTCGGTCACCATGCGGATGGAGGGCCGCAAGGTGCTCCATGTCGACTACCGGCGGTTCCCGATCGGCGCGCTGCCGATCGACATCCCGCAACCGAGCCTGATCGGCATCTTCCACGCCGCGGCGGCCGGGCTGCCGAGCTTCTCCTACGCCTCCGGCGCCGCCTTCACCGACCTGGTGGTGGAGGACGGGACCGTTCGCGGCGCCCTGCTGAAGCAGCCCGACGGCTCCACCACCGAGGTCCGCTCCCGGCTGGTCGTCGGCGCGGACGGCCGCTTCTCCAAGGTGCGCCGCTCCGCCGGCCTGGAGGCCCGGATCACCCCGATGGCCCGTGACTTCCTCTCGTTCAAGCTGCCCCGGCCCGCGGACTGGGGCAACCAGGCCGAGCTGATCGCGGACGGCGACAAGCACGTGATGGTCCTGCCGACCTTCCCCGACTTCCTCCGGATCGGCCACAACCTGCCCAAGCGCGGCCTGGGCGCGCTGCGCCGGACCGGCTTCGACTCCTTCCGGGCCGGTATCGCGGCACTCGACCCGAGGCTGGAGCCGCTGCTCCACGAGTACCTGCGGTCCTGGGACGACACCTCGTTCCTGGAGATCTTCACCGCCGAGCTGGACCAGTGGGCCCGCGACGGCCTGATCCTGATCGGCGACGCCTCGCACACCTGCACGCCGATCCTCGGCCAGGGCGTCAACGTCGCGATCCAGGACGCCGTCAGCCTCGCCCCGGTGATCGCCCACGCCCTCGCGGAGCCGCTCGGCGGCGGCCACGGGGTGGTCCGCGAGGCGCAGTTGGCGGACTTCGTGCAGCAGCGTCGGCAGCACAAGGGGTTCGTCACCAAGTTCCAGCGGATGCAGGAGTCCGCACTGGCGCTCAACTCCCCGCTGCAGAAGGTGCTGCGCCGGAACAAGTACCGGGTGCTGGACCGGCTGCCGATCAAGTACCGGCTGTTCGACCGGGTGATCAACGCCCCGCACGAGATCGACACCATCGACCTCCAGCTGTCGTCGCTCTCGGCGACCCCGGTCACGGCGAAGTAGGGGACGGCGATGCGCGGCAGGCTGCTTTACCGCGGACCCCGGCTCGACGAACTGCACCAGCAGTACGCCAAGCGGGGCCGGATCGACCGCGACGCCCAGGTGCAGGCCTTCCACAGCCTGCGGATCGAGGCCCCGCCCGACCAGGTCTGGGCCCTGCTCAGCGACGTCCCCCGGTGGCCCGCCTGGGCCGCGACGGTGCGCGACGTCCGGGTGCCGGAGGGACTGGCCGTGGACCTTCCGTTCTCCTGGCGGATCCAGGGATCGAAGATCGTCTCCCGGATCGCCGTGCTCACCCCGGAACGGGAGATGACCTGGACCGGGGTGTGCAGCGGCGGCATGGCCAAGGCCGTGCACCGGCACCGGCTGCGGGCGGAGGGCGACGGCACGGTCGTCTCGGCCGAGGAGTCCATCGCCGGCCTGCTGCTGCCGCTGTTCTACAGCAGCGAGAAGCTCCAGCAGAGCATGGAGGACTGGCTGGCCGGGCTCAGGGCCGCGGCGGAGTGAGCGGGGCCGGGGCGCCGGCGTCCGGGTGAACGGCGCCGGAAGACGCGAGGGGGTGGCGGCCGACCGGGCCGCCACCCCCTCGCAGTGCGTCCGGGTCAGACCCGCGCCTCCATCACCTCCATCACCCGGGACAGGTCAGCCAGGAACTCCTCCTCCTGGTCCCGCAGGAAGAAGTGGCCGCCGGGCATGGTCCGCATGGAGAACCCGCCGCGCGAGTACCGCGCCCACTCCGCCACCTCCTCCGGGCTGACCAGCACGTCCGCCGCCCCGGCGTACACCTGGAGCGGCAGCGGCAGCGGCTCCTGCCGGGCCGGGCCGGGGCCGGAGCACATCAGCAGGTCGTCCCGGGCCACCGGCAGCAGTGCCGACAGCCACTCCGGGTGGTCCAGCAGGATCTGCGGGATGCCACCGAGCCCGACCAGCGACTCCACCAGCTCCAGGTCGGTCGCGTTCGGCGGGGCCATCCTCGGCGGCGGCAGGTGCGGCGCCCGGTAGGCGCTCAGCACCAGCGTCTCCGGCAGCCGCCGGCCGAGCCCGGCCCGGTGCTGCGCCAGCGAGAAGGCGATCAGCGCCCCCATGCTGTGGCCCAGCAGGATGTGCGGGAACTCCAGGTCGGCGCCCAACTCCCGGTCGAGGTCGGCGATCAGCGCATTGAGGTCGGTGAACCGGGGCTCCGCCGAGCGGCCCTCGCGGCCGGGCAGCTGCACCGGCAGCACCTGGGCCCGGTCGCCGAGCCGGCGCTGCCAGCCGGCGTAGGCGGAGGCGCCGCCGCCCGCGAAGGGGAAGCAGAACAGCCGTATCCGGGAGTCCTGGACCCGGTGTTCGGGCAGGTAGCGTGTCATGAGGCCCTCGCCGTGATGCCCGCGAGTCGCTGTGCCCGGGGGTCCGGCTTCCGGGCGCGGAGCATCATCCGCCACTCCTCCGGGCTGAAGCGGGTCGGCTCGGTGGTGGCGATGAAGTCCAGCACCAGGTCGACGAAGCGCTGCGGGTCGCTGTGGAACGGGAAGTGCCCCGCGTTCTCGAAGAGTTCGAGGCGGCTGCCGGGCATCGAGACATGGGCGATCCCGGCGTGCACCGAGGGCAGCACCTGGTCGCGCTCGCCCCACATCAGCATGGTGGGCATGCCCTGGGCGAGGTAGCAGCGGTCCAGCAGGGTGCCCACCTGGCCCCGGTGGTCGACCACGGCCCGCAGGGTCCGGACGAAGGCGCTACGGGAGGCCGCGTCCGGCAGCGCGTCGACCACCCGGAGCAGGTCGGGGGCGTCCAGACCGAGTCCGGTGC
>Ga0302314_10022095_pt1 | contig 10447 bp, 5 predicted proteins | sample III_Palsa_N2_3_FD_200533 | JGI IMG/M metagenome (GOLD analysis project Ga0302314, IMG submission 200533) | Peat permafrost microbial communities from Stordalen Mire near Abisko, Sweden - III_Palsa_N2_3 | ecosystem: Environmental > Terrestrial > Soil > Palsa > Peat permafrost | place: Sweden... | reverse complement strand
ATGAGCACAAATCCATTTCATACTCCGCCGGTTTCTCGTGATGGGGGTCTACTGCCACCGCCGGTGAATCGCGAATCGGTGTGGGTGCGATTGAACCTGGCGCGACGGTATGCGGTGAATCACATCATCACCGGGCTGGCGGTGCTGAGCACGGTGCTGGTCATTTTGCCGCTGGTGGCGATCCTGGTCTACCTGATTTACATGGGCGCGAGTTCACTGAACCTGGCGTTCTTCACGAAGATTCCGGCCCCGGTGGGAGAGACGGGCGGAGGCATGGCGAATGCGATGCTCGGATCGGGGATCATATTGCTGTTGGCGAGCCTGATGGGCATTCCGGTGGGAATTGGAGCGGGCGTCTATCTTGCGGAATTCGGCCGGGGCAAGCTGCTGGCGACCGCGGTTCGCTTCACAGCGGATGTGTTGAATGGTGTGCCCTCGATTGTGGTGGGTATCGCGGCGTTCGGGTTGCTGGTGGAAGGGCGGCACTACTCGGCGTTTGCGGGCGGGGTTGCGCTCGCCATCATGATGGTGCCGACCATTGCTCGGACGACTGAAGAGATGCTGGCAACGGTGCCTCATTCGATTCGCGAGGCTGCGCTGGGACTGGGCGTGCCCAAGTGGCGCACGGTGCTTTCGGTGAGCCTGAAGACGGCGTCCCCGGGAATTATTACGGGTTGCATGCTGGCTTTCGCGCGCGTGGCGGGAGAGACGGCTCCGCTGCTGTTCACGGCGTTCGGCAACGCGTTCTGGAGCTACAAGCTGACCGAGCCGATTGCGGCGCTGCCGCTGCAGATCTATGTGTATGCGATCTCGCCGTATGACGAGTGGCACCGGCTGGCGTGGGCGGGTTCGCTGGTGTTGATTCTGATGATTATGGTGGCCGTGACGCTGGTGCGTATCTACGCGGCTCGCGGGATAATGAAGGGGGCGAGCTAAGTGGGAGTCGGCATCAATGTAGAGCACCTAAACGCGTGGTACGGGACAACCCACACGCTGCAGGACATCAACGTGAACCTGCCGGCGAACCATGCGACGGCGCTGATCGGGCCTTCGGGCTGCGGCAAGAGCACGTTTGTGCGCTGCCTGAACCGGATGCATGAGACGAATCCGATTGCTCGCGCGACCGGCGTGGTGAAGATGGGCGACATTGATATCTACAAGGATGCGCAGCCGGTGGAGATCAGGCGGCGGGTGGGGATGGTGTTTCAGAGGCCGAACCCGTTTCCGACGATGTCGATCTACGACAATGTGGCGAGCGGGCTGAAGTTGAACGGCTACCGGAACCGCGCCATCCTGGACGAGACCGTGGAGCGGAGCCTGAAGTCTGCGGCACTATGGGAAGAAGTAAAGGACGACCTGAAGAAGAAGTCGGGTGCGAGCCTCTCCGGCGGGCAGCAGCAGAGAATGTGCATTGCGCGGGCGCTGGCGGTTGATCCCGAGGTGCTGTTGATGGATGAGCCGGCCTCGGCGTTGGACCCGGTGTCGACCTCGAAGATCGAGGATCTGATCTTCCAGTTGAAGAGTCAATATACGATTGTGATTGTGACGCATAATATGCAGCAGGCCGCCCGCGTGGCTGAGAATACGGGCTTCTTCCTGAATGGCAAGATGGTGGAGTTCGATTCGACGCACAAGATATTCACTAATCCGAAGGACAAGCGGACCGAGGACTACATCACAGGAAGGTTCGGCTAAATGGCGACCCGCATCAAGTTTCAGCAGAACCTCGACGATCTGAAAGAGCGGTTGCTGATCATGGCCGGGATGGCCGAACAGGCGATCCAGCGGTCGATTGAGGCGTATCGCACGCGCGACCTTTCGATCTGCGAGATGGTCTTTCAATCGGAGCCGCTGATCAACCGGCTGGAGCGCGAGATCGATCAGATGGCGCTCGATCTGCTGGCGATGGAACAGCCGATGGCGATCGACCTGCGGTTTATCCTGTCGGTGATCCGCATCAACGCGGACCTGGAACGGGTGGGCGACCAGGCGGTGAATATCGCGGTTCGAGTGCGCGAGATGGGCGCGTTCGCAAATATCGATTTGCCGGTGGATATTCCCAAGCTGGCGTCGCTGGCGTCGGCGATGGTACGCAAGGCGCTACAGGCGTTTATTGAAGCGGACGCGGAACTGGCGCAGTCGGTGCTGATGCTGGACGACCAGGTGGACGAGATGAACGACGCGGCGTTCTATGCGCTGAGTTCGCTGATCAAAGAGAAGCCGGAACTGACGCCGCAGAGCCTGAACGCGCTGATCGTGGCACGGAACCTGGAGCGAGTGGGCGACCACGCGACGAATATCGCGGAAGACGTGATCTTCTGGGTGAGGGGCAAGGATGTGCGGCACAGGAACAACCCGGGAGCGGCATAGGAGCTAGTTGCCGACGGGTGGATCGGTGGGATTCCAGTAGGTGAGGCGCGGGGTGGCGGGAAAATACAACGCGAGGCGAACCTGCTCGGGCGGCAGAGAGCGGGCCGGGGCAAGAATGGCGGCGTACGTTTCGAGCTGCGGTCCGTAGGTGGTGCGCTGAGCTGCGAGGAAGGCGTCGAGGCCGGTGGAGCCGTGCGCGGTGGTTTTATAGTCGACGATCCAGAGAAAATCTTCGCCGGGGGCGTGGGGTTCCGGGCCGGCCTGGAAGACGCGGTCGACGCGGATTGAGGTGGGCCGGAGCTTGGCCTGGGCGGAGCCATCTTTGAGCCAGGCGGTGACGGCGAACTCGCTGGCGGCGCGCGCTTGGGGTGAGAGCAGCCAGAGGCCATCGGGATCGCGCAGAACGTTGCTGAGTGCGGCGAGGGTCTCGCGGGCGTACTCATCGACGGTGGCGCGGGGAAGGCCATCGGCACGCAGCATGGCGGCGATGCGTGGGGTCCACGAGGGAAGGTCGGCGAGGAGGGCTGAAGACGAGTCGCCCTTGAGCATGCGGCTGGCAAGAATCTCCAGGCAGGCGTGGACGGAATTGCCAAAGCTGCGCGCAGCGAAGGAGCCTTCGGGGCGCGCGTATGGCGCCTGGCTGGATCTGGTGGTGTCGGGCTCTCCATAGGGGAGCTTGTGGGCGCGTGCTGTAGTAAAGCGAGCGGTGGGGTCGAAGGCGAGCGGCAAGCGCTTGATTATGGGGCGGGTCCAGTCTGCCGCGACGGCAGCAATGGCGAGAGCTGGAGAATCGGCTGGCGTGGCCGGTCTCCTTGCGGCCGCGTCGGCTGTAAGCGGCTGGAAGTGCGGTTCGGCGGCGGACCACGCTGACTTCAGCAGGCTGCGGTAGTGGGGATTGATTTCGCCGCTTATCTTGGTTTCGGGAGTAGCGAAGAGGTGGAGCTCTTCGCGGGCGCGGGTGCAGGCGACATAGAAGAGGCGTTTGCGTTCGGCGGCTTCGCGGGCGAATTCGACGCGTCTGAGCCATTTATAGAGCGCTGTCGACTCTTGGCCGCGGCCTGCGATGGGTGCGAGCATGACATGGGCGGCGTCGTCATCGGGATCGTCGGGCGAGCCGACTTCTGACCAATTGAGGAGGCGCGGGCTGGTGTTGCCGGGCATGCGTTCGAGAGCGGGAATGAAGACAACATCCCATTCCAGGCCCTTGGCGTTGTGGATGGTGAGCAGTTCGACACAGCGGGTGTCGTCGGGGATGGGGTTCGGTTCGGCGTAGAGCTTCTTGAGCCGTTCATCAAGGAGACCGGGATCGACACCGGCGCCAGGAGTTTCAATCGCATCGAGCAGTTGGAAGAAGCGACGCGTATTGGCGATTTCGGTTGCACCCAGCCAAGCGTCGCCTCCGAGGGAGCGCCATGTGCGCTCGACGAGTTGCGACGTAGTGAGGCGGGAGCGCAGGGCGGCGGCGGCCTGAAGAACGGCCTGCACGCGGGAGAGGCGCTGGCGGGAGTCGGCGGGGAGCAGGCCGGCGCGATCGGCAATCAGTCGCGGGAGGGAGTTGCGTTTGACGCCCGGGTCGTCGGACCCGGTGAGGATGTGCAGGTCTGCCAGCGAGAGGCCGCACCAGGGAGCACGGAGCACGGCGAGGGTGGCGACGCGGTCGGCAGGATGAAGCAGGGCGCGAGTGAGCGCGGTGAGGTCGAGGACTTCCTGGCGCTCGGTGAGCGGGGTGATTTCGACGGCGCGGTAGGGGATTTTGCCCTGCCTGTCTTTCTCGAACTCGGAGGCGATCTCGAGGAGATGAGTGCGGTTGCGTACGAGGACGGCGAGGGTCCAGGGTTTGGTGCGGCCGGTGGGCAGCGTTTTTGCGAACCACTGTAGCGCAATGCGGCGAATCTCCTGTGCGTCGCGGCGAGCCTGATTGTGACGAAGCTGGGCCACGGTGGGCAGGACTCCTGCAGTTGCCGGGGATGCGTGGTTCGCGCGAGGCACGTACTGCAACGGGTGAGGATGCCAGACCAGCCCGAGCGCGCCTGGCGATGCGGGGAGGGTGGCGTCGGCGGAGGAGTAAGGCAGGGCGTAGGGATCGGCGGCGACGGGCTGCGGGAAGATGAGCGCGAAGTCCTGATTGAAGCGGTCGACCAGGTCGAACTGGGAGCGGAAGTTGGCGGTAAGTTGAAGCCGGGTGAGGGGCAGCGTGCCGAGACGCTCGGTGCGGGTGGCGCGCATGAAGCGCTCGACGCGCGCCTGGCGGAAGAGGTAGATGGACTGGCGCGGGTCGCCGACGAGGAACACGGTCTGGGAATGGCTGTCCCAGGACTTGGTCAGCATCTCGATGAGGTCGTACTGGCCCGTGGAGGTGTCCTGCATCTCGTCGACGAGCAGATGCTGGAGGCGCGCGCCAAGGGCGGCGGCAAGGTCGTCCGCCCCGGAGTCTTCGTTCAGCGCGTGGCGGGCGAGCAGGCTGAGCTCAGTGAAGTCGCACTGGTTGGTGGCGGCAAAGACAAGCTGCAGCTCGACCAGGGCGTGACTGAGGACGTGGAAGAGAGACTTTGCGACGGACCACTGCTCGGCGGGGTAGTGGGCTGGAGGGAGTCCGCGGACAGTGCAGAGCACCTCGAGCAGGTCGTCGCGCTGACTGAGTCGGTCGACGATGGCTTTGAGCTGGAGTTTGTGGTGTTTCTGGTGCTCAAAGCCAAGGTGATTCACGTTGAAGCCTTTGCGCCAGGCTTTGGCCGAGGGCGTGAGCAAAACGCCGATAAGCGCGATCCAGTGCTCCAGATCCGTGGCGACTAACTCTGGCGGCTGATTGCGGCCAGCGCAGATGGCGATGGGAGATGGGGCGCCGCGGTAGCCATCGTACACACCAAGTTCGGCGGCGAGGGTGGTTAGGTCAGTGAGTACATCGGAGGGAAAGACGTGCTCGAGCCGGCAGAGAGTGGAGCAGATGGCGTGGTCGAGTGCGCGTTCGAGGCGAGGCAGCACCATTGTGTCCAGGGAAGTGTCGTCGAGCTCGCGCGGTGTAAGCGGGATGAGGTCGCCCCACTGATCGCGCAGGCTGAGCATGTTGGCGATGAGGGACTCGCACTCGGCGAGGTTGCCGTCGCGGTGGAGCAGCAGGTCACGCAGGGCGGCGTTGAAGACCTCGTCCTCGTTGCCGAGAAGGAGCAGGGTGCGGCGGGCAGCTTCGCGGTGAAGCGGGCCCGCGTCGGTGGTGGGAATGAGGCGGCCGCCGCTGCCGGAGAGCACGGGGAGCGAGCGTGCGATCTCGGCGCAAACGGAGTCGATGGTGCGGATGTTGAGGCGGTGGGGGTGATCTAGGAGTGACCAGCTTCGTTGGCGGTCGCGCGCGATGACGGCGAGGGCCAGGTCGCGAGTCTGGCGATCGAAGTCTGAGGCTGTCGTGGGGAGATCGCGGGCTGCGGCTTCAAGGTGCGCGAGGACGCGGTCGCGCATCTCGGCGGTTGCGGCGATGGTGAAGGTGATCGCAAGCACCTGCTCAGGCTCGGTGACAGCTTCGTCGGTGAGCAGTTTGAGGAAGCGCTGGATGAGCAGGCCGGTTTTGCCGGAGCCTGCGGGAGCTTCGACGATGAAGGAGCGGTGTATGTCGAGGGCCTGGGCGCGGGCTGCGGAGTCGGGCGGGGCCGGCGCGGGCGCCGCAGGCTGCGCGGGGACTTCGACTGTTTGGGGCGCGTCGAAAAGTGGAAGGAAGGGCAGAACCTTAGACAAGCTCGCCCTCCTCTGAACTAATCAGGTCAGACTCATCTTCGAGATCCTCGAGCGCGTCGGGGTCGAGCGCGGCGGGATTGAGACGGCAGAGCAGGCGCTGTTCGCAGTACTCGCATGTTTGCGGATAGTGCTTCGGCGAGACGATGGCGTTGCCGGCGTGGAATTCGTTTGCCAGCGATTCGAGAACTTCGCGCCATTCGACTACCTGAGCAGCGAGGCTGGGTGCGTTTAGCTTCGCGAATTTGGGCAAGGTGCCGGGATGGGCTTCGTAGCCGGACATGCCCATGAGATTGCCTGGGCGCACGCTGGCGAAGGCGAGCGCGGCGAGGTGCGGCGTGTTTGATACGACGGCGTAGAGCGGGAGTTGGGGTGCGTCGGGCCGTTCGCCGAGCCAGTCTTTGGGTGATGCAGAGCCGGTCTTGTAATCAAGAATGATTTCGCCGGCAGGCTGGCCGGTGTCGCCATCGGCGTCAGTAAGGTCGACGCGATCGACACGGACGTTGAGATGGAGGGGGCCGATCGGGACATTCTTCAAAGTCTCTTCGCGGGACTTTACGGTGAAGGGCTCGCGCTGGTTGGCCTCGAACTCGAGCCAGGGCAACAGGAGATTGATGAGTCGCCGGCGTTCTGCGTCGATGTAGGCGCTGGGCCATCCGGGCGCGGGGTGGGAGTAGTAGCGGGCGAAGGCGCTGTCGATGGAGCGGTTGAGTTGAGCTTCGCGCTGCTCGCGAGGCATGGCCTTGAGCGCGGCCTGGGTCTGGACTGTCTCCCAGAAGTTTTCGAGGACGGCATGAACGAGACTGCCGCGTTCGCGCGGATCGAGGCCGAGCGAGGTTTCCTCGAGGGCCGAGGAGAAAAGGCGGTGTTCAGCGAAGGCGCGGAAGCCGCAGGCGGCTTGCGATTGCAGGATGCCTGCGCCGCCTTGCAGAACGCTATCGGGCGGATGCGGGATGGGCGTGGTATCCGTGAAATCCTCGAGTGTAATGGGTGCGCGGACTGGCCCTGCGGGAGCGATGTCAGAGGCATCGCGGGGCTGGAGCCCGAGCGTTGCGAGGGTGGGTGACGGGCGCTGGTGCCCGTTGGCAGACTGCTGCGCGTAGCTAAAGATGACTGTGGGAGCGCTGGCCGCGATGCGTTCGGTGATGCGGCGGGCGCGGGCGGAGTCATACGTGGGGTTGGCGCCGGGCATGTCGAGTTCGTGCTGCAGCAGCCAGGGCAGCAGCGGATTCGGGGAGGGAGAGGAAGGCCATTCGCTGTCGTTGGCGCGGAGGAACCAGACAGCGTCGAAGCTGGAGCCGGCGGACTCGAGCGGGCCCATAATCTGGATGGGCGCGTGGCGGGACTCGGGGGCGAAAAGGGTGTCAGCAGCGATGCGTTCGAGCGTGGCGAGGGCGTCGGCGAAGAGAACGCGCGTGCCGTCGAAGTCGAGCGATGCGAGCTCGTCGAGGGCGCTCTCCCACTTGCGGCGTGTCTGGAATTCGATGCTGTCGAGCAAGCCGGGGAGAGCCCAGCCGGCGGCGTCGAGCAGCTCGTGGAGGAAGGCGGCCCAATCGGCGTGCGCGCGCTTGGCTTTGGCGAGATCCCTCTTAAGCAGCGGACGGAGCGCGCGGAGATGGTTGCGCAGCTCGATGAGGTTGGAGGCAACGGACGATTGTGAGATGAGCGAGTAGAGATCGTCGAGCGAAATGGCCGGGCGAAGGAGATGTTGTCGGCGCAGGACGGATGCGTCGAATTCGGCGCGGGCGAGGAATTCGGAATCGGAGACCGCGAAGTGGGGTGAGAGCAGAAGAGCGCCGACTCTGTCGAGGGGAAGAGGATTTGCCACCCAGCGCAGGATGTCGAACGCGGTGGCGGCCAACGGCGTGTGCGCGAGCGAGACGCCGAGCGAGAACTCATACGGGCTGGTTGCGGACGGCGTGGTGACGTCTTCCAGTTCGGGGGCGAGGATGTTGCGGAAGACGCGATCGATCTCGGCGCGGATGGGTTCGATGGATGGGACGATGACGGCGATGGTGGAGTTGGGCTGCTCGGCGAGACGGACGCGCAGCCAGCGCGCGCAGGCGGCAAGCTCGGCGTGCTCGTCGGGAGCGTCGGCGCGTGTGAGGCTGGATGCGGGCGATGGCTGCGCGAGTTCGTCGATCGACCGGCCCGAGGTGCGGATGGCATCGAGCAGGGATTTCTGTGCCGGTGTTTTGGAGTCGAAGCCGACGAGCAGCAGGTCGTTTGGCACTTTGAGGCGGCCGGCGGCTATAGCGGCACGCAGGGTTTCTGCGAGTTGGGCCTCGGTGAGGTAATGCGAGCGGGTGCAGAGATGGTCGAACTCGGCGGCCCAGCGGGCGAAGGCGCGGGTGTCGGCGTTGCCGGGAATGTTCGGCAGGCGGGCGCGGGCGCGGTAGTCGTGCAGCAGGCGCCAGGCTTCGGCTGCCGTCTGGGCGAGCGCTTCGACGGGACGGAGGCTGGCGGCTGCGGTATCGGCGGCAATGATGGCGCGCCAGAGGATTCGCTCCTGGGTGGAGTTGAGCAGAAGTTCGGCTGTATTTCCGTCGAGCAGGAACTGACGCCAGAGGCTCGCGAGCCAGGCGTCCCAGGAGAGGATTGCTGGCGGCTCCCAGTAGGAGCGGCCGAGGGTGTGCTGATGCAGGTCGAATGCGTGGTGCAGGGTGCGGGCGGCGCGCTGATTTGCGGTGAGGACGATGGCGGCGTTGTCCAGCGCTTCGGTGACCTGCGGGGGAAGCGCGGCGAACGAGTCCATACGCCTTTTATACGCCTCGCGGAAGAGGAAAAGACGGTGGGGCAGCGAGTCAGCAGGACAGCGAGCAAGCAAGTCGGCGGGTGCGTGAGTGAGCGAGCCAGATGGTCGAGTGGCGATTGCGACGGGGGCGAGTGGGGTGTGATAATTTCGGCTGCAGGGGGGCGTCCAATGGCTTACAGCGAGAGTTACGCGTGCGACGTGTGCGGCGACAAGAAAGGTGTGGATGGCGACTGGTGGCTGGCGTGGGTGGATTGCTTCCATGGCGAGAATCCGGGCGAGGATCAGCCGCTGATTCAACTGACGCGATGGCAACTGAAGCAGGCACGAACGGCGGGCGTGAAGCATCTGTGCGGGGCCCGATGCGCGGGCACGATGATTGACCGGTGGATGACCGTGCAGCATGCGAATCCGGAGGCTCATTGCGAGACGCCGTAGCGGGATGCAGACGTATGATGAGAGCATGACGACGTTGTCTTTGCGGGGTGCGTTTCGAAATGCATTGATGCTGATGTTGGCCCTGTCGCTGGCGGGCGGATGCAGGAAGTCGAGCAACAATTGGCAGGGCCAGGCGAGTGACTCCGCGAGCACGGCGGCGGGTGAACTGAAGACATTTCCGATTCGCGGGAAGATCGAGAGCGTCGACGCGGCGAAGGGAAGCGTGCTGCTGAACCACCAAGCCGTGCCGGGCTTTATGGACGCGATGACGATGAAGTACAAGCTGAAGGATGCGACGGTGGTGAGCGAGTTGCATCCGGGCGATCAGATCACGGCGAAGCTGCTGGTGCGGAAGGTTGGCGACTACTTCCAGGACCCGATGCTGGACGAGATTGTGGTGACGGCGCAGGCGCGGCCGGACTCGAAGCCGGCGGTTCAGTATCACGTGCCGGCGGTGGGCGATGCGGTGCCCGACTTCAGGCTGTTGAACGAGAATGGGAAGACGATTCACCTGGCGCAGTTCAAAGGGCGCGTGGTGCTGCTGACGTTTATCTACACGCGCTGCCCGCTGGAGGATTATTGTCCGCGGATGAACAAGAACTTCGCGCAGATCGACAAGGCGCTGGCGGTCGAGCCGGCGATCTACAAGCAGACCCACCTGTTGAGCGTGAGCTTCGATCCAACGTTCGACACGCCGGCGATTCTGAAGAGCTATGGCGGGATCTATACCGGCGGCGATGCGCGAGCGTTCGCGCACTGGGACTTTGCCGCTCCGGATGAGAGCGACTTGCTGCCGATGGAGGAGTTCTTCGACGTGGGGGTGACGCCGGGCGAGGCGGGGACGCTGAACCACTCGCTGTCGACGGCGTTGATTGGGAAGGATGGCAAGGTGCGGGCGTGGTATCCGACGAATGAGTGGGCCCCGGCGGATGTGCTGGCGGCGATGAAGATCGCGGCGGCGGAGTGACGTGGCACACTGACTGAAGGATGAAGCGCGAATTCTGAAAAATGTGAGGGAACGATGGCGAAGGTGACGATTTGGTTTGGGGTGGTGTTGATTGTGCTGGGCATGTGGGGATTTATTGCGACCGGGAGTGCGCATCCGACAGCGCTGATTCCGGCATACTTCGGGCTGGTTCTGGCGATCTCCGGCGGGCTGGCGAC
>Ga0302314_10022094_pt1 | contig 10447 bp, 8 predicted proteins | sample III_Palsa_N2_3_FD_200533 | JGI IMG/M metagenome (GOLD analysis project Ga0302314, IMG submission 200533) | Peat permafrost microbial communities from Stordalen Mire near Abisko, Sweden - III_Palsa_N2_3 | ecosystem: Environmental > Terrestrial > Soil > Palsa > Peat permafrost | place: Sweden... | reverse complement strand
GCGGGTGTACATCAGGAACAGCGGGTCGGTCGCCTGCAGGGCGACCGGCTCGACGATCTTGCCCTTGTGCGCCGCCAGCAGGTCGTCGACGAAGACGTCCCTGCCTTCCACCATCGGCGTCTTGGCTGAGTACTGGCCGGGGTAGCGGCGGAAGACAAGAACCTTGTCGACCTGCTGGCCTTCCTTGGCCGCCGCCTCGACCGCCTCGTCCGCCTTGACCTTGTGGTCGAGCAGGTCGCCGCTGCGGTAGTACCCGTCGATGGTGACAAGCACGGTGGAGCCGGAGTCGGCGATCCGGTGCCCGGCCGCGGTGCCGGAGAAGCCGGCGAACACCTGGGAGTGGATGACACCGAGCCGGGCCGCCGCCAGCATCGCGATCGGCAGTTCCGGGACCATCGGCATGTGGAAGGTGATGCGGTCGCCCGCTTTCAGCCCCAGGTCTTTCAGCACCGCCGCGAACTCGTTGACCCGGACGTAGAGCTCCCGGTAGGTGATCGCCTGGTGCGCCTCGCCCTCCGGCTCGGGCACCCAGATCAGGGCGGCCTTGTTCGCCTTGTCGGCCAGGTGCCGGTCGACGCAGTTGTACGAGGCGTTCAGCTCGCCGCCGACAAACCACTTCCAGAACGGCGCGTTGGAGGTGTCGAGCACCGTGTCCCACGGCTTGAACCAGGTGAGCAGGTCCGCGTAGGCAGTAAAGCTGTCCGGGAACTTGTCCTCAGTGAACTGCTCACGGATCGCCGGGTCGGACGCGTTGGCCTGCGCGACAAACGCCGCCGGGGGCGGGTAGTAACCCTCGTCCCGCCAGTGCACCGCGATGAGCGCCTCGGAAGATTCAGATACCTCGTCGTCAGTCACGTCGTCCAGATCGTCAGCCATGAAAATTCCTCCGCGTCCCTGCGTCGGCGCGCCTTGCGGCGCCGTACTGATCGCTCTTCTCGCACTATTCGCGCTACCGCCTGACGTGATCGTCGCGGCGGTATTCCAAATTTAACGCTCATCGGAGGCATCTCACCATGGGCGGTGTGCTGATGGCGGGGTCAGGACACCCGGGTGGGGAAACAGGGACGGCCGGTGAACGGCCTGGCGGCGGCCCGTCAGTACTGTGACCTGGGGCGATTTAGCCGAGGACGGTCACGGCGGACTGGCGGGGCAGCGGGAGGACGGACAGCGACGGGTTGCGGACTTCCGGGAACGCCTCGTCCATCCCGGTAATATGCATAATCCGGACCAGCGCCGGGCGGGCCGCGGTCAGCTTGAGTGAACGGCCGGAGCGCCGCGCGTGCCCGGCCACCCGGGCGAGCACGCCGAGGCCGGCCGCGTCGCAAAAGGTCAGTTCGGACAGGTTAATCAGCACTGTCCCGTGCTGGCCGTCGACCACGTCGCGCAAGTAGGCGTACGCCTGGTCGGCGGTCGCGATGTCAAGCTCGCCGCGCACCCGCACGGTCGCCCCGCCGTCCGCCCCCACCTGGTACGCGAGCTCCAGCGCCTGCGCAAGGTCAATCACAGCCATCATTTCCCCGTCGTTCTCCCCGTCAGGCGCTGGCCGGTCCCCTCCGACACGGTTCGCGCGAGTCATCAAACTGCCCCTCGAGAATCGTAGTGAACAAAACGGTCCCGCCGCACGAACCTCGTCGCAATACGTGTCATGTCGCCCCAAACGGGTGAGGAGTCTCAGGAGCCAGTGAAGGCCGGGAACCTTGTGGCCGCACCGCCCGGATACTGAATAAAACGTCAGAACGGCCCGGATGGTTCTCAGATTCTCCCTGCAGTTATTTTCTGGCTCAACGTTTTCACGTAACGATCAGTTACCGCCAGTCACAAAGAGTGAGATGAGTCACCCGGGCGGGGTGCCGGCCTTACTGTGGAACGCGCACAAACTGGCCAGCAGCGGACTAGAGGTGACTGAGGATGCTCAGCAAGGGAAGCGTCGCAATTGACCTCGGAACCGTCAACACGCTCGTCTGGGTTGAGGGACGTGGCCTCGTCCTCGAGGAACCCTCCGCGATCGCGATCGACGACGCAGCCGGCTCGGTCACCGCGATCGGCGCGGCGGCGGACGCGCTGGCCGACAAAGAGCCGAAGGGTATCCGGGTCATCCACCCGCTGCGCGACGGCGTGATCGCTGACCTCGACGCCACCGCGGAGATGCTGCACGGCTTCCTGCGCCGGTCCGGCGCGCTGACCGGTCCGTTCAAGCGGCGCGCGGTGGTGTGCGTGCCCGGCGGCGCGACCTGGGTAGAGCGGCGCTCGGTCGTGGCCGCGTTCGGCGCCCGGCGGCCGCGCTGCGTGGTTGAGCTGATCGACGAGCCGGTGGCGGCGGCGGCCGGGGCCGGCTTCGAACTGACCGCCGGGGCCGGCGGCTTCGTGGTGGACGTGGGCGGCGGCACCACCGAGGTGGGGGCGGTGGCAGGCTGGCGGGTGGTCCGCGCCGAAAGCCTGCGGATGGCGGGCAACGCGATGGACGAGGCGATCATCAGCGCCGCCAGGTCAGGCCTGGGCATGATCCTCGGCCAGCGGGCGGCGCGGCAGCTGAAGACCGAACTCGGCCTCACCGGCGGTCCCGACGGCTGGGCGGAGGCGGTCGGCCTTGACGCCGCGCGCCGGACGCCGCGCACCGAGAAGGTGCCGGGCGACCTGGTGGCGGGCGCGCTCGAGCCGGTGGTGTCCGCGATCGGGGCCTGTGTGCAGAACGTGCTCTCCGACATTCCCGCCGGCCTGGCCGAAGACGTGGTGCGGGGCCAGGTCCGGCTGTGCGGCGGCGGTGCGCTGCTGCCCGGCCTGGCCGACCGGCTGGCTGAGCGGGCCGGGATCGGTGTGCTGGTCGCCGAGGACCCGCTGCGCTGCGTGGTCCGCGGCGCGGCGGCGCTGCTCGCCGCGGGCGGCGCGCCCGGCGTCCCGGCGCGGTAGCGGCGCTCAGCCGCGATCTGCCCCCGGCCTCAGCCCGGGTCCGTGGTCCGTGGTCCGTGGTCCGTGGTCCGTGGTCCGCGGTCCGCCCCGGCCGGCCGGGGCGTTCGCTGTGGGCTTGCTGAACGTCGGCTGGTGCCGGAAGAGGCGGCAGTCATGCGACGTTGACTAAAACGTAAGCCTGGCGGGCAGGTTCAGCCTGCCCGCGGGCACAGTGGCATTGGACAGCGCAGGAGACCGCGCCCCGGGAGAGGCGCACCGCCTTGCGGAAAGGGCAGGACCGCCGATGAGCAAGCAAGCCACACCTCCGCCACCCGGCGACAAGCGGGGTGCCGGAACCCCGCCGCCGCCTCCGCCTCCGCGCTGGCGGCACTGGCTGCTGCCGGTTGCGCTGCTAGTCGCGGTCGTCTTGTGGTTTTTGCTGCCCGCGCTGCACACGTCATCGCCGACCTCGCTGACCTACACGCAGTGGCTCAACGACGTCACCAAGCACACGGTCAAGACGGTCACCATTGCCCAGTCCGGCGGCACCAGCAGCGGCACGCTAACCAACGGGAGCGACTACACCGTCGTCATCCCGCCGCAGGCGAGCCAGTCGTTGCTAGACGAGCTGCAGTCGAACAATGTGCAGATCACCGGCTCCACCTCCTCGCCCGGGTTTGGCAGCGAGCTGCTGAGCTGGGTCTTCGTCCTCGGCCCGTTCATTGTGCTGATCTGGCTGTGGATGCGGCTGTCGCGGGGCGCAGCCGGCCAGATGCAGGGGATCCTCGGGGTCGGCCGGTCCCGGGCCAAGGTGTTCGACGAGGAGCGGCCGTCGACCAAGTTCACCGATGTCGCGGGCTACGACGGCGCCAAGGCGGAGATCAGCGAGGTCGTTGACTTCCTGCGCAATCCGGAGCGCTACGCGAAGGCCGGCGCGGTAGTGCCGCGCGGCGTGCTCATGGTCGGGCCGCCCGGAACCGGCAAGACGCTGCTCGCCCGGGCGGTGGCGGGCGAGGCGCAAGTGCCGTTCTTCTCGGTGACCGGCTCGAGCTTCGTGGAGATGTTCGTCGGCGTCGGTGCGGCCCGGGTCCGCGACCTGTTCTCGGAGGCGCGCAAGCGGTCGCCCGCGATCATCTTCATCGACGAGATCGACGCGATCGGGCAGCGCCGGGCGGGGCAGGGCGCGGTCGTCGCCAACGACGAGCGCGAGCAGACGCTGAACCAGCTGCTGGCCGAGATGGACGGCTTCGAGCCCACCATGGGCATCGTCGTCCTCGGCGCCACCAACCGGCCCGAGGTCCTCGACCCGGCGCTGCTGCGGCCCGGGCGGTTCGACCGTCAGGTGACGGTTCCGCTGCCGAACGTCGCCGAGCGCGAGGCGATCCTGCGGGTGCATACCCGGGGGAAGAAGCTGGCGCCAGATGTCGACCTCAGCGTGGTCGCCCGGGGGACGCCCGGGTTCTCCGGCGCCGACCTCGCCAACCTCGACAACGAGGCCGCCATCTTTGCGGTCAGGCAGAACCGGAACGTGCTGTCGGCGGCCGACTTTGACGCGGCCCGCGACCGGATCATCCTCGGCCGCCGGGAAGGCTCCAACGTGCTGCTGCCGGAGGAGAAGTACGCGGTGGCGGTGCACGAGTCGGGTCACGCCCTGGTGGCGGCGCTGTCGGAGAACGCCGACCCGGTGGCCAAGGTGACGATCCTGCCCGCGGGCCAGACGCTGGGCGTGACCGAGCAGCTGCCGCTGGTCGAGCGGCACATGTACAGCGAGGACTACCTGTACGACTCGCTGAACGTCCGCCTCGGCGGGCGGGCGGCCGAGCTGGTCGTGCTCGGCCAGGGTTCCACCGGCGCGGGCAACGACCTGGCCGGCGCCACCGACCTGGCCGTCAAAATGGTTCGCGAGTTCGGCATGTCCCCGGTCGTCGGGCCGGTGGGATACCCGGAGGGCGGTTCGGTGTTCCTTGGCGGCGGCGGGCCCGGCATGTCCAGCAGGCCCTTCGCGGAGGCGACCCAGGCCGTGATCGACGGCGAGGTGGCCAAGCTGCTGCGGGAGGCCGAGGAACGGGCCGTCAACCTGCTCAAGACCCACCGTCCTGAGCTCGACGCGCTGGTCAGCCTGCTCCTGGAGCGGGAGACGGTGGACGGTTCCGACGTCTACCGGCTGGCGGGCAGGTCGGACAAATCGGTGAGCCTGTCCTCACCGCCGGTGGTGCTCAGCCCCCATCCGGCCAGCAGCGAAAGCGCGGCGGCTGTGAGCGGGATCACCAGCGCTGACGGTTCCACGTCCGCGCCGTCGTAAGCCAGTCGGCCTCCCAGGCGGTCATCCGGCGGCGGTTGAGCAGCCGCCGGGTGGCCCCGGCCACGGCCAGGTAGCCGACGGCGACGACGGCGACCGTGCCCGCGGCGGCGGCGTCGCCGGCGCCCGCGACCGCGGACTGGTCAAGCGGCGGGCTGACCAGGTAGCCGTTCCGGTCGGTCCACAGCGCGACGGCGTCGCCCGGCAGGCTCCCCGGCCGGGCCGGGATCTCGCCCGAACGGGGGACACCGCCCGCCGACACCCAGCGCGCCTGCGCCGGCACCGAGCCGGCCAGCGAGTACCCGTCCGCGGCGCCCGCGGCCATGGTCAGCACCGCCCGTACCTGGTACCTGGTCGCCAGCTGCTGCTGCCGGGCATGCACGGCCCGCAGGTAGGCGTGCTGGCTGGCCGCGTGCGCGGCGAACGGCGCCGCTGCTACGGCGGCGGCGAACAGGCCGGCCAGCAGCCAGGTTTCCAGCCGGTCGGTACCGCGGCGCAGCGGATTGCGGTCAGGCCGCAGGCCGCGGACCGCCCGCCACAGCCAGCGGCCTTCGTTCGGTTGCCCCCCGGACATATCCGACTCCCCAATGCTATGACTTGGTGTCTCTGTGTAGTAAGGGTAGGCTCTGCGGCCGCCGCAGGACCGGGACTTCGGCCGGGATGAGGCCCCGTTAAGGTAAAACCCATGGAGCAAGCGGCATCCGGTGGCCTGCTGCCGGGCGGCCTGCTTGACGCGGTTGTCGCGATCGGCTCCGGCCTCGACCTGGAAGAGATGCTCCGCCGGATCGTCGAGACGGCGGTGGACCTGGTCGACGCCAGGTACGGCGCGCTCGGCGTCATCGGCGAGCAGCAGCAGCTGATCGAGTTCATCCCGGTCGGGCTGGGTGAGCAGGACATCAGCGCGATCCATCACTGGCCCGAGGGACGCGGACTGCTCGGCCTGTTCATCCGGGAACCGCGTCCGCTCCGGCTGCCCGACATCAGCGCCCACCCGGAGTCCTCCGGGTTCCCGCCCGGTCACCCGGCGATGGTGTCCTTCCTCGGCGTGCCGGTCCGCGTCAGGAACCGGGTGTTCGGCAACCTCTACCTGACCGAGAAACGCGGCGGCGGCGATTTCACCGAGCAGGACGAGGCGGTGCTGACCGCGCTCGGCGCCGCGGCCGGCGTCGCGGTGGAGAACGCCCGGCTGTACGAGGAGGCCAGGCGGCAGCAGCACTGGCTGCGGGCGAGCAGCGAGCTGACCATCGCCCTGCTCTCCGGCACCCCGCCGCAGCAGGTGCTGGCGGGCCTGGCCCGGCAGGCGCTCGAGCTGTCCGGGGCCGACTTGGTTACGCTCGCGCTGCCGGACGAGGAGGGCCGCAGGCTCACCCTGGAGTACGCGGCCGGCGACGGCGCGGCCGAGGCGCGCGGGCTCGTCGTCCCGGCCGGCCAGTCGCTGTCCGGCCAGGTGCTTGCCAGCGGGGAGCCGGTCACGGTGGACAACTTCGCGACCGACCCGCGCACCGCCGACGTGACCAGGCTGCCGATGGGGCACATCGGCCACGCCGTACTGTTCCCGCTCGGCGCGCCGGGCAACGTCCGCGGCGTGCTTACCGTCGGCCGCGCCCACGGCAAGCCGCCGCTGCCGCCCGGCGCCGCCAACGTGGTCGCCGCTTTCGCCGCCCAGGCCGCGGTCGCGCTCGAGCTGGCGGACAGCCGGGCCGACGCCGAGCGGCTGTCGGTGTTCGAGGACCGGGACCGGATCGCCCGGGACCTGCACGACCTGGTGATCCAGCGGCTTTACGCGACCGGCATGTCGCTCGAGGGCACGATGCCCATGATCACCAGGCGCGAGGTCGCCGACCGGGTGCGCAACGCGGTCGACGCGATGGACGACACGATCAGGGACATCCGGGCGACGATCTTCTCGCTGCAGTCCCGCGGCCAGGCCAGCGAACAACGGCTGCGGGCCGAGATCGTCGCGCTCACCGAAGAGATGACGGAGATGCTCGGCTTCGCCCCCGCGGTCCGGCTGGGCAGCGGTCTCGACTCCCAGGCGACCGGGGAACTGTCGGAGCAGGTGCTCGCGGTGCTGCGGGAGGCCCTTTCCAACGCGGCGCGGCACGCCGGCGCGACCCGGGTGGACGTGACCGTGGATACCGACGCCGACGGGCTGCTGACGGTGCTGGTCAGGGACAACGGCCGGGGCATGCGGCCGGGAGCGCGGCGCAGCGGGCTCGCCAACATGGCCGACCGGGCGGTCAACCTGGGCGGCAGGCTGCGGATCGCGCCCGCCGACGGCGGCGGGACCGAACTTGAATGGCAGGTGCCGGTGCCGCCGGCCGAGCAGCGAGACGAGCCAGCCGTGCCGCCGTGGGGCCGCTACCCGCTGAGCTGACCCGCGGTGAAGCTGACCCGCGGTGAACTGGCCGCGCGCAGCGGCGGCGGCCGGCCTTACCCGCCGAAGACCCGGGCAGCGTAGGCGGCGGCCTGGGTGCGGCGTTCCATGCCCAGCTTGGCGAACAGCCCGGAGATGTAATTCTTGACCGTCTTCTCCGCCAGGAACAGCCGCTCGCCGATCTGCCGGTTAGTCAGTCCCTGGCCGATCAGCTCGAGTATCCGCTTCTCCTGCGGTGACAGGCCCGCCAGCGGGTCCTTCTTGGCGCCCTGGCCGCGCAGCCGCGCCATCAGCTGGCTGGCCGCCCGCGGGTCGAGCATCGACTGCCCGGTGGCGACCGTGCGGACCGCGCCGACCAGGTCGGTGCCGCGGATCTGCTTGAGCACGTACCCGGCGGCGCCGGCCATCACCGCGTCCATCAGCGCGTCATCGTCAGCGAAGGAGGTGAGCATCAGGCACGCGACCTCAGGCAGCAGCGAACGGATCTCCCGGCAGACGGTCACCCCGTCACCGTCAGGCAGCCGGACATCGAGCACCGCCACGTCTGGCCGCAGCGCCGGGATCCGGGCAAGCGCCGCTGCGGCGGTGCCCGCCTCGCCCGTCACCTTGATGTCGCCCTCGGCCTCGAGCATGTCACGCACCCCCCGCCGGACGATCTCGTGGTCGTCGAGCAGGAACACGGTGATGGGCTGGCTGGTGCCGTCGTCGCTGGCCGGTGTGCCCACAGGGCCCTCCTCGTGCTCGGTGCGTCTGCTATGACGTTATGCGGGGGCAACCGGGCGGTCCAAGGACCTTCGTCCCCAGACCTCAGGGACGGGCGGTAGTCTCGGGGCCATGGCGCATGGCACCGGCGCGCTGGCGCAATTTATCCCGAGCCCGCCGATCAGCAGTTTTCACGTCGGCCCGCTCGACATTCACTTTTACGCGCTCGGGTACATCATCGGGATCACGCTGGCGATCCTGATCACCCGGCGGCGCTGGCGCGCGCTCGGCGGCAATCCGGACCTCGTCAACGACATCGCGCTGTGGGTGGTGCCGGCCGGCATCATCGGCGGCCGGATCTACTTCGACATCACCACCCCGGGCGACATCCCGCACGTCTGGTACGGCGTGTTCGCCGTGTGGACGGGCGGGCTCGGCATCTGGGGCGGGGTGGCACTCGCGGCCGCGGTCGGCGCCTGGCGGCTGCACCGGCTCGGCATCACCGTGGGCCCGTTCGCCAACGCCATCGCCCCCGCGCTGCTGGTCGCCCAGGCGGTGGGCCGCATCGGCAACTACTTCAACAAGGAGCTGTTCGGCAAGCCGACCACGCTGCCGTGGGGCCTGGAGATCCCGTACCAGTACCGGGTCGCCGGGGGTATCCCGAACCAGGACCTGCACTTCGCCACCTTCCAGCCGTCGTTCCTGTACGAGCTGATCTGGGACCTGGCGCTAGCGGCCTTCCTGGTCTGGCTCGGTCACCACGTGCGGGTCAAGCCGTGGGGCCTGTTCGCGCTCTACGTGGCCGGCTACTCCGGCTACCGCATCTTCGAGGAGACGATCAGGATCGACTCCTCCGAGTACTTCCTCGGGCTGCGGCTGAACATGTTCGTCGCGATCGCGCTGACCGTCGTCGGCGTGGTCTGGTTCGTCATCGCCCAGCTGCGGCCGGAACGCCCGTACACGGTGCTGCCGCCCGGCGTGCCGGAGGCGGCGGGGGCCGCGGAGGCCGCGGAGGCGATCCCGGACGAGGCCGGCGACGGCACCGGGGACGTCGCGTCCGGCCAGGTGGCGGCGGTCAGCCCGGTCGCGGCCGAACCGGGGGAACCGGACGAGGCCAGGGGAACCACCCCCCGTTCGGACGGCTGAGGGTGGTCAGCCGCCGCTAAGCCGCCGCTATCGGGGCCACCGTGGCCCCGGCCGCGCGGACCAGGTCCCCGGGTGCGATCTCGATTTCCAGCCCGCGGCGGCCCGCGCTGCAGAACAGCGTGCCCAGTTCGAGGGCCGAGGCGTCGATCACGACCGGCAGCCGCCGGCGCTGGCCGACCGGCGATATGCCGCCCGCCACGTAGCCGGTGGCGCGCTCGGCCGCGGTGACCTCGGCCAGCACCGCCTTCTTGCCCCCGACCGCGGCCGCGAGCGCCTTCAGGTCGAGCTGACGGTGCACCGGGACGACGCCGACCGCGAGCGCCCCGGCTCCCACGCTGCCGCCGTCGACCGCCGCGACCAGTGTCTTGAACACCCGCTCGGGCGGCAGGCCGAGCGCGTCGCTCGCCTCCTGGCCGTAGGAGCCCGACCGCGGGTCGTGCGCGTACTCGTGCAAGGTAAACGGGATCTTCGCCTTCGCCAGCGCGATCGTCGCCGTGGTGCCGCGTCCTGCCACGAACCGACACAGTAGCGCCTGCGGCGGGCGGCGGAAAATGGTTAGGCCGCGGCGGGATGAGCTGCGCATAGTGGCCTTATGCGCGTCACCTTCCGGCGGTTCCCCGATCACTCGAGCGGCTACTCGGTGATCGAGCGCGACGACGGCGTCGTCTACCAGCTGCGGGGGTTCACCCGGTCCGGCGCCGAGCTGCCGCATGACCTGCGCCACCTGGTGTCAGAGCGCGAGCTCGGCATCACCGACGGGTTCTGGGGTGGCATCGCGGCCGGCCTGGTCTACCCGGGCATGGAGCCCGCGTCCGGCCCCCGCCCGGCCAGCCCGGTCCAGCCGCCGGACGCGGTCAGCGGAGCCCAGCGGGAGCGGATCATGCGCGCTGAGCTGCTGGCGAACCTGGTGGAGGCGGTCGCGGTGCTCAGGGAACCGTCGGCCGGGCAGATCGAGCGGCTCGCCCGGACGAAACTGCCGGGCGCCCCGGCCGCCGGGCCGGGCGCGGACCCGGCCGCGGTGACGGTGCTCCCGCCGC
>Ga0302314_10022092_pt1 | contig 10448 bp, 14 predicted proteins | sample III_Palsa_N2_3_FD_200533 | JGI IMG/M metagenome (GOLD analysis project Ga0302314, IMG submission 200533) | Peat permafrost microbial communities from Stordalen Mire near Abisko, Sweden - III_Palsa_N2_3 | ecosystem: Environmental > Terrestrial > Soil > Palsa > Peat permafrost | place: Sweden... | reverse complement strand
CAGGGCCGCGAGGTTCCCTAGCACTTCGGCCCCCGTCGGCGCTTCCGTGCCAAGGCCCCACGCCACCAGCCCGAAGCCGGCAGCGCCTGCCCACTCCGCCAGGGCCCGCTGCCGGCGCCCGGCGGCCCAGTGCCCGGCCCCGGCGGCACCATGGGTAACGACGGGAGCGACAGCGGACACCCATCCGCGCGTCCCCGAGGGCCTGCCCCCGTCCAGAAGGGGCACAAAGGCCCGCCACAGCAGGGCCTTGCTGTCATCACGAGCCATCCCGACATTGTCGCCCTGGCGGCGCGTGCGTGCCAATACGCGCCGCAGGCGCCAGGCCCGTTCACCTGCATAAGGCCGCGAGTCGCAGGAGCGGAAGAAAGCGCCGTGACCGGGGCAATCACCGGGCGGTCTGGCTGTGCTTGGATGGCTGCGGGCGGTTAGGACGGCGCGTCGGCGGCGGCGGTGAGCTCGGTGTCGGCGCCGGCCGGGCCGAAGTCGTCCGCGCCGCCCGGGGACCCGATCGGCTCCGATCGACCGGGCAGCGGCAGGTCGAAAAACCGCCGGTTGTCTTCCGTCCACACCGGGTCGGCCTCATCGTCGGTGGAGATGGCGTCGACCGGGCAGGCGGGCAGGCAGGCTCCGCATCCGATGCACTCGTGCGGGTTGATGTAGCGCCTGCGGGCGCCTTCGTAGATGCAGTCGACCGGGCAGGTGTCCACGCAGTCGCCGGCCAGCTCGTCGATGCATCCGGAGCCGATGACGTAGGTCACGTGCGCCCCCTCTTGGTGTCTCCCATGCTCACACCCAGATCAGGGCGTCGCTCGCGGTGAAGTCGCCCAGCTCCGCGTAGGTCTTCGCCGCGGCCGGGTGCGGCGGGATGAGCGTCGTGGCGATCGCGGCCGGATCCAGCGGATGGGTGACCGGGCTGCGGTCGGAGGGGAAGTGCTGGTACTGCACCTCAAGTGCCCGGCGGGTGGCCACCATGCACCACGCCGCCAGCCGCGCGATGTCGTCGGGCAGGTCGTCGCGGCAGGCGACCAGGAAGTCGGAGAACTCCAGGGTGGTCAGATCGCGATCCAGCCCGGGAAGGTACCCGGCGGGGACGACGGCCGACGGCCAGTCCCAGGCGGCGAAGGTCGCGGCCGCCGCCGGGCCGATCGGAAGGTAGACCACCGGCCGGGCGTCAGCGACCCGCTGCCAGGCCGGCATCATGATCGCCTCGTGGATGAGCACGTTGGCCTCGCCCCGGGCGAACTCGGCGATCGCGGTGAACGGGCGCTCGTGGTAGGAGAACGTCGCCCCGGCGGCGGCGAGCCCGGCTGGGTCGGCCCCGGACGCCTTCAGCAGCTGGTGGGCGGCGAGGCCGATGAGGTTGACGCCGTCGTCCGGGCTGGTGGCGATGCGCAGGCGCGCGCCCGCCGCGGCAAGGTCGCCGATCTGCGCTAGCCCGAGCGCCGCGTCGGCGCACACCACCAGCCGGTCGCGCTGGGGCAGGGTGCCCAGGGCCCGTAGCCGGCCCGCGTCGGGCATGGTCAGCGGTCCCGATCCGGCCACCAGCATCGCCCCGGCCGCCGTCGGGGTGGCGATCGCGATGTCGACGGCGCCGTCGAGGACGGCCGCGAACGCGTCCGCCCCGCCCCGGCCCGACCAGATACCGAAGCGCGAGCCCGGCGGGCAGCGGTCGCCGATCTCCTGCGCGAGCCACCCGCAGATACGGTGCATGTTGGCCTGGCCCCAGTCGCCCTGGAACGTCAGCGTGACCGGACGGTCGATGAGGGGCGCGGCCGCGCCGTCTGCCTCGTCGGCTCGGCTCACTGCGGCGACCCCTGCGCGATCGCGGCGTGCAGGGCGGCCGCGTCCAGGTCGACGTGCACCTGGTGGATCTCGTCCCACGGGAAGCCGACCCGCTCGAATTCCTGCTCCACGGCGTCCTGGTCGGTGGCCTCGTAGATGGAGACGAGGTACCCGCCGTACAGGTCGACGTACAGATGGCGGAAGGTCGCGTACTCGGACTCGGCGACCAGCGGGCCGTTGGCCGCGATCTCTTCCGGTGACAGGCCGGGCGAGCGGTGAATGGTCATGAACGTGGGCATCGGTCTCTCCAGTTTTCTGTAACTGTGCAGATGGCTGTTCCGGGCCGGGCGACTAGGCCCCGGCCGGAAGCTCGGCGGCCTGCCGCGCCGTGGCCGCCTTCTCCGCGGCGGCGCGCTCGTCCTCAAGCTCCTTGGCGATGCCGAGCCAGGCGGTGAACCGCTCCAGGTCGACGCCGGGGTGCGCGGCGCCGCAGCGGCGGCAGGCCCTCGCCTCCGGGTCGTCGTTAAAGGCCAGGCACGCGTCGTAGTACGCGCGGTGGGAGACCACCGCGGCGGTGTCCCACTCGGCCCGGCACAGTTCGAGTCCGCACTCCTCGCAGAACCAGGCGACGCCCTCCAGGCCCGCCTTGGCCGCCTTGTAGCGCAGCTGCACGACCTCGGTCAGCGGCACGATCCGGTGCGGGGTCCCGGCCGGGACGTAGACGTTGTCTCCCGGTGCCAGGGCGAAGGTGTTCACCGACGAGTCCCGCAGCTGGAGCTGGGCCTCGCCCGAGAGCTGCGCGATCACCGTGTCCTTCCCGCAGACCAGGAAGAACGGCTGCGCGACGGAGTTCCGCGACAGGAAGACCTGCGGGTCGACGTGCGCCGGCAGCATCGGCAGCTCGGTGTAGTCCCCGGCCTCGCCAGCGGCCTTGAACGCCTGGAACATCCGCCGGCGCTTCACCGGGCACCTGCCTGGGTCGAGGCCGACGCCTCGAGCGCCTTCCGGGCGGCGTTGACCGTGCGCCACTGGGTGACCCAGCGCTGCCAGCCCCACAGGTGGGTGGGGAACTCCGGATTCACGTGGCCGCACTCGGGGCAGGTCCTGACCGACTCGTGGTTGTACTCGGCGGCCGCCGAGACGCTGCCCCACAGCGTCGCGAACATCGGCACCCGATCGTCGGGGCCACCGCCCCACTGGGACGCGTCGTGGCCCGCGACGTCGTGCGGCGTGGCGTCGTAGCCGAAGCGCACCAGCTCGTGGCTGCACTTCTGGCAGCGGAAGATGACGGCCTCGGTCTGGTCGCCGTCCTCGCTCTGGTGCTGGGTGATCGTGATCAGGATGAAGGCATCCGGGTCGGCCGGGTCCTTGAGGAACGAGTTCACCCCGTGCAGCGGCTGCGTCGCGAACACCGAGCCGGTCGCGAGCATGGCGTTGTTGCTGCCGTAGACCAGCGCGATCTCCTCGATCGTGTTGAAGTGGAAGAAGTGCCCGTAGTGGCCGTCGTCGACGCCCTGCATGACCGCGGCGCACGGCACGATGGCCCCCGCGCCGTCGTAGGGGAACATCGGCTGGAGCTGCGAGGACAGGCCCACCGCGAACTCGAAGATGTTGGCCTTCAGCGGCGCTCGCGCGCCGTCGGGCCGCGGGATGCGAGGGGCGCTCTCGCCCGGTTGCAGGGCGATGGTCTCCCCTGCCGTAGTCGCGTCCATCCGCGCCCTCCTCCGCCTGGCCGAAGTTGCGCGATATGCGCACAACTATGTGCTAAACTGGCACGACCCAGTGGAACATGGCGCGCGTCGCGCGGTCAAGAGGTGTTCGTCGATGAGTCGCCGCGAAGCCCCGGCCCAGCCTGTCCCATCACTGGCTGGCCCGGCCTCGACTTCCCAGACCCTGGACCGCGGCCTGCAGGTCCTCGAGGCGGTGGCGCGGGCCGGCGACCCGCTGACCGTCGCCGAGGCCGCGGCCAGCGTCGGCCTGGACCGGACCGTCGCGCACCGGCTGGTCGCGACGCTCGCGGCGCGGGGCTACCTCCAGCGGGACTCCAGCGGCGGCTACCGGCTCGGCCCCACCTGCCTGGCGCTGGCATCCGCGATCACCGATCTCCGCACGACGGCCCGGCCGTTCCTCGAGGAGCTGGGCAACGCCACCGGCGAGACCGTCCACGTGGTCGTCCTCTCCGGGCGCGAGGTCGTGTTCCTCGACGGGATCGAGAGCGTCCACGCGCTGCGGGTCGGCAGCCGCACTGGCCGGGTGCTGCCCGCACACGCGACCTCGGTCGGGAAGGCCCTGCTGGCCGCGCTCCCGCCGGAGCAATTCCACGCGCTCTACGAGCGCGCGGATCTCGTGGCCGTGACCGGGCGGACGATCACCGACCGGGACGCGCTTGAACGGCAGCTGGCCGCGATCCGCGAACGCGGGTACGCGACCAACCACGGGGAGAGCGAGAACGGCGTCGGCTCGATCGGCGTGGCGGTCAGGAACCCGGCCGGGGAGCCTCGGGCCGCCCTCAGCGTCGCCCTGCCGCTTGAGCGCTGGAGCGAGGCGGCCGAAGAGCAAGCCGCGTTCGTTCTGAAATCGGCGGCCGCAGCCCTCGGCGCCCACCTTTGACAACCGGGATGGTCACGTAGATCTGATCCCTACTATGTTGCTGTAGGGGCGGGTCCACAATCGATCGTAGGAGCCTTGCGGTGACGGCACACGAGGGCCAGGACGAGCAGGAGCGGCAGGACGCGTGGACTGCGCTCGACATTCGCATCGACATTCCGCACCCTGCGCGGGTCTACGACTACATCCTCGGTGGCAAGGATAATTTCGCGGCCGACCGGGAAATGGCCGAGGTTGGGCTCCGGCATATGCCTGAGATGCGAGTCTCTTCGCTGGAGAACCGCGCCTTCCTCGTTCGCGCGATCCAGTTTCTGCGCGATGCGGGCATCCGCCAGTTCCTCGACATCGGGACTGGGCTTCCGACGAGCCCGAACACCTACGAGGTCGCCCAGCAGGGCCATCCCGACGCCCGGGTCGTGTACGTCGATAACGATCCCATCGTGTACCGCCACGCCGAGGCCCGGATGAGTGACAACAAGAACGTCGCGGTGATCCCGGCGGACCTGCGAGATGTCGGCGACGTGCTCGCGCAGGCAGCGGGTCTGCTTGACTTCAGCCAGCCCGTGGGGTTGCTCTTCATCGCGGTGCTGCACAACATCGTGGACGCCGATGATCCCGCGGGCATCGCCGCTCGCTACATGGCCGCCCTCGCACCGGGCAGCTACGTCGTCATCTCCCACTCCACCGATGAGTTCTCCCCGGAACGAACGCACGCTGCGTCGAGGGCGGCGACAGAACGCGGGGCCACCTGGCTGCCGCGCTCGAGGGACGCGATCGCGCGCATGTTCAACGGGCGGACACCGGTCGATCCCGGCCTGGTGCTCGTGTCTGCCTGGCGCCCGGATAGCGAACCTGGCCCCGACGCGGACCAGGCCTGGTCCTACTGCGGCGTTGCTCCCGTGTGACGCGCGATAAGGCCGCGCTGTAACCGGACTCTCCGGCCTCGCCGCGAGATGACTAGTGTCTTGCTCGCCGCTGGCGGCGGCCGGATCGTGAACATCTCAGTGAAGGAGAGCACGATGACCCGGGCGGGGTTCGTGCCCTATGGGCCGTCCCGGGCGGGCACGGAGTCGCTGTCCCGGATCATGGCCGCCGACCTCGATAACCCGGTTTACCGAACGCCTACGATCAATTACAGTGTCATACATGGTAGCGACAAGTCCTTCATCCGTCCGATTCGAGCCCCGCGTGCTTGAGCGGCTCTCCGCGTTCGTTGCCGTGCACCAGGAACTAACGCTGTCGAGTGCCACCAGCCGGCTGGTCGATGAGGCACTCCGGGCGCGCGAGCACCCGCTGATCACGTTCAAGGACGGCCCCGCCGGCCGCCGGGCCCGGGTGGTCGGCGGTCCCGACGTCTGGGAAGTCATCGGCGCGGTGCGGTCGGTCAGGACGGCCCAGCCGGAACTGGCCGGAGACGAAGCCCTCACCGTCGTCGCCGAGACCTCTGGCGTGCCGACGCCGTTTCTGCGCGCGGCGCTCGCGTACTGGGGTGATTACCCGGCGGAGGTCGACGCCTTCCTTGACCGGGCGCGGGCCGAGGCCGCGGCGGCGCAGACGGCCTGGGAACGGCAGCAGGAACTGCTCGGCTGATGAGCGATCGGGGCGGCGGCGGGCCTCGCGACAAGCCCGACGCGCTGCTGCTTGACGAGATGTTCTCGCCTGCGATCGCTGTTGAGCTCACCTCGCGGGGGATCGACTGCCGGGCCGTTGTTGCCGACGTACTGCTGCGCGCTCAGTCAGATCTAGAGATCTTCGACACCGGGCTGCTGGAGGGCCGGGTCATTGTCACGAACAACGTCCCCGACTTCGAGAGTTTGCGGCGGGCGCGCGAGGCGTTCGGAGCAGAGTTGCCCGGCCTTATCTACACGTCTGACCTCACGTTCCCCCGTACTAAGGCGTACATTCCCCGGCTGGTGGCGGCGCTGGCGGCGGCTGCCTCCAGCCATCAGGCGGCCCGTTGCGGCGGCGTCCTCTGGCTGCGGGCAGGGGTGCCTAACGCCGGCCCGTGCGCCGGGTTCCCATCCTGAGTCTGCCGGGCGCGGTAGGCGGCGACGTGCTGGCGGTTGCCGCAGTTGCCGGTGTCGCAGTACATGCGCGACCGGTTGCGGGACAAGTCGATGAGGACGGCGTCGCAGTCGGGGGCGAGGCACTGGCGGAGCCGCCCGGTTTCGCCGAGGCGGACCAGGTCGGCGAAGGCGAAGCCGGCCTGCGCGGCGATCCGGTGGACCAGGGACGCGTCCGCCTTGGTGACGTGCAGGTGCCAGGTGCCGTTATGGTCGGTCAGCCAGGGCCGCGCGCCGGACTGGTCGAGCAGGTCGTTGGCGATGGCCGCCAGTGAGGCAGGCTCCGTCGCCCACCAGGCGGCGAGCAGCCGCGATCGCAGCATCCGTACGGCGTCCAGGTCGGCCGGGCTTCCCGTGCCGCGCGGGACCATCTGGCGGGCGTCGAGGAACTGCTCCAGGGCGGCGGTGTCCGGGAGCCCGTCCGTCCTGCCCGCCCTTCCCGGCTGGGTATTCACGAGATCGGCCGCGAGCACGAGAGCGGCCGTCGTGTCATGAGCAAAAGTCATCTTGACTCCTGAGCGCCGGGCTGTCTAGCCTCATGAGCATTCAGTCTATTTGGTGGTGACATCCATGCTCGCAGACCTTCCCCGCAGGCAGCCTGCCGTGACTGCGGTGGCGGGGGCGGCGTGCATCTCGAGCTCGGCGGTGGTGATGCAGCTCGCGGGGAGCTCGCCGAGCATGACCGCCCTCGGCCGGTGCGCTTTCGCGCTGCCCGTCCTGGGCCTGCTGGCCTGGCGCGAGCGGCGCCGCGGCGTGGCCGTGATGACGGCGCGGAGCCGCTGGCTGGCGCGGGTCGCCGGGGTGTTCCTGGCCGGCGACCTGATCCTGTGGAGCCACTCGATCGCCGACATCGGCGCGGGGCTCGGCACGGTGGTCACTAACCTGCAGGTCGTGCTGGTGGCGCTGCTGGCGTGGGCCGTTCTCGGGGAGCGCCCGCACGGCTCCCTGCTCGCGGCGCTGCCGGTGATGCTGGGCGGCCTCGTCCTGGTCGGCGGCCTGGCGGGCACGGGCGCGTACGGCACGCACCCGGTGACGGGCGCCGTATTCGGACTCGGCGTGGCCGTGCTCTACGCGGTGTACATCCTCATGCTGCGGCAGGCCACCACCGACCGGGCCATGGGCGTGGGACGGGCGCCGGTGGTCGCGCCGCTGCTGCAGGCGACGATCGGCGCGGCATTCGGCTCGGCCGTGCTCGGCCTGGTCCTGCGGGACTTCCGCCTCGGCCCGGCCTGGCCGGCGCTCGGCTGGCTGGCGCTGCTGGCGCTGACCTCTCAGGTGGTCGGCTGGCTGCTGATCACCATGTCCATGCCGGGGCTTCCCGCCTGGCTGGTCGGCGTCCTGCTGCTGGTCCAGCCGGCCGGGTCGCTCGCCCTCAGCGCTGTGTTCCTCGGCGAGCGTCCGTCGGGGCTGCAGTTCGTCGGCGTCGCGGTGATGCTGGCCGGGGTCCTGATCGCAGCGAGCGGTGCCGGCCGCAATGCCCGCCGCGGCGGCCGTGAGGAGCGGCCAGACGGCCGGAGGAGGACAGTCTCCCCGCCCGTCCCTGGTGTCGACAGGTAAAGGCGCTTCCGGGCTGCTGCCCTGAGTGGGAGATCACCTAGCGGGCCTTCGTGGCCCGCGAGCACGGCCAGGTCGCCGCCGCGGGTGACCGGGACTGGCCCTGCGGCACAGCGCACCTGAGCGTGCTGACAGCTGCCGTCGCCCATGCGCTTTAGGAGGGCAGAGTTCCGCAATGGCGGGCACGCTCTCGACCTCACCCCTCCGCTCGCGCTTCCCTTCGTCGGCAGCTTGCATGAGGCTTGTCGGCATCCTGCACACGACCGGTCGCGTCCGTCATATCCGCTCGAATCGAACACATCGGTCCTCGAGGGTAAGGAAAGTGTATCCCGGAGGTAAGTGCCCGCAGCTGGCAGAACATAGCGAATCGCGACAGAATTCGAGTGTAAAGATCTTTTGATGACAATCATCGAACGGAGGTCGAGATGGACGGGCAGCCAAGGCAGGAGGACGGCGAGGGCGCAGGCCCGGACCGCGATCCCGGGCCGCCGTCCCCTGGTCCTGGCTACCAGCCCAGCGGCCGGCTCCGCCACCTGGTCCAGATCCGCGACGGGACCTGCACGTTCCCGCCCTGCAACCGGCACGCGCGTGACTCGGATTTCGAGCATGCTGTGCCGTATGACCAGGGCGGGAAAACCTGTGCGTGCAACGCGGGCGCGCGCAGCCGCGCCTGCCACCGCGTCAAGCAGTCGCCGGGATGGAAGGTCACCCAGCCCCAACCAGGCTGGCACCGCTGGCAAACCCCGGCCGGCCAGGTCTACATCCAAGAACCCAAGCGCTACCCCACCTGACCCGGGCGGAAGAAGCCCGAGGGATAGTCCGAGCATGAAAGGTCGGCTGTTCGCCCCGCCCCGCCTGTCACTGGGATCAAGTGGAATCTAAGCTGGACCCATGGCGAGATGGAGTCCACTCCAGTGGCCGGTTGTCCGGCAGGTCCGGACCGGTGACCTCCTCGGCCGCGGGCCGGCGGTAACCTCTCAGCGCACTCGCGACATAACCGCGCGCACGACGACCGCCGACCGAGTCGTGCAGAGCGTCTGCCCGTACTGCGCGGTCGGCTGCGGCCAGCGAATCTTCGTCAAGGATGAGAAGGTCGTCCAGATCGAGGGCGACCCCGACTCCCCGATCTCGCGCGGACGGCTGTGCCCCAAGGGGTCGGCGAGCGAGCAACTGGTGAATTCACCCGGCCGCCAGACCAAGGTGCTCTACCGGGCTCCGTACGCGCGCGAATGGACGCGCCTCGACCGGGACACCGCCATCGACATGGTGGCCGACCGGTTCATCGAATCGCGCCGCCGCCACTGGCAGCAGCACGACGGCAAGGGACGCCTGCTGCGCCGGACGATGGGCATCGCCGCCCTCGGCGGCGCGACCCTCGACAACGAAGAGAACTACCTGATCAAGAAGCTCTTCACCGCCGCCGGCGCCATCCAGATCGAGAACCAGGCCCGTATTTGACACTCCGCCACTGTTCCCAGTTTGGGAACCTCGTTCGGACGCGGTGGCGCCACGCAGAGCCTGCAGGACATGGCCAACGCTGACTGCATCGTCATCCAGGGCTCCAACATGGCCGAGTGCCACCCGGTGGGCTTCCAATGGGTGGAGGAGGCCAGGGCACGCGGGGCGAAGGTGATCCACATCGATCCGCGCTTCACCCGTACCTCGGCGGTCGCGGACAAGCACATTCCGATCCGGGCCGGCTCCGACGTGGTGCTGCTCGGCGCGCTGATCAATTACGTGCTCGCCAACGATCTCTGGTTCAGGGAGTACGTGGTCGCCTACACCAACGCTGCCACCCTGGTGAACTCCGACTTTCGTGACACCGAGGAACTCGGCGGACTTTTCTCCGGCTTCGACCCTGAGACTGGCCACTACGATCGGTCGACCTGGGCTTACGCGCAGGACGACGACGGCGACGGGCCTTCCGGCGACAACCCCGAGCACGGGGCCAGTGTCTCGGGCCGCGCCGCCGGCGATCAGCTCGGCAGCGGCGGGGCGCCCCTGCCGCACGCCCGGGTACTACGCGACGAGACCCTGCAGGACCCGCGGACGGTCTTCCAGATCCTCAAGCGCCACTACGCCCGCTACACCCCGGAGATGGTCCGCGATGTCTGCGGCATCAGCCTGGCCGACTTCGCCTACCTCGCCCGCACGATCACGGAGAACTCCGGCCGCGACCGGACCACCTGCTTCGCTTATGCCGTCGGCTGGACCCAGCACACCCTGGGGGCCCAGTTCATCCGGGGCGCCGCGATCCTGCAGTTGCTGCTGGGCAACGTGGGCCGCCCCGGCAGCGGCATCATGGCGCTGCGGGGGCACGCCAGCATCCAGGGTTCCACCGACATCCCGACACTGTTCAACCTGCTGCCTGGTTACCTGCCGATGCCGTCGGCGGGCCTGCACGACACCTTCGCCGAGTACCTGGCGTCGGCCGCGTCGAAG
>Ga0302314_10022091_pt1 | contig 10448 bp, 7 predicted proteins | sample III_Palsa_N2_3_FD_200533 | JGI IMG/M metagenome (GOLD analysis project Ga0302314, IMG submission 200533) | Peat permafrost microbial communities from Stordalen Mire near Abisko, Sweden - III_Palsa_N2_3 | ecosystem: Environmental > Terrestrial > Soil > Palsa > Peat permafrost | place: Sweden... | reverse complement strand
CGCTTTTGCAAATCTCGGAGCTTGCCGAGATGCGCCGCCCAGTCCCCGTAGGAGTCGACGTGCCCGAACATCATGGTCGAGGTCGTGGGCAGACCGATCTCGTGGGCGGTCTCGATCACTTCGAGCCACTGAGCGGTGCTGAGCTTGTCGGGACAGAGCACCGTGCGCACGCGGTCCACCAGAATCTCTGCCGCCGTTCCGGGAAGGCTGCCGAGACCCTCGGCGCGCAACAGCGTCAAGTAGTCGCGCAGATTCATGCCGAGCGTGGTGGCCCCGTGCCAGACCTCGAGCGGTGAGAATGCGTGCACGTGCATCTCGGGATCGGCCGACTTCACAGCCCGCAGGATCTCGAGATAGGTCTCGCCCGTGAAGCTAGGATGGATGCCGCCTTGCAGGCAGACTTCCGTGGCGCCGCGCTCGCGTGCCTCGAGCGAGCGGCGCACCACCTCGGCGATGTCGAGCAAGTATCCCCGCTCGGCGCCTTCGTGCTTGCGCGTGCCCTTCGAGAACGCGCAAAAGGTGCAGCGGTAGCCGCAGATGTTGGTGTAGTTGATGTTGCGGTTGACGACGTAAGTGGCGATGGTGCCGTTCGTCTCCACCCGCAGCGCATCGGCCGCTTCGCAGACGCGCCGGAAATCGGCGCCGCGCGCATTGAAGAGCGTCGCGAGCGATTCGCGGTCGACGTGCTCGGCGCCGTTTTGCAGCAGCTCATCGAGGAGCTTCGCCGTCGCTGTCGGACCCGTGCGCCGATGGGACGCCGCGAAGCCCGCGGGGAGGTCGGTGCTGCGGCCCGTGCGCCAGCGATCCTCGCGCGCGAGCCCTTCCCCGTCGATTTGCTCGAGCACAGGTCGGCGCATGGCCGCGTCCAGCCACTGCGCGGAGGACTTGGCGTAGGCCGGATAAATGGTCAATCGTTCCACGAGCGTCTTGCCGCCGCGCTCGGATTCGCTGCCCAGCTGCTCGATTTCAGGCCAGGGCGATTCGGGGTTCACGTAATCCGGCGTTAGCGGCGAGACGCCGCCCCAATCGTTGATTCCGGCGCCGATCAGCTCGGGCAGCGGCGCCGGACTCAGGTTGGGCGGAGCCTGAATGCTCATATGCGGCCCGAGCACGAGGCGGGCGGCCGCAATGGACCAGAGCAGCTCCTCGCGATCGGCGGCCGGCGTCCGGGCCATGATGGTGCCCGGCTTGGGCACGAAATTCTGAATGATGACTTCCTGGATGTGACCGTAGCGCCGCTGCAAATCCGCGATCGCAAGCAAGGACTCGATGCGCTCCTCCCGAGTCTCGCCGATCCCGATCAACAAACCGGTGGTGAAGGGAATCTTCTGCCGCCCTGCTTCCGCCAGGGTCTCGAGGCGCAGTGCCGGCACCTTGTCCGGCGACCCGTAATGAGGGCCGCCTTTCTCCGCGAGCCGTTCCGCCGTGCTCTCGAGCATCAATCCCATCGAGGCCGATACGGGCCGGAGCATCGCCATTTCATCGGGGCTCATGCAGCCGGCGTTGATGTGCGGCAACAAGCCGGTGCGGTCGCGCACCGCGGCGGCGACATGCGCCACGTAATGCAGCGTGCTTGCAAATCCCTGCTCATCGAGCCACCGCCGCGCCGCGCGATAACGCAGCTCGGGACGCTCGCCGAGCGTGAACAGGGCCTCCTTGCAGCCGAGCTGGGCGCCTTGCGAGGCAACCGCAACAGCTTCTTCGACCGACATGTAGGCGCTGCGCACCTGGCGCGGCGCTTTGGCGAAGGTGCAGTAATGACAGGAGTCGCGGCACAGTCGCGTCAGCGGCAGGAACACCTTTCTCGAGTAGGTGATCAGCGTACCGAATCCCTGGTCGCGCAGCCGTGCCGCCTGCGGCGTGATGTCGCCGGCCGAGGCACGCGCGAGCTGCTCCGCGTCGACGGCGCGACCCCGCAACCCGAGCTCGAGCACCAGCTTCTCGAGCGGGCCTCTCGCCGCGCAGGACTCGAGCATGCCCGCGAACCGATGCAAATCGTCCGCGGCGTCGATGTCGAAGGCCACCTCCGGCGCCGCGAGCTCATGGGCGTTCGCGGCGCCGGCGTGGCGGGCGAAGCTGTCGGGGCCGAAGCGAGGACTGAAGGCTTGCGCCGGATCGAGCAGCACCATGTTCGTGCCCGTCCCGTCCTTGCAGCGCACGAGACCCACGGCAGCGCCGCCCTCCCGCAGCGCGGAATAACGCCGCACCACATCGGTGAGCGCCGGCGCGGAAAGCAGGCCGAGATCCGCCGGCATGAGGACGGCGATGCGCGCGAACCGCTCGGCCGCGGCCGCGAGCCCCAAGGCACACGCCTCATTCAGCGTGGCGTCTCGATCGTCGAGCACGTGGACGCCGCGCGCGTGCGCGGCGGCGGCGATGCGCGCATCGGGACTCACCGCGATGATGCCGTCGAACAGGCCCGTTTCACGCACGACGTCGAGCGTGCGGCAAGCGAGCAGATACGCGAACTCCTCGCGCTTCTCGCCCAGGAGCGCCGCCAGGCGCTGCTTGGCGAGCGATAGCCGCTTGATGGGCACGATGGCCCATCTGCCGGTGCGGCGCGCCTCCGAGGATTCCCTTGTTGCGATCATCGAGCTCATGACTGTTAGTTAACCGCGCTTTTCGTCCACTCGGCAAGCTTAGCCGAACGCGCGCCGCATCCGCGGCGCAACCTGATCGGTGAACAGCTTGAGGAAGCGCGCCTGGTCGGGTCCCGGGGCGTGAAACACGAGATGATTGAAGCCGAGTCGTACATAGGCGCCGACTTTCTCGACGATTTCGTCCGGATCGCTCGAAACGATCCAGCGCGAGGCGGTTCGCTCGATGGGCAGCGCATCCGCGAGCCGCTCCATCTCCAGCGGGTCCTCCACGTTCACTTTCTCCTCCGGTGAAAGCGCGAGCGCGCCCCAGTAGTGCGTGTCGCGCAGCGCCCGCTCGCGGTCCGTGTCGAACGACACTTTCATCTCGATCATCCGGTCGAACGTGGGTTGAGGCCCGCGCTCCGATGCGTCGAGACCCGCCTGCACGCTGGGCAGCAGCGTCTCGCTATACAGAGCCCACTTCTTGCCGCTGGTGCAAATGAAACCGTCGCCTTCCAAGCCCGCGACCTTCGCGATGAACGGACCCGCACCGGCGACGTAGATGGGCACCGGCTCGCGCGGTCGATCGTAAATCGTCGCGAGTTTCGTGCGGTAGTACTGACCTTCGAAGCTGACCCGATCGTAAGACCACAGGGTGCGGATGAGCCGCAGCGCCTCGCGGAAACGTGCGGTCCGCTCTTTTTGCTCCGGCCACTCGAGACCCGAAGCCGGGACTTCGTTGAGGGACTCGCCGGTGCCCATGCCAAGCACCACCCGGCTCGGAAACAGGGTACCGAGCGTCGCGAACGCCTGCGCGACGACGGAGGGGTGATAGCGGTACGTGGGCGTGAGCACGCTCGTGCCCATGACGATCTTGCCGGTGCGCGCACCGAGCGCGCCCAGCCACGCGAGCGAGAATGGCGCGTGCCCGCCGGTGTGGCGCCACGGTTGAAAGTGGTCGCTGATCCACACCGAATCCAGGCCGAGCTCCTCCGCCAACACCCCGAATTCCAATAGCTCGCTCGGCCCGAACTGCTCGGCCGAAGCCTTGTAACCCAGCTTGATCACGTGAATCTCCTCCGACAGAGGACAGCGCCAACCCGGCCCCCTTCGAGTATCTTATCGCAGTGGGGCGGCCGAGGTTTCGAGCATGACTGAAACGACGCGGGAAATCGGTTACGAAGCGGACGGCGTGCCCATGCTGGGCTGTTTCGCCGCCACGGGCGCAGCCGATCCGGCCAGGCGCCGGCCCGGCATTCTCGTCTCGCCTCCCGGCCCGGGGCTCGGCGAGCACACCAAAGGCGTGGTGAAGCAGCTGGCCCAGGCGGGCTATGCGGCCTTCGGGCTCGATTATCACGGGCACGGCGAGATTGTGACCGATGGCGCGGAGATGCGCCGGCGCATCCAGCGATTCATGGAAGAGCCGGCGGCCATCCGCGCTCGGCTGTCGAAGGCTCTGCAGGTTCTGCGCGCGCAGCCGGAAGTCGACGGCGCGCGCATCGCCGCCATCGGCTACTGCTTCGGCGGGACCGCGGTGCTCGAACTCGCCCGCAGCGGCGCCGACATCACCGCCACCGTGGGGTTTCATAGCGGCCTGAAGACTGTCCGGCCGCAGGACGCACGGCACATCAAGGGCAAGGTGCTCGTCTGCCTCGGCGCGGACGATCCGCTGATCCCTCCGGCGGAGCGTGCGGCTTTCGAGGAAGAGATGCGCAGCGCCGGGATCGATTGGCAGATGCATTTGTATGGCGGTGCGCAGCACAGCTTCACCGATCCCGGGGCGGATGAGCGTGCGCGCGCGATGGGAATCCTCGGCTTGAAGTATGACGCCGCGGCCGATCGGCGCTCATCGCGCTCCATGCTCGACTTGTTTCGCGAGATCGGCTTCGACCGCTAGGGCAAACGCGGTGTGTCGCGCAAAGGCGCCCGGCGTAGCGACGCGCGGCGTAGCGACGCCCGGCCCAAAAGACTCAGGCACACCGCCGCCAGCCGGCGCCGATCCTCCGGCGTACGCATCAGAATCGGCGCGACCTCGAGCGCCGGATCGTCGGCCTTGCGCGATCCGATGAGCGCCGCATCCTGCTCATCGATCAGCATGAGGTCGAGAAAGTCGCGGTAACCTTTCGCGATCTCCAGGGCGTTCACGTCGAGTTCCAGCTCCTGCATGATTTTCGCCGCGGGCCCCTTGACCGCCGCGCCGCCGATGAGGGGCGATACGGCGACGATGGGCACCTGTGCACGCACCAGGAGTTCGCGCAGTCCCGGCACGCGCAGCATGGGGATGATGCTCAAATAGGGATTCGACGGGCAGAGAACGATGCCTTCGAGACCCTCGTTCCGCAGCGCGCCGCGCACCTCGGGCGTGAGCGTGGCGCGTTCCTCGGCGCCATAGCGAAAGCCGTGCGCCGCCGGACGGCATCGATGCTTCACGAAATATTCCTGGAAGGACATTTCGCCCTGCTCGGTCAAGACCACGGTCGGCGCCGGCTCATCGCACATGGGCAATAGAGCGCTCGGCACCCGCATCTCGAGCGCGAGGATGCGCGCGATCTGGGTGAGCGTCATGCCTTGCGATTGCAGCTCGCGCCGGTGCAGGTGCAAAGCAATGTCGCGATCACCCAGCTGAAACCAGGTGTCGATCCCGAGCGCCTGCCACTCGGCCTGCACCTGCCACGACTCGTTCGCGCGTCCCCAGCCTTGCTCCGCATTCGCAACGCCCGCAAGCGTGTACAGCACCGTATCGAGATCCGGACAGATGGGCAGGCCCCGATGCTCGAAGTCATCGCCCGTGTTGACGATGATCTCGAGGGTCCCCGGCGCGAGACACTGCTGCAATCCGTCGGCGAGTTTCGCCCCGCCGACCCCTCCGCATAGTGCGACGATGCGTCCCATGCGCGGCTACCGAAACAAGTCCTCGGCGACCGGCCTCAATACATCGGCCGCCCGGGCCGATTCGCGCCGCCAAACGGCCGGTACGCCGCGTGCGAGCACCACGGGACGCCCCTCGGCGCCCTCGCCCATGAGGAGCGTCGCGGCGCTGGCGAGCTGATCCGCCACGGGCGTCTGCGTGACCTTGAGCTTGCGTCCGAAGCGATCTTCCTCGCCGCGACGGTCGAGCAGAGTCACGATGCCTGCCGAGCCGATCGCGGTCCCGCAAACTCCCTGGCGCCAGGGACGTCCGAAGGTATCGGTGATCACCACCGCGGGCGCGACCCCGAGCAGGGCGGCGAGCGCCGTGCGCAGGGCCGCCGCCGAGCCGTCGGGATCCTTCGGCAAAAGCAAAACCCTCGATTCGGAATCGGGCACGTTCGACTGATCCACGCCCGCATTCGCCATCACCAGGCCCAAGCGATGTCTGACGATGAGCACCTGCGGGGCGCAGCGCACCACCTCGGTCGACTCCTGCAAGATGACTTCCACCAGACGTGCGTCCTTGCCGCAGCGGGCCGCGAGCTCCAGCGCCCGGGGAGACACCTCGACCGCGCCGAGATCGACGATGCGTCCCTCCGATTTCGAGATGATTTTCTGACAGACGAGCAGCACGTCCTCATCGCGCGCCGCGAGCGCGTGGCGCTCGAGCGCAGCCGCGATCAACGGCGCGAGCGCCATGCCGTCGGTGACCTCGGGCAGCCCGTCGAGGGCGGTCAAGGACAGGACGTTCGGACTCAAGGAGCTGCACGCCGGAACATCCGTTTATTCTACTATAGCGATGCGCGAGGCAATGCCCGCCGGATGGAGCGAGTATCGATGGCAGTTCGGCAACTCTTTGAGCTTGGTGGTCAGGTGGCGCTCGTCACTGGCGGATCTCGCGGCCTCGGACTGCAGATCGCCTCGGCACTCGGGGAAATGGGCGCCAAGGTCGCGCTCTGCGCTCGCTCGAAGGAAGAGCTCGAGCATGCGGCGGCAACGCTCGCGGAGGCGGGCATAGAGACCTTCGCGGTGCCCTGCGATCTTTCCAAGCCCGACGAGGTGCCGCAATTGGTGGAGCAGGTGCTCGCGCGTTTCGGAAAGATCGACATTTTGGTAAATAACGCCGGCGCGAGCTGGGGCGGTCCCGCCGCGGAGCTCGCGCTCGCCTCGTGGGAAAAAGTCATGCGCCTGAATGTCGGCAGCGTCTTTCAGTTGAGCCAGATCGTGGCGAACCGCTGCTTCATTCCGCGGCAGTCGGGCAACATCATCGTCATCGCATCCATCGCGGCCTTGCGCACCGATGCGCGCATGAAGGCCGTGAGCTATTACGCCTCGAAAGGCGCCGCCTTGCAGCTCACGCGGGCTCTGGCTACCGAATGGGGCCCGCTCGGCATCCGCGTGAACGCCATCTGTCCAGGATTCTTCCCGTCGAAGATGGCGAGCGGACTCTTGCAGAAGATCGGCGACTCGGTGATCGCGGGAACGCCGCTCGGGAGGCTCGGCGACGACACCGACCTCATGGGCGCGGCCGTCTATCTGGCGTCAGCCGCCTCGCGTCACGTGACCGGCCAATACATCGCGGTCGACGGCGGTGCGTCGATCGCCTAAATCGCTCGGCGCGCCTCAAAAAATCCCCATCGCGATCCCCGCCGCAAGGGTCGCGCCGATCTCCTCGCAACGCCCGAGGTCGCCGCGGGAAATCCGCTTCGGGCGCAGGATGGCCTCCGGCGCTTGCGCGTGGGTGCAAACGATCACCGGCTCGGCAACGGCCGAAAGACGCCAGCCGGTGGCGATGCGCTCGATTTGCGCCGCGGCTTGCCGGCCGTCGCTCCCGGCGCATACCAGCGTGGCATAGGGCCTGCCGTTCACCCGGTCGAGCGCCGCATAGTAGGTCCGGTCGAAAAAATCCTTCATGAGCCCGGACATTGCGCCCAGATTCTCCGGCGTCGCGAATAGATATCCGTCGGCGGCGAGCACGTCCGCGGGGCCGGCCTCGGCGGCCCGCAGAAGGGAGACGATGAGCTCCGGCTCGGTGCGCGCGCCGGCGGCCGCCGCATCGGCCATCTGCTTCGTACCCCCCGTCATCGAGTGGTACACAATGAGCATCGTCTTCATCGAGCAACCCCGCCGTCTTAAGGCTATCCTACGGGAATCTGCGCATTCTGGAGCGTGCCGATGAACTATCGCAGGCTGGGCGCCAGCGATCTCGTAGTCTCCGAGATCGCGTTCGGCTCATGGTTGACGTTCTCGAGCGGGGCGCGCAAGAAAGACGCGATCGCGTGCGTGCACCGGGCCCTCCACCGCGGCATCACGCTGTTCGACACCGCCAACGTCTACGGTCTCGGCAAGGCCGAGAAAGCGCTCGGCGAAGCCCTGCGCGGTGTGCCGCGGGACCGCTACGTGCTCGCCACCAAGCTTTACTTTCCGATGAGCGACATCGATCGCGGACTCTCGTGCGCGCAGGTACACAAGCAAATAGACGCCTCGCTCGAGCGCCTACAAGTCCCCTACGTCGATCTGTATCAATGCCATCGCTACGACGAGCGCACGCCGCTCGAGGAAACCATGCGCGCCCTCACCGAGGTCGTGCGGGCGGGCAAGGCGCGTTATATCGGATTCTCGGAGTGGCCCATCGACCGCATCGAGGCCGCGCTTGCGATGCCCGGCGTCGAGAAATTCGTCTCGAGCCAGCCGCAATACTCGCTGCTGCATCGGGGACCGGAGCGCGAATTGCTGCCGCTCTGCGCTCGAGCCGGCATCTCGCAGATCGTGTGGTCGCCGCTCGCGCAGGGACTCTTGACCGGCAAATATCTCCCGGGCGCTCCTCTCCCCGCGAATTCACGCGCCGGGAACCTATCGTTGAAAAACTACATCACCACGGACTGGTTCAAACCGAGGCTCCTGAAGGCGATTCAGGAGCTCAAACCCCTCGCAGCCGAAGCGGGCCTCACGCTTGCACAGTTCGCGCTCGCCTGGGTGTTGCGTCAGCCAAACGTGGCCGCGGCCATCATCGGCGCAACCCGGGCCGAACAAATCGACGAGAATGTCGCCGCCAGCGGACATGCGCTGCCCACGGAGATTGCCCAGCGCGCTGAAGCGATCATCGACACCGCGTCTTAAGTTTCGTTAATCCGCGACGCACCGCCTCGGCCGGCGCCCCACGGTGAACTCGGTCGCCGGTCGGCGACTCTAACCACGAATCGCCTTCGTCAATCAGGGTCGTTCATGCTTTCGAGCCGCATGCTTTTGAGTCGCAATCTCTCGCGCTGCGCCGCAGCCCTGCTGCTGGCGGGCATGCTTGCGCAAACCGGTCGCGCGGGTGGCGCGGCCTTCGACCTGGCAGGCCCCGTGCTCGAGGCCACGGTCACCCGCGCGGGCGCCACTTTGCCCGCCTCGCAAGTGCCCAATCTCGCCGCGGGCGATCGGATCTGGATCCGTGCGAACTTTCCGGCGTCGCAGTCCGCCCACTACCTCCTCGTGACCGCGTTCTTGAGCGGCTCGACCAATCCGCCGCCGCAGAGCTGGTTCTCCGACTGCAAGACCTGGACGCCCAAGTGCCGCGCGGACGGATTGACCGTGACGGTGCCCGGCGATGCGCAGCAGATGGTCGTGTTCCTCGCGCCCGAGACGGGCGGGGATTACAAGACGCTGATGGGTGCCGTGCGCGGCCGGCCCGGCGCCTTCGTGCGCACCTCGCAGGACTTGAATCAAGCCGAGCTCGATCGCTCGCGCCTCGACCACTATCTCGAGGCCATCCGCGCGTTGAACGATGCCGATCCGGCGAAACTCGCGCGAGTAGCCCCGCTGCTCGCGCGCAGCCTCGCCATCAAGGTGGATGAGAAGTGCCTGGATCGCATCCCCGCGCTACAGGCGCCCTGCCTGATGGCGGGCCAGGAATCGCTCATCTTGAACGACGGCCACAGCACCTCGATCGTCGAGGCATTGACCTCCGGGCCCGAGGGCGATCTCGCGATGCAGGCGAGCTTAACGCCGCAGCTCGGTTACGGCTACTACAGCCCCTACATCGCCTCGGTTCTCGACATTGCGAAAATCCTCGACTCCTTTCGGACGGCGCAATACCAGTACATCCCGGCACTCGCTACGCTCAAGGGCAACGATCTGGAGCTGACGCTCAACGCCGCTCCGTCGTTCCACGATCCGAAGTCGGTTCTGGTCGTCGCGCTGCCGGCCATCGAGCCGGCGCAGCTGCCGCCGCTCCACGCGGTCGATCCGAAGGAGATCTATTGCGCGCGCAAGACCGCTCTGGTTCTGCCGGTGGAAGGCGCACCGCTCGTATTTTCGACCGCCTATGCGCACGACATGAGCTTGAGCCTGGCGGGAGCCGGGAAATCGCTGGAGCTGCCTGTCGTCGCCGACGCCTCACAAGGCGGATTCGTGGTCGATACGTCCGGCTTGAGCGGCGTGAACCTCGGCGACACGGTGCAGGCGACTCTGCGCGGCTACTGGGGCTTCGAGGCGTATCGCGGCCCAATCTTCGTGCTGCGCAATGCGCGTGCCGTCTCCTGGCAACTCGCCGCCGGAGATGAGTCCGCGCTCATCGTCGGACGTCAGGACACCGTGCACTTGCGCGCCGACAACGTGAGCTGCGTGGACACCATTATGCTCAGGGACCCGGCCGGCAAGGAGCTCAAGACCGAATGGAAGAAGCTCAAGCCCGACGAGGTCGAGGTCAAGCTGCCGCTGCAAGATGCCGAGCCTGGACCCATGACGCTGCTCGTCGGCCAGTACGGCGTGGCGCAGCCTCAGCCGCTCAGCGTGCAGGGGTTCGCCGAGGCCGGCCGATTCGACGGCTTCGAGATTCATTCCGGGGACGCCCAGGGCGTACTCAAGGGAAGCCGCCTCGATGAAGTGGCGAGCCTTGCGATGAGGAACGTCGTGTTCACTCCCGGAGAGCTGTCGAGCCGGCAGGGGAGCGATGAGCTTCCGATGGCGGCCCAG
>Ga0302314_10022090_pt1 | contig 10448 bp, 14 predicted proteins | sample III_Palsa_N2_3_FD_200533 | JGI IMG/M metagenome (GOLD analysis project Ga0302314, IMG submission 200533) | Peat permafrost microbial communities from Stordalen Mire near Abisko, Sweden - III_Palsa_N2_3 | ecosystem: Environmental > Terrestrial > Soil > Palsa > Peat permafrost | place: Sweden... | reverse complement strand
GCGGGCCGGAAGGGCGGCTTCCCTAGCGTGTGAGGGGGCTCAAGTCCAGCGCAACGATATCGCTCTACATTCAGCGCGGGCCGGGGCATGCTGACGACCGAAGTGTCGGGGACCCCATCCATGTTTCGCCGTCTGGCCCTGATCGCGATCGCCGCCGCGATGGTCACAGGCGCGCTTGCGTCGCCAACGGAAGCTGGCCTGTTGGGGCCCTTGTTCACCGCCAAGCCGCAGCCCAGCCTGGTCTTTGCCTATCACGGCTGGCGCGTGGACGCTTCGCGCGCTGTGAAGGGCGAGCGCCCGATGGTGACGGTGCGCAAGCTGGAAGCTCAGATCGACTTGGTCGAACATGTGGGCCTGTCGCCCCAAGTCCTGACCTTCATGCGGACGATCCCGATCGTCGGCGCGCCGCCGGCGACCGTCGACCCGGGCCGATACATCCCCGGCAAGGGCGTGTTCATCAAGGCCAAGGGGCTGGATGACAAACGCCCGGTGCTGTTGCGCCAACTTCTCTATGCCTACGAGCATCTGCAGCTTCCCGGCGGCTTCGCAAATCCGACGGCCGAGGGGCTAAGAGCCCAAGCGATGGCCAAACATGTCTGGCCCAAGGACGCGACCATGCTTCGCAACGGCCCGGACTATTTCGCCATGACCGCCAGCGCCTACCTCTATGGCGCCATCACCAGCGAGCCCTACACGCGCGCCGATCTGAAACGCACCCAGCCCGACGCCTATCGGTGGCTGGCGGACGTGTTCGATGGGGGCCGGCCGAGGCCCTGAAGCCGCCAAGCCAGGGTTTTGTTAAGGACGTTTCGAATAACGTCGTGATCGAACGTTCTGGACCTGGAACAAATGATCTCGCGGACGCTCAAGAACACAGCCCTGCTGTTCCTCGTCGTGCTCGTCGGCACGATGGGCGCCGACTATTTGGTGAGCGTCGTTCTCCTGGCCGACAGCCATTCCTACACGCCGATCAACACCCTGGCGATCACCCTGGTCGTCGGCGCGCCGGTCTGCTGGTACGTGACGCAACAGCGTATGCGGTTGCAGTCTCTCAAGGACGATCTGGGCTTGGCCAGGGACGCCGCCGAAGCCGCCAACGAAGCGAAAAGCGCCTTCCTCGCCACTATGAGCCATGAAATCCGCACGCCGCTGAACGGGGTGCTGGGCATGGCCCAGGCCATGGATCGGGACGAATTGACCCGCGTGCAGCGTGATCGGCTGAGCATCATCCATCAGTCCGGCGAAGCCCTGCTGGCGATTCTGAACGACATCCTCGATCTGTCGAAGATCGAGGCCGGCCAGATCGAACTCGAGGAGATCGAGTTTGACCTCGGCGAGGTGGCGCGAGGCGCGCACGAGGCCTTTACCGCCCTGGCCAACAAGAAGGGTCTTTCGTTCGCCCTCGACATCGACGACGCCCGCGGCGTCTATCGCGGCGACCCGACACGGCTGCGACAGATTCTCTACAACCTGATCTCCAACGCGCTCAAATTCACCAAGACCGGCGAGATTCGCGTGGTCGGCCGGCTCGGCGAGGCAGGCCTGATGCTGGAGGTCAGCGACACCGGAATCGGCATTTCTCCCGAGGGCCTCGCCAAGCTGTTCGGCAAGTTCCACCAGGTCGACGCCTCGACCACCCGCGAGTTCGGCGGATCGGGGCTGGGTCTGTCCATCTGTCGCCAGCTGGCCGAGAAGATGGGCGGCCGCATCGATGTGGAGAGCGAGGCAGGACGCGGCAGCCGCTTCATCGTCACCCTGCCGCTGGTCAGGGTCGCGGCGGAACGACCAGCGATCGTCGCGCCACGGATCGAAAGGGCGGCGGAATCGCCATCCATCAATCTGCGCGTGCTGGCCGCCGAAGATAACCGGGTCAACCAGCTCGTGCTGAAGACCCTGCTGCATCAGATCGGCGTCGATCCGGTGGTGGTCGACGACGGACAGGCGGCCATCGAGGCCTGGGAGTCGCAGGCCTGGGATGTCATCCTGATGGACATCCAGATGCCCCGCGTCGACGGGCCGACGGCGGTGCGCGCCATCCGTGAGCGGGAGCGCGCCAGTGGCCGCGCCCGCACGCCCATTCTGGCCCTGACCGCCAACGCCATGCCGGATCAGGTGGCGGCCTATCTGGCTGTCGGCATGGACGGACACATCGCCAAACCGATCGAGACGCTGCGCTTGTTCGAGGCGCTTCAGGCCGTGGTCGATACGAACGAGGTGGTCAGCGACGTGGCTTGAGGCTGCTTGGCCCGGACGCCGAGAGCGGGTTGGAATTAGTCCAAGCGGTCCCAAATTCCGCTCATCCCCGCGAGGGCGGGGATCCAGGCGACTGGGCGCGATTCGATCAGCTGCGCCAAGATCGCGGCGGCAAGACCTGAGTCTGGCGACCCTGGGTCCCCGCCTGCGCGGGGATGAGCGCAAAATCGCAGCAGCCTAATCCTGACGCGCTCTAGAAGCCCAGTTTCATCTTCGGTGACTTCAGCGTCGACATCTCGCCCTCGAAGCCGATCAGTTTCCAGACGCCGCCCTCATTACGGAAATCCAGGACACAGGGACCGTCACGCTTGGTGACAACGCACACGTGGTCGGAATCCACCGGTCGCAGCGCCTGGGCGATGACGAACTGGCCTGGGATCGGCTTTTCAGGCGAATAGCCGAGATACTGCGCCACGGCGCGGAACACGTCGGGCTGGATGAGGGCGTCGGACAGCTGATCCACCACCGGCCGGCCCAGCAGGGCGCCCAGGGCCATCAGATCGCCGCTCTTGTCGTCGCGCTTGGCCGCCTCGGCCATGATCCGCGAACGGATCTGAATCTTCAATGCGTCGCGGTCGACGTGGGCGTCGAAGCCGGCGCGGTCACTGTCGCGGATGGCGATCAGGAAGGCATGGATGTCGCCGGCGGCGTCGATCTTGGTGGTTTCCGCGCAAGACGCGGCCGCCAGGGCCAAGGCAGCGATGGCCAGAACGCGGATCGTCCGTCGGATACCCATAAACCCTCCGCTCACGCGCCCGTGCGGGCCTTGAAGAAGTCGATCACGCGCTGCTCGACCCCTTTAGTCACCGTGCCGGGCCGATCGTCCAGATGGATGGTAAGCACCGAATGCGGCGGCATTCCGGTGCCTGGCAGGGCGTCGGCGTCCTCCAGCTCGACCGCCTCGAACCTGTCGCCGAACTCGGCCTTCAGCATCTCGAAGCGTGGGTCGGGCACGAAGGCGTCGCTCTTGAAGCGAAGGCCCATCATCGACAGGTTCTCATCCTTGAACCTGGCCTTGGCGCAGGCGATCTCGGCGGGCGAAGCATCGATCGACCGCTCCTTGCCTTTGCCGAGCATCGGGATGGACGGCTGCGACAACACTGGAGCAACCACGGACGGCTCGGTCATCATCGCCAGGGCGAAGCCGCCGGTGAAACACATGCCCACCGCGCCGACACCCTTGCCGCCGCACTCGGCGTGGGCCGTGCGGGCCAGGGCGCGCAGCCATTCGACGATGGGGCTGGAGCCGGCGCCAGACCAGAGGTGGAATTCGCGGCGGATACAGATCGCCGTCAACACTTCGCGCACCGCATCGCCGCGCGTGGCCGGCTTGCCGGGCGTGCCGAAAAGGCTGGGCAGGAAGACGGTCATGCCCGCCGCCGCCACATGGTCAGCGAAGCGGAACACCAGGGGATGCAGGTTGGGGATTTCGTGGATGATGATCACCGCCGGGCCGGAACCCTTGCGATAGACGTCCCGCGTCCAGCGTCCGTCGGTGAAGGCGAACTTCTGATAGTCCGCTGGAATCTCGACCTTGACCATGCGCCCCTCCGCTTGCGGTAAGGAGCCTAGCCTAGTTCGTGGCCGAGCGCGCGCCACCGGCACGCAGCCCTGGGCGAGGGACCAGGGCTGCGTGAGAGGTGTGCTCTAAGCGATTTCCCGCTGCACCGCTTCGGCGAAGAAAACGTCCGCCGCATGATCGGCGATGTCCTGGGCCGTGTGACCGACGCCGCCGTTGAAGCCCTTGGTCTGCAGCATCTTGATCTCGCGCACTCCGCGCGAAGAGACGCCCAGCACCTTGCCGGTTTGGTCGCCGGACAGGTCCGAGACCATGTAGAGCACGCCGGGGGCGATGTTCTCGGGCAGGGAGGCCGGATCCGGCTCCTGGTCCTTGCGGCCAGGCAGGTCCTCGGTCATGCGGGTGAAGGCGCCCGGCGCCAGGCCCCAGAGGCGGATGTTGTACTTGCGCCCCTCGATCGACAGCACCCGCATGAAGCCATAGATGCCGGCCTTGGCCGCGCCGTAGTTGGCCTGGCCGAAGTTGCCGTAAAGGCCCGAGGTCGACGAGGTCATGACGATGACGCCGCCGCCGTTGGCCTTCATGAAGTCCCACACCGGCAGGGTGACGCAGTAGGTGCCCTTGAGGTGCACCTTCACCACCGCGTCCCAGTCGGCTTCCGAGGTGTTGGAGAAGGTCTTGTCGCGCAGGATGCCGGCGTTGTTCACCAGGATGTCGACCTTGCCGAAGCTGTCGATCGCCGATTTGAAGATCGATTGGCCGCCTTCCAGGGTCGAGACGTCGGCGCCGTTGGCCACCGCCTTGCCGCCGTCGGCGATGATCTCTTCGACCACCTGCTGCGCCATGGGCGAAGCGCCGCCCGCCGTGCCATCCCGTGAGCCGCCGAAGTCGTTGACGACAACGGATGCGCCTTCCTTGGCGAACAGCTTGGCATAGGCGCGGCCCAATCCGCCGCCGGCCCCGGTGACGATCGCCACCTTTCCATCGAGCAAACCCATCGAGTCTCTCCCTAGATCGGCCCCGTCATTTGCGCGGGTGCGGTTGATACCGTCTAATCATCCGGTTTTGTTGGGGGCGAGGCAAGGCCTCTTCGCGCGCGGAAAAATCCGGTGAGCAAGGCCGCGCTCTCCTCCGCCAGCACGCCGCCGGTCACTTCCGGCCGCCAGTGACAGGTCGGCTGTTCGAAGAAGCGCGGGCCTGAAACCACCGCGCCTCCCTTGGCGTCGCTCGCGCCGAACACCACGCGGCCAATGCGGGCGTGGCTGACGGCGCCGGCGCACATGGCGCAGGGCTCCAGCGTCACCACGAGCGTCAGGCCGGTCAGCCGGTAGTTGCCGAGGGATTCGGCCGCCGCGCGCAGGGCGAGAATCTCGGCATGGGCGGTGGGGTCGTGGCGGGCGATGGGCGCATTGCCGGCCTTGGCGATCACCTCGCCGGTGGCCGGATCGATGACGACCGCGCCGATCGGCGCCTCGCCGGCGTCGGCGGCGGCTTGCGCGCAATCGAGGGCGATGCGCATTGTCGCTTCGTCATGAGACATGAAGATCAACCAATCTTGGCGTCTGGCTCCGGTCAAGACACCAGCGAAGACGCAGGCGACACTGCCGATACCAGCGAACGGGTCGCCAAGGTGCTGGCGCGGGCCGGAGTCGCCTCGCGGCGCGATGTCGAGCGGCTGATCGCCGACGGCAGGGTAAAGCTGAATGGCGAAGTGCTGACCACCCCGGCGGTGAAGGTCGGCTCGGCCGATGTGCTGACTGTCGATGGGCGCACGATCGCGGCGGCGGAGGCCGCCAGGGTCTGGCGCTATCACAAACCCGTCGGGCTTGTGACCACCCACAAGGACCCCAAGGCCCGTCCGACGGTGTTCGAAAACCTGCCGCCTGGCCTGCCCCGCGTGATTTCCGTCGGGCGTTTGGACCTGAGCTCCGAAGGTCTGCTGCTGCTCACCAACGACGGGGAACTGGCGCGCGCCCTGGAACTGCCCGCCAATGCCCTGGTCCGCCGTTACCGCGCCCGGGCTCGAGGTCGGGGCGTGACCCAGGCTGTGCTCGACAAGCTCAGGGATGGGGTCGTTGTGGATGGCGTCGCCTACGGCCCCATCGATGCGAGGCTGGAGGACAATCGTACCGGCGGCGCCAACCAGTGGATCATGGTGACCTTGGCCGAGGGCAAGAACCGCGAAGTGCGCAAGGTGCTGGACAGTCTTGGCCTGACCGTCAACCGGCTGATCCGGCTCAACTACGGCCCGTTCGAACTGGGCCGATTGAAGCCCGGCGAAGCGGAAGAGGTCGCGCCGCGGATCGTGCGCGATCGCTTGGGCCCGCTGCTGACCGTGTCCGCTGTACCTCAAGGCGAAGACGCGCCAAGGCCCGCGCCCGTCCAGAAGGCCAAGCCGCCGAAGGTCGAGCGCCTGAAGGTCGAGTATCAGGCCGGCTGGGCGAGGCCGAAGAAACGCGCCGGACCGCCGAGACCTAAGAAGGCGGCGGCGAAAAAGCCGACCTCGGAGCGCGGCCCGTCGGCGCCCGCGCAAAGAGGCGCCGGAAAGCCGGCCGGAAAGGCGCCGGCTCGCCGCGCGGGCCCGCCGAAATCAGCCGGCCCTAAACGAAAGGGCTAAGGGCGGCTCGCCTAGTGCGTGGCGACGCCTTCGAACAGGATGCCGATCTGGCGGTCCATCAGGTCGATCAGGTGCGTCACCTCAGCGCCCTCGCGGCCGATCAGCCGATAGTTCCAGATGTAGGCGGCCAGCAGGACCTCGACGAACATCTCCGCGTCCAGCCCTTCGCGAACTTCGCCTCGCGCGACGCCCTCGATCAGGGTGTCGGCCAGCATGCCCTTAAAGCGCGCGTTCTGGCCAAGCGGAATCACCGTTTGATCCGCCGACCAGGTGAAAGAAGCGCCGATGTAGGCCACGAACAGCCGCTGGCGACGCATCTCGATACTGTAGTGCACCGCCATGATCGACCGCAGCCGGTCGACAGTATGGCCGCGCAGATGCGGCGCGATCCGGTCCAGCTCGGCGTACATGCCTTCGAGCCGGTCGCTCATCACGTGGCTCAAAATCTCTGTCTTACCGGCGAAGGTGGTGAAGACGCTGCCCACCGACACGCCCGCCCGTTGGGCGATCATGCGGATGGTCGCGTCCTCGAAACCGATCTCCTCGAACAGATCGCGCGCGGCGGCCAACACTCGCTGCCGCGTCGCCTGCTTACCCTCTTCCCTTAATCCCAAGCTGATTCCCCCCCGGGCTTATTATTAAATGCAATCCGCGGCCCCATTCAGGGCCGTCGGCACAACGTCAGGCCGCGGCCTTGCGTTCACTGATCAGCACATCGAGCTGGTCCGCCATCCGGACGCTCAACGCCTCGTGGCCCCAGCTTTCGAAGATCACGCGCCGATAGTTTGAGAGGTAGGTCTCCCACAACATTTCGCTGGTGAGGCGGACGTCCAAGGCCGGCGAGAGTTCGCCCGACTCCACGCCCCGCTGCAGCACGCCGGCGAGATGGCCGCGCACCAGTTCGACCGCCGCCATATGGCGCGGCTCGGACAACAGATCGCGCGTCCAGCAGAAGCTGAGCGCGGCCTGCACCAACCGAATCTGGGTGAGGTAGGACTCATAGGCCAGGGTCAGCAGGTTGAGCAGAGTCTCGCGCGCTGGCGCGGCCTCGTCGGTGGCGGCCACCATGCTGGCGTGCATGAACTCGTACTCGGCGACGATCACTTCGTTGAACAGATCCGCCTTGTCGGCAAAGCTGGCGAACACCGCGCCGGTCGAAAGGCCGGCGGCGGCGGCGATATCGCGGACCGTTGCGGCCTCATAGCCGCGCTCGGCGAACATTTCGCGCGCGGCTTCCAGAAGTTTGGCGCGGGTGAGCTGCTTGGCCAGCGCGCGGCGCGTCATCGGCTGAGGGGCCGAGGCCGCGGCGCGGATCGGGCTATGTTTCATCGTCTTTTTCATTCCAAAGGTGATCAGAAGCGCGGCGGGTGGCATTGCCTGCGCCGGTTTCGGTTGAACGCGTTCATCTGGATACTGGGCACAAGCCGACCCAAGGGGGATAAATCAACAGATTCCCCATGAGATTTTATCAAAACCGGCATACTGCGGCGGAATGTCGCACCGTCTTGGTGAAAAACCCTACCGCCAAAGGAAGCGTGGCCATACAGCGTTTGGTGAACACGTTCAACCAATTTAATCTGAAATGTTAGTTAAAGGGGCCCTGTAGCGGAGCGCGGCCTGGGCCTGTAGGGTTTCTCAATCATGGCGACCCTCTTCAGCATCCTGATTCCACTCGCCCTCGGGGCCGTGCTGGTTACCCTGGGTTTCGGCATCTACGCCCTGTTCAAGGGCGGTGATTTTGGCCGGTCCTATTCCAACAAGCTGATGCGGCTGCGCGTGCTTTTGCAGTTCATCGCGGTGATCGTGCTCTGCGCCGCGGTCTATTTCCTGCGCCGCTAGATGGTCCGGCTGACGAAAATCTATACGCGGACCGGGGATGGCGGCCGCACGCGTCTGGCCAGTGGCGAGAGCGTCGACAAATTCGATCCCCGGGTTGAGGCCTATGGGGCGGTGGATGAGACCAACGCATGCCTCGGGCTGGCGCGATTGCATCTGGCGGACGACGCCGTTCTCGATCCTATGCTGGCGCGGGCTCAGAACGACCTGTTCGACCTCGGCGCCGATCTGGCGACACCAGGCGATGCGGTCGGCTCGCTGCGAATCCTGGATGGACAGGTGACGCGGCTTGAGCGGGAGATCGACCAGCTGAACACGGATCTGTCGCCGTTGACGTCCTTCATTCTACCAGGCGGTTCGCCAGCGGCCGCGGCCTTGCATCTGGCGCGCACCGTCTGCCGGCGGGCCGAACGCCGGGCCGTCAGCCTCGATTCGATGAACGGCGTGACCGTCAATCCGGCGGCGTTGAAATACCTCAACCGGCTTTCGGATCTGTTGTTCGTCGCCGCGCGCTGGGCGAACGCCCAGGGCGCGAGCGACGTTTTATGGACTCCGGGCGCAACCCGGACCGACTGATCGGCTACTGGCTGGCGATGATGCTCGAGAGGATCACGCCGGTCGCGGCGGCGGCGAGCACATAGTTGCCGTCGACCTGACGCCATTCATAGCCATGCGGCGGGGAGCGAAGGTGGTGGGCGTGGTAGTCCACCGGCTGGCCGCGGCCCCAGTCGGATTGGGCGATATGAGCGCCCTTATGCCATTCGGGGTGAGGCCCGGCGACGGCGATGGTGGAGGCTGCGGCGAGCAAGGCGGCCGAAGCCACGAACGTAACGAAACGTTTCATGGGGTTAGTCCTCTGAACTGACGAGCTTCAAGGCACGCGGCGCCCACCACGGCTGCGCGAGGGACTAAAACGCACCCCGCCTCGCTTCGTTCAAATCATAGTCTGATGACGGCCGCTCGAGTCTGGGGACCAAGCCTGGGCGGTCAGTGCGAGCCCGGCTTGGCCGCGGGCTGCACCGGGCGGTGGGTGAAGGTTGTCACCGACATGGGTATGCCGCAGGCGCGATCGTGCCAGTCCCACCAGTCGCCGTGGGCTTCGCAGGCCTTGCGAGGCATGGCGTACAGCAGCTGATAGCCCCACAGGCCCACGCACAGGACCGCGAAGATCACCAGGAAGATCAGCCGCAGGAGTCTGAAGCTCTGATACATTCTGGCTCTATGCGGCAGCTGTTCGACGACCGCAAGCGGCGGTGTTTTCCAGCGCGATCGTCGTCCAAGTCAGACAATCGCCGCCGCTCGCGTTGACAGTCGAGGGCGGCATTGTCAGTTTGCCGCGCTTTTCGCTATAGGGGCGCACATCTCGCCCATTGCCGCTCATTTCAATTTCAGAGGTCGTAAATTCCGATGAAGGTGCTGGTCCCGGTCAAACGGGTGATCGACTCCAACGTAAAGGTCCGCGTGAAGCCCGATCAAACGGGTGTGGACCTCGCCAACGTCAAGATGGCGATGAACCCCTTCTGCGAGATCGCGGTCGAGGAAGCTGTTCGGCTGAAAGAGAAGGGGATCGCGACCGAAGTCGTCGCCGTTTCCATCGGTCCGGCCCAGGCAGGAGAAACCCTCCGCACCGCCCTGGCCATCGGCGCCGACCGGGCGATCCTGATCCAGACCGACGTGGACGTCGAACCTCTGGAAGTCGCCAAGCTGCTTAAGGCGGTGATCGAGGAAGAAAAGCCTGACCTGGTGCTGATGGGCAAGCAGGCGATCGACGGTGACAACAACGCGGTCGGCCAGATGCTTTCGGCGCTGCTGGACTGGCCGCAAGCCACCTTCGCGTCCAAGGTCGAGATCGCCGGGGGCAAGGCCAAGGTGACCCGTGAGGTCGACGGCGGCCTGCAGACGCTGGAACTGGACCTGCCGGCCGTGATCACCGCCGACCTGCGCCTCAACGAGCCGCGCTACGCCTCGCTGCCGAACATCATGAAGGCCAAGAAAAAGGAGCTGACCGTCAAGGCCGTCGCCGACTATGGCGTCGACATCGGCGGGCATCTCAAGGTGCTCAAGGTCACCGAGCCGCCCAAACGCGTCGCTGGCGTGAAGGTCGAGAGCGCCGCCGAACTGGTTTCCAAACTCAAGACTGAAGCGGGGGTGCTCTAATGGCCGTTCTCGTCATCGCCGATCACGACAATGCGTCGCTGAAGGACACCACCAACAAGACCGTCA
>Ga0302314_10022088_pt1 | contig 10448 bp, 10 predicted proteins | sample III_Palsa_N2_3_FD_200533 | JGI IMG/M metagenome (GOLD analysis project Ga0302314, IMG submission 200533) | Peat permafrost microbial communities from Stordalen Mire near Abisko, Sweden - III_Palsa_N2_3 | ecosystem: Environmental > Terrestrial > Soil > Palsa > Peat permafrost | place: Sweden... | reverse complement strand
GCACGAAGGCGCGCTGCGCCGCGAGTTCAGCGCCGCGGAACGCATTCCCTATCGCGCGCATGTGGCACCGACGGTGATTCGCACCCAGTTCGGCGACTACGTGCAGGCCTTGCGGGTCGGCGGCGCGAGCTTCGAAACACGCGACGATGCAGAGCTCAACAATTGGCACGCGCGCCTCAACGTGCTTTGGAGGAATATCGCCAGTCCGGGGATTGCGTTGTGGTCGCACCTCATCCGCCGATCCGTTTCCTTGGACGAACGCGGAGATGAGCCGACGGTGCGTTCCGGCAATCTCTTCGCCGAGGCGCTGCATGCGCGCTATCGCCGGCGATTGAGCGCCGAGACCCTGATGCTCAACGAGCTATACGTCGCGGTGCTGTATCGGCCGGTGTCGGGAGCCGCGACCGGCCTTCTGGCACGAGCTCTTGCGCGAGCGCAGCGCGAGGCCTGGCGGGCCGAGCTGGCGGACGCGCTGGATGCCTGCGAGAAGATCGCGCAGACGCTGCTTGCCTCACTCGGCCGGTACGAGCCGGAGCTGCTCGGCTGCTATCGCATGGGCAGCGTCTGGTACTCGTCGCTGCTCGAGTATTTCGCGCTGCTGATCAACGGAGAGCACCAGCGTGTACCGCTTCCGCGCGGGCCTCTCAACCAGGCTCTAGCCAGCACACGATTGTTCTTCGGAAGCGAGGCCATCGAATACCGTACGCCGACCGAGAGTCGAGCCGGCGCGGTGCTCGGCATCAAGGAGTACCCCACTCCTACCGTAGTCGGCATGTACGACCGGCTGCTTTCGGCACCGATGTCGTTCGTTCTCACACAGTCGTTCGCATTTTTGAGCAAGTCGACGGGGCAGGGCTTGCTCCAGCGGCAGTTCAATCGCATGGCGAACGCGGGCGATTTCGCCGTGTCGCAGGCGGCGGAGCTCAAGGACGCCCTCGATGCCCTCACCAGCAACGAATTCGTGATGGGCGATCACCACTTTTCCCTGCAGCTGATCGTCGACTTGCCCGATATCGCCGCGGGCGAGCCGTCGATCCCATCCGTCCGGCTCAAACCGCTCAACGATCAGGTGGCGCAGGCGCGCAGCATCCTTGCCGATGCCGGTATGCTGGTCGCACGCGAGGACCTGGCGCTCGAGGCGGCATTCTGGGCGCAGCTACCCGGGAACCTTCCGTTCCGGACGCGCAAGTCGCCGATCACGTCGCGAAACCTCGCGGCCATGGCGCCGTTTCACAACTATCCGACGGGCCGCGCGGACGGCAACCACTGGGGCCGGGCGCTGACCGTGCTCGTGACCAGCGCGCGCTCGCCTTATCACTTCTCGTTGCATGCGAGCGATCCCGTCGATCCCGACGGCGGCAGCCGCAAGGACACCGGTCATACCTTGATATGCGGTCCCACGGGGTCCGGGAAGACGGTCTTTATCGGCTTTCTGATCGCCATGCTGGCTCGCCGCGACACGACACAGGTGATATTCGACAAGGACCGAGGACTCGAGATCCTCGTGCGCGCCTTGGACGGTGCCTATTTCCCTCTCAAGAACGGCATACCGACGGGCTTCAATCCTCTGCAGCTGCCTCCGACTCCCTCCAATATCGAATTTCTAAAGGTTTGGCTGCAGGAGCTGAGTCGCGGTCGCGCGCAGAACGGTCGCTCATCAGTGCGCGAGCGGGTCGACCTCGAGCAAGCGCTGCGCGGCACCATGGCGCTGGATCCTGCCGACCGGCGTCTGTCGCGGTTGGTGGAATTCCTGGATCCCACTGATCCGGAGGGACTCTACGCACGCCTCGCCTGCTGGTGCGAAAGCCGTCGTGGCGACTACGCCTGGGTGTTCGACAATCCTGCAGATACCCTCGCGCAGCAGCTCGCGGGTCGCACGGTCGTCGGATTCGACGTGACGGAGTTCCTCGATCACGCGCACACCCGCGCGTCCGTCACTTTGTACCTGTTTCATCTGGTGCGCCAGTTGCTCGATGGACGCCGCCTCGTTTGCTGGATGGACGAGTTCTGGCGTCTGCTCGCGGATTCCGCATTCGAGAATTTTGCAAAGGACGGTCCGAAGACCTGGCGCAAGCTCAATGCGGTCATGTGTCTCGCGACTCAGAGCGCGAGCGATGTATTGCAAAGCTCCATCAGCCGGACGCTGGTCGAGCAGACGCCGACCAAGGTGTTCTTCCCGAACGCGGATGCCAGCCACGACGAATATACGCAAGGATTTGGCCTTTCCGACCGGGAGTTCCAGCTCATCAAGGAGCAGCTCGAGCCCGGGTCGCGGACATTCCTGGTCAAGCAGGCTCACCACAGCGTTGTATGTGGCCTCGATCTCAAGGGCTTCGATGCCGAGCTCGCCGTGATTTCCGGTCGAGCGGGCAAGGTGGCCCAGATGAGTGAGCTGATCGCAGCCTGCGGTTCTCTGGCGGATGAGTGGCTGCCGGCATTCATGGCCGCGAATACCGACGCTCGACAATCCTCCAAACAAGCGGGGTAACGGTCATGACCAGAATCCGGTGGGTATCGATGAGCTTGATTCTCTATGTCGCGGCCTTGCCGGGAGCACGCGCGCAATGGGCGGTCATCGACGTCGGGGCGATCGCGCAGCTCATACAAGAGGTGCAGACACTGCGCCAACAGCTCCTGACCGCGCAAGCGCAGCTCAATCAGGCAGAGACAGCGCTCGCCAGCACGACGGGCAATCGGGGTATGCAGCTGCTACTCGGCGGTACCAATCGCAATTACTTACCGACGAGCGCCGCGCAGTTGACCGCCGCCTTGCAGGGAGCGGGTGCCTATGCCGGCCTCGCCTCCGGTGTACAGACTTCCATGAACTCGAATGCCGTCATGTCGCCTGCACAGCTGGCGGCGCTTCCGCCGCCGGCTCAGCAGCAAGTTGTGGCCGATCGACAAGCCATCGCGCTCCGCCAGGCCGTGGCCGGGCAGGCGCTGTCGAACTCGAGCGCCCGCTTCGCCGCGCTCCAGAGCCTGATCGCGGCGATTCCGATCGCGCGAGATCAGAAAGGAATTCTAGACCTCCAGGCGCGCATCAACGCCGAGCTCGGCATGCTGCAGAACGAGCAGACCAAGGTCCAAGTGCTCGCTCAAGCCACCGAGGCAATGTCCGCGGTGAACGCGCAGCGCGAGCACGAGCAGGTCATCGTTGGCCAAGGCCAATTTTCGACCCGCTTTCAGCCGGCGCCGTGAACGTCATGGGATTTTTCGCGACGTTCTGGAGTTGGCTGAACGGTCAGCTGGCGGCCTACATCGGGAACAATACGGCACGTCTCGCGGGGGTGCTCGAGCCCACGATCGTAACGCTAGCCGTCTTGTACGTGATGGTATGGGGATACTTGCAGCTCACCGGCCAAATCGAGGAGCCGTTCGTCGCGGGCGTCAAGCGCATCGTGATGCTGGCCGTCGTCTTGGGGGTCACCCTGAACCTGTGGCTGTACAACACGGTGATCGTGGACACGTTCTACAACGCGCCGGCGCAGCTCGCGGCGGCCGTCGTCGGCGCGGGCGATCCGGTCGGCACCATCGACGCCATCTGGGAGAGCGGAGGGACCGTTGCCGGCAACCTTTGGACGAAAGGACACGTGTATAGCAGCAGCATCGGGTTCTTGTTTACGGCCGCGGTCGTTTGGTCCCTGATCGGGTTGCTTTGCGTGTACGCCATGTTCTTGATCGCTCTCTCGAACATCGCGCTTGCCGTGCTGCTTGCGCTCGGACCGCTGTTCATCGTGATGCTGTTCTTCGACTCGACCCGCAGGCTTTTCTCGGCATGGATCGCGCAGCTCGCAAACTACGCGCTCGTGACCATTCTGACGGTGATGGTGGCCGCCTTATTGCTGCAGGTGGTTCAGTCCTATGCAGCGCAAACCGCGGCACGCGGCAGCGCGATTTTCACCGTGGATGCGCTGCATATGATGCTGATCGCGGGCTTGGTGCTTCTGATCCTGCGGCAGGTCATGCCCATCGCCTCGAGCGTTGCGGGCGGAGCGGCATTGAGCTCGTTCGGTATCGTGAGCCGTACTCTGGCATCCAGCTGGCGGCGAGGAGTCGCGGTCGCCGGTCCGGCCGCGACATACGCCGCTCCCAGGGTAGTGCGTGCCGTAGCCGCTGCCCCGACGTACGCACGCCGCGCCGCCACCGCCGGCGCTCGCGCGGGGCAAACCGCTTATCGCCGAGCAAGCGCGGGCATTCAAGCACTCACCCAGCGGAGGCCCCGTCCGTGAACACCGAGAACAAGCACACACCTATCCGGGAGGGCGTCATGCGACTCGTTTACCTGCGTTCAATTCCGCTGGCCTTCATTTTGCTGGGCGGCTGCGCCACGTACCGTCTTCGTTGCGACGCTCATCTCACGCCGATCAACGCACCGGAGCCGCCTTCCTCGACGACTGGCCTCAAGCCGTCCGAGAGAGTCTCGCCGTGAGCATCGAGCCCGCGCTCCAGGTCTACTTCCAGGAATCGCAGTCATGGGAGGCCGATCGAGCGGCGCAGCAGCGCCAAAGTGCCCGCATTGCGTGGTGGGTGGCCGGCGCGGGCTGGACTTGCGCAGTATGCGGCGCGCTCGCGCTCATGATCCTGATGCCGCTGAAGCGCGTCGACCCGTTCGTGGTGCGCGTCGACAATACCACGGGCGTCGTCGATGTGGTCCCCGCGTACGACGGCCGGACGACGCCGCAAGAGGCCGTGACGCGCTACTTTCTTACTCACTACGTGACGGTCTGCGAGCGGTTCAATTTTTCGACCGCAGAGAGCGACTACGAGGAATGCGGCGCCTTTCATTCTCCGCAACGCAATCAGGCTTGGTACGGCATGTGGACCGCCACCAATCCGGATTCTCCGCTCAACGTCCACAAGGATGGCAGTACGGTGAGCGTGCAAGTCAAGGCGGTGAGTTTCTTCACCCGCGCGAGCGGCCTCGCCGATCTCGCGCAGGTCCGCTACCTCAGAGCGATTCGAGCCGGTCCCGGCGCCGAGGACAAGTTCAGTCACTGGGTGGCGACCGTCCAATACGCGTACACGCCGCCCGCGAAGGATCCTCGCACGAGGCGCTGGAATCCCCTCGGCTTCAAAGTCATTGAATTCAAGACGGAGCCGGAAGCTGCCGTCGATGGATCGGCCGCCAAGGAGCCTCATCATGATTCTTAGCAAAGACTCCCACGCCGCTCTGCGAATGCTCGCGGTCGCGGCAGCGATGCAAGGCGCACTTCTTTCGGCCGCGCTGCATGCCGAGACAGTGCCCACCCGAGGCGTCGCGGACAGTCGAATCCGCTACGCGGCGTACAACGGCGACCAGGTATATCGCGTGCGAGGTTTTGTCGGTTACCAGATCGATTTCGAATTCGAGGCGGGCGAGACCTTCGTCGGCCTCGGCGCGGGAGACCTGGATGGGATCTCGTACTTCGGTGCGGAGAACCACCTGTTCTTGAAGCCGAAGGCTGCAAAAGTGGCCACCAATCTCACCGTGCTCACCAACCGCCGCCGCTATCAGATCGACTATACGGCCGCGGCTCCACGTCCGGGATCGGGAGATGCCGACGTCATGTTCGCGGTACGTTTCACGTACCCGCCGCCGCCTGGGCGGACGCAGCCTGAACAGGCGGCCGAGCGCATCGATACGGCGCTCACCGATGCCTCGGCCAAGCGGCCGCGAAATATCGACTATTGGTATTGCGGCAGTCCGACGCTCAAGCCCGTCGCCGCATCGGACGACGGCGTGCATACACGGCTGCGATTCGCCGCCAACGCCGAGCTGCCCGCGATTTTCGTGCGCAACGCCGACGCCACCGAGTCGCTGCTGAATTTCAGCATGGATTCCGGCGACGTGGTCGTGCATAGAGTCGCTCTTCAGTTCATCCTCCGCCGCGGCAAGCTCGCCGGATGCGTCGTCAACCAGGGCTTTGGCGGTGCCGGATTGCGGCTCGACTCCGGTACCGTCACACCCGACGTGCAACGGACCGTGCCCGGAATCGTGCCATGAACGCCGCGGACGCAGGTCCGGAGGAAGTGGCCGGCGAACGCTCGACGACGCTCGTCACTCGCTCGGTCTCCGTACAATCGCGGTTGAGCAACCTCCTTGCCCTGTCACTGATGACCGTGCTCGGGTTGGGCACTCTCATCTGGTATTACGCAAACAACGCCTCGCGCCAGGCGCGGATCCGGAGCCACATTCAAAGTACGGCGGCGAATCATGCCGCTGGCGACACCGTGTTGCCGAGCCTCGGTCGCATCGATCCGCCCTCGCCGCCGCCGGTATCTCGCGAGATTGATTCCCCGCCGCCAATCGACGCGCCGCCGGTGAGTGCGGCCGATCGGGTGGCCATGACCGCGACGACGCTGCCTGAGATCCCGCTCGCCGCGAACACGGCAGGTTACGCGGCCCCCACACCGCCGACCCCCGAGGAACTCGCGCAGCAGCGTCAGCTCTCGGGCGCCGTATTCTCGAATGCACAGCCCGGCCCGGGCGTGACGCCGCCCGAAATCAATGCGGTTTCGGGACCTCCGCCCGGGAGCGTGTCCGCGGCGGCGGCGCCTCCCGGCGCGCTCTCGGCGCTCCTGCATGCCGCGCCGACCCCGGCCGCACGCGCCGAGATGCTGCCGGCGCAGCGTCTGCTGCTGCCCAAGGGCGCCTTCATCGATTGCACTCTGGAGACGGCTATCGACTCGACGCTGCCGGGAATGACTACCTGCGTCATGGCGACGGACGTCTTCGGAGTCGACGGCAAGGTGGTGCTGATGGAGCGTGGCACCAAGTTGATCGGCGAGACGCAAGGCCAGGTGCAGCAAGGGCAAGCACGAGTGTTCGTGCTGTGGACCGAAGCCCGTACGCCCACCGGCGTCGTGGTGCCGCTGGCATCGCCCGGCGCGGACGAGTTGGGACGTTCCGGGCTGCCCGGCGAGGTGAACCGCCACTTCTGGGAGAGATTCGGCGCTGCCATGCTGATATCGATCGTCGATGGAGCGGTCGAGTCCGCTTCGACAAGAAACGGCGGCGGCACGGTTGTCGTCGATCCCGCGGCATCGCAAAGCGTGATGACCGAGGTGCTCAAGGGGACGGTGAATATTCCCCCGACTGTGGCGAAGAAGAACGGGGATCGCATCCAGGTGCTGGTCGCCAGGGATCTGGACTTCAGGTCGGTTTATGAGCTGCGAGCCGTCACGAGTCTCCGCTGACCGGCCGGCCGAGTCGTCGGCGCTCGCCCTGACGATGCGCGCCTTGCGCCCGCTGCTCGCCAACCCCGAGGTCACCGAACTCTGCATCAATCGGCCTCGGGAAGCCTTCGTCGAGTTGCGCAGCGGGTGGCAGCGGCACGCACTGCCATTCGCCGATTTCGAATGGTGCAGCCGACTCGCAAAGCTCGTGGCCAACTCGACCCAGCAACGCGTCGACTCCACGGCACCGCTCTTGTCGGCGTCCCTGCCGACCGGCGAGCGCGTGCAAGTGGTGCTGCCGCCCGCTACCTCGCCCGAATGCGTTGCGATCGCGATCCGCCGGCCCGCCGATGCGGTGTGGAGCATCGATGAGCTGCAGCAACGAGGCATATTCCGGCGCGCGCGCCGCGCGGCCGATGCGCTGGGCGACACCGAGAAAGAACTGCTGCGGTTGCTCGCGGTTGGAGACTACGCCGCTTTCATGCGCGCGGCGGTCGCGGCTCGCAAGAACATCCTCGTATCCGGCCCCACGGGGTCGGGAAAGACCACGTGGACCAAGGCGCTCATTCGCGAGATATCGCCGGACGAACGGCTGATCACCATCGAGGACGCGCAGGAGCTCGTGCTCGACCGCCATCCGAACCACGTGCGCCTGTTTTATTCGAAGGACGACCAGGGAGTCGCGAGAGTGACTCCGAAGCAGCTGCTCGAGTGTTGCTTGCGCATGAAGCCGGACCGGATCCTGCTGGCGGAGCTGCGCTCCGAGGAAGCCTTCGACTACTTGCGCAATGTCAACTCCGGCCACCCCGGCTCGATCACCAGCATACACGCTGCGAGCGCCGATCTCGCCTTCGAGCAATTGGTGCTGCTCGTGAAGCAGAACCCGGGCGGTCGCGAGCTCGCACGCGAGGACATCAAGAGTCTCCTGTATCTGTTGATCGACGTCGTGATCCAGTTCGGTGTCGAGGCGCACGAACGCTTCATCAAGGAAATTTGGTACGAGCCCGAACGCAAGCGTCGCATCATCGCCGGGGAGAACTGATGCTGGGCGAATCGCTCATGCACGGCTGGCCGGGTGTCTTCTTCGGGTACGCGGCGGTCCAGCTGCCGATGGTCGCGGGTCTCGTGCGGGGAGGCGGTGCCTGGCATCGATACATCACCTCGCCTCTCGTGGCCGCTCCGCTCATGGCGTTGGTTGGAGGTGCGATGAGCATCTCGGCGCCGCTGCTTTCGTACCTGGGCAGCGTACGGGGCGTCGCCGAATTCGCGCTCGGAACCTCCATGAGCGCCCTCCTCGGTTACGCGGGCGGGCGGACGTTGGCGAACGACGCTCTGCCCGGGGACTCGCACCGGCGCGGAGCGGTGGTCGCCGAGCGTCCCGCCGACGTCGTGCGGCAGCCAGGCCCTCCGTCTCCCACAATCACGGTGGCCGGGCGCGCGGCGGCCTACGAGGATGAGACCAAGCATTTCAAGCTCATCGGTACCACCGGCACCGGCAAGAGCACGGCCATTCGGGAGATGCTGAGTGCCGCGCTGGCGCGTGGCGATCGCGCGGTCATCGCCGATCCCGATGGCGGGTATCTGCGTCGGTTTTTCGATGAGAACCGCGGCGACACCATACTCAATCCCTTTGACGAGCGGTCCGTGAAGTGGGACCTGTTCTCGGAAATCAAGACGCCCTACGACGTCGAGCAGCTGGCCCGCTCACTCATTCCGGATCATGAAGGCTCGGATCGCAGCTGGCGCGGGTATGCGCGCACCTTCTTCGGTGCGGTCACTCGCCAGGCGTATGAAGGCGGCGTGACCGACACCGCAGAGCTCTACAGGCTCATGGTGGTGGCCGATCGGACCGAGCTGCGCGCCCTGGTAAAGGGTACCCCCCGCGCAGCCGTTTCTCGAAGAGCACAACAGCAAGATGTTCGACTCGATCCGCTCCGTCACGAGCGCGGCGATCGGCCCCCTCGAATACATTGCGCGGCAAAAAGGAACGGGCCTTTCGATCCGCTCCTGGGTCGCCGACGATCGCCGTGGCGTGCTCTTCATGCCCTACAGCGCCGGACAGATCGCCGCATTGCGCTCGACGATCTCTGCCTGGATGCGCCTCGCGATCTTCGAGGCCATGGATCCGCGCGAGCCCGCAGCCCAGGAGCTGGCCCAAACGCCGCGGCGGCTTTGGTTCGTGGTGGATGAGCTCGACGCGCTCGGACAGATCGATGGACTGAAGGACGCGCTTGCCCGCCTGCGAAAATTTGGAGGCAGGTGCGTCCTGGGGTTTCAGTCGATCGCGCAGGTCTCCAGTACGTATGGGCAAGGCGATGCCCACACGATCATAGAAAACTGCGGCAATACGCTCATTCTTCGCTGCTCCGCGAGCGAGGGCGGTGGGACCGCTCGCTTCGCTTCGCAGCTCGTCGGCGAGCGCGAGGTCCTGCGGACGAGCATTTCGCGGAGTCGCCGCGCGACGGAGTTCATCGGCACTACATCCCGAAGCGAGCACGTGAGCACCGAGCACGCGCTCCTGGCCTCGCAGATCGAGCAGCTCCCAGACCTAACCGGCTACCTGAAATATGCCTCCGAACCGGCCTGGCATCGGGTGCAATTGAACGCACGCGCGGCCTGGGAGGACCTCCGCCGCGCCGATGCCAGTGCCGGTACCACTGCCAGTGCGGACACCAGTGCCCGTGCTGCGAGATCGGCGGGCGCCCCAGCGCGATCGCACGAGGGCCACGGCCGTGAGTGAGCGCGCCGGTAGCGTCGACGAGACGACGATGAAATTCGGTCTTCTCATGGAAAGCGCCCAGGCGCATCAGAGAATGGCGGAAATCCACCTCGAGAAGCTGCGCGCGCACACGCAGGATCTTGACGGCGTGGTGCGCGAGGAAATTCGTCGCACGCTCGTCGAAGAGCTCGATGACTTGACCGCCGAGAGCCGGCGCGCGGCGCAAGCACTCAAGGGAATGAAGCGTGCCGCGCACCTGCGCGGCATGATCTTCAGCGTCTCGACCGTCGTCCTGTCGGTGGCCATCCCGAGCGCACTCGCTTACTGGCTGCTGCCTTCCCCCGCGCAGATCGAGGCGCTGCGCGTGCGGCGGGATGAGCTGCAGGCGAGCGTTGCGCGTCTCGACCAGAGCGGCGGTCGCATCGATTGGCGGCATTGCGGCGAGCGAGCGCGACTCTGCGTTCGCGTCGACCGAGGCGCACCTTCTTACGGCGACAAAGCGGACTACTTCGTGGTCAAGGGCTATTGAGTCGTGAACTGGCTTGTCGCGATCTTCGATAAAGGTGCTGCGCCC
>Ga0302314_10022087_pt1 | contig 10449 bp, 11 predicted proteins | sample III_Palsa_N2_3_FD_200533 | JGI IMG/M metagenome (GOLD analysis project Ga0302314, IMG submission 200533) | Peat permafrost microbial communities from Stordalen Mire near Abisko, Sweden - III_Palsa_N2_3 | ecosystem: Environmental > Terrestrial > Soil > Palsa > Peat permafrost | place: Sweden... | reverse complement strand
CGGCCAAGATCGCGTCGATCAGCGTCAAGCAGGAGAGCCTGGTCGGCCATCTGATGGCGCCTGACTTCTTCGACGCCGAGCAGTACCCGGAGATCTCATTCACGTCCAACCCGATCGAGGCCGGCGAGGATGAGGTCACGGTCGAGGGCGAACTGACCCTCAAGGGCGTCACCAAGCCGATCCACGCGACCGGCACCGTCGAGGGTCCGACCGAGGACTTCATGGGCAACACGCGTCTCGGCTTCACGCTGGAGACCACGATCGACCGCACCGACTTCGGCGTCAGCTGGAACGCCGACCTGCCCAAGGGCGGCAAGGCGCTGGCCAACGAGGTCACGCTGGTCGTCGAGCTCGAGTTCACCAAGGTCTGAGCCGTGCGGCTCCTGGCAATCTCCGGATCGCTTCGCCGGGACTCTCACAACACCGCTCTGCTTCGGACGGCAGCCGAGCTGCTGCCGTCCGAGGTGGAGCTGGCGATCTATGAGCGCCTGGGCGAGCTGCCGCCGTTCAACGAGGAGCTGGTCGCGGATCGACCGTCCGCCGCCCAGCATCTCTGGGACGAGATCGACGCCGCAGACGGCGTGCTGATTTCGACGCCGGAATACAACAGCTCCATCCCCGGGGTGCTCAAGAACGCCCTGGATTGGATGTCACAGCCGCTGGTGCAGTCGCCGCTGCGCAACAAACCCGCGGCCGTGATCGGTGCCTCGACGGGCATGTTCGGAGCCGTCTGGTCCCAGGCCGAGACCCGCAAGGTGCTCGGCGCGATCGGCGCCCGGGTGGTCGACCGCGAGCTGCCGATCCCGACCGCGCACGAACAGTTCGACGAGCACGGCCGACTTTCGGACGAGGATCTTCAGGCCGAGCTGCTGATCTCGCTCAACGAGCTGATCGAGGCGGTCGACGCGCGCGCCCGGGCCCGGCGCGACGCCGGCGAGACCGACCCGGCGTTGGCCTGAGCGCGGATACCCCGTGACCATCCCGATCGACGCTCACGCCGCGCCCGCCGAGCTGCCGATCGTCGGGCAGCCGCGCGAACGCTGCGACGCACTGCGCAATCGGCGCAGGATCCTGGCCGCCGCCCGTGAGATCGTCGTGGCGCATGGCGCCGAAGGACTGTCGATGAACGTCCTGGCCGCCGCGGCGGGCGTCGGCAAAGGCACGATCTTCCGCCGTTTCGGCGACCGTGACGGCCTGCTGCACGCGCTGCTGCACGACGACACGATCAGCCTCCAGAACGCGTTTCTGTCCGGGCCGCCGCCACTTGGTCCCGGCGCTCCGGCGCCGGCGCGTCTGGAGGCGTTCGTCGTCGCCCTGATCCGCTTCGAGGCGGCGCACGTCGAACTGCTGCTGGCCGCCGAACAGGGACACGTCGGCGCCGACCCCCCCGCCGTGTCGTCATTCCGGATGCACCTGTTGTCACTGCTCGAGCAGATCGACCCGAGCCTCGACGCGATGCTGCTCGCCGAGTTGATCCTCAACTCGATCTCCGCCCGGGTGATCCGCCGCTGGAACCGCGTGCCCGGGGGCTCGACGGCCGCACTCGAGCGCGCGGCGGTGGCACTGTTGCGCGGGATCACCGGCCCGCGCTGACGAACCCAAGTCCAGCCCACCGAGCCGTCCACCAGAGGCGCCTGCGGTGCCGATGTCGCCGGCCGCAGGCTGTTGGCGTCCGCGTGATTTATCCGGATAAGGCTGTCCCTTTCTGCTAGCGTGGCCCGCGGAAAGTGGAATGAAGTTATCCGGAACCGAGGCGACGACGTGCCGGACACGGTGACCGAAAGCCGACGTGGAGCTTCGAGGTTCCCCCGCCGCGGGTATCGGGGACGCATCGGACGGATTCGCATCAACCGGGAGATCGCGCTCTTCGCCGGGCTGTACGTGATCTACACGGCGGCGCGGTGGATCGTGCACAGCCACCTGCCGACCGCGCTGTCCAATGCCCACTGGGTGATATCCGTCGAGCGCGACGCCCATGTCGGGATCGAGGGGTCGGTCCAGCGGGCGCTGCACTTCGAGCCGGCATCGTGGCTGTTGTCCAACGTCTACCTGGCCGCTCAACTCGTCGTGCCGGTGATCGTGCTCGTCTACACGTACGTGCGCGCGCGCCCGATCTATGTCTCGCTGCGCAACACGATCATCGCGATCTGGCTGATCGCGATCCCGGTGTTCGCGCTGTTCCCGGTGGCGCCCCCACGGCTGGCCGGAATCGGGCTCGGCGAGGCCGCCAGCCACGGCTCGGCGATCGGTCTCACCGGGCACTCGACGATCTTTTACAACCCGTACGCCGCGGTCCCCAGCCTCCACGTCGGGGTCGCGCTGGCGGTGTCGGCGGCGCTCGCCGCAGCCACCGGCCGGCGATGGCTCAAGGTGCTCGCGCTGCTGTGGGCGCCGCTGGTCACGCTCGCCGTGATCGCGACCGGCAACCACTACGTGTTCGATGTCGTCACGGGCTCGCTGACCGCGCCGGTCGGCTACGCGCTCGGGCGCTGGGTCAACTCGCTGGTCAACGCGCCGCGGCAAGCGCGCGTTCGCCCGCGGGTGAACGTGCCGGGCACCCAGCGTGCGGCCGGGGCACGCGGACCGGAGGCGGTCCGGCACGACGGGCGCGTCGGGGTCCCCGAGCGCGGGGCGGCGTGACTCAATCGTGCCTCGCCCTAGCTCTTGGACGCCGCTTACCGGGCAGTTAGCCGGATGCTCGACGATGAGCAGACCTCAGTTCACGAGGAGACAACGATGCCAGCTCTTTCCATGATGATCGCGCCGACGCCCGATGGCTGGGGCGTTTACCTGAGCGATGGACGCCAGCTCGCGCGCTTTCGCGGAATCGCCGCGCGGTGGCGGGCGCTGCGCTACCTGACGAACCTCACGGGTCTCTCACGCTGAGCTCGGCTGCGGTCAGGGTGGCGCCGGCGGACGACACGCTCTCAGACCGTTCTCATCCTCTGGTGTGAACCTGGTCGGCGGATGAGCACGACAGCCACACCCGCTGATCGTTGCCTTCGTCGCGACGCCGCCGAGAACCGGCGACGGATCCTCGATGCCGCCCGTGACGCGTTCGCACTTCAGGGAATCGACGTCTCGCTGATCGAGATCGCGCGGCGAGCGGGCGTCGGCAACGCGACGCTGCACCGTAATTTCACCAAGGAGTCGCTGGTCGGCGCACTGTTCGAGGAGTGGCGGGCCAAACGCCACGCCGCGGGCCTGCGCGCGCTCGACGACCCGGACCCCTGGCACGGCCTTCAGGCATTCATGGTCGACACGCTGGAGGATGCCAGCCGCAACCGAACGCTGATCGACGTGTTCATGATCCGCCTGCATCGCGGCGCCACCCCGGGCAATCCGATCGTGCGGCTGGTGCGCCGCGCCCAGGAGTCCGGCGACCTGCGTCGCGATGCCAGCCTCGAGGACCTGTTCCTGATGTTCTGGGGGATCGCGCGCACGATCGGCATCACCGGGCCCGATGCCCCCGATCAGCTGCACCGCCAGGTGGCGATCGCTCTCGAGGGGCTGCGCGCGCGTCCGGGTCAATCACCGCTGCCGGGCGACGCCGTCACCAAGGACGGGCTTGAGCGGCTGATCGGCGACTGGGCCCAGGCGACGCTGGTCCGGCGACGCTGCAGCTGAGACGTCGCGGCTTCACACCGGAACCGTCGTCTCCCTGCCGCGCGACCGGGACGCCTACGCCCGCCAGCCCCCTGGATCCACACCGCCTGGAACGGGGGCGTTCGGGTCATACGGCGTCCGCGTGAACACGAACGAGCCGACGTCCAGGTGCGAGACCGAGCCGTCTGGCCGCCGCACCGCCCGCAACGGCTCGCCGGTGTGGTAGCCGTCGAGGCCGACCCACCCGTCCGGGCCGGTCGGCGCAAAGCGCGACGGGCGGCCCCGCCCCAGCGGCACGATCAGCTCGAGCTCGTCGCCGTGCGCGACCAGGACGTACGCAGTTGGGCCCCAGTACCAGGCGCCCAGCAGCTCCAGCGTCCCGTCGGGCGAGGACTTGGGAACCCATTCCTCGGGCAGCCGCGGTTCCTCGTCGGCGAGGATCCGCAGCAGGTCATCGCCGAGGCCGGTCATCCCCGAGGTGGCGTTGCAGAAAGCCACGACCGCGTCGCCGTCCTGCTGGATCGCCAGATCGGCGAGGAAGCCCGGCATCGAGCCGCCGTGGCCGAACCCGCGCACGCCGTCGAAATTGGAGACCTGCAGCCCGAGCCCATACCCGACGTGCCACTTGTCGTTACGAACGTTGTTGACGACCCGCGGCTCACGCATCTCGGCAAGCGTGTCGGCACTCAGCAGCTCGGGACCGTCGCCGTTGAGGAACGCCGCCCATCGCGACAGGTCCGCGACGGTCGTCCACAGCTGGCCGGCCGGCGCCATCGCGCCCGCGTCGTGCTCGGGCTCGGGCAGCACCAGGTCGGCCCACGGATGCACCGCCAGACCCTGTGCCGCCGGCTGCTGTGGCCGCGTCGTCGTGCGCGGCATCCCCAGCGGCTCGAGCAGGTCGTGCTTGACGACCTGGTCCCAGGCCCGGTCTCGGAGTCGCGCGACGATCTCGCCGAGCACCGCGAAGCCGACGTTCGAATAGTGAAACCGCCGGCCGGCCTCGAACCGCGAGCCGCCGGCCAACGTCGTCGCGGTCAGCTGCGCGAAGTCGCCGCCGGGGGTCCGCTCCCACCACGGCTCGCCGGTCTCGGCCCGCAACCCGGCCGAGTGCGACAGCAACTGGGCGATCGTCAGCTCGCCGATCCCGGTACCGGGGAGAAACCGCTCGACGGTGTCGCCGAGACTCAGCCTGCCCTCGTCGCGCAGCGCCATCACGCACACCCCGATGAACGTCTTCGTGATCGAGCCGCAGCGGTACTGGACGTCCGCGTCCGGCGTGCGACCATCGACCTTCCCGCAACCGCCGCTCCAGATCAGTTGGCCGTCGCGGATCAAACCCGCCACCACGGACGGAAGCCGCTGCTCCGACTGCTCACCGGCGAGCCGCGCCATCAGGCGATCCGCTGTGTGCTGACTGACCATCTGCTCGGCCGACGCTACCGCAGAGCGCTCGCCGTGACTGGCGTGACCGGCGGTCTGCGGCGGCCGCTGCGATCGTGGCGGCGGCTCAGCGCGGCGCCGTGCGAACGCGGTCGAGCACGAGCTCGAGGTGCCGGCGCCAGTCGTTGTTCCCGTTGGGCCTGAAGTACATCGTCGCCATCACGCCGTTGGTGATCAGCGGGAAGTCGGCGTAGCGCAGGTCGCCGCGCAGCTCGCCTGCGGCCACCGCCCGCTCGATGATCCGGGTGACGACCGCAGCGAACTCGGCCTTCTGCTGCGCGACCCCCTCCCACTCGAACTCGGTCGAGCCCAGCAGCGCCAGCTGAAACGCCGCGTCACCGTCGGCTGCCTCCAGGTAGCTGTGCAGCACCGCCTCGAACGCGTCCCCGGGGTCTTCGATCCGCTCGGCGCCATGCGCGAGCTCGATCATCCCCTCGAACCGCTCGCGGACGATCTCGGTCAGCAGCGCCTGCTTGTTGGGGAAATGGCGATACAGCGTGCCCATCCCCAAGCCGCACTCGAGGGCGATCTGCTCCATCTGCGCATCGTTGCCCAGGCGCGCGAACAGTTTTCTGGCGGACGCGACGATCCGCGCGCGGTTGCGGCGGGCGTCGGCCCGGAGGGGTCGTTCGAGCTTGGACATCGCTTGACAACCGGAAGCATAGTTCCGTATATTCTGCCGTCGTATGCGGAACCGGACTTCCGCTTCCGCATAGCAGTTATCACGCCCCCGCTTCAGGAGATCCCATGATCCTCATCACGACCCCCACCGGCCTGATCGGCCGCCAAGTCCTCGACCGCGTGCTCGCCGGCGACGAGCCGGTCCGCGTGATCGTGCGCGACCGATCCCGTCTCTCGCCGCAGGCACGTGAGCGCGTCGAGGTGATCGACGGCTCGCACGGCGATCCGGAGGTCGTCGATCGGGCGTTCGCCGGGGCCGACTCCGTGTTCTGGTTGGCGCCGCCGAATCGCAGCGCACCCACCGTTGAGGCGGTCTACGCCGACTTCACCCGTCCCGCCTGTGAGGCGATCGTCCGCCACGGCGTCGAGCGGATCGTCGACGTCTCCGCACTCGGCCGCGGCGTCAGCGACCGCGCCGGACTGGTGTCGGCGTCGCTGGCGATGGATGACCTGATCGCGAGCACCGGCGTCGGCTTCCGGGCGCTGCTGATGCCCTCGTTCATGGACAACGTGCTCCGCCAGGCGGAGGCCATCAAGCGCCACGGGATGTTCTTCTCGACGGTCGCACCCGAGCGCCGGCTGCCGACCTGCGCCACCCGTGACATCGCCGCGGTCGCGGCCGACCTGCTGCTCGACCACTCCTGGAGCGGCCAGGGCACGGTCGCCGTCCTGGGCCCCGAGGACCTCTCCCATCTCGACATGGCCCGGATCATGTCCGACGTGCTCGGCAAGCCCGTCGGCTACCGGCAGATCCCGATCGATGCGTTCTCACAGCAGCTGGCCGACGCGGGCATGTCCGAGGCGATGATCGAAGCCATGATCGAGATGATGGTCGCCAAGGACCGGGGCCTGGACGAGGCCGAGCCTCGCACGCCGCAGTCGACGACCCCGACGAGCTTTCGCCAGTGGTGCGAGGAGGTGCTGCGGCCGGTCGTCGAGGCGTGAGCGCTCGGCGGGCGCTCAAGCGCGATCTCCCGATGGCGCCGATCCGGCGGCGGGCTGTGGTTCGATGTCGGCATGCCCGAACCGATCGAGTTGCCCGTCGGGCCGGAGGTCGCCTGGACGCCGGTGGCCCACCCGGCCCGCGAACCACTGCAGGGAGCCCACGTGCTGCTGCGGCCGCTCGCGGCCGGCGACGCCGCCGACCTGTACGCGGCCACGCACCTGCCCGGCGGCGATCCCGCGGTGTGGACGTATATGTCCGATGGGCCATATCAGGACGCCGATGATCTGCGCGCAACGTTGGCAGCCGCGGAGACATCCCAAGACCCGCTGTTCTTCGCGATCGTGCGCAACGGTCACGTGCTCGGGCGCGCGTCCTACATGCGGATCACTCCCTCGTTCGGCGTGATCGAGATCGGCAACATCATCTTCGCCCCCGCCCTGCAACGGACTACGGCCGCGACCGAGTCGATCTACCTTCTGGCGCGACACGCGTTCGACGACCTCGGCTACCGCCGGCTGGAGTGGAAGTGCAACGCGCTCAACGCCGCGTCCCGGCGCGCCGCTGATCGCTTCGGCTTCAGCTTCGAGGGCGTCTTCCGCAACCACCAGATCGTCAAGGGACGAAACCGTGACACCGCCTGGTACGCGATCGTCGAGACCGACTGGCCGCCGATCCGCGCCGGCATGCAGGCGTGGCTGGACCCCGCCAACTTCGACGACGACGGCGCACAGCGCGCCGGGCTGGCGCAGCTGATCGCTCAGGCCCACGGCAGAGCCAGAGTCTGAGCCTAAGCTTGAGCCTGAGAAGACGAGGCTGGGCCCGTCGCGCTGAACGCGCCCGTCGCGCGGCAGTCAGCACTGGGTGCAGCTGCTGGAGCGAGCGCGGTAGGAGCTCGGGCTGATGCCGAGTGCTCGCAGGAACGCACGGCGCATCGTCTCGGCGGTGCCGAACCCGCACTCGGCGGCGATCGTCTCGATCGACTTGTGGTCGTGCTCGAGCGCTGCACGTGCCGCCTCGACCCGTACCCGCTGGACGTACCGGGTCGGGCTCATCCCCATCTCGGCCAGGAACAGCCGGTTGAGGTGGCGCTCGCTGACGCAGGCCAGGCGGGCCAGGCGGCCGACCGAATGGTCCTGCCCCGGATCGCTGATCACCGCATCGGCGATTCGCCTCAGCGGCGAGTCGTGGGGTACTGGTACCGCGGTCGCGTCGGGCGGCCCGCCGCTGGCGGGCTCTCGGTGATGACAGTCAGCCAGCCACTGCACAACCTTCGCTCGAGCGCCGTCGCCGTAGTCCTGGCACGTCATCCAGAGCGCGAGGTCGATCCCGCTGACGCTGACGTGCGCCGGTGAGCGCCCTTCGCCCAACAGGCCGGCAGACCGCAGCAGGTGACCGCCGTTGGCCACTGCGGTGACCCGCTGGGCAGCGTCGCCCAGGCGACGGATGTGGGGGAGCAGTCCCGGGTAGGCGAACGTGACGTCCTGATCCCAGCCGCCCAGCGCCACCAACGTGTCGACCGCCCCGACCACCTCGCGCATCGCCGCATCGACGCCGAGCCTCACGCCTGAGCTGGTCGGCACCGAGCAGCCCGTCGGCGAGGTGACCAGCACGTCATATCCCGGAACCGGCGCCACCGCCCTACCGGCCGCCGTCAGCACCTCCAGCACCTGTGCCGCATCGAGCAGCATGACCCCCGGAAACGCCACCACGACGACGCTCTGCGCGGCCAGCGCCGGCTCGCCGCGGCGGCCCGGCTCGCCGCGGCGGCTCGGGTCGCCCGGGCGGCCCGTTCCGATCGCGGTTAGATCGCGTTCAGCGAGCGCCACCCGCTACTCCGCCTGACTCTCCGGTTCGCTCCCGCGGCCGCGATCCACTCCATCACGCGGGTGCTCGCGTTCGTGCTCCCCGCCAGCTCGACCTCGCGGATCCCGGTTGGACTGGTCACGTTGACCTCGGTCAGACGGTCGCCGATCACGTCGATACCGACGAACTGCAGCCCGCGCGCCCGCAGGAGCGGGGCGAGCCGGCGACAGATCTCGGCGTCGTGATCATCGAGCTTGGTCGGCGACACGATCGCACCCTTGGCCATGTTGCAGCGAAACTCGCCGGGCCGCGCGGAGCGATTGATCGCCCCGATCGGCTCGCCGTCCAGCAGCAGGATCCGCTTGTCGCCATCGGCCGCCGCGATGAGGTACTCCTGCACGACCGCTTGGCGGCGGCCGCAGTCGGTGACCAGCTCAACAAGAGCTTGCAACCCCGGATCGCCGTCACGCAAGATCACGACGCCACTCCCCGCCATTCCCTCAAGGGGTTTTGCGACTCCCATGCCCCACCCTAACAGCGCAGCGTGGATGTCAAGCGCATTGGCCGTCACGAGGGTCGCCGGAGCCAGGTCGGGCAGCAGCAGCGGCAGCAGCTTCTCATTGCTGTTGCGCAGCCCGGCCGGGTCGTTGACCACCCAGGTCCCGGCGCGGACGGCGGCGTCGAGGACCAGCGTTGCCCGCAGGTAGGCGGCGTCGACGGGCGGGTCGGCTCGCATCAGGACGGCGTCGCAGTCGGCCAGGGCCAAGCGCTGCGGCGTCCCCAGCTGATACCACGGGTCGGTCGTGACCCAGCGACCGTCCGACTTGACCGCGGCGGCGAGCTGCACCGGCGCAGCCCGCATGACCGGGACGTCGTGCTCAAGCCCGAGGTCGCTGATCCCGGTGACCCAGACCTCGGCCCCGAGGCGCTGAGCCGCCTCCATCAACGCGACACTCGTGTCGTGACCGGGCTCGAGGCCCGCGAGCGGATCGATGACGAACGCGATCCTCACGTCGGGCCTCGTCGCACGTACAGGACCTGGACGTCGGTGTACGCGGCGAGACCGAGACGTGAGCTTTCGACCCCCAAGCCTGACTGCTTGAGCCCTCCAAACGGCAGGTCGGGTCCCATCCCGGGGTGCTGTCGGACCCAGACCGAGCCGGCCTCGAGCCGGTTGGCGACCGCCGTCGCCGCTTCGAGGTTGGATCCCCACACCGAGCCGCCCAAGGCGTAGTCGGTCGCGTTGGCTCGCTCGATCGCCTCGTCCACCGTCGCGTAGGTCAGGAGCGGCAGGACCGGCCCGAACTGCTCTTGGTCGACGAGGGGGACGCCTTCGGCGACCCCGCGGACGAGCGTGACGGGATGGAAGTACCCGGGGCCGGTCGGCGCGCTTCCCGTAAAGAACGCCTCACCGCCACGGCTCAGGGCGTCGTCGAGCAGCGACCGAACGCGCTCCAGCTGCGACGCGTTCTGCACCGGCCCGATCTCCGACCGCGGATCCTGGCCGGGTCCGACCACGACGCGACTGCCGATCTGGGCGAGCGCATCGCCGACCGCCTGCGCGATGTCCTCGTGGACATACAGACGCTTGAGCCCGGCGCAGACCTGTCCGCAGTTGCTGAATGCCGCCCAGAAGAGGTCGTCGGCGACGTCATCGGGGTCGGTGCCGGGCAACACGATCCCGGCGTCGTTTCCGCCGAGCTCGAGCGTCAGGCGGGCCAGCCGCGCGCCCGCGCTCTGCATGATCGCGCGGCCCGTCGCCACCGAGCCGGTGAAGCTGACCTTGCTCACTCCGGGGTGCGCGACGAGCCGGCGCCCCAATTCGTCGCCGCCGCTGATCACGCTCACCAGTCCGGCGGGCAGCTCGGGGGCCAGCAGCTCGCCCAGCCGCAGCGTCGCGATCGGGGTCAGCGGCGAGGGCTTGACGATCACCACGTTGCCGGCACGGATCGCAGGGGCGATCTTCCACAGCG
>Ga0302314_10022085_pt1 | contig 10449 bp, 9 predicted proteins | sample III_Palsa_N2_3_FD_200533 | JGI IMG/M metagenome (GOLD analysis project Ga0302314, IMG submission 200533) | Peat permafrost microbial communities from Stordalen Mire near Abisko, Sweden - III_Palsa_N2_3 | ecosystem: Environmental > Terrestrial > Soil > Palsa > Peat permafrost | place: Sweden... | reverse complement strand
GGACGTGCCCTGGGTCGCCCGGCGTCATGGGCTGGATGAACTTTGGCGAGCCCTTCGGGTGGTAGCTGATGAAGTCGAGCGGAGCACCGGGCTTGCCGGAGTCCGCATTCGTGCCCCGCGCGCAATGCTCCAGAAACAGCCGCAGGAAGTTCTTGTTCTCGCCGCCGCCCGTAACTCCCGGGCCGCCGACGATGGCCTTCGGCAGCACCTGGCGGATCGCCCCGGTGGTCACGTCGTACAGCTTCTCGTACTCCTCGACCGTGCCGTGGAAGTAGCTGATATCCGGCTCATTCCACACCTCCCACTTCCAGGTGTCGACGGCCGCGCCATACCGTTCGCGCAGATGCGTAACATACGCCACGATCAGCGCGCGCCATTTCGCATAGTCCTTCGGCGGATAGGCCCAGCCGGTAGAGATGTCGCCGTTGGGAAACGTGTGCTGGTAGGGCTTCGGGTGCGGCGAGAGCGCCTCCGGCATGAATCCGATCTCGACCATCGGCCGCACGCCTGCGGACTTGAGGTTGTCGAAGAGTTTATCTGTAATAGCCCAATCGTAGACCGGCTTGCCGTTCGCGTCCTCGGTGTAGGCGTTGGTCGAACCCCACTTCAGCGCAGGGGTTCCGTCGCCGCTGGTGAGCAGGTTGTGCGGGCGAAAGTAGACTGGCACGCCAGGGTTGATCGCGCCAAGCTCGCCCATCAGCTTCGCGCCGCCGGGAGCGTAGGTGTAGTTCGGCTCGTCGGCTCCGAAGTAGTTCCACACCGGCTTATACTCGCCGATCACCTTGGCGACATCCACGTCGATCTGGATCTGTGTCGGGGTCTGGGTCTGTCCAGCCGCCGCGCCGCTCAACCCACCCAGCATCATCAGGATCGCAATCGATCTCTTACCCGCAACGCACGTAACCATAATTGCGCAATCATACTGGTTCTCGGGTGCGGCTTGCTGTTGGCAGTGTGCAGTATTGCTCATAATCAAGCGACCGATACGGCGTACCATTGAGTTGATTCCGTGGCCAGTGACCATCTCCAAACCGTCGAAGCCCCCGTCGCCACTCCGGCGCAAGTTGAGTCTGTGTCTGTGAATCGGGCGATCGAGCTGGTGCAACAGCAGCTCCAGAATCAGGAGCTGCCATGGCAGGCGTTGCTCGATTCCGCGGGGGAAGGCATCTGGGGCGTCGATCTTGACGGCGACTGTACCTTCGTCAACCGCGCCGCGCTGCTGATGATCGGATTCACCTCTGAAGAGCTGGTTGGACGCAATCTGCACGACATGCTCCACCATCACTACCCGGACGGCAGCGAATACCCCAGGGACGAATGCCTGATCAACGATGTCGTGTGGAACAAAAAGCCATTCGCCAATCGCATCGACCACGTCTTCCGCAAGGACGGAACATTCTTCTGGGCGGAGATGTCCGCACAGCCAATCGCGGTGGGCGACGAGGTTCGCGGCGCGGTCGTCACCTTCCGTGACATCACCCGATCGCGCCTGGCCGAAGAGGCGCTCCGCCGCAACGAGAAGCTCGCCGCCGTAGGGCAGCTAGCCAGTTCCATCGCGCACGAGATCAACAACCCGCTTGAGGCGGTGATCAACCTGCTGTATCTGATCCGTTCTGCCGAGGCGCTCGACGACATTCGCTCCTATGCGATGCTCGCCGAGACCGAACTCGCCCGGATGGCTGACATCACGTTGCAGACGCTGCGCTTTCACCGTCAGCAGACCTCCGCCGCGCCGGCCGAACTGAACGAGACGATCCCGGCAGTGCTGAGGCTATACGCGGCACGGTTCATGTCGCGCAGAATCACCATCGAGCAAAGCCTGCGCCCAACCGATTCTCCGATGCTGCTGGAAGGCGATATCCGTCAAGTCCTGAACAACCTTATCCGCAATGCTTACGACGCGATGCCAGAAGGAGGCCGGCTGATTGTCCGGCTGCGCCCCGCGTCGTCGACCATGGGCGAGGCAGGTGTCCGCATCACCGTCGCCGACACCGGCGCAGGCTTCCTGTCGCATATGCGAGAGCATCTCTTCGAGCCCTTCCATACCAGCAAGGATGCCACCGGCACCGGGCTGGGTCTGTGGATCTCAAAGGGAATCATGGACAAACACCGCGGAACCATCAGCATGCGGAGCCGCGCCGGCAGCAGCGGCCACGGCACGGTCTTCTCGCTGTGGCTACCGCTCGTCGCGGAAGCTCCGGCGGACTGAGTCAGCATAAGACTAGGTATGCCGGTGGAATACGGTCGAGTTTGCCTGGTCGATCGTCGTCATCAGGATCGTATGGATGTTCACGTGCTTCGGTCGCGTCGCCGCATATACGATTGCATCGGCGACGTCCTCCGGTTGCAGCGGCGTGATGTTCTTGTAGAGCTGCTTGCCCTTATCCGCATCGCGAAACCGAATCTGCGCAAACTCCGTCTCCACCATGCCCGGGTCGATCGACGTCGTACGTACCGGCTTGCCGATCAAATCGATCCGCAGGCCCTCCATAATCGACTTCTCCGCTGCCTTCGACGCGCAGTACACTGCCCCCCCGGCGTAGGTCTCTTTTCCGGCGGTCGAGCCCATGCTGATCACATGGCCGCTGCCACGCTCAATCATGCCCGGGACAACCTGCCGCGTCACATGCAGCAGGCCCTTGATGTTGGTGTCGATCATCTCGTCCCAGTCGAGCGGGTCGTTCTCGTAGAGCGGCGACAGACCACGGCTCAGGCCGGCGTTGTTGACCAGGACTTCGATCGCACGCCACTCCTCGGGCAGGTTGGCCAGCGTCTCATTGACGGCCAGCGGATCGCGGACGTCGAGGCGAAAGGTAAAGACATCGGGATCGGCGTCCAGGGCCGCGAGCTCGCGCGCAAGCTCCGTCAGCCGGTCGATCCGGCGCGCACACAGCAGCAGCCGCGCGCCTTGTTCCGCAAACGCCATGGCGGTCGCCCGCCCGATACCGGAGCTTGCCCCGGTGATAAACACGATTTTGCCGCGAAGAGATTCCATTGGTTTCCTAGGTTGAGACGAACTAAGTCGACAGGTTCAGGCGCGTTTCAAATCGGACTCGGCGATTACAGCGGAAATCGCTGTGTCAGTCAATCCCTGCTTGCGGAGGCTTTCGGTCAGCCGAATAACGGATGACCCGTCGAGTTGCTCAAGGTCCTTCCGCAGGCCTTCCCCGATGTAGGCCCGCATGAGCGCCAGATGGTTCGAGCACCCCAGCGCTGGGGCAATCTCTTTCAGGTCGTCAATCACATCGTCGGGCAGAATCAACGTTATCGGCGACGAAGGACGATCCTTCCGCAATCGCAGTGCCACCCGTTCGCGCATTGTCTTCATAGGTCACCTTTCTTCGTCTGATATGCTGCATTCTCCCTTGCTGTGACATCCCGAGCGGAGATTAGCCGGATGCAACCATGCTCGCGCTCGATATGGACGGTGAAGAGCACCCGCCATTGCTGGTTCTGCCGATTGCCGCCGTCCGTGTTTCGTCATCGACGCTGGCATCCGCATAGGCCAACATGGGGTCCAGAAAGATCTCCGCAGCAATCTCGAATCGAACACCATGCTTGACTAAGTTTAGCGCGGCCTTATCCTCGCGCCAGACAAACAGTATGCCGTCCAATTGAAAATAAACGTCCACTGGTCAAAGTGTACAGTGCGCAGTTTCCGGCAAACGGAAAAGGCCACCTCGAAAGGTGGCCCCATCGTTTCGAATGACGTGGACTTAGTTGGTTCCACCCGCCGAGGCGCCGATACCGATCGCATCGCCCGATACGACCAGGTTGACGCGACGGTTCTGCGAGCGGCCCGCTGCGGTCGAGTTATCCGCCACCGGGTTGCTCTTGCCAAAGCCTTGCGCCGTGATGTGATCCGCTGCGACGCCCTGCGACATCAGGAAGTTCATCACGCCGTCGGCGCGATTCTCAGAGAGCTTCTGGTTGAAGTCGTCGCTGCCGACGGAGTCCGTATAACCCTCCACCTGCACCTTCAGGCCGGGGTAGGCCTGCAGAATCCCGGAGACCTTGGCCAGCGAAATCTGCGTACCCTGCTTCAGCGTGTACTTGCCGGTATCGAACAGCACATCCGACATATTCACGATGAGACCGCGTGCGCTCTCGCTGGTCGCCAGCACGGCATTCAACTGCATCCGCAGCTTTTCGCGAACCTGGTTGGCGTTCTCCACTTCTTTATTCGCCGCTGCTGCACGGGCACGAGCCTCGGCTGCTTCCGCATCGGCCTGAGCCTTGGCCGCCTGCGCCTGCTGTGCAGCTAGCTCGGCGCGTTCGGAGTCCAGCTTCGCCTTCTCGGCCTGAGCCTGTGATTGCTGCGCCTGCAATGCCGACTGTTGCGCCTGCAATGCCGACTTCGCGGCCTCGTCCTGCGCCTTGTTCCGGGCTAGCTCGGTGTTGCGCTGCCGTTCGGCCGACTCCTTGCGCAGAGTGTCGACGCGCGCGTCTTCCGCCCGCTCGACGGACTGCCGCGCAAACGTGATCTCCATCTTTTCGTCCCGCTTCTTGCTGGAATCGATGTCGGCAGCGTTCTTCAGGTCTTCATTCGCCTTGGCGAGGATGTCCGGCGAATACTTCTCGGCGCCAGCAACACTAGCGATCCGAACCGCGTTGTAAGCCTCGTAAAGCTCCAGAGGCGAACGCTCGTTGCGAGTCACGGGATGCGCGACGGTGTGCGATCCATCCGTCGCCTCCGAATACAGGCCCCGCGGATAGAGCGTCGTGTGAGCCGTCACCTTTTCGAGCACGCCGTTGGTGTTATCCGTAAACACGTTCTTCAGGACGACGACGTCGGACGGGGTCGACACTGCGTAGTAAGGTTCGGCGGTGACGATCAGGCCGAACGCCTGCAGCGGCACGGAGACGGAGATGTTGTTCTTCGTACCTGCCGGCAGGATCTCGCCCAGGTTGGCGGGGCGGCCGTCGGGGCTGATCGCCCACAGAACGTAGGTCAAATACTCCGGGCCGAAGCCGTTGGCCGGCGTAAGCCCTCTGAAGTCAGCGTTGACGGTAATTTTGCCGCGCTCGCTCTTTACGTCAGCTTCGCCATGCGCGCCGGGCAGAAGGTTGGTGCCCTCAAATGCGACCTTGGTAGAACCGCTGCGGTGCAGATAGTTCACAGCGTCGATGTCGCGCTGCACAACCTGCACTTTATAGAAGAAGATGTCGCCGCTCTGGGTGACGACGGCTTCGCGGGGCGCGGGCACGCTGGTGGGATTCGGCTCCTGCGCCAAGGCTGATCCGGCTGCAACGACGGCGAAGGACAGGCCGCAGATGGCCAGAGACAGATTTCGGGGCGATAGCTTGGTGCGAATGCTTCGGGTCATCGGATTCTCCTGATTTCTTGCGGGATCGGCACGCAGTGTGTTGCAGCGCACCGGCCCCACATAGAGGGATGCCTCGAAAATGACAAAGGAGGTCCGAGAAACGAGAGACTTAGACCCGTTCCGGCGGGTTGCCATAAAGAAAAATATTGTGAGCGGCCAACCCCGCAACGCCAACCGAGGGCGGCTTGGTGCCCTTGACTAGGGAACCCATCCGCCCTCAGTCGTTCGTCGCGGCGAAAATCAGTGCGATGCCTTGCGCCCGTAGCGGAGTCGCGCCAACCCAGCGACACCTAACAGCCCGGTCCCGAGCAGGAGGAGGGTCGGTGGTTCAGGCGCCGCGGTGAGCTGTGAGATCATCAGCACGCCCGAGTCACCATTCGCATGGAAGTCGTAAGTCCCGGCAACGAACGTAGGATCGGTCACACGGCCGGTAAAGAGTTGAATTCCCTGATCGGTGTAGGGCGCCAGACCGCGGATGCAGCTATCGGCGAACCCGCCGCCGCCGGCCGGGTTGGTGTAGAACTCAAGACCATCCGAGCAGGTTCCGCCGGTCGACAAGAGCGCCGTGCCATCGACCGCGAGCGTCACCGCGTCATAGGTCACGGTGAGCTGGTCGACCAGGGGACTTGCGTGGGCGACAGAAGGACTGACTAACGCAAGTAGAAGGACAAGAGAGCCGAGCGAACGTCGCATTGGCAAATCCTTTCCGTCAATCAAATGGAGCAGGAGCGAGGGAACAACCGTTGTGCGTGTCGTCTGTCTACGGATTCAATTCATCCGTGCGATAACTTTGCAGGCGGCGGTTTCGATAGAGCAGTGGCCAGAATCAGCCGGGAAGAAAGCCTTCGCGGGGATGCGCTCAGAGCTTTCTCGACGAATGGGAGGTTGCTGGATACAAGCGAGCTATAGCACTACAGGGGAAGTCTGCTACAACTTTTAGGGAATGTCGAGAAAAAATGTGAATCTGATTGGTAAACCTTGGTAACCTCCAAAATTCTTACGGAGCGCACGTTTTGTGCGGTTAAGCACAAAGAAAGAGCGGATGAGACCCCGTGGGGGAATCTCATCCGCTCTCTCGGTTCCAGGTTTGAAGTTACGGCTTAGACGTGGTGCGCAGGATGTGTACCGCCGCTGTGCTTCTGAACGAAGTGATACGGAGGCCAGGGACCCGACAACTGCATCCGGCAATCCTTCAACTCATGCGTCGCCGAGGAGTACTTGTTCTGATAGCGCTCCACGGTCCGGTTGTCGATCAGGTGTGCGATATCGAGCAGCATTTTGCCCGACTCCATCCGCTTGCAGGTAATCTCTTCGGCCAGCGGAAGGAACATCCGGTGCATCTGGATCGACAGCGCTCGCGCCTTCGATTGGCGCTCCCGCTGTCGGCTTGCACTCTCACGCAGGCTGGTCAGATATTGCTGGCCCACGGTCATATCGCGTGCGGAGTTGCCCGGGCAGGTATCGTCGACCAGCACCTTCAGGTGCATTTCGGCCTTACCGCGGAGGCGTTCCACGTTCGCGAGAAAGTGCTTCTGATTGGAGCGGACCGAGCGACGGAGCCCGTCATCATCGGCAAAGGTTGTTGCAAAGCGGAAGGGAAGTACGGTCGAAAGCTTAAAGCAATCCGAGATGACGCGGGCGTGGTCCTTGTTAGCCTGTTGGTCAAATCGAGCCTGATCGTCCTGCTGATGCTCTGAAACAATAACGGCGAGATCGCCGGCTGGAAAGAGGAAAGTTTGATTCCCGAAGAGACCGGTGACTCCGGTCAGTGGCATCGGGCGGCGGTGACGTGCAAGTTCAGGAAACGACTGACGTTCTGCAATACAGTAGGCATACCATGCCATATTTGTTCGCTCCAATGCACGCTGATGGGTCTTGATTGCCCAATCATGCGTTGGTTGACTGCTTATTTTCGTCTTGCTGGCGCTAAATGAGTGCCCAAATCGTCTCTGGCTTGTCTGTCCGAATAACGACAAACTGAACCTAGACCGAAACGGATACTAAGCCTATCGGAGGACAATTGGCAATGCTTAGTTGAGGGAATTGAGGCAATTGCGTCACTTAGACGACAAATTGGCCGTCGCGGCCACTGGAGCGGCTGTTTCGTGTTCCAACAGCTTTGTCACGGGGTCCGGAAGGGGCTGGTCGGCATTCTTCAACAGCAATGCCACATCCCACATCTCCGAATCGCTATACAGATGCTGGAAGGAGGGCATCCCAGTCAGCCGGATTCCGTTTTTGATCTTCCAGTAAGTCACACCCGCCTTATCGTCCGAAACCCCGACCACTGCGGTGTTGGCGTGCTTGCGGAACAGTTGCGGGGCCGGCGGATACATATAGCGGCCAAACTTCACGTTTTGCTTGGGGGTGCCGTGGCAGCTGGCGCAGCTGGTGGAGTAAATCCTGGCTCCGGCTTCAAAAACATCTTCGCTGGTTCCGAACGGCGGGTTTTGGAGCTCCTTCTGAAGTCGAGCGCCAAGTGGGACGCGAACGACCTGGGCTTCCCACGGAAACGGAGCATCTGCCACAGCCACCGGCGGATGCCCAAACCGGAACGACGCCCAGGCGCAACCGAATATTACGACCATCGCGCAAAGAAACCCCAGAACGAACGGCCCCAATCGACCGCCAGAACGTCCATAGGAGGAGTATCTCTTGTTGTGTTGCGTCGTCATCAGTCACAGATTCTTTCCCAGGCAATATTAGATACAGGCCGCACCTTGCGTGCTTGTAACCGGCGATGAATGTTCTAATACAGAAGCGGGTACGATACGCGGCGCTGATCCGTACCCGACCAACCCTAGCAGACGGCGACAACAGTTCTAAAGAGAAAAGCAGCGGCAGGAGTGAATACGTTGATTCATGGTTCGTTCAGTTCAGTAAAAAAGTCAGGTTTTGTGACCGCCTTCGTCGCGGTCCTGCTCTTTGTCATCATGGCATCGACCCCCGCCGCGGCGCAGTCGACCCGGCGTCCACGCCGCGAATCCACCGCCAACCGCAAGGCTCGCATCGCGCGGACCATCGCCCAAACCTACGGTCATCCGTGGGAAGCAGCCGGCGGCGGAGGCTATATGCGTTACCGCAGCGGCCCATATCTGCGGCAGAATAGCGAGGTCAGCTTCTGGGCCTCCACCCTCTATTCCCTCAACCCCAAGTTCGGAATCCTCGGCAGCGTCCAGGGTTCGTACGGCTATGCCAAGATCGGCAATACGATCTACGACATCCCGAACCCGCAGATCTCCGAATACGCGTTCATGGCTGGCCCCAGCTACCGCTTCGTCCGCCAGGAGAAGTACGGTGTTTCAGGGTTCGCGCAGGCAGGCATCGATCTAGGCAAGTTCGCCGGTGGCTCCAAGGGCTTCACCGCACAGGAAATTGGTGTCTGGACGGGCGATTTCGCGCCGGCATTCTCGGTCGGAGCCAACCTGGACTACAACTTCGACCCATCGCTCGCCCTGCGCGTGACGCCAGCCTACCTCGGCACAACGTTTGGCGGCACCATTCAGAACAGCAAGGTCCTCAACATCGGCATCGTCTACCGCTTCGGCAAACCCAAACAGTAATTTAGCCAGAAATTTGAAGGGTGCCCCATGCTAGTCGCACGCATCATCGCGGCGATCATGGGGTCTTTCACTTAGAGCGCTTCGTCGAACCGCGTCTGAAAAATCGCAGAGAATGGGACCGTCGCCCATCGTTCATGGACGCCTCAGAAATCTCAAGTAGAACGCTGTGAACACCAGGACGATTCCAATATTGACTATCAGCCGTTCCCAGGATCGATTTCTGAAGAACACGACATCCACACCGACTATCACGGCTGCCATCGCCACCACGTAAAACACGATAGCTGCCTGTCTGCCCATTTCAGCCCCTTGACCGGTCCAAACACCCTACATATGGATCGTCCAGCCAAGCTCTGCCAGCTTCTCTTCGATATCGGCCAGGGCATTCTCGAGCGCGGTCCGCCGGTGGGGGCTGGAAGTCCGCTGCGACAGAACGAACTCGCGCTGCAGTTCGAGCTCCTGCCGCTTGCGTTTCTTCTCGGCGTCGGCAGCCATGTTGCCGCGAATCTCGACAACATTGGCCTTATGCTGCGCCATCGTCAAAGGGGGCGGTGTTGGCGGCAGCCCGGCTGGATCAGCCTGCTGCGACTCTACGGGCTTGCTTTCCGGACCATCAGACATACCTCGATTCTATACCTCGCCACCCAGCCCATGAAAAGAGGGCCGGATCGGGAAAGGTTCTTCCCGCTCCAGCACCTTGTTATGCCACCGACTCCAACTCGCGGATGTACTCAATGACTGCCTCGCTCCATCCGTCAATGTGAGTCCAGCTTCCGTACCCAACTCCGTTCTTCGCGCTGGCCACGTTGACCATATATCCGCGTCCAGTCGGCGCGGGCACACGGTCGGCGCTCTGCTCGTCGGTGATCACGACGATCCGGTCATACGGCTCCCGAACCGCCTCGTTCTCAACAAACTGCAGCGCCGCGCCAAGGTTAGTCCCTCCGTGCCGCAGACTCGCCTCCATCGCATCCCGGAGAGCGAATCCACGCCGCGGCGGAATCCGCGTGGCGCCATCCGAAAAGGTGTAAACCACCACCTTTTCAGATACCTCCCGCAGCAGCACGGCCAGTCCATACGCCGCATCCGTCCGCAGGATCTCGGACTTGCGCGACATCGGCACCACCATGCTTCCGGAGACGTCGACCAGGAGAACCGTCCGGCCCGGCAGCTTTTCAGCGTCCGCAACCGCCCGGAACATCGCCCGCTCCAGGCCGTCCTCCCACTGCGGCGCATACCGGGCCGCGGCAAGGAACCGGAAGGGCAGCATGCGCTCCGTCCGCATCGCGTCCAGAGCAGTCAGGACCAGCGCCTCGTCCACCCCGGCCTCCCGCATATTCCGCAGGTTCCGAAGCAGAGCCAGCGCTCCAAGCTTGCGCTCCAGAAGCAACCGCTCCCAGTTCGTACGCTTGTCGGTCCCGCCCGCTGAGAGCGCGACTTCCCACGTATCCGGAGTCGCGAGCTCGCCGGCGATCAGCCGCTTCCACAACTCGGCCTGCGCCGTGTCGATGGGCTTCGCGTGGCACAGGAACAGCACGTCCCGCAGCCGCACGGCGTTG
>Ga0302314_10022084_pt1 | contig 10449 bp, 10 predicted proteins | sample III_Palsa_N2_3_FD_200533 | JGI IMG/M metagenome (GOLD analysis project Ga0302314, IMG submission 200533) | Peat permafrost microbial communities from Stordalen Mire near Abisko, Sweden - III_Palsa_N2_3 | ecosystem: Environmental > Terrestrial > Soil > Palsa > Peat permafrost | place: Sweden... | reverse complement strand
GACACGCGCAAGGCCGCGATCTCGCGAAAATCCGGATGCGCGCTGGCCGCCAGATTGCCGCAGAACAGCCGGTCGATCCAGGGACCGCCAAACACGCCCTCCGGCAGGCTGATACCGTGCACGACGATCAGATCCGCCACCACGCCCGCCGGGCGCGCGTCCCTGTGCGGAGACAGCACCTGGCGTGCCGCCAGCAGCAGCCCGGTGCCCACATCGATGCGAAGCGCAGGCGTCATAACCGGCCGCATGATGCCAAAATGCGCCCGTGTTCACACCGTCACTCCACAGCCGATGCGTCTGACACGCTGCTTTGTGCCGGAGGCGCTCGCGGGGCAATCACAGCTGCTGCTGCCCGAGGGCCCCTCGGCTCACATCGCCCGCGTGCTGCGGCTGCGGGTGGGTGCGGCGCTGACCCTGTTCGACGGCCGCGGCGGCGAATTCGAGGCGAGCATCCTCGCCGTCGAAAAGCGCGGCGTGCGCGTGCAGCTCGGCACCCACCACGCCATTGATCGCGAAGCCGCGGTAGCAGTGAAGCTGCTGCAATGTGTGATACGCGCGGAGCGCATGGACTTCATCGTGCAGAAGGCCACCGAGCTGGGGGTCGCAGCCATCGTGCCCGTCCAGAGCCGGCACGGCGTGGTGCGCCTGGATGACTCGGCGGCAGAGCGCCGTCAACGCCACTGGCAGGCTGTCGCGATCGGTGCCTGCGAGCAGTGCGGCCGCAACCGAATCCCTGAACTTCCGGCGCCGGTCAGCTTCGAGACCGCCTGTGCGGCGGCCGGCGCGGCGGTGGGCGCGGGCGCCAGCGCGCGAGTGCTGTTGGATCCTGCCGCATCAGGCAGTCTTGCGCAGGCGCTGGAGTCCCCGGCCCTCAAACCTCTGACCACTGTCAGTGTGCTGATCGGCCCCGAGGGGGGCTTCGGCGAGGATGAATTGGCGCTGGCGCGCGATCACGGCTTTCAGATCTGTAGCCTGGGGCCGCGCGTGCTGCGTGCCGAGACCGCGCCCATCGCGGCCCTCGCAGTCATCCAGGCGCTGCTCGGAGATTTCGCGGCGCGCGCTGCGGCGATGAACTGACCGTAGCTCTCGCTCAAAGATCGGAGGCTTCTGCCTCGGAAACGGGCTGGCCAGGTTCGACCACCCATTCGGGCTCTTCGAATTCGCCGAGCAGCACGATATCGCAGTGCTGCGCGGCTTCATCGAGAATGGATCGAACCACCGGATCGCGGCGCTGCTCCATCGCATCGCGTGAAACTTTCGAGTCCCAGCTGGCGATGGCGAGCAGTCGATGCGGGTCACCGAGCTTGCGATGCAGCCGCGTGCCCCGCGCCCCCGGGGCGCGCTGCAGGATCTCGCTGACTCTGAGCCAGGCGGCCGCATATTGCTCAGCCGTGTGGCCGGCCTTGATACGCACCTCGAAGATGTACTTCATCGCGGCGAGACGCGCCGATCGCGCCCTGCCGGCGGATAGAGCATCGCCTCCATGGACGCGCACTCCTGCGCCGAGAGCTCGAAGTCGAAGATCGCCAGGTCCTGTCGCATGTGCACCGCCGAGCGCGTGCCGGTCAGCGGCACCACCCCGATCTGCGTCAGATAGCGAAACAGGATCTGCGGCGGGGTTCGTCCATGCTGGCGCGCCAGCGCATGCACGGTCTCGTGCGCCAGCAGATGCGGATTGGCGGTCAGGGTCCAGAAGCTCTGATAAGTGATATTCCGTTCGGCGCAGAACGCCCGCAGCTTGCGATCGTAATCGGAGTCGGCGTGGAAGCGGTTCTGCAGCACCGCTGGCTGGATGCGCGCGATGTCGCAGACCGCCTTGAGCTGCTCGACGCGGACGCAGTTGCTGATGCCCAGTTGCCGGGTGACGCCGCTGTCCACCAGCTGCTCCATGGCGCGCCAGACTTCGACGGTCTCGTGCGGGTCGGGTAGTGGCGAATGCAGGATCAGGCAGTCCAGATAGTTGGTGCGCAGATTCTTCAGCGACAGCGCTCCGGACTGCGCCACCTGTTCAGACAAGGACGCCTTCGCATCGTAGGGTATCTGCCGTGGCTCCTGCCCCGACACCGGCGTGAACTTGGTCTGTATGTAGAGGTCGGCGCGCTTCAGGCGCGCATTGAGGCAGGCGGCGATGCCGGCGCCGACCCCCGCCTCGTTGTAGTGCTTGGGCTGGCAGGCCGTGTCAATGCCGCGGAAGCCGGTCTCGATGGCACGCTTGACCAGCCGCTCGGTCTCATCCTGCTTCCATGCAGTGCCGTAAAGGATGTCTATCCGCATCACAGCACTTTATCGTAAACGATGAAGCCGAAGCGCGTCGCCAATTTGTCATACAAACGCATCGCCACCGCGTTGCTCTGGTGCGTCTGCCAATAGACGCTGTCCACGCCGGCCTCGCGAGCGCGGCCATACACGGCCTCGATCAGCGCGCCGGCAACGCCCTGGCCGCGAACCGACTCCAGCGTGAACAGATCCTCGAGATAGCACACCGGGGTCAGGTGCGTGGTGCTGCGATGGTAGAGATAGTGCACCAAGCCCACCACGGCGCCATTTCGCTCAGCTACCAGGGCATGCACCGGCTCGTAGGCGTCGAAGAATCGCGACCAGGTCGCACGAGTGATTTCGGGCGCCAGCGCGGTGGCGCCGGTGCGGCCATAGAACTCGTTGTAACCATCCCAGAGACGCTGCCAGGCGGCGAGGTCGTCACGCCGCAGCGCCCGCACGGCAATTGAATCCGTCACGGCGTATCCCCCCTTGTTCGAACTGCGGGGCGCCTACCGCTTGGGCATTTCCACCGGCACGATGCGGAGCGCCAGCCGCTGCGTGCGCCGCAGGACCGAGAGCTCCAGCGGCTCGCCGATGTTCCAGCGACTCAGGAAGCGATGCAACTCATCGACGCTCGAGATGGTGTGCTGCTCTGCCGCCAGGATGATGTCCCCGACCCGCAGGTCCGAATCCGCCGACGGCGTCTGCGGCTCTCGCGAGATCACCTCGAGCGCATGATCGCTCGGCAGCGACAGCGCGCGCACCAGCCGGCGGTCGAGCCGCCGCGTCCGGCCGGCGATGCCCAGATACGCGCGCCGGACCCTGCCGTGCGTCAGCACTTCGGAAATGACCCATTCCGCGGTTGGCGCCGGCACGGCGAAGCCGATGCCCTGCGCGGCCGCGATGATGGCGGTGTTGATGCCCACCACGCGCCCGCGCGCATCGACCAGCGGACCACCCGAGTTGCCCGGATTCAGCGGCGCGGTGTGCTGCAGGATGCCCTCGATGAGTCGTCCGTCGCCGGCACGCAGCGTGCGTCCATGAGCGCTGAGCACACCGGCCGACACCGTGGCCTCGAAGCCGAAGGGGTTGCCGATCGCCACCACCAGCTGGCCCACGCGCGGCTGCTGATTGGCCAGGAGCCCGGCGGCCGGCAGAGCCGTGGCATTGGCGCGCAGCACAGCCAGGTCCGTCGAGGCATCCTCGGCGATCACGCGCGCTTCGACGCTATCGCCGTCGATGAGCGTGATCTCGACCCGGGCCGCGCCCTGGACCACGTGCTGGTTGGTGAGCAGGTAACCGTCGGGCGTGACGATGACGCCGGAACCACCGCCCGCCGTGACGATCTCGCCGCGCCGTTCGCGGCCGATATGCACGCTGACGACGGCGGCGCCGACGCGCTCCACCACGTCCACCACGGTGCGCGAGTAGGCATCGAGCGCGCTGCTGTCTTCCGGCGCTGTTTCCTCGGCCGGCTGCGCAGCCTCCAGGCCGGTGGTGTCTTCGCTGCTGGTGGGCTCGTTGTCCATGAGCCCATCCGGTTGGGGCCGGGCGCGCTCGATTTCAAGTGGGGCGCGTCGGGGCCTTGTGGAACCGGCCGCCCTGCATGATGGCCAGCAGCCGGTTCTTGTCCTGGAGAATTCGCAGATCCCGCAGCGGATCGCCATCGATGAGCAGCAGATCGGCCAGGTACCCGGGTCGAATCTGACCCACCGGCAAATCCATGAGTTCGCCGCCCAGCTTGGTGGCCGCGGTCAGGACTTCGGCCGGCTGGAAGCCGAACAGGTCAACGAACAATTGCAGGTCGCGCGCGTTGCGTCCGATCGGGTTGTAGGGAAAGCCGTAGTCGCCGCCGGGCAGCACGCGGATGCCGCGACGGCGCATCTCGGGATAGATGCGTTGCATGAGCTCCAACCCCGATACCGCGCCCAGTAGCTCGGCCGCGGCGCGATCGATGCCGAACTCGGCGGCCTCGTGGACTCGGGCGTACAGCAGTCCCGGTGCCGGCGCGACGAACAGGCGATCTTTATTGGCTTCGAGCAGATCCAGCGCCTCGGTATCGGCGTAGGTGCAGTGATTGATGAGGCGGAAACCGTGGCGCACGGCCATTTTAACGGCCTCCGCGGCCTGCGCGTGGCAGGCCAGCCATACGCCCTCGGCGCGCGCCGTCTCGCCGATCGCAGCCACTTCCGCTTCCGTGTAGAGCAGCATCTGTGCACCGCCGGGGGCAAAACCCTCATCGCTCGATAACAGGATCTTGATGGTATCGACGCCCAGGCGCGCCATCTGCTGCACGTAGCTGCGCAACCCATCGACTCCGCGCGCATGCGCGCCATCCTGCGCCGCCGGAACGCCGGGCACGCCAACCGGCGCATTCTCGATCGATGAGGCGCGCAGCCGCGGCCCCGGGAGGTGCCCGGCGTTGATCTGATCACGCAATGCCACTTCGAATCGCTGGCCCAGCGAACCGGCGGAGTAGGCACTGGTATAGCCATGATCGAGTGTCACACGCGCGTTGTAGGCCGTGATGAGCAGGTGCTCCTCGGCCGGCAGCTTCATGGCATTGATGATGTTGCCGATCGAGGAAGGCCAGCTCAAATGCGCATGCGGTTCCACCAGCCCCGGCATCAGCGTGGCGCCGGCTCCCTCGACGATCCGTGCGTCCGGGGGCGCGGCAATGGCGGATCCGTGCGGGCTCACGGCTTCGAAAGTTTGATCGCGCACCAGCACCTCGCCGGGGTAAGGCGCACTGCCCGTGCCGTCGAAGATGCGCACATCGCGAAACAGCACCGCACTCACGGCGCTGCGCCCGTGTCGGCCTTCAGACCCGCCGCCAGGATACCGGCCACCGCGCACACCTCATCGTTGTCGGAGGTGTCGCCGGAAATGCCCACCGCCCCGACCAGCGCGCCGGCGGCTTTGGCGGTGGCGATGGCCGGCCGGCCGCTGGAAGCGGCATCCTCGCGCTTGAGCGCTACCGCGTGTCCGCCGGCATCGAGGACCACGACGCAGAGCGGCGAGAACGAGCGGCGGCGAGCTTCGGCAAGGGCCTCATCGACGATCTTGCCGGCCTGGGCGAGTGACAGTGACCCCATGCGTTGACCTCTGCAGCGAAAGCCAGGGCGCGAGTCTACTAGTCGGCATCATCCAGCGTCCGCAGGAACGCCGCGAGGTCAACAATTTCGGCCGACGTCAGCGCCGGAGCCTGACCGCGCGCGCGGTTCAAGGGGCCATCCGAAGTGTCCACATTCGACCGGTACACCCTCGGCAGATCGTCGAACCGGCGGACGCGGCCGTCCTGGGTCGGATACCAGCGTTGCGGCGCCGTGTCGCGTTCGACGTAGAAGTGCAGCACCTCTTCGAGCGTGGTGAAGCGGCCATTGTGAAAGAACTGCCCGCGACGCGCCGCATTTCGCAGCGTCGGGGTTTTGAAATAGCCGCAGTAAGCGGTCTCGGCCTGCAGATCGTGACGCCGTGGACCGCACAGTCCCAGATCATAGAAGCGCGGATCGGCATTCGCCGCAAGCTTGCGGTTACGCGGCACCCCGAGCGCGTGATAGGCGTAGTCGGTGAAATCCGGCGCGCGGCCGCCGGCGCCCGGGGAGTTCGGATGGCACTCGGCGCAATTGCCCTTACGGGGGTCCGTAAAGAGGCTCAGGCCCCGCAGCTCCTGATCGGTCAGGACCGCGCTGCCGGCGAGATACGCATCGTAGCGACTGCTGTAGGGATGAAAGCTTAGGTCCTGCAGCTCGAATTGCTCGACCGCCAGGGCAGCAGCCGCGACCGCCTGCCGTGGTTGTTCGAACAGTCGCTCGCCAAAGAGCTGCCGCAGCTGCACCGCGTAAGGCGCGCGCTGCAGCCGCTGCGCGAGTTCGGGCAGGTTGCGGTTGCCCATCTCGGCCGCATCGAGCCATGGAATCAACGCCTGCGCGTGCAGGCTGTCGGCGCGGCCATCGAGCATGAACCCACCCGCCGCACCCTCATCCTCGAGTTCATTGCCGTGATCAACGTAGTAGTGACGCGTGAATCGCGGCGTCGCTTCGAGATATCGCAGTGACGGCACCGTGCGCAGCGGCGGCCGGTCGAGCCGCTCCCCGCCGCGCGGCGCGGCGCCTCCCCCGGGCGAACTATAAGCATGCGACGGACTGTGGCAGCTCGCACACGAGAGCCGCCCCGAGGCCGACAGGCTCGGATCGAAGAAAATCTGCTGGCCGAGCTGCGCCGTATCGCTCAACGCCGGTGGTGTCGCCGCCGCCGCACACGCCGGTGAGCCCGGCGCAACGCACAGCGCGGCGTACAACGCGGCGTACAACGCGGCGCCGGCCCATGCCGCTGCTGCCTGCGTGTTCATGCACTCTGCCTCAGAAATCGAACAGCGTCGTCAGGTCGCCGATGGCCGGTGAATTGCGCGGGCGATACGGATCATCGGCGTCGGTCAGCGGATTGGGCAGGTTGTCGCGGCTGCGCGTCGAGAGCGTATCGAGGCGCCAGTTGCGCTCGATGAATTTGAGAATCGAGGCGTGATCGTTGTAGGTGTGATCGACATGGCCATGTCGCGCGAATGGGGAAATCACCAGCAGCGGCACACGCGGCCCATCGCCGAAGAAATCGATCATCTGGATGTAACCGGAATCAAAATATCCCCCGCCCTCATCGGTGGTCGCGATGATGGCCGCGTGCGACCACAGCCGCTGGCGGCGCTGCACGCGCTGGACGATGTCGTGGACCAGATTTTCGTAGCTGGCCACTTCCGAAAAGCCGGGGTGACCGCTTTCGCGCGCCTTGGGCACGACGAAGGACACGGGCGGCAGGGTGCCGTGTTCGAGGTCGCGATAGAAGCTGCTGAGGCCCTGGATCCTGGACTTGAGTTCCGGCCGCGTCATGACCCCCTCAGAGGCCATCAGTGGATCGCCATCGGGGTTGTACTGCACGCGCCGCGCCGCTTCCAGCGACAGATGTAGCGTGCGCATCTCGGTGCGCAGGTCCGCCGCATCGCGCGCGCCGATGTACCATTTCCAGCCCACGCCGCGCCTGGACAATGCCTCGGCGATGGTCGGCACGGTCTGCGGCGGATAGGTGTAGTTACGCGGACCCAGCGGTTGCGGATGCCCGTCCAGGTCGTAGCCCGGTGTCAGGTTGTTCACCAGGTAGTAGTGTTCCGGCTCGCAGCGGCTGGCGATGCGCCTGGCATCGAGTGCATCCACGATAGCCGCGACACCGGGGCTGTCGCGATCCGAGCAATTGACGTACGAGCCGCCCTGGTAGCCGTCGCGCCGATAGAAGTTTTCGGTGCCGGCCACCGCATCGGGATTCTCGATCAGGTTCTCCGGCGGCACCGCTGCACGTCCCGCTTCGTTGTAGAACGGCGCATCACCGGTGACCAGCATGAAGAAATTCATGGCCGTGCCACCCATCATCGGCTGGTGATAGTTGTCACTGAGCGCGTAGCGATCGGCAAGGCCACGCAGGTAACCCGCATCGCCTGAAGCCATGTTGAGAAAGCCCATGAGCTCCCCGCCTTGCCCGGTCGAGGTGCTGGTCACCCCGCTGGTGTCGCCGCCCATGCCTACGGTAAGGGCCACCCAGGCGAACAGATCCGGCGTGCGATTCTCGATGCCGCATTGCTGCCACATCTGAAAGAATCGGTGCACCGGATCGCCGGCGGCACCCGAAAGCTGTGCCGTGGAGCTCGCAAAGTCCGGTGGTGACCCTTGCTTGGGGTAGGGAATGAAGCGCGAGAGCGGAAACGGCCCGCTGGGCTGTCCGGCCGGAATGCGTTCGTCCACGCCGTTGCCCAGATCGTGAAACTGCGCATCGGAGACGCCGATGAGCGTAGGCCGCGGCAGGCTGTCATAGACGGCCGCGCGCTCAAGGTCGATCGAGTAATGGGATCCGGACTGCGCCCTGCGCTGCACGGCCAGCCCGAAATTCGGACCCGGGCTGCCATCTGCCAGCACGATGCCTTCCGATAGCAGATTGTCGATGCGCTGCCCGGGTGCGGGCTGGTAGGTGGCGAACACGGCGTCGAAGGTCTGGTTCTCGCCGATGATGACGATCAGGTGCTCGATGGGTGTGGTCGGAGCCGGCGAACTCAAGGTTCCCGCAAACGTCGGCAACGGCATGGCGAGCGCGGCGACGAGCGCGACGCGCCGGCAGATCATCCCGCGTCGAGCTCCGGCATCACCGAGGTTTCTTCGGCGATCATGGCTTCCAGGCGCTCGAGGTCGGGTACCAGCGGGGTTTCATTGAGCATGCGGATCTGGCACAGCACCGGTGAGCGCTCAGAGAAGCTGCGCGAGTGATCGGGCCGCACGACATCGTTACTCACCCGCACCAGTTGCGGAAATCCCTGCGAGACGATGCCGAAGAATCCTGCATCCAGTCGGCCACCGATGGCATGAAACACGACCACACGCGAGCGCCCTCCGGTGGGCGGGATCGCCTGCCCGCAGGCGCATTCGAAAGAGATCAGTGGCAGCGAACGCGCGTTCCAGTTGACCAGCCCGAGATACCACGGCGGCGCGCCTTCCATCGGCGCCGGAGTATGAAAGCCGATCACTTCGGCCACGCAGGCGCGCGGCACCAGCAGGCGTGAATCTGCCAGCGGGATCAGCAGACTGTAGATTTCCGCGATCCGCTCGCTCATCGGCTGGAACCGGAAGCCATGGCCCCGCTGCGGCGCAGGGCCACCAGTGGTGTGATCGCATCGAGCAGCTGACTCTCCTGGTAGGGCTTGCCGAGGTAGTCGTCGACGCCGAGTTCGATTGCGCGGGCGCGATGTTTTTCCCCGACACGCGAGGTGATCATGATGATCGGCACATCGCGCAGACGCGGATCGCCGCGCACATGGGCGGCCACCTCGTAGCCGTCCATGCGCGGCATCTCGATGTCGAGCAGGATGATGTCAGGCACGTGTTCGGCCAGCAACGCGACCGCATCCATGCCATCGCGCGCGGTCAGCACCCGCATGCCGTTGCGCTCGAGCAAGCGCTGCGTCACGCGCCGCACCGTGATCGAGTCATCGACCACCAGTGCGAAGGTGCGCCGATCGGTCTTGTCGCGGCTGACGGTTGGCGCGGCACGTCCGCGCCATTCGGCGCGCACCAGCGCACCGATGTCGAGAATCACCACGATGCGCCCATCGCCGAGGATGGTGGCGCCGGAGATGCCGCGGATGCTGGAGATCTGCGGCCCGACGGGCTTGACCACAATCTCCCGACTGCCGATCAATTCATCCGCGACCAGCCCGGTGGAGTGCTCGCCCGCGCGAACCAGTACGATCGGAATCGTGACGTCCTGCTCGGGCAGCGGCGACGCTTCCATTCCGACATACAGCGCCAGCGGCTGGAGCCGGTATTTCTGTCCACCGTGTGCGAAGCTCGGGGCGTCGGCGCGCAGATGCGTCTCGACTTCGGCGCGCGGTACGCGCACCACGCCTTCCACCGTCGGCAACGGCAGCGCGTAGAACTCGTCGCCCGTGCGTACCACCAGCGCATGGCTGATGGCGAGCGTGAAAGGCAGGCGGATCGTGAAGCGCGATCCGCGTCCCGGTGTGCTCTCCATGTGCAGCGCGCCACCGAGCTTCTTGATCTCCACCGCGACGACGTCCATGCCGACGCCGCGCCCGGCCTGCTGCGTCAGCGTGCCGGCGGTGGAAAATCCCGGCTCGAGCACCAGCTGCATGACATCCTCATCCGACAGCTCCTGGTCCGGACGGATGAGCCCGAGCTCGAGTCCCTTGGTGCGGATGGCGCGCAGGTTCATGCCCGCGCCGTCGTCGGTGACTTCGACGATGACCTCGGCGCCCTCGCGCCGCAGGTTCAGGTGAATGTGTCCGGTCTCATCCTTGCCGGCCGCGCGGCGCACACCCGGCAATTCGATGCCGTGCACGACGGCATTGCGCAACATGTGCTCGAACGGCGGCATCATGCGCTCGAGCACCTGGCGATCGAGTTCGCCGGAGGCGCCATCGACCACGAGCTCGGCGCGCTTACCGGTCTCGGCGGCGCTCTGGCGCACGATGCGCGCGAGCCGGGGCACGTGCCGCTGCATCGACACCATGCGCGTGCGCATGAGGCCGTTCTGCAGTTCCGTGACTGTGCGGGATTGCTGCTGCAGCAGGTTCTGCGCCTCGCTGATCAGGTTCTCGAGCAGACCCTGGATGCTGCCGACATCGCTGGCTGATTCGGC
>Ga0302314_10022083_pt1 | contig 10450 bp, 13 predicted proteins | sample III_Palsa_N2_3_FD_200533 | JGI IMG/M metagenome (GOLD analysis project Ga0302314, IMG submission 200533) | Peat permafrost microbial communities from Stordalen Mire near Abisko, Sweden - III_Palsa_N2_3 | ecosystem: Environmental > Terrestrial > Soil > Palsa > Peat permafrost | place: Sweden... | reverse complement strand
TCCTCCAGGCGCACCACGGCGGCGGCGGTCTCATCGCAGCTGGTTTCGATGCCGAGGACGGTAAGGCTGGCGGTCATGCCCCTCTCTAACGCGCCAAGCCCGGCATTGCGACTTCGGCTGCGCTGCTTTAGGCCGCTTTGATGGTTTCCACTGTCCGCATCGGCACTCGCGCCTCGCCCCTGGCCAAGGTCCAGGCCTATCAAATGCAGGCGGCCATCACCCATGCCTTGGGCGCCCCGCCAGAAGATGCCGACATCGTCGCCCCTCTGGTCTTCATCACCACCACCGGCGACCGCATCCAGGACCGGCGCCTGCTTGAGATCGGCGGCAAGGCCCTGTTCACCAAGGAGATCGAGGCGGCCCTGGCGATGGGCGAGATCGACTGCGCCGTCCACTCCCTGAAAGACGTGCCGGCCGAGCGCCACGACGGCCTGGCTTTGGCCGCCTTCCCGCAGCGGGAAGACCCGCGCGACGCCTTCATCTCCACCCGCTTCGAGACGTTCGAAGCCCTGCCTCATGGCGCGCGCCTGGGCTCGGCCAGCCTGCGCCGCGCCGCCCAGGCGTTGCACCGGCGACCGGACCTGCAGATCGTCATGCTGCGCGGCAATGTGCAGACGCGCCTCGCCAAGCTGGAGGCGGGCGAGTGCGACGCAACCCTTCTAGCCCTGGCCGGCCTGAACCGGCTCGGCCTAGCGCAGCACGCACGGCAGATCTTCGATCCCGTGTCCATGCCGCCGGCGCCGGGTCAGGGCGCCCTGGCCATCGAGACCCGCGCCGAGGATTCAGGCGCCGCCTGGGCCGTGGCCCTGCGCCATCCGCAGACAGGCGTTGCTGTGGCCGCCGAGCGGGGCGCCTTGGAGGCGCTGGAAGGCTCCTGCCGCACGGCCATCGGCGCGCACGCCCGCGCGAAGGGGGCCGACATGGTGTTGACAGTCGAAGCGTTGACACCGGACGGCGCCGAGCGCTGGCGGCGCGAGGGCCAGGTCAGCTTGGCTGAAGGGGAAGCGGGCGCGCGGGCGCTAGGCCTGGCGTTTGGCCAAGCCATCCGCGCCGAGGCCGGCGACAAGCTGCAGTTAGGTTAGAGCGGCCTCAAAGTCGGAAGCCGCCTAACGTCCGCCGCCGCCGGTGATTTCCTTGATCCACAGTTGCACCGTGGCCTTGCCGCCGGCGTTCCACACCGCTTTCAGATGCTCCATGGTCTGGGCGGCGGCGCCGTCGATCTTCCATTCGCACTTGACGAACTTGCAGTCCTTGAAGCTGGGGGCTTCGCCTCCGCTGTAGACCAATCGACAATCCTGGAACTCACAGTCCGAAAAGTGCTCACCGTCCAGCACCACGGTTTCGTGGTTGAACGTCATCGCCATCTGCATTTGGTGCTTACCGATCGTCCGCCGGATCAGCAGACGGCGCGTCGCCCTCGGCCTGAGCCTTATCAAGCTCTTTCTGGCGGCGCTTGGCTTCGGCCTTCTCGGCGGCCTTGACCGCCTGCAGACGTTCGCGTTCGCGGCGCTCAAATGAATAATTGGGTTTGAGCGCCATCTGGTGTTCCTGCCTTGTGTGAACGTCGAGAAGCCGCACAGGGCGCAGCATTCGGCGTCGAAAAAACGCGAACCCTACTAAGCACCAAATCCGGCTCCGCGCGACAGATACCTCTGCTCGCGCGGATCAAAGGCGCCGCCGAAGCGTGCTCCACAGGAGCGGGGGCGCGATTCGGACGCGAGTCAGCCTTTGGGGCGGCCGCGCAGGATCAGGCCGATCAAGAGGCCGACCCCGGCGGCGATGCCGATGGCGGCCAGCGGGTTGTCGATCACGAATTCTGCCAGATCGTCATAGCGGACCCGAGCCTCGGCCACCGCGCCCTTGGTCTGGCCCTTGACCTGGCCCAGGGCGTCGCTCGCCTGTTCAGTGACATCGCTGAGGATCTCGGCGGCGTGATCCTTCACTTGGCCGAAGGCGTCCTGCAGGAAGCCGGCGGCTTCATTGAGCTTGCCCTTGGCCTGCAGGCCGTTGTCGCCGACGAGACCGCCAGCGGCGTCTTGAAGGTGCCCGACGCCATTCTTGATCGCGCCTTCGATGCGGTCGCCTGACATTGTATTCTCCAATCCAGCTTCACGCTGCACTGTTTGATGAAACCGTCAGAGGCGATAGCGTTCCCGCAAACGACGGAATCCGGCTTTTGCCGGCCGGGGCGGAATGGGACAATGGCGGCGATGAGTCTGGCTCTGTTCACCCACCCCGATATGGCGGCCCACGACAACGGCCCCGGCCACGCCGAGCGCCCCGAGCGGCTGGCGGCGGTGCTGGGCGCTCTGGACGACAGCGGCATGGTGCTGGATCGCCGCGCAGCCGCCCTGGCCGAGCGCGCCGACCTGGAACGTGTGCACACGGCAGCGTTTGTCGATCTGATTTTCGCCTCCGCGCCGACACAGGGCCTGCGGTCGCTCGATCCGGACACCGCCATGTCCCCCGGCAGCCTGAACGCGGCCATGCGGGCGGCGGGCGCGGTGGTGGACGCGGTGCGCTGCGTGGCGGCGGGCGAGATTGAGCGGGCCTTCTGCGCCGTCCGCCCGCCCGGCCACCATGCCGAGCCGGACCGGGCGATGGGCTTTTGCCTGTTTTCCAATGTGGCTGTCGGCGCCCGCGCGGCCCAGGCGGCGGGGCTGGCGCGGATCGCGGTGGTGGATTTCGACGTCCACCACGGCAATGGCACCCAGGCCGCGTTCGAGGACGACCCAAGCCTCTATTTCGCCTCGGTCCACCAGTCGCCCCTCTATCCGGGCACGGGCGAGGAAACTGAGCGCGGCGTCGGCAATATCGCCAACGCCACTGTGCCCCCGGCGGCGCCCCGCGCCCTGTGGCGCCAGCGCTTCGAATCCCTGATGGACGGGGTGGAGGCGCATAAGGCGGACCTGATCATCATCTCCGCCGGCTTCGACGCCCACGCCAGAGATCCCCTGGCGCAGCAGCAATTAGAGGCCGAGGATTTCGCCTGGGCCACCCGCGCCATCGCCGCCGTCGCACGCCGGACATCCAAGGGGCGTATTGTTTCGTCGCTGGAGGGCGGCTACGACCTTGAGGCGCTCGGCCGTTCGGCCTTGGCGCACGCCCGCGCGCTGCAGGAGATTTAGGGGTTTGCATGGCTGAGGCCGCCGCGCCGGCGAAACAGGGCGTCATCGTCCTTGCGCGCCATGGCGAACCGGCGCTCTCGCGGCGCATCCGCCTGAACGCCGACGGCTATCGCCGCTGGTGGGCCGCCTATGAGGAGGGCGGCATCTTGGCCGACCAAGCACCGCCGTCCAGCCTGCTTGAGTTGGCGAGGGGGGCCGACGCCATCTTCGCCTCCACCCGCAAGCGGGCCATCGAAACGGCCGACGCGGTGGTGCAGGGCAAGCCCTTCGTGCGCGACCCCATGTTTGTCGAGGCGCCCCTGCCACCGCCGCACTTCCCGTCCTTCATTCGACTGAAGCCGCGCACCTGGGGCTTTCTCTCCCGGGTGGCCTGGTGGTTCTTCGCCCATACCGAGGGGCAGGAGAGCAAGCGTCAGGCCAATCTGCGTGCGGATCAGGCGGCGGCGCGACTGATCGCCGCCGCGCGGGACGGCGGCACGGTGCTCTTGCTGGCCCACGGCTTCTTCAATCTGATGGTCGGGCGGGCGCTGAAGCGGCGCGGCTGGCGGCAGGACCCGGGCCGGGGCTATAAATACTGGACCACCCGTCGCTTCACGCCCGGCGGATAGCCCTTAGCGCTCAGTCGACATAAACGCCCGTTGCCGCGCCAATCGGGCCTCGCTAGGTTGGCTGATGGCTTCATCCGCGACCGACCCCAACGACATCAAGGCCCTCTCCTTCGAGCAGGCTCTGGCCGAACTTGAGAAGATCGTCGCCGAGCTGGAATCGGGCCAGGCTCCGCTGGAGCGCTCCATCGAGATGTATGAGCGCGGGGCCCTGTTGAAGGCCCATTGCGAGGCGCGGCTGCAGGCCGCCCAGCTGCGGGTGGAAAAGATCGTGGTGGGGGCGAACGGCGAGGCGGCGCGCGCCGAATCGGCTGAGTTCAGCTGACATGCCCCTGGTGGTCCCAGCCCGACCATCCCTTGAGCGCCGGCTGGCGGAGGCTGCCGATCTGGTCACCGTCGCCCTGGATCAATTGCTGCCCCGCGGCGAGGGCCCCGAAGCGCGGCTGACCGAGGCCATGCGCTATGCGGCGCTCGGCCCTGGCAAGCGGCTGCGGCCCTATTTCGCCCTGGAGACGGCGCGACTGTTCGACGTGGAGGAGCGCAGCGTGCTGCGCGCCGCCTGCGCCCTGGAATGCATCCACGCCTATAGCCTGGTGCACGACGACCTGCCGGCGCTGGACGACGACGCCACCCGCCGGGGCCGCCCCAGCGTGCACCGCCAGTACGACGAGGCGACGGCGATCCTGGCCGGCGACGCCCTGCAGGCCGCCGCCTTCGAGATCATGTCCCACCCCGACACCCACGAGGACGGAGAGATTCGTTCCGAGCTGGTGTTCAAGCTGGCCAAGGCCTCGGGCGCCAAGGGCATGGCCGGCGGGCAGATGATCGACATCCTGGGCGTGGATGGGGACCTGGGTCAGGTGGCGCGCATGCAGCGCATGAAGACTGGGGCCCTTATCACCTTCGCCTTCGAGATTCCTGTGGTGATCGCCAGAGCCGAGGACGCCCATCGCCTTGCCCTGCGCGGCTTCGCCCAGGACCTGGGTCTGGCCTATCAGATCGTCGATGATCTGCTGGACGCCAAGGGCGAGGCGGCCCTGATGGGCAAGGCGGTCGGCAAGGACGCCGCCAAGGGAAAAGCCAACTATGTCACCTTGTTAGGCGCCGGCGCCGCCCGTGAGCGGGTTGAGCTTTTGTCGTCACAATGCAAGGCGCATCTGGATATTTTCGGCGAAAGCGCCAAGTATCTCAGGGAAAGCGTCGATTTCGTGCTAGATCGGCGCGCTTGAATATCGACGCCCAAGGCGTAAATCAGGTTCGGGGTTCATGCTGACAAAAACGCCCATACTGGACACCGTCCAATCGCCCGCAGACACGCGCGACTTCTCTATCCCCCAACTGAAGCAACTGGCGGATGAGCTGCGCTCGGAAACGATTGACGCGGTATCCACCACGGGTGGCCATCTGGGCGCGGGTCTCGGGGTGGTCGAGCTGACGGTCGCCCTGCATCACGTGTTCGAGACGCCCAAGGACATTTTTATCTGGGACGTGGGCCACCAGGCCTATCCGCACAAGATTCTCACCGGTCGCCGCGACCGCATCCGCACGCTTCGCCAGGGCGGGGGCCTGTCGGGATTCACCAAGCGGGCCGAGAGCGCATACGACCCCTTCGGCGCCGCCCACGCCGCCACCTCGATCTCGGCCGCCCTGGGTTTCGCAGCGGCGCGCGACGCCAAGGGTGAAGACAACCGGGTGGTGGCGGTGATCGGCGACGGCTCGATGAGCGCCGGCATGGCCTATGAGGCGATGAACAACGCCGGCTCGGTCAAGCAGCTGACCGTGATCCTCAACGACAACGACATGTCGATCGCTCCGCCCGTGGGGGCCATGAGCGCCTATCTGGCGCGCGAAGTGTCGGGCGGCATGTACCAGTCGATCCGCCACCTGGCCAAATCGGTCGGCTCCATCCTGCCCAAGCCCCTGAAGGAAGCCGCCCGCAAGGCCGAGAGCTTCACCCGCTCCATGGCCACCGGCGGCGCCCTGTTCGAGGCGCTGGACTTCTACTACGTCGGCCCCATCGACGGTCATAACCTCGACCACCTGGTGCCGATCCTGAAGAATGTGCGCAACATCACCGACAAGCCGGTGCTGCTGCATGTGGTCACGCAAAAGGGCAAGGGCTTCGTGCCGGCCGAGCGGGCGGCGGACAAGTACCACGCGGTGGTCAAGTTCGACGTCATCACCGGCCAGCAGTCCAAGCCCAAGGCTAATGCGCCGAGCTATCAGAACGTCTTCGGCGCCGAGCTGGTGAAGCGAGCCGAGCGCGATCCCACCATCGTCGCCATCACTGCCGCCATGCCGTCGGGCACCGGCGTCGACATCTTCGGCAAGCGTTTCCCCGAGCGCACCTTCGACGTGGGCATAGCCGAGCAGCACGCGGTGACCTTTGCGGCGGGCATGGCGGCGGACGGCATGAAGCCCTTCTGCGCCATCTACTCCACCTTCCTGCAGCGCGGTTACGACCAGGTGGTGCACGATGTGGCGATCCAGTCGCTGCCGGTGCGCTTCGCCATCGACCGGGCGGGCCTGGTGGGCGCCGACGGCCCCACCCATGCGGGCGCCTTCGACATCGGCTATCTGGGCGCCCTGCCCGGCATCGTCCTGATGGCCCCGTCGGATGAAGCCGAGCTGGCGGCCATGGTGGCCACGGCCTGCGAGATCGACGACCGTCCCTCCGCCTTCCGCTATCCGCGCGGCGAGGGCGTGGGCATCGACATCCCGGATCTGGCGGCGCCGCTGGAGATCGGCCGCGGCCGCATCGTTCGCGAAGGCACGACCATCGCCATCCTGTCCCTGGGCACGCGTCTGGCCGAATGCCTGAAGGCGGCGGACCAGATGGCGGCGCGGGGCCTCTCGGCCACCGTGGCCGACGCCCGCTTCGCCAAGCCGTTGGACGAGGATCTGATCCTGCGGCTGGCGCGCGAGCACGAGGCGCTGATCATCGTCGAAGAAGGCGCCGTCGGCGGCTTTGGCGGCTTTGTGCTCCATCTGTTGGCCAGCAAAGGCGCGCTCGATCGCGGCCTGAAGGTGCGCAGCCTGACCCTGCCCGACCGCTTCCAGGATCAGGACAAGCCCGACGTTATGCTGGCGGAAGCCGGGCTCGACGCCGACGGCATCCTGCGCGCGGCCCTGGCCATGTTGGGCGAAGGCGCCCAGACCCGCCGGGCCTAGGCTGACACGCTGCGATCGCTTTAGGCGCGGTCGCAGGCGGCGAAGAAGCGTTCCACACCGGCGCGCTCTGTTGGGCTGGCGGTGATGGCGTATTTACTCCCGGCATAGGCCACATCGATCCGTCCCGAACGCCGGAACGCCTGCATCGGCGGGATGTCGCTGCGGGTGCGGGCGGTCAGCAAGGCCGCGCCGTCGCCGCTGCTGGGGGTGGCGGCCAGCGAGGCCGAGCGGCCTTGTGAGGCGAGGGTGAGGGTCGGCGCGGCGCCGCCGCGCGCCACATCAGACACATCGACCATGTGCGAGCCCTTGGCGCATTCCATCATCAGGCCGACATCGTCGGAATTGGGGGCGCCATAGGCCAGTTTCGCCGAGGCTCCCTCGTCCATGTAGAAGAGGGCGAAGCCCGGGTTGGCGGCCGCGGGCAGGGCTCCCTTGGAGCCGTCCTGAGTGCAGGCCGCGGCGACCAGGGCGCTCAGCCCAGCGATCAGAACCACCGCCCCGGCGTACCGCTTCTTGACCATCATCGGATCAATCCCAAGCGCGCCCAGCTTATGGCAGGCCTATGTCCATAACCGCGACGCCTGGGATTGGTTCCGCCCTTAGAAGGGCGAGAACTTGGTCACCAGCTGCTGGCCGACCGGCACGTTCTGGGCGCTGGCGATGGCCCCCTTGCCGCCGTAGGAGACGCGGGCTTCGGCGATCTGGGTGTGGTTGATGGTGTTGGCGGCGGTGATGTCCTCGGGCCGCACGATCCCCGCAACGGTCAATTGGCGCAGCTCCTGATTGACCTTCACCTCCTGATTGCCCTGGATCACGAGATTGCCGTTGGGCAGAACGCTGGCCACCACTGCGGCTATGGTAAGGGTCAAGGCTTCGGAGCGGTTGATCGATCCCTTGCCGTCCGAGGCGGAGGTCGAGGCGGTGTTGAGGGCGGCCGAAGGGCTGAAGGCCTTGGGCAGCAAGCGGCCGAGGGTGGATTCCAGCCCGAACAGGTTGGTCAGCCCGAGGTTGTCGGTGGCGGCGCGGTTGGCCACCGATTCGTTCTGAAACTGAGCGCTGTCGTTGATGGTGATCAGCACTGTCAGGATGTCGCCGACGTGGGAGGCGCGCTGGTCGTGGAAGAAGGTGCGCGAGCCGTTGCGCCAAAGAGAGTTGGCCGACTGCGGTCGCGGTCCGTCGGCCGGCACAAGCACGTCCTGCTTGGCGGGGATCAGCGAGGACGGATAGGCCATGGCGCTCAGTTGCGGGCCCTGGATCGACTCCTTGATGGAGTTGCAGCCCGCCAGCGGCAGGGCGCAGACCGAAAGGGTCAGGAGGGCGCGGGGAAGGTTGAGGGTGCGGGGCATTTGAAACCTCAATGCAGGGATGCGGTGACCAGGCGACCCTGACCACGGGGTTGATAGCTGTCGGCCTTGATGGCGTCGGCGCGGGGACCGACCACCGCCTGGCCGGGGGCGATGCAGACCGCCTCCAAGACCTTCTTGGATTGCGGATTGATCACCGCCAGGGTGTCGCCGATGCTGGCGTCGGCCATGGCCTTGGCCTGCAGGGTCAGGCTGACGCCCTCGTCCTCGAACACCACGCTGATCAGGTCGTCGCGCTTGATCACCTTGGGCGAGACCAGGTCGTGGGCGGCGGCGGCGGCCCCGGCGCGCAGGGCATGGCGCGCCGACTTGCCGATGACCGCTTCGGGATCGGCGACGCTGTCGGACGGGGCCACCGCGTCGCTGCTCCACTCCAGATCCTCGGCGCCGAGGATGTCGCCGGCGGAGATGTTGCGGGCGTAGACCAGGGCCTGGTTGGCGCGGGTGTGTTGCTTGGCGGTCGCCGCCCTGGCGCGGCCCGGCGACCGCGGCGAGGTCGCTTCGCCGGCCAGCGAGTTGACGATGATGCGGTGATAGCCGGTGGCGTTGGCCCAGTCGAAGCCCAGCTTGCGGGCTGTGCGTTGTGCGGTTTCAGCGTCCAGCACCGTGTCCAGACCCGGTTGGGCGGCGCGGGCCAGCACCACCGCGGCGGCGGGGCCGTCGACGCCGTCGAACACATCGCCCAGGGTGACGCTGTCGCCGTGGGAGACGGGCTGGCTTCGCAGCTCCACGTCGGTTCCGGCCAGGGCCGGGGCGGCCGACGCGAGCAGTAGGCTGAGGGTGAGAGCGAGCGCGCGCATCGGCCTATTGCTTCAGCTGGGAGGTGGTCTGCAGCATCTGGTCGGCAGAGTTGACCACCTTGGAGTTCATCTCATAGGCCCGTTGGGCGGAGATCAGGGCGGTGATCTCGGTCACCGAATCCACGTTGGAGGCTTCGGTATAGCCTTGCTGCAGGGAGCCGTAGCCGATGGCGTTGGGCAGGCCGACGGTGGCCGCGCCCGAAGCGCCGGAGACCAGGAAAAGATTGCCGCCCTGGGCGTCCAGGCCCGCTTCGTTGAAGAAGGTGGCCAGCTGCATCTGCCCCACCGTCGCCGGGGTGGTCTGGCCGGCGATGGTCGCCTGCACTTGGCCGGTCTTGGAGATGGTGACCGCGGTGGCGTTGGCGGGAATGGAAATGGCCGGCAGCACCGTGTAGCCGTCGGCGGTGACGATCTGACCGGTGTCGCTAACCGAGAAGTTGCCGGCGCGGGTATAGGCGGTCTCGCCGGACGGCAGCTGCACCTGGAAATAGCCCCGGCCGCTGATGGCCAAGTCATAGGTGTTGCCGGTCTGGGTCATCGAGCCTTGCTCGGTGATGCGATAGACGGCGTTGGGTTTGACCCCCGAGCCGACTTGGATGCCGGTGGGAACGATGGTGCCGGCGTCCGACGACTGGGAGCCCATCCGCTCGACGTTCTGGTAGATCAGATCCTGGAATTCGGCCCGCTGGCGCTTGTAGCCAATGGTGTTCATGTTGGCGATGTTGTTGGAGATGACTTCGACGTTCATCTGCTGGGCGGCCATGCCCGTGGCGGCGGTGGAGAGGGTTCTCATGGCGAATTACTCCTAAGCGGCCTTGCCGAGGCGCTGCACAGCGCTTTCGGACAGGTCTTGGGTTTGGCTCATCATCTGGGTGACCCGCTCGTAGGCGCGGGTGATGGCGATCAGCTGCACGATCTCGGTGACCGACTGCACGTTGGATTTCTCCACCATGCCCTGATGGATCTGGGCGTCGGCGGCGGGCAGGGGGGTCTGGCCCCCGGCCGCCTGGTAAAGGTTGTCGCCTTCCTTGGTGAGGACGGAGAGGTCGGTGAAGCGCACCACCCCCACCTTACCCACCTGTATGGTCTGACCTTGGGGGGTGGTCTGGCTGATGGTGCCGTCCTGGGCGATGGCCGGGGCGCCGTTCTGGGGATCGATGGTGATCTGCCCGCCGCCGGCGTCCAGCACCGGATTGCCGCGCTTGTCGGTCAGCTTGCCCGAGGCGTCGGCGGTGAAGCGGCCGTCGCGGGTGTAGCGATTGCCGCCCGCCGTCTGCACGGTGAAGAAGCCCGAGCCGTCGATGGCCATGTCGAAGGGATTGCTGCTCTGCTCCAAGGGGTCTTGGCCGAAATTGCGCGCCAAGCCGTGATCCAGCACATAG